>Ga0210005_1000155_pt1 | contig 60247 bp, 70 predicted proteins | sample CryGey02umfilter_3_FD_183961 | JGI IMG/M metagenome (GOLD analysis project Ga0210005, IMG submission 183961) | Groundwater microbial communities from aquifer in Utah, USA - Crystal Geyser 4/9/14 0.2 um filter (SPAdes) (version 3) | ecosystem: Environmental > Aquatic > Deep subsurface >... | reverse complement strand
CAATTCCAGGTTAATGTCACTTAGTAGTGCTTTCTTGGGGGATAAGCTAAAAAAAAGGCATGCTGAGCCGACAAACGGTTCTACATATCTTTCAAAACTGTCATTCCAGTAGCGAGATAAAACGGGTATTAACTGTCTTTTACTTCCAGCCCATCTTAGAAAAGATTGCGAAAAATTAGTGGTCTTTTGTTTTGTTTCCATATTTGGATCACCACCTTATTAATTCAGTATACGACACTGGATCGTCAATTTCTATTAACTTATCCCTTATTGTCTATTATTATGTTAACCATTAAATTCAGCTTTTTTTGTTGCTCAAAATTTTCTCAATATCACCTGGATCATAGCGCCTGTCACCTCGCTCGTTTACCCTTATAGCCTTAAGCTTCCCTCGTTTGTCCCACCGTCTTAAAGTCTCCACATGCACATTCAGAATTTCTGCAGCTTGTTTTATTGTCAGTAACTTTGGTAGTGTTTTATTATTGCTCATATTAGTGCTGACTATTAAGTTTTGTCGCCATAGCTTCCTGCTCGTCATATAGTGATTTATCCTGATCGATCATCCTCTGTTCTGCAGCGCTTAACCACTGATTAGCCTCCATCTTTGAAACAATTGCTGAAATATTGGCAATCCTTATTGCTATTATCTCATTGATTCTATCAACATCAGCTTTATTTTTTTCGTAGAAACTTGAGTTATTTTTTAGGCTTGACCAACCTGGTTGGATTTCTCTGAGGCTGGAAAGACTTGTTTTCCAAGACTCAATATCCTCTTTTTTGTAATTAGGTGGAATGTATCCTGCGGCATGAACAACAATAAGTTGTGTAGGGCATCCGTTTAGGTTTCCTTGGATTTCTGCAATGCCTATGTCATCAAACTTTTTATCAAACCAAATATTCTTGGCGTCAGTAGAATCTCTTTCTAGATAGTCTTCAATTAGTTCACTTGCATCATAATATCCTTCCAACGACCATTCCCACACATAGCTATTCCAATAACCAGCCTTTGACATGGCGCTTGAAACCACATCAAAGGAAGCTTCCTGTTGGGTAAGATCATTCTTCAAAAGATATTCGCCTCTCGATTTTGCAGACACATCAAGCTTGGGTTCATATTTAACTGGACTTGCGCCACTTTCTTTGCGTTTTTCATTAAGGAGTTCAACAAATTTATTCCTGTCTATTGTTGGCTTCGCAGTGTCTGATAAATCATTGGTTGCGTCATGCCAGTTCTTATCAAGCTTACCTTTCTGTTTTTCCAAGGGTAAAACAAGGCGGATGTCTTTAATTGGAGCAAAACCGATTTCTCTTGAATCAGAGCTGCCTTTTCTATTGTCTCCCATGGCAAAGACTGTATCTTGGGGGACAGTGATTGCCTGGCATTCTTTTAGAAACTTTTCTCCGAATGTTGAGCGTGGTTTAGCAATATAAGGCTCTTTTTGTGGTTCGCCATTAAGATAAACAATGCCGTCTCTTAGTTCGATTGTGTCTCCTGGAAGTCCGATGATTCTTTTTAGCAACCCCGCAGGATCTCCACCATCTCGGCTTGTGAGTTCTCTGGTAGCGTCATTTTCCCAGGTGAGAATGTCCCCTCTACCCAGAGTGTGTCCCAAATATCTCTTTCCGCCGATAACGATTCCATTTGGATAAGGCATGAAACCAGCAGAAATAATGATCTCTTTGGCAAGCTCTTTGTTACTTTTACCTTTTGTCCCTTTTTCCCATGTCGGATACATCGAACCTGTCCCAACAATATTAATATCCTCTGTAATGTAACCGAGCTGATTAGCTGCCAAAGCACCAACGGACACATACCCAACAACCCAGATGGGTAAAATAATTGCACAAACCAATACAAGTGATACTAGCTTTGTTAAAACTAGCCTTGGACGGAGAGATTTCAGTAAGCCTCTTAATTTCTCTTGTTTCAGTTTCTTTATGATTTTAAGTGGTCTTAGGATATAAATCACCAGATATAGAGGTAGGATGGCAAGGGTAAAGAACAGCTTAATCAGAAATATAAAGATGTTTTGCTTCTTCTGGGATTTTTTGGATAAAAGTTGCGCGGTATAACCTATTGCTCCTATCAAGAATGCTAGACAGCCGAGCAATACCAATCCAAGAAGAGAAAAAGCGAAGACATCAGGCGCTTTGTCAAAAAGTTCCTTTCTGATGCCTACGACATAACCAATAATTGCAAAGACTCCTACAATGCACGCTAGCCAGATAAAAACAGAGATCTTGATGATCCTATTTAGGAATTTTCCTTTGTCTGGTTTTAACGATAATTTCTTCGGCATACCTCAACAAAAGTATACTAAAACCAACAGCAAATTGGTATACTCTTAAGCAAATGAAAATAGGCAGAAACGATTCTTGTCCTTGCGGGAGCGGTAAAAAACATAAGAAGTGTTGCCTGAACAAACAACCCTCTTCACCTCCCGCATACAGTTTGACCAGTAGGAGTATAAAAGAACGGAATCTAATACTCCTTAGTGCGATTTGGGATATTTTTGGTTTTAGCAAGGGCAAATCCTGGGACGATGTCCGCAGAGAAATGTCCAATGATCAAATAAGAGAGCTTTATCGGGTCGTAGGTTGGCTTTGGTCTTTGGATACAGATATTATCTCGCTCCTCCCCAAACCAGATTCAAAACTTCGAGGATTTTATATCGGTGAAACAAAACCTGACTTTTTGGCTATTTTACAAAACATTGTTCGCTACAGCCTCTATACAGACGAAATTCTCGTTGTAAGCCCCTTCATGAACCCCAGATGTCTTGCTTCAGACTTTAACCCTCTGGCTCACCCAGAATTTTATAAGCAAGATACTCTCGAAATGATTTACTTCGTGCTTAAGCTCTTTCCCTGGATAGAGTCAGGCATAGTTAACTTGATCCCTGATCCTGCTGACTTCGACTACGATTTGCGAAAAACAGTCTGGGAAATGGCTGAGAGACGATGGAAAGATCAGGGTTTGGAACTCTCAAAAGAGACGCTCGCAGAGATCGAACCCAAAGGTAAGAGGATGCTTGAAAAAACGATGTATCGATTACCAAAAGACCAACTGGCGATAAGCATAAAGAGAGACTTGCCTCACCTTACTGATAGGCAGCTGGTTGACCAAATCGAGTATGTCCAAAAATTAAGGGAAAGAGACCCTATGATAATCAACCAAGAGTTGCCGCCTGAAGGTGAGCTTCATATTACACGCTATGGCGCTAATTTAGAGCTGGGGCTTTATATCGGTCAATTGACAGGCTCGTATCTTTATACGGATAAAGCTGAACAGTGGCGTGAGATTCTTTCTTCAAGGCAAGCCACCCCTTCAGAACCTGAAGTATGGAGTCCATTAACCAAATCCTTCCAGTCGCTTGAGTTTAATTTTTTGGATAAGATAGATCCACAATTTGCATACAGGCTGAAAGAAGAGGGTAGGTTGGATCGGTTCAGGCACTTTTTAAGAAAGGTTTGGGTCGACATTGGGGGGAACCCTTCAATTAATCAAGCTGATAAGCTAGCCAGAGAATATGGAGACGAACTACAGGAAGAATATGCCAAAGCAAAAGAAGAATGGGGACAGATAGACAAGGACTTATTAAAATGGTTATCGGGTTCGACAGGTATCAGTGCTGTTATATCAACCATCGCTAAGGGTGGCTTAGATTGGCAAATTCCTGCCGCTGGGTTTTGCATTACGGGTGTGTTAAAGCTGTTGCAGTCCAGGACGGATAGAAAAAACTTCAGACAAAATGTCCCATTGGCTGTCTTCTTGGATTTAGAGAAAAAAGATAAACTACTTAAGTAACTTTCGTCTATAATACTTGACATAATGTAAAGTATTTGTTACATTATGATTGTTATGGACAGAAAGAAATATAAACAGCTTCGGGTAATTGTCACTCTCTTTGTCGGCGCTATTGTTGCTTTGGCAGTTGTTCGTGATAGCTACCTACTTGCAGCAGCTGGTGTTTTAACAGGCATGGTCTTTATGGTATTGATGAGATCAAAGGCTAAGATTAGAACCGACGAGCGAGAAGCAACCATTCAAGAAAAAGCAGCAAGGATGACTTATGCTATTTTTGCTCCAACAATTGGAATTGCTGCTTTCCTTCTGCTTCTTCCTTCCAAAGGTGGATTTTCCGTTTTTAGCAAAGGTGAGTGGTTATTTATTGAATCTTTGGGGATGGTCTTTGCCTACCTGACTTTATTTTTGATTGTCATTTATGCCATCTCCTATCACTTTTTCAATCGAAAGTTCGGAGGTGGTGGCAATGAAGAATAAATTAAAAGTCTATCGGGCTATGCAAGATTTAACTCAAGAGCAGTTGGCAGATAAGATTGGAGTCAGTCGCCAAACCATCATTGCCATAGAGGCGAACAAATATCTGCCATCCCTGGGATTAGCTTTTAAGATAGCCAGGTTATTTAAGGTTAAAGTCGAGGACATTTTTAATTATGAAGGAGATGAAAATGAAAATTAAAAATCTCAAAGAAAAACTCTTTTACCTTACAGCTATCGGGTCAAGCATCTTCTTATTGTTCTTTTTTATCGGCAGCGTCTGGATCGGTTATGAAGCTAAAAACCTCTGCCAAAATGCCAGATGGCAGTATGGTGGTGATTGTGTTGAAGCTCTCATTGCCCAGCTAAATGATGAAAACCAGGGTTTCAGGGCAAGAAACCACGCTATCTGGGCATTAGGTCAATTAGGCGATAATCGTGCTTTGCCTGTCCTTCAAAAATACTATACTGGCAACATTCCTGACAGAGAGCCATTGGACAAGACAATCAGTCAGTATGAACTGAAAAAGGCTGTAAATCTTGCCAGCGGAGGGACGAACATTACAGCCTGGATGTGGCGCTGGGGAATTAAATAAGATAAAATTATGAAAATGAGGATTAGTCTTGATTTTCTTAAACCTCGACTTCTGAATACTATATTGGCAATTGTTGTTTTCTCCCTACCTTTCCTTCGGGAAAGAGTAATGCTTCCTGAAGGCGGATATGAAGTTGCTCATTATCGACCAATCTTTTTACTTGCCTCTTATCTTCAAATGCAAGATTGGTATCCTTTCTTGTTGATGGTTGGCTTTCTTTTGATAATTTATCTCGCAGTCTCGATAGTAACTGCGGTGGTAATTGTTTTAATAAAGAGATCGTATGTTAAAAATAAACGCTAAATGGCACTTGAGTCACAAGATGCCCAAAAACCCAACTCTGGATCAAAGAGTCAAATGGCATGTCGAACACGCTAGAAATTGCCAGTGTCGCCCTTTGGGCGATAAAATCTTGGAGGAGATTAAAAAGAGAAGAATAAAAGTTTAGAAAAATGCTATCATGAATATGATGCCTCAATTTTTTGTGGTTGTAGTGTTAATTGCCTTAGCTGTGGTGGCATTTTTGGTTATCAAAACGAACAAGGTTCGTAAACAGAAGAGAATTACTAAACTTGCCGCTTTGGCGTTTTTCCTGATAATCGCAGGCATTGTTTTTGGAGAGAGCCGCCTGTTTGGCTATACTCTTATCGGCGGCGGTGTTATCCTTGCCTTGATTGATATTAAGAAAGGATTTAGGTAACTATGGATATTTCAATCTTCTTTGCCAGACTTTGGGGTAGTTACTCGGTGATCTTCGGTTTGCTGTTTATCATCACTGGACAATTGGGTAAAACCATCGAAATGACTGATGACAAACCCTTTGTTATTTCTACTGGTTACATCACTTTATTGATGGGTTTGGTGACAGTCATTCTCCATAACATCTGGGCGGCTGATTGGAGAATTGTTATTACCATCCTAGGTTGGTCTACCCTGATCAAAGGAATAATGAAAATTGGGTTTCCAGAAATTATTCATAAGCAAGCCCAAAGGTTCAAAAAGAAGCAGCTTTTCAGTGCTGTCTTTATGATCCTTCTGGGTATCTGGCTTTTCTGGGTAAGTTTGTAGTTTAGAAGCTAAGAAATCAGTTTACTTCCTTATTTGTAAATTCATGGTATTCAAGGTAAGTTGTCCAGTCTGTTCGACGGAACTCACCACTTGTTCAACAGAGATTTTTCATTCTCGGCAATTTCTCTGATGGTTTTGGCAATTTCCTCCTTGTGCTTATTTTCATCAACATCGGGGGGAACAAATCGGGTTAGCTCCCCGAATAAAGACGCGGATTTTTGGTAGCCTGCAGCTAATTCTTTATACCCTCTTTCTTCAAGATATTTTGCCGCTAAAAGTCTGGCAAGGTAAAGTCTCTCGATTTCAAAATTAACAATGGAGCTGCCCTTTTCCAGATAATTGGCATACATGAACATTTTCTCTGGGGCATCTTGCGCGTATGACTTCATGTCAGCAAGGATTTCCGCATGACGCATTTGTTTATCCAGCGGAGTTGCCCAAAAGACTTCGTTTTGTAGCCCTAACCCCATAGAGCAGGATATTTTAGGTTCAGTTATACCTTGATCGCTTGGATCGGGAACAACGACAAATAGCTTGTCTTTGCTATACCCCTCAATAACATTGAAGTCTTGCCAGCAGGGAGAACCAGCTGCCACCAGCGGAATTCCTGAGGTGATAACGGACTTGTATTCGTCCATTGGTGGTGTTAACCAATATGTTTTTGCTTCTCCACCCAATTCCTTTGCCATCGTAACCCACCCATTGTTGCTACCCAATATCGGTAAAGCACGAACTCTAACATGAGGCTGATAACCCATATTTCTAATGGCTTTTAGCGCCATAATCGTGCCGAGTCCGCCAAGTCCTTCTTTAATCTCCGACTCGTTGCCATTGGGAAAGTAATAGGTAAAGCTGGTAGCATTGCCTCTGGCAACTAAAACCTGCCAGAACTCGATAGTGGGATCAAAACTTTTAAGCATCATTGTGGTTGATGCCAGATAACAATGACCGCCAGCTCCCTGCCCGTATTTACGACTCTCTTCAATATCGGAGACATGGGTTACATTAAGTCTATATTCTTCTGGTGGCTTTGTGCTTTTATTAAAAGGAAAATAAAAGTATGCTCCCGTCGTAAGAAGAATGACAATAAAAATTACGCCTATTTTTTTCATTTTTTATTCTTTTCGTCCACCCAAGACCAAATTGAAAATAAAACAATAAGAAGGACTCCTGAGACAACAGGTAAACTTAGAATTGAGGGAGCAGTAAGGAGAATAAGAAGAACCGCAACATGATTGTCTCCTTTAACATTAGAATTCTTGCCCATACTCATCAATTTGCCAAATAACTTACAAATTAAGTAAATACAAATCAAAACCGCGGGGAATGCAAAGATAAAGTATTGCTGATGAGTAATGTTAAAAGTATTCGAGAAAAACTCTAACAGGTAGTAATCCCATGGCTGAGTAGTGCGGAAAATCTCAAGATTCTTTTGAAAAAGAATAACCCTGATCCAATTTAGTGAGGTAAGACCTGCGAGTATCAAATAGAGAACAATAAATGGGATTTTGGCAATTTTGGAATTTATACCCATACTTAATTTATACAACTTTTGGCGAGAAAAAGCTGGGAGAGAAGCGTTAAAAGTTAAGGAATTTGTTGACTTCTTTATTCGTAAACTCAGGATATTCCAGGTAGTTTACCCAATCTGTCCTTCTGAAAACATACCATCGTTCGAGCAAGCTAGTGCATGGTCAACTGACCGAGGTCTCTATTTAGCCTATCAAGGCTTTCTAAAGACCTCATTTTTTTGTCAAACTCTCGGACCGGATTTTACCCTCAAAAGCCACCCCAGACCTAGGACTCCGACTATGACCTCAAGGGTTGGGAAAAACAGCTTTTTAGTTAAATTTAGAGGTAATGTTTTTGTTGTGGATAAAAAGCATTTCGGATCCGCTTACAGCTTTTACTATCTCTCTTTTTTCTTCAACATCGCCGTTTTTAAAGATATGTTTTGAATAATCCCTGAAATCTATTGGTTTTTCATCCGGATTAATATCTTGTGTAAGAAGAATGCTTTCCCTTGCCTTTTTATAGTTATCAATACTCATTTTAAGTTTCTCGCTATATCTTATTTTCTGAGGCTGAATCATATAAAGAAAGTGAATATACTGATTTAAAGATTTAATAAGTTTTTCTTCCGTTAGATAGGGTTCAGGACAAGTCTCATCTTTTCTTTTGGTGCAGTGGTAATAAATGTGATAAACGGGATCTTGAATCTTTCTTTTTCTGAATTTATCTTCTCCAATTATACTCGCACCACAAGACGCACAAAGGAATAATTCTTTAAAGGTAAATGTTTTTGATCCCCATTTTGCTTTTTTGAAAGGAAGTGTTAATTGTTTCCTCACTTCGTCAAAAGTTTCTTTCGTTGTTAATGGCTTATGTGCTCCTTTGTAAAAGTTTCCGCCTCCGATAGGGTATTCAAACGTTCCGTAGTAAAAATGGTTATTTAACATTAAGTATATTTGGCTTAAAGACACTTTAGTTCCGGGTCTATTAGTGAATTTTATTTCCTCAAACCACTTTTTTATTTTCCTTCCGCTATCTCCTCTTTTTGCTCTTTCAAACATTTCTGTAATAATGTGTCCTCGCTCGGGATCTATTTGAATGTCTTTTATCCCATTGAATGTTCGGTTAAAATACCCAAGTGGAGGCATTCCCGGCCTCCATCCCATTTCGCATTTTGCTCTTATACCTCTTTTAACATTTATTCCTTTCTGATCATTTTCAAGTTTTGCCTGAGAGCAGAGAATCATAAGTAGAAACTTTTCATTGGGATTATTTGAGAAGTTTTGGGAAAAGGTTTTTATTTGCACCAATTTACCCTGATCCATTAAATCAACCAACATTCCTAAATCTCCTGCGTTTCTTGAAAGTCTGTCTGGTGCCCATGTTAATATTCCGTTAAATTCTCCATTCGTTATATCCTCAATAAGAGTTTTAAATACTGGCCTTTGTCCTGAAGTTTTTGCGGAATGGCTTTCTTTACGTACTTCTTTGATAACTATTCCTTCTTTTTGTGCTAAATCGGTCATTTCTTTTATCTGTGAATCAATAGACATTGCTTGTCTTTCATCGTCTTCGGAGGACTTTCGGGCATACAGACAATAGAGGACGCTTTCGTTGCTCTGATTACTATTTGTATTCGGCATATTTATAGGTCAAAACTACCGCAGAAGAGTGAAGAAGTCTAGATAGCAGGTTACTATAAGAATTATTTATATTTAATAGCTTATTGAGCTATACTCAACGAGAAGTAGTTGAGCTATAATACAAGCAAATAAGAATTTATGTCCAGTAAATCTTTGATAGACAATACTAATCAAACCTTTCAGAAAGCACTCTCAAATGCTTTAACTTCTGCTGACAGTATTGATATCGCAGTTGGTTTTTTCTACTTCTCTGGTTTTCAAGCTCTTGTAAAAGAATTAAGAGATAAGAAGTTACGCATACTTGTTGGACTAGAGATAGATCCTAATCATATTCCGCTAATAACACAGACTTCCAAAGAGGAAGATGTAGATTTGTCTCGTTTTCAGCCTCTTAGACCTACTACGTCTCGAACAACACTGAAAGAAAACTATATAGACAGTTTAACTGGATTTATGAACGATAGTGATATTTTTGATTCTGAGTCTTCAGTTAACGCTTACGATATTTATAGAGAGAAAATTGAGAATGGAACATTAGAAATAAAGAAAACGCTGAAAGATTTTCATGGAAAGTTTTATCTTACTTACAACAAGCCAGAACAGGCACAGAATGGAGATTTCCCAGGAACCCTATTTATGGGATCAAGCAATTTTACCTACAGAGGGCTTGTCGGACAGGGAGAGTTGAATGATTCAAGCAGAGAAAAACAGAAATTTTTGGATTATAAAGAATTGTTTGAAGATTTATGGAGTGATGCAAAGTCTGTAACTATAGTCGATAAGCATTCTAAGGATGATTTTTTAGAAACTTTAAATAAGAAACTTTGGCGACATATAACGCCAAAGCCTTATGAAATTTATATTAGAGTACTTCATGAACTATTCTCACAGGAAAATGAGGATGGATTTTTAACTCCCGAGAAGATAACTACAGGTATTTACAAAAATCTTGAGTATCAACTTGATGCGGTTAGAATTGCAATAGATAAAATCAAAAAATATGATGGCGTTCTATTAGCTGATGTTGTTGGTTTAGGAAAAAGCATTATAGCTTCTGCAATTGCTAGAAACTTAGATATGAAAACCGTAATTATCGCCCCACCTCATTTATTGCCACAATGGGAAGATTATAAAGAAGAATTTGGCATCAGGGGTTCAAAAGTATTTAGTGCTGGAAAAATAGCTGAAGTTTATGAAAAATATAAAGAAACAACTGAACCAATGCTTTTAATTTTAGATGAGGCCCATCGTTATCGCAATGAAGATACAAGCGATTATAAGCTTTTACATCAAATAGCAAGAAGTCATCCTCAAAACAAAATTGTTCTTTTGACTGCCACACCTTTTAACAACGATCCTAAAGATGTATTTGCTCTTATTAAATTATTTCAAACGCCAGGACAAAGCACGATTAGATCAATTGACAACTTAAGCCTGCGTTATCGAGAGCTTATTCAAAGATACAAAAAACTCAGACGAGAGATGACTAAGGGACTCCCACAAGAAGAAGTAGATAAAGAGGCTCAAGAAATTGCAGCAGAACAAAGAAGATTAATAGAAGCAGTAATAATAAGGCGTTCACGATTGGATTTGGAATATATTACTCGTTATAAAGAGGATTTAGAAAGGCAAAATATTTCTTTTGCCAAGATTAAAGGTGGAGGCCCGGAGTTATTAGATTATGAACTTGGGGATTTATTAAGCTTATACATAAACACATTAAATATTATTACTGATGAGAAGCAAGGCTTTGTTGGGGCAAGATATAAGCCCACCGCATATATCCAGGGAGAAAATAGAGATAAATTTATCGAAAAATTTAAAAGTCAACTTGAAGATGTATCAGATTTATGGATAGCACAATCTAACTTAGCAAAGTTCATGCGTCGGCTTCTTGTCATGAGGTTTGAAAGCTCAAAGGCAGCATTTAGGTCAACTCTAGACAAGATGATTGAATCTAACGAAAGGATTGAAAACTGGTGGGACAATTTGGACACAGTGCCTATTATGAAAAAAGGTAGACTTCCAGATCCAAAAGATTACGATTTAGAAGATGGTGAGGAATCAAATGCGTTGGATTCTGAACTTGAATTTTTGCGAAGTAAAGAAGGATTCCTTGAGGTTCCAAAAAGTTTTCTGGAGCCTGAATTTATTGAGGCAGTAAGAAACGATACCAGGCTACTTAAAAAAATAAAAGAAAATTGGTTTTCTGACCCCAAAATATCAGATCTTGATCCCAAATTAACAGAGATCTCTACCAAAATACGAGGATTCTTAAAAGAAAATCCAAATAAGAAAATAGTAATATTCTCAACCTATAAAGATACTGTAGATTATTTATTTGAAAAGCTAAAAGATGAATTGCGAATCCTCAAATATACGGCATCAGACTCGACCGCAACTAGTAGGCAGGAAGTTAAGGAAAATTTTGATGCTTCTATTCCTGAACCAAAGCAAAAAAATGATTATGATGTTCTCGTTGCTACAGATGCTTTAAGCGAAGGCTACAACCTACACAGAGCTGGAATAGTTATTAATTACGACATTCCTTATAACCCGACCAGAGTAATTCAGAGAGTCGGAAGAATTAACCGTATTAATAAAAGAATGTTTGATTACTTAGAAGTTTACAATTGTTTTCCGACGGAAATTGGCGAGGAGGAGGTTAAAGTTAAATCTATTTCGACTTTAAAAATGAAATTAATTAACGCTGTTGTAGGAAGTGATACAAGAACCTTGACCAAGGATGAAGAATTAATAAGTTATTTTAAAGATGAGTATGAAAAAGCTGAAAAAGAATCAGAAGAACTTTCCTGGGATGCGCCTCATCGTCAAGCGTATGACATAGCTAATAAAAATAAAGAATTAATGGACAGAATCTTAAAACTACCTAGACGAACTAGAATAAAAAGAACGATAACAAAAAATAATGCTGTTAGTGTTTTTGGCAAAAAAGGAGATCATGCAATTTTTACCCTCGCACTTCCCGTAATAGAATCAAAAATTATATCTGCTGAAGAAGCATTAAGCTATTTTAGTTCCAAATTAGATGAGGCTGGTGAATCAGTTGATAAAAATTTTACAGATGTTTTTAATCTGGCAAAAGAAAAGTTGTTTGGCAAGTATGAATTGCCAAAAATTCAGGGTAGGAGAGCAACTGCAATAACTGCTCTTAAAGCAATCGGAGAAAGTTTACCACAAGCTAGAGACTACTGCGAAGACGTCATAACAGTTATAAAAGAGCTTGATGATATTAGCGATGGAGTATTAAAAGATATCTCCCAACTTGATCTCCGAAGCGTTGAAGAGGCTTATGAGGTGTTACTTAAATTAGTACCAGGACATTTTATTCGAAACGTACAGGAAAGAGCGGGCAGATTTGAAAGCGAGGAAGAATTACTTTTATTTGCAGAGCAATTTAATTAAATGTTTAGCTTTGATGAAACATATTCGCGTGAAGATTTTATAGAATTTTTAGACGGCTTCTTGCCTGATTTTGAAAGTGACATTAGAAAGGCAAGCTTTGAAAATTTAAAAGCTGTTAAAAGTGTTACTCATTTAGGTAAGTCTAAAAAATTAGACCTCCAAGTTTTCGAACTCACCCATAAGGTTTCTCCAGGAGCTAGGGTAACATTAGCAACCGACGGTTTTAGGATAATGAAACAAAGCGCAGGATTTCAAGCTCTTGCAGTTTTTCGTTCAGATGAAGATGATGATTGGAGACTGTCTTTAATGACAGCAAATCCTAAGATTACTGAAAAGGGCAAGGCGACAGTAGAATTTTCAAATCCAAGAAGATACTCATTTTTCTTAGGACCAAATGCAAAGATAAACACTCCCACAAAATTTCTAAAAACTCAAGGGAAAATTTTCGACGAAGACGATTTAAGAAATAGATTTTCTATAGAAGTTGTTAATAAGGATTTCTACAAAGAAATTTCTTATGCTTTTACAAAACTTGTTAGTGGATTACTTAAGCTTCCTTCAACCGAAGACAAAAGTCAGGCAAGTTTAGAATTTGCGGTACGTTTAATTGGTAGAATAATTTTTTGTTGGTTTTTGAAAGAAAAGAAGAGTGAAGCAGAATTAAGCCTAATGCCTAAAGACCTTTTATCTTTAGACGCTGTTAAAGAAAATGATGACTATTATCACAAGATTCTTGAACCGATATTTTTCGAAGTTCTCAATAAGCAAGCTAAATCTAGAATAGATGATTTAGCTAAAGAGCCATTTTCTTTTGTTCCATATCTCAATGGAGGCTTATTTTCGCCTCAAGAAGACGATTATTACAAACGTGCAAATGGTGATTTTCAATCGCAATTTCACAATTCGTTAGTGATTCCAGATAATTGGTTTAAAGAATTTTTTGAAATTCTTGAAACTTACAACTTTACTATTGACGAAAATACAAGCTACGACGAGGAACTTTCTATTGATCCTGAAATGTTGGGAAGAATTTTTGAAAATTTGTTGGCAGAAATTAATCCTGAAACAGGAGAGTCCGCTAGGAAAAATACAGGAAGCTATTATACGCCAAGAACAATTGTTAACTATATGGTCGATGAAAGCCTTTTGTTATATCTTAAAGAGCAAACGGGAATCCAAGAAGAAAAATTAAGAGCTATCATTAGCTATGATTTGAACGATGATTTAGAAAACCCCTTAACTTTAGAGGAAAAAGAAAAGATTATTGACGCTTTAGAAAAAGTAAAAATTCTTGATCCAGCTTGCGGATCAGGAGCTTTTCCAATAGGAGCTTTACAGAAAATAGTATTCATACTCCAACATACTGATCCCGATGGGAAGTTGTGGTTTAAAAAACAAATTAACAATATTCCTCCTGAAATAAAACAGCTTTTTGAACGAGAATTTAATAATAAAAATTTTGATTATATTCGAAAGCTTGGAATTATCAGAGAAAATATTTATGGAATAGATATTCAACCGATTGCATCTGAGATTTCTAGACTACGTTGTTTTTTAACGCTAATTGTAGATCAGAAAATTCAAGATGATTTGGAAAACAGAGGAATAGAGGCTTTACCTAATTTAGATTTTAAGTTTGTAACAGCAAATAGTTTAATTGATTTACCCAAATCAAAAAAACTTAAAGATAATAGCAGTGAGCAAATAGCAATGTTTGATGACAATAAAAAGATTGAAGAACTTAAACAAATTAGAAACGAATACTTTACTTCTTCGGGGATAGAGAGAGAACAATTAAAATCTCAGTTTAGCAAGATTCAAAAAGATTTGATTTTTCAGTTAATACAAGATCATGGTCTTATGAGTTTATTTAAAGCAGAGTTAACACATAAGTTAACAGAGTGGGATCCTTTTAGTCATAAAGCTTCATCGTGGTTTGACCCTGAATGGATGTTTGGAATAAAAGAAGGATTTGATATTGTTATAACTAATCCTCCCTATATAACAATAAGAAATCAGAGCCCGGAGGTTAGGCATTATATAAAGGATAATTTTAAGTATTCAGGAGGCGCAGATTTATATGTAGCTTTTATAGAGAAGACTTTTCTACTAATTACTAACAATGGCGTTGCTGTATTTATTTGTCCTAATAAATTTTTTGGTGCTGATTATGGTAAAAAGATTAGAAAAGAGCTGAGAACAGGCGTTACAAAAATCTATTCTATCTGGGATTTAAAAGATGAAAAAGTATTTGATGCTTTAATAAGCACGGTTGTTATTCTATTTAAGAATAATCTTAAGAAAGACAAGGTTATTCTTAAAAAAGACGCCGGTTTTACTGAATTAGATGTTTTTGATGATAGATTAAAAATTCAAATAGAACAAAGTATTGAGGATAAAGGTTTTATTAATAAGTTAATAAAATTCAATATTCTTTCCAGCTTCTCGAAGATAAGAACTGGAGTAATGGGGTTTGAATACTGGAAGATGGAACCTATAATTCATGAAGGAGGTAGTGGCTTACCTTTATTAACTAATGGTAATATAGGGCAATTTTTTGAAAATTGGGGAGAAAATGAAATAACCTTATACAAGAAAAGGTTTGTAAATCCTAGAATAGACTTAAATCCCAAGTATTTAAATACAAATACAATAAATCTCTTTAAGCAAACAGATAAAATTGTTGTAAGGGGAGTTGCCAAAAGGCTAACGGCTTGTCTTGACACTCGTGGATCTGGTGTATTAGTAGCAGTTCATACAGTTACACCCACAGACAAAAAGAATGTTTATTACTTGTTAGGTTTGATTAATAGCAAACTCCTCAACTGGTTTCATTTACATACCTATTACTCAGTAAGAATTCCTCAAGGATCGTTAAAGTATCCTGTTGATTGTATTTCGACTTTACCAATTCCAGATCCCGAGAAAAACAAACATCTATTTGGAAAGATAAGTAATGCTGTCAAGGAGATCTATGAACATCCTGAGAATTCTGATGTTTTAAAACAACAAATTAATGAGATGGTTTATGAGCTTTATGATCTAACGCCCAAGGAAAGAAATGTGATTGAAAGTAAAAATTAAAAAATAGTATCAAGAGAAAGAGGTTTTGAAGAAAAAAAGTCATAATCATCATCCGAGGCTCCGCCAACGGAAAAAAACTGAAACTCTCCATGGTCGTCTTCAATAATTTTGAGTATCAAAAGTGAAAAGGCATCAGCTAAGTCATCATGTTTTTCAACTCCGAATCCTGTTAATTGTAAAATAAGATCCTTTGCTCTCTCCTTATCCGGGAACAGAATTTTTCCCTGCTGGATAAGGTGGGTAACTAAAGCAAGTCTGGAACGCTTGTCTTGTCCTGAAACCTTAACTCCTTCCGCTGGGAGACCATTTATTTTTAAGCTTTGAATGAGCGCTCCTTGATAACCCACTTCCTCAATAAAAAGTTTTGTATAGTGGCCGTTTCCCAATGCTCGCGACAAATTTTTTGCCTTTTCATAGGTTTCAGGGAAACTTAATCTTTTGTTAAAAGGATAGGGAAGAATATATATTTTCATTTTATCTCCGCTTCCGAATAATTTTGCCGAGACCATTGCCGTATAGTCTGCGGATTCTTTTTCTGATATTGCCAAATCAATCCCTGTTGCCGTATAGAGAAAATGTTTATCCAGCTCTTCTGGTATTTGGTCGTAATACTGAATCCATTCGGGATGAACAAGTCTGTCCGCATCAGAAATTATCTGAAGCATATATTCCCTGTACCATGCCGTATCAGTTCCTATTGAAGCCTTTAAATCTTCAATATCTTTCATTGTTTTAAATTTACCCGACCACGCAATATTTTCTTTCTCATCTAATATTGGATAGGAAAAGAATTTACCATTAAGCTTTCCTTCTTTAATTCCTTTTTCCATCCGTTTTATTAAACTGTCTTCGTGTAGAAGATTTCCGACAATTATTGTTTTTGTACTCTGATCACCTATAGGCAACACTTCACCAACCAGCCAGTTAAATGTCTTATCCCTTCCTTCTTTTGTCTTAACCGAGTTTAAATCTTCTACGTCGTCACAAATAACCAAGTCAGGTCTGTGTTCTCCGTGCCTTAAGCCTCTTACGCTTTGTTCTGTTGATGCAACTGTTATTCTTGCTCCGTATTTTGGTATTACTATTGAGGTTGACCCCCACTCGTCGTTTATTTCCTCAAATGGTCCAATATCTGCTTTTAATAATTCGTTTATCTCAAGCTCTCTTTTTATATTTGCCATATGTAGCCTTGCCTGTGCCTGAGTCTGACTCACGATTAATATAAACTTTTTCTGCTGATTTCCGATTATTGACCATATGGGATAGGAAAGCGTAAACAGGGTTGATTTTCCCGAGCCTCTGAATGCAACAAGAATTGAAAGCTTTAAGTCCTGATTTTCAGATACTAAAAACATTTCGTGGTGAAAGGATGCAAATGGATATTTTATGTAATGACCGAGGTAAATCGTAAAAAACATATAGTGACTGTTTCTTGCAAGCGTTTGTCTTACAACACGTTTTTTCTTTATTTCTTCAAGCTCGACTTCGGTTATTTGCTGTGGCATCATTTTGTTTCTTCCTCCGTTTCTTTTACATCAGGTAGAAGTGAAGCAAGCTTTAAAGCTTTTGTCACAAGAGCCTCCTGCTCGGGAGTTAGTATTTCATTATCAGCTCTAAGTCTTGCGTTTACTTCTACTTTGGTTGCATATGCGGGATGGTGGTGTTTAAGCCAGAAAATAATTGCAGTCAGGTTTTTATCCTTTATGGCACTCATAAGCTGTGATTCTGCAATGTCGCTTACCAAAGACGATCCTTCGGCAAGTGCATCCCCCGCTTTTTGAGAAAATTCTATATCGTCATTTTTCCACCTATAATACGTTGCCCTCCCGACTCCTGTTTTTTCGCAGGCTATCTGTATTATCGGAGTTTTCTTTAACTGTTCTATTAAAAGTTCTTTTGTTTTTACTGTTTTCATATTTTTACCGCCTTTTTACCAGTTAACTTTTCCCACCTGTGTTTTATTACTTCGCAATATACAGGTGATTTTTCCATAACATAACATCGTCTTTTTAGTTTCTCCGCAGAAATCATTGTGGATCCCGATCCACCAAAGGATTCTAAGATAAGGTCGTCTCTTTTGGTCAGAACCTTGATGTAGGGGATAAGGATTTCAATCGGTTTTGTTCCGAATATGATTCCCTGGCCTGAATTTTTCTCATCAGAAGCTTTATAGTCTACATAATCAGTAGGCTGTATTTTCTTGCCTTTTTCATATCCTTCCCAATGAGGCTTTCCGGACGTTGCATACAAAGCGTTCTCATATTCGTTTTGAAATAATTCATCTTCTTGTTCCAAGTTAAGTTTTATGTTTCCCGCAGTTCCGACAAGAGCAATATCGTGTTTATTAAAGAATTTATACTTTGCAGCAAATCCCTGAACTCTATTTGGTAACCTCCAAACTATTGTGTTTCTATATTTCCAGTGTTTCTCAAGCTCGTTCCAAATAATACGAAGATTCTTCGGGTTCTCAAATACTATTATGGAAAAGTCTGGTTTTTGAACTTTAGCAACATTTGTCATCCATTTTTCAGTAAAATCAGGCGGAAGGACATCGGTTTCCAAATATCTTCTGTCACGCTTTAGCCCGAATCCTGTTGTAGCATCTCCGTGACGTTTCTTTCCTGTTAAATACGACAAAAGATACGGAGGATCCGTGCATACCATATCCGTTTTTTCACCGTCCATTAACCTTAATATGTCCTCTTCAATAGTTGAGTCTCCGCAAGCAAGTTTATGCTCACCAAGTTTGTAAATGTCTCCTTTTTGAAAACTTATTTTTGTAATATTTAACTTCTGCAGCTCTTTTTGTAAATCAAATTCTTCCGGAGTATCTTCTATATCAAATATTTCATCCAGTTCTTCGGAAGAAAATCCTATATCAGCAAGGACGGATTCATCAAAAGATGTAAGTAAATTCCAATCCCATTCTCCAGTGTTGCGGTTTAGGCGGAGATTTAATTCCTTTTCTTTTTCAATCTTAGGGATATTAACATAAACGACGGGGATTTGTTTAAATCCTAAATCTTTTGCAATTTTTAATCTAAAATGCCCTCCTATTACTACATTTCTGCGGTTTTGAGCATTGTTTACTATTATCGGATCTACCAATCCGAAGCGTTTAATACTTTTCGTAAGTTGTTTAATTGCATTTTCATCCCATTTGCGTGGATTATATTCTGCCGGGTTTAAATCCGAAACTAAAATATACTGAACCTCTAAATTATTGATCATGTCCCAATGATAGGACATTAGGAGATGTTCATAAACGGAAGGAAAAGGGTTAAATTTTGACTAAAATTAGCCTCAATTATTGCAAGTATGTAATATTTTGAATAATATATCCATTAGGATTCCAAATTCTTTCAAGGATAAGCCTTAAGCCATTATGCCTGAATTTGTACTTTAAGTTTCTTAAAACCCAACTAAACTCCCGGTTATCTTCTGCATTTGTGATTTTTCTTATGTCGTCATCTGACGCAAACAAATCGCTGTTCATAAATAGTGCCAATAGCTTCCCTTCAGAGTTTTTCATGGAGAGCTTGCTTAAAGTCTTTCTTTTGTATTTAAAAGTTCCAATTTTAGTCATAAGAATTCCTAATCTTGCTTTGTTTGATGTTTTTTGAAGCGGCAGGGATAAAATTGCTTCAGGCTCGGAGTCGATTATTATGGCAGGGGAATAATAACTTTTGAATGTATCCATTAACTTTACTGATGCAATTTGAGCTGCGAGCATCTGTCCAACATTTTTGTTTACTGCGCTGAAAGATTGGGTAAATGATAACAATGCACTTTCGCTTATCGCACGAAAAGCTTCCTGCATTGTTTTAATAGCTAAGCTTGATATATCAAAGCTTTTATAGAAGTCTGCGAAGAAGTTGGGAGGGAAAATCTCAATTACTTGAGGATAATCGTTGGTAGTTTGTATTTTATCAAGATCTAATACTGGCATATTGTAATTTACACTACTTAGTGGTATTATATACCAACCTTGAAAGAAAGTCTAACAATTCAACAGAGAAGGATCTTAAACGTGATTAAAGATCTGACTATTAAATTAGGTAAACCTCCTACCCTGGAAGAGATAAGGAAAGCCTCGGATCTTAATTACATAAGCTCAGTTCAGAGACACGTGGAAGCCCTGAAGGAAAAGGGCTACCTGGATTTTATTCCTAATCAATCGAGGTCTCTTCAGCCTTCAAATTTTCAAAGTCAAAAAATAAATATTCCGCTTGTTGGAAATGTTGCGGCAGGAACACCAATTCTTGCAATAGAAAACATTGAGGCATACATTCCATATGAACCTAAAAAAGTAAAAGCTAACCTAAAAGACTATTTTTTCTTAAGGGCTGTGGGAGATAGTATGAATAAAGCTAATTTTTATGGGAGAACAATAGAAAACGGGGATTACGTATTGGTTAGAAAGCAAAATACAGCGGATTTTGGGCAAATAATAGTTGCTTTAATGGGAGAAGACGCAACAATTAAGAAATACACCAAAGGAGTAGGACACATAATTTTACAACCTATATCATCTAATTCCGCAAATAAACCTATCTACGTTTTTGATGATCTTCTAATACAAGGAATTGTGGTTGATGTTATTAAAGGGGAGGTGGTAAACTAAATGAGCAATAAAGGAAAGCCTTGGACGTCCGGGCAGGACTCCCAGTTAAGAAGTTTAAATAGAGGAAATACCCCTACTAGAATTATTGGTCTCAAAATGGGTAGAACCGAGAATTCAATAAGGTCAAGAGCTTCTGATTTGAATATTTCATTAAAGCCAACTAATCAGGCTCCTTACAATAGGAGGAAGAAATAATATGCTATTGCAGGGAAATAAATTATTTACGCTTCCCCCTCTTTTAGGAGGATCTTTTAGCGGTCTTGATAGGTTGGAGATTCCATATAGTATTCTTATTTTAAGAGAAGTTTTTCAAAGGGACGATAATGGGGAAATTGAGCTTATTTGCCAAGCAAAAGATGGACTCGAGGAAAAGAGAGGATGGATAATCTTCTCCAATAAAAACGAAGATCACCTTAAAAAAGATATTTTGTACCACTGGTTCAAGAAACAAATCGGTAAAGATATTGAAACAATTTATAATTTAGATTTTGATTTTGAGGAGGTAGTAAAATAAAAATCGCAGAATCTAAAGGAAACTGGACAAAGTTTTGGAGACATTTAGAAGTTAATTTAGGACGTGAAGAGAGATTCTCTCAGGAAGAGATTTATTCAAAAGACTTTAAAAGATTGTCGCGGTTGGGAGTAGATTTAATAACATCAAACAAAGTAAAAAAAGAATTGAACAAATATAATTCTGGGCACGTTCAATTTCATAGATTAATATATCTATTTGGAAAAGATCCAGATACCGTAAGAAGATGGATTAATACTAGGAATGTATCTACAGCATTCCTAGGATTATGTTATAAAATTACAAAAAATAGACGTGACGTAGCTAGGGACAAATCATATGAGCTTCTTTTATTAATGCAATTATATAGAAAAAGAGAAATTATCCAATATATTGCAAAAGTACCCTTAGGCTTGAATATATCTCCTTTATCAGCAAGAGGAATATTATCTACTATACGTATTGGGGATAGATTTGCTGGTTTTAGCATTGAAAAAGAATTTATATATGACGGATTTAAAGTATTTAGTCTCTCTAAAAAATCTGGCGCTACTCAAAAAGTATATAAATTTGTATTAGTTAAAAAAATAAGAAATAAAGTTTATATAAATATTGCTTTAGATACTACAGAGGAAAGAAATAAAATATTAGGTCATATCTCAAAAAAACTTCATATTCCTATTGCGAGAATAAAAGAACAACCAGATATGACAAAATTTATTGAGTTTCTAAAAAGCGGAGTCTTTCCCTCTTTTAATTTAATTGGGGTAGATTTTGTAGATCAAGGCTTTAAGATAAGCATATCTCCTCAATATGGAAGGCCAATTAACATTACAGAAAATACTCAATACAAAGCGCTCCTTCCAAGCTCTGAGATAGAAATTCTGGAGTCTATCCAAAGAATAAAAATACTTAATTCTGATGCAGGCAATAATTTTCAAGTAAATATAAATTTTATGAATTATAAAAATGAAGATATTATTGGAGGAATGAGAATGAGATTAAACGCCCAAGGTTTAAATCTTTCTAAAAGAGAATCTTTAAAAGAATCATTTCGTCAGGTTTTTGGTTTTCAATTAGATATTCCTTTAATCTTTGATGTAGAAGAAAAAGAAATATATAAAAAATTTTTACACAATCCTCCAAAAAAGAAGAAAAAGATTGAGATAGTTTCAGAAAAGACTATAGAAATTTCTAACAAGCTTTTAGAAAACGGATTGCTTCCACAACCAAAGCAGCTTGAAGAAACAGCGAAGATTTGTACTTTTAGTGGGTGTCCTTTAAGATTCAGAGACCAATGGATTTCAGGGAAAATATGTACTTGCGGAAATAATCTTTGGGAGTATGGATCATCAATAATTACGCAAATAATAAATGAGAAAAGGGTATGTGATTTCTTTGATAAGATGGCCAAAAAATCAGGGTATACCACAACAAAGCTATTCAGAGACCTAGTAAAAAGAGCAATTTATCCATTAGAATTAACAAAAAATGATAAATCATGTACTCTAATTCCCCTAACTACTCCTCTAAAAGAGCAGCAATTAGAAGTTTTGAAATATAGGTATCCTAATTTAATACTTATCACTTCAAGGGATGATAAAGACAGTTTAGTTTCAAAGGGATTTATGGTAGAAGAGTTATACAGTTTAGTTTATGAGTTATTTGGAAACTCTAATCAAAAATTTGAAGAGTTATCAAATATTGTTGAGTCCCAAAGAACATCAAATTTAACAGCATTAGCCTCAGTATCATCCAGTAGAATTTTAACGGAAAGTTGGTATTTAGACCAAAAATCTCTTGGAGCCGAATTCTTTGAAGCCGATACTACTATTATTTTAAATTATATATTTAAAAATTCTATATGGTTGGGTGCAAAAACGAGAGGACAAAAGGTTCCTGATTCTATCTCTGCATTCCCCTTCGAAGACACTAGTAGAGGTTGCTTCATAGCAGACGCAAAGTTCACAAAAAGATCTAATTCAGATATAGGTCGAGTTGATAAGAATAAAAAATATCTAATGGATGGCAGAGTAAATCCTACTATTAAAACAAATGGGGGGCTAAAAGGCTTTCTATTTACAAGTAATAAGCCAGCTCAGGGAAACTTTATTACAAAAATGTTAAGAATAATTGGAGGAAAACATATTAAAGGGTTTTATCTGGAAAACTCTCAAATTCTTGAGATATATAAGCATTCCAAAAATTGGGAGAATGAATTTGAAATTGATAGTAGAAAGAGAAATATATTTTTCGACGCCTTAGAAGAAATATTTTTAAAACTACCATCATTGAAAAACATTGATAAGGTCAAGATTTGGAGAGACCTAGAAATTAAAAACATTTTAGACGGTTGTGTTGTAAAGTATAGAGGGTTGAGCTCCAGAAGAGTATCTGTTAGAACGATAAGGGTTAATACGAGTTAAGATTTTAATTAATACGTCACAACTCAAGATATTCGAATCGTTTTTATTTTTGAATATTGATTATTAATCCTCTAGCCGTATAATCAGCTTAATGGAAAAAAGCCGCCTAAATAAGCAGATTGATTATAAAAGCATTTTTATAGTTTTGGTTTTCTACCTTTTTACAAGACGCTTTTTTGCCGATATTTTCTCCCAATTTCTCTCAGACTTAATATTTACCGCAATTTTTGCCTATATGATTATAAAAAGAAAAAGTATTAAGAGTTTATTTTTTTCTTTTTTTAAACTAGTTAGTCGTCTTTACGGTTTTGTATTAAGTAAACAAATATATCTTCTTTTAATAATTGTTGTTTCGGTTTTGGCAATTATTATCTCCCGGCAGCAGGATCAGTTAAATATTTTAAGCGATAAGCTTTTCTTAGTAGAAAACAAGCTAGGCGGAACAGAAAAATTAATATGCAATGAAAAAGATTCAATTACAAAAGTTAAAAAATCCGTTGTAAGAATAATAGGCGGAGAGGCGGAAGGGTCTGGTTTTGCAATTCAACAGGGTGGATATATTCTTACTAATTTTCATGTAATAGAATTTGAACCAACACCTAAAGTAATATTTCCGGATAACACTTTTGAAACAGCAGAAATATTAATGGCAGATAAAACAGCAGATTTGGCAATCTTAAAAGTTCAAAAAGATTTACCTGTTTTGAATTGGGGTAATCCGTCAAAATTAAACCCTGCTGAAGAACTTTTGGCTATCGGATATCCTTTGGGCGGAGGTTTAAGCGGCGAGGCATCCGTAAGTAAAGGTTCTTTATCTGCAAGAAGAACCTCAAAAGATGTAGGCGTTGAATATATCCAAACTGATGTTACTTTGAATCCTGGTATAAACGGAGGTCCTATGATTAATGTATGCGGAGAAGTTGAGGGAATTAATACAGCAGGCCTTGCTGGTTTGGGCCTAGCAATATCTTCCGATTCTATACAGCAAAAATGGATAGGAATGGAAATGTCTAAAGATTCTTTAAAAGATGTTCAAAGAATTACATTTGATCCGGATAAAAGTTCCTTAGAAGCAGTCAGAGCTTTCTATAATTACCTAAAAGCTAGGAAGTTGGATAAAGCATTTGAATTACTTTCTGATAATTTCAAAAAGGGACACGGTTTTGATTACTGGAAGCAAGGATATAAGACCCTGCTTGATACAACAGTTATAAAAATTGAAGACGACCCAAAAATAGAAAATAGAATAAACATTAAGCTTGGAACAACAGACATGGTAGACGGGGAAATAGTTTATAAATATTTTGAAGGCTATTGGGACGTAAAAGATGAGGGGAATAAGTGGCAATTATGGGATGCTAAAGTAAAAGAAGTAGAAAATCCGGATTATAGTTGGTTTTACGAATAACTATGTTATCGGATGAATCAATACAAAAATTTAAAGAAATATTTAAAAAAGAGTACGGAAAAGAATATACCGACGCCGAGGCAAGGGAGGCTGCTGAAAATCTCGTTGGGTTTTTTGATCTTTTGATTAAGGTCGACCAGAGAAATAAACAAAAAGATATTGAAATAAAAGCTCTTGATGATAAGATTAAAATAGAAAAAGTAGTAAGATAAGGATATGCAACAATCAGAAGAAAAATACTCAAGCAATCAAACTAGACTACTTTATAAGGCTCTTCTTAAAAGAGGAGTGAATGCACAGTTGGAGTATTCAGATGGGCATAAAACTGTTGATATCGCTGTTCTTAATGCCCATTTATATATTGAAGTGGACGGTATCCAACATTTTACCAATTCTGAACAAATAATAAGAGATTTTAAGCGAAATCATTATTCTGATGGTGATGATTTTAGCACTTTTTATGTAACTAACCAACTTATTGACAAGTATTTAGATGAGATTGCAGACGCACTTGTGAAAGTTATTAGCGAAAAAAGCGGATAAATTATTTGCTATAAAACTGCCTCAGGTCTACTTTAGTTTGCATAAGAGGAAATTCCATAATTTTGTATTGCCCCAAATGAATTTTGTCCAAGAATGAATTAAATCCTAGAAAAAAATAAACTAAGATTATCCCGACAATTGATAAACAAGTTATGTAGAAGACGATCGTTAGAAATACTCTGCCAATAGAGTAACTCCAAACCTTTTCAAAAAAAGACACAATTTTTGCTAAAAACGCAAACATTCTATGTTGAGCAAGACGAAGATAGTATTTTTCAAAATTATATAACTTCATACTTACATTATAAGCACAAAAACCGAGGGCGGGAAAACCCTCGGTTGGTTTCTCACAACCCCACTTCAAACTCCAAGTCACTTCCCAGATTATTATAAAACAAAGTTTGGTGGCATTCTTAAGAAGACTATTAAACAGGAGGTTCAGCCGATCACGTTTTTATATATTTCTTCAATTCTGCTTTTGATAATATCATCGCCAATTTCACACTTAAAGTACCATAAAAATTCTTTTACCATTTCAAATAATAGATTTTTTGCCTCTTCTTGAGTTATTGAAATACTAATTTTTCTCTCAATTATAATTGGGTCCTCTGTAGTTGCGGTGTATTCACCAGTCCAGATAACAGGTCTATTGGTATCCATTGCTAAATTTCTTCCAAAAGGCTTGTCTATAATAAATTGATAGTTTACTTCCTGAACACCCTCGATCTTGGAATAGTAGCGCGGTATAAATAGGAGTCCTCGTAGCATTACGCCAATCGAAGTTAATAGTCCTATCGAATTTTTAAATTGCGAGCTTTCGGTATCTTCCCATAAGCTTTCCGCTGTTAAAAGTTCTCCTTTGGTTGAAGCAAAAGCGAAAAAGAATAAATCCCCTGCAAATTCTATCTCTTTTTGTAGGAGTAGTCCATCAAACTCTCTTGATTGCTTCTCTGACATGATTGACAGTCCGGGGAGAGGGAAGGCTCTATATCCTTGGTGATCTCTTACAGAAGCATCTTCAAGTAGTTTATCAAGTTCGTAATTCGGTATTAATTTTGTTAATTCCTTTACGGGTTTCATAAAAGTTTTTCTAAACCCTTTATATTTCTTTTGTATGCCAAGTTTTAATAAGTAATCTTCGGGAGTTTTTGCCACCCTAGAGCCATGGATAAAGGCTTGAAAATCTGAATCACTAACACGATATCCCTTGTCTAATTTAACTGCTTTTAATTTCCCATCTCGAATATAGCTCAATACTGTTTGAAGATGAATTTTTAACTGGTCTGCTACTTCCTCAGGTGTGTAAAATGTTTCCATAGCAAAGTAAACTATAGCAAACATAAGCAAACTTGTCAATACTTAATTTAATTTTCTTATTATCTCTTTTTATACTGTCTCATTTGTCTCATTTAGCCTGGAGAATGAGACACGACTATGACCCCGAATGGTTCGAGACCGTCTCGGGGAGCAAATTAGCCTCAATTTGATATAATCTAAAGCATGGACGACTTCACAGTAAGAAGATATAAGTCTTTTGATAAAGAAAAAGTTAAGAAACTTTATGAGCTATCTTCAGTTCATTCAGAAATAGGATATAGAAGTGGACCGTGGGAGCAAGACTTTGAAGATATTGAAAACACCTATTTTAATGGAGGAGAATTTCTTGTGGGGTTAGTTAATGAAGAAATTGTCGCTATAGGAGGCTATAGGAAAATTAGTGACAAGATCGGACATGTAAGACGAATGAGAGTTCATCCTGATTATAGGAGAAAAGGGTATGCACAACAAATACTAAAACAATTAGAAAAAGAGGCTAAAAGAAATGGGCTTAAAGAATTACGACTTCGCACGTCAAAGCAGCAAGAAATGGCACAAAGCTTTTACGATAAAAATGGTTTTAAAAAAATGAGAGCAGAAAAAGAATTTTACACCGAAGGGGAAGGTAAATCGTTTGAGGTTATTTGGTATAGGAAACTATTGAAACAAAAGTCCCCCGTTATTCATAATGGTTAGTAAATTGGTTTCAAAATATCTGATAAAATTGTTCTATGCATTATTTATTATATCTTCCCGAGAGACCATTTAGATCGATTAAAAAAGGAACTAAAAAAGCAGAAGGACGGGTTTTTCGGAATACTACTCCGTATCATGAAATGAAATCCGGAGACACTATTACTTTTGTAAACGAAGACACCGAAGAAAAGATGGATGTTGATGTTTTTTTTGTTCATCATTACCCAGATGCTAGAAAAATGCTTGTAGTAGAAGGAGTTGAGAATATAAGCTCATACGGAGGAACAATAGAGGAAAGCATAAAAAGATATAATTCGTTTACTAATTATAAAGAAAATATTCCTAAATATGGTATTTACGCTATAGGAGTGAAGCCAATAGTAAAGAAATAGGTTCGAACATCGTCCATTGCGCGGAGCCGAAGCCTGGATAATATAACTATAATGTCGAATGGTTCCTGATTGACACACAGAGTTGATATACATTGATATATGCGTTAGCCTCAGAAGTTGGCATAAATAAATATAACTCCTACTAGAATTGAAATTACTAAAAATATAAAAAATGCAAGAATTCCTGTTTCCAGACCGGATTTTAAGGCTTTCTTCTTTTCCTGATGATGTAGATATTCTTCAAAGGTAATAAAAAACGCAGCTAATCCACCTAAAAATCCAAAAACTATTCCCAGAAATACAAATAAAGATAAATTACCCATAAGTTATTTAGAAGCTATCAGCAGATTTCGCAGTTTGAGTGAGCCTCATCACTCTAAAATTGATTTTAACATATACAAAGCTGTAAAATACAATAAGCGATGAGGTTCGCTTTGGACTAACAGCTATGACCCCGAATGGTTCTTGACCGACACGGGGAGCACTTCGTCAATCTTCGGCTCAGATATGGCTCCCCGATGTCTTAAAAGGGGTATTCTTATAAATGGAGAGTGATACTCGAACGGCTTATCTCCCCTGGTGCTTGCAATCTCTTTTCTCCGCGCAAAATTATTATCGTATATAAACAAGCAAAGATTAATGTATCTCTGGATTTCTTCGGAGCCATTGAACCCTGCGAAGACATTAAAGCCTTTACTTTCCAAACTTCTTAATGCACTAAGTCCAAAGGCCCAAGCATTTCTTTCCAAGCTTGCTTGGTTTGCTGTTAATTTATCCAGGTACCAAGTAGGCGTGCATTCAAGAATAGTAAGATAGGTTGGAGCTTTAATATCTTTAGAAAATTTTACAATGCCTTCAAGAACAGCTTTTATACTATCCCATCTCGAAGGAATATGTTCGGTTTTCCCATTTGCATGACCAATTTCATGAGATAAAGATAATAAAAACCCTCTTAGAGGAATTTCATCTTCGGGATAAAAAACTTTTTTCTGTTTGGTGTCATATCCGAAATAGTCAAGTTTGCTAAAGGTTACTCCTGGTGGAAGAAACGAAGAAAGGTCAACTATTTCTCCGTTTTTACTTAGGATAAGGTTTTCCGAACCCGTAGTTTCAATTTCAAAATTTCTTCCGACTGCAGGAACTTCTTTAAGTATTGTTTTTGCTACATTTTCTAATGCTTTTTCCGTATTTACGCCGACTCCTTGAGATTCGAGATTATCAGTTGGCATAGTTGTCTTAATTATAATTAAAAATTGTCTTAGATTGCTAGACGTAGTTTTTAAAATCGTCCACTCCTCGGAGCTCGTTTTTTAGCCTCAAAATCTTTTAATTGAAATAAATGTACGTTTCAATTCGTATTAGTAATAGATGGGAAAGAAGGAGGTGAGAATATGAATAAGAAATTTCTTTTAGGATTAGCAAGTATTGGTATTTTAGGAGCAATAACTGTTCCTTCAATTGCCAATGCATATCAAGGAAATCCAAATATTAAAGGCCCTAATTATAGCGAAGAACGTCATAGTGCAATGACAAAAGCCTTTGACAACAAAGACTACAATGCCTGGAAAAAGTTAATGGACGGAAGAGACAGTGCTACTCAGGTAATTAATGAGAAAAACTTTGCTAAGTTTACAGAAGTTCATAAGCTTATGTTGCAGGGAAAAATAGCAGAAGCAAATAAAATAAAATCTGAGCTTGGCTTAGGGCTACACAATGGTTCCGGTCAAGGCGCAGGATATGGCAGAAATAGATAATAAATTTATGTCATTTAAACTGAAACTTCACTAAGAATAGTGAGGCTTCAGTTGTATTAAATGATAAAATATGGATTACGCTCTTAATAATTATGAAAGATCTTTCAGGATTAATAGATGAAGAAATTGTAAAACTTGTTTGTAGTAAAGATAAAAACTTATATTCAGAAATCATAAAGAGGTATCAATCAAAGCTTATGAGATATGCAACGAGCATTATCGGAGATGGGTATATGGCGGCAGATATTGTGCAGGAAGGATTTATTAAGGCTTATGTTAACTTAAATGGGTTTAGTACAAACAAGAAATTTTCTAGCTGGATATATAGGATTATCCATAACGAAGCAATAAATATGTGGAGAAAACATAAAAAACAACAGCCGATTGCAGACATAGATTTTGATAGTGGAGTTAATCTAGAAGATGAAATTATTAAAAAAGAAATAATAGAGCACGCCAATATTTGTCTTAAGCAAATTCCTGTAAACTATAGAGAGCCACTAGAGCTTTATTTTTTAGAGGAAAAATCATATGAAGAAATCAGTGATATTTTAAGAATATCCATCGGAACAGTGGGAACACGGATTGCCCGTGGCAAAATGTTTATGAAAAAAATATGCCAAAAATAAAAAAAATAAAAATAGAGAATCTAGAAAAAACAATTATGAACAAAGTGAAATCGAATGAAATTACGATGAAGCCTCATTGGTATTTTGTTGCAGGAAGCGCTATGACTTTCATTGGTTTTGTTGCATTTACAATAATATCTGTTTATTTGACGAATCTAATATTATTTCTTGCAAGAAAACATGGCCCAATGGGACAGTTTCGTCTTGAACAGATTCTAAATAGTTTTTCATGGTGGATTCCTGCGCTTGTTATTACCGGAATTGTGGGAGGAATTTTCTTTTTAAGAAAATATGATTTCTCCTATAAAAAAAATATCTGGTTGATAGTAGTTGGATTTTTTATTTCAGTAATTTTTGCTGGTTATTTAATGGACGTCTTAGGCTTAAATGATCTTTGGTCACAACAAGAACCAATGAAAGGCTTCTATCATCGACTTCAAGGTCAAAATAATGATTCTCAAAGAGGGCAGGGAATGCGGGGACAGGGCAGGGCATTTAACAGGTAGTTCTTAAATAGGTTCTAACGTCGTCTTCATTCGACTGTGCTCAGGGTCAAGACATTGCTCGGAGCACTTCGGCAAGCTCAGTTTAAACAAATTAGTCTCAAAACACCTATTGACTTATATTATCAAAGTAATATAATAATATCTTATGAATAAGACGGTTTTACAAATTCCAATCAATCGGGATTTAAGAATTAGTGCTGAAAAAGAAGCGATCTCTCAAGGATTTTCTTCACTCCAGGAATTAGTTAGAGTATTCTTATCTAAGATTGCCACACGTAAAATAGAAATCACACTTCAAGAATCAACAATGCTTTCAGAAAAGAATGAGAAAAGATACCTTGACATGACAAAAGATTTTGAATTGGAGAAGAATACCTATTCTTCAGGTTCAGTAAGTGATTTAGTCAATAAATTACATGAAAATTCAGTATCATAGAGAGTTTCTAAAAAGCTACAGGAAAAGAATTGCTCCATATCCAAAGCTTGAAAAACAATTTCAAGTACAACTAGAAAAACTTCTAAAAGATTCTAAAGATTCATCATTAAGAGATCATAAATTGATTGGTAGAAAGAAAAATTTCCGTTCATTTTCAGTAACTGGTGATATTAGAGTAGTTTATATAGTTATTGATAATAATATTTGGCTATTTGATATTGGTTCTCATAACCAGGTCTATTGAACAAAATAGGTTCGAACATCGTCCCCGTTCGACTGTGCTCAGGGTCAAGACATTGCGCGGAGCAAATTAGCCTCAATTTTTACTTCTGGTATAATAATCTCATGATAATCACAAAATCAGAACCTTTTACCAAAGATGAAATTGTAAAACTAAGAGAACTATTTGATACCTATATTAAAACGGTTATTGATGTTAAAAAAAGAGTATGTTCTGCTGGTGCGGACAGGCATTATGACTGCGAAAAAATCTTACTCGGAGAAGGCTCAAATCAATCCGATCTTTGGGGTGGAGGAATAGACCTGGAAACAAAGATGACAGACTGCAATTCTTTTATTAATGTAAGACCCTCTGATAATAATAACAGTAATGAAATTCAGGATCCTGCATTAAGAAAAACTTTTGAGGATATAACTAAATATTTTTTCAAAAACATTATATGAAAAATAAGCAAGTCTTAGGAGCATTAGCTTTAGATCTAAAACGTGTGGCCACAGGTTATTTTAGGGGGTCTAATATAATGGCGGATAGGTTTTACGAAGAGGCTTTAAAAAGAAGAGAAGAATTAGACAGGAAAAATCTAAAGCCATACTTAGTTAATATTTTAAATAAACTAGATAATCTTAAAAAACAGCAAAAAATAAGAGTCGCTGAAGATGCTCTTTTGTATAGTACAATTCTCCAAAATGCTGCTGTTTCCAATAATTAATTTAGCAATATTGACGGACTATAATCCTAAACGGGTCTAAACCGATCCGGTGAGTTCAATATTCTATTGTATAACTATCATTGCTTAACTTCATGTAACCTAGATTTTAGCATAGTAGGTTCTAACATCGTCCCCATTCGATTACGCACAGGACTTCGGTCTCATATTATTCGGAGGAAGTTTTTATTTAATATGCAGAGTTTAGCTTCATTCAAAATTTGGAATGTGGAAGTAAAAATTTAAGTTATTTTTGCAAACAAGTATATGTAAATTCCATTTTTTGAGTTACTTCATTTACTTTATTTTCTATTTTAAACTTGCATTTTTTTTCTTTGCCATTTACCAAACTCATACACCCTTTGTATCCGTCTTTGTTGGAGAATTGAGAGCATTCGCTTGAGGTAGTAATTGAACCTGTTCCCTTAGATGTTTTTGCAAACGTAGAAAATGCAACGATTATACCAACCAAAACGACAGCTCCCACAATCAAATAAATAAGTGGTTTTTTCATTTCCATACAGAGAATAGCAAAAAAATATAATATATACAAGGTCTATGTGTAAGTTATTGACTTATACAAAAAACTCGATATTTTTTATTTAAAATAGTATAATATAAAATATGAAAGGAGGTACGATATAGATTTAATTAATAAATCTATCAAAATATTATGAACGGAACAATTAAAACGAAAACAGATAGAGGATTTGGATTTATTGCTCGCGATGGAGAAGCAAAAGATCTTTTCTTTCATTCTAATGATTTAAGTGGTGTTACTTTTGATGAACTTCAAATAGGAGCAGCAGTTACATTTGATGTTGTGGATGGCGAAAAGGGTCCAAGTGCAAAAAATGTAAAACTTGCCTAATAAAATTGACTCCGATTAAATCGGGGTTAACAAAGTAAGATAGAAAAGCCCTGCTTTATGCAGGGTTTTTTATTTCTAAACATATCAAACAGCGGGAGCAAATTAGCCTTAAAAACAAACCGGAAACTGATTTATGTATAATAGGTTATATGGGAAGTAAAGTTACCATTATCGGTGGAGGACATGTTGGTACAAGCGCTGCTTTTGCAATGTTGCTTAGGGAAACCGCAAGGGAAATAGTTCTTTTAGATCGTGATAAAAATAAAATGATGGGAGAACAACTTGATTTTCAGCACAGCCTGGCGTTTTTAGCTACAACAAAGATTGTCGCGGCGCAGTCCTACGAAGATACAAAAGACAGCGATGTTATTATTTTTACTTCAGGAGTTGCCCAGGTGTCCGGACAGTCAAGACTTGATCTTTTAAAAAGTAACGCCGAAATACTTGAGGCAACTTTGCCCGGAGTGGTAAAGCTGTCTCCCGAAAGCGTGGTAATTATTGTTTCAAATCCTGTGGATGCTTTAACCTACAAAGCCAGTAGGCTTTTAAACTTACCAAAAGGAAGAGTATTTGGGACTGGAACAAGCCTTGATTCTGCCAGGTTTAGATTTTATCTTTCTGAGCTTCTTAGTATAAATCCTAAAAACATTCACGCTTATGTTTTAGGAGAGCACGGCGACAGTTCGTTTCCCGTAATCTCTACAGCAGACGTTGGAGGACAATCTCTGATTAACATGAAAGGAATTAGCAAGGAACAAATCCAGGAGTGTTTTATAAAAACAAGAGATGCGGCTAAAACAATAATTGCCACAAAAGGAGCCACGTATTATGCAATTGGAGTGGTTATAAGCCAGCTTACTCATGCGGTTTTGGAAGACGCAAAACGGATTTTTCCCGTTTCAATTCCTTTAGATGGAGAGTATGGACAAAAAGGAGTTTCTTTAAGCGTCCCTTGTGAATTGGGTAGGAAAGGAATGGAAAAAATATTGGAAATCCCATTATCAGATGAAGAAAAGCGATTAATGGAAAATTCTGCAAATATTTTAAAAAAATTTATCAATTAGCAATAAAACAGATTCTAATTTTCTCTATTATTCCACGGATTTTAATCTTTAAACAATTCCGCGATAGTTTAAAATCGAAAGCGAAGGATACTTCTAACCGTTTAGCTAATATTGTTTTAAATATTTTGAACCTAAATATTTGACGTTTTACTATAGAATGTTTAATATAAAAGAAGAGTAATGAATGGATTGAGAAAGTTAAGCCTAGGAATACCAATAGTATTGGTTATGTTTTTAATTTTTAGTAAATTAATAACATCGCCTGTTCCTTTGGTGCATGCTCAATGCGCGGTTCCTACGCAAGTTACAAATGTTGTTATTACTTTTCCTAACTGCGATAACGGTACTTGTAATTACACACAGGGGAGATGCGCTTGGGACACTTTAACAGGCGTAACGGGATATAATGTAAAAGTTACTGCCGTTACAACAAATACGATTGTTTTAGATCAGCAATCGAATACTTCAACAAGCTCGGCTTTCCCCGTAGCAACTACAGATACTTACAGGTGTGATGTTTCCGCGGTTAATGCATGCGGCACAGGAGTAGCCGGAACAAGCACTCTCTTGTGTAACACGGATGTGGCAACAACGACAACAACTACCACGACTACAACAACGACAACAACTATTCCAAGTGCACCATTGCCTCCTACAGGTAGCAATAATTTTGTCTGGTTTGGTTTTGCGGGTGTTGTAGTAGCTATAATTGGTTTTTCTTTTTTATTCTTACTTTAATTTTAAATGGAAAATATAAATCAGGAGTCAACAGAAAAGGTTAAAGTTAATACTGATCCTGTTTTCACTAAAAAAACTTTTTTTAAGCCAATTTATCTATTTATCTCTGCCTTTTTAATAATTACTCTATTGTTAATAGTGTGGGTTATCTTTCAGCCGGAATCAAAAACTTCGGAAAAAACTGCGGATAACACTAAAAAAATGGTTTCGGTAGAGGAAGCCGTAGAAAAAGCAGGATATAAGATTTATTGGAATGGCAATAAAAACGACAACACGGGTAGAAATATTATTGCAGACGATACCCGAAAAACCTCCACAACCCATTACGATTCCGTGGGTTTAGGCTACCAAGAAGCATATCCGGACAATATTATGATGGCTCTTGGCGTTTTTAAGGGATGGGAGAAAATAGAAAACTCAACAGATATTTATATTCTACTGGAAAACCCGACAACTAAAAATATATTTAAGGGCAGAATTACTTTTGAAAATTCATTTTTAAACCTAATTACTTCCGGAAACAGTAAACAAAATACACCAACTCTTTTCTTAGTCGAAGATTTAAATTACGGACCGGCAACGGAAAAAACTTGGAAAAACGATTATGTTTCTTTGATTTTTGAAACAAATAGGCAGGAACTTTCTCAAAAAGCGATTAAAGTAGGAGACGTAGTTGCTGTAAGAACAATTTTGGAAAATGTTCCCGGATACCAGATTGTAAGAAAGGATAATAAAGGAGTATCTGTTATAAGTAAAGTTGTAATCCGAAGATTTGGAGGAGCTTCGGAGTTAATAAAAGAATTAAAATGAAAAAATACATTAGAACATTTATCTTTATTGCCATTTTTTCTTTTTTGTCAATTCTTTTTTTACAAAATGTTGGTAGGCAAGAAGCAGCATTACCGACAGAAACTGTATGCGGGAGTGTCGGTGGATGTACTACTTTAGGTAATGCATGTACTGTTTCTGGTTACCCCAGCGTTAAAGGAACTTGTGTAACTGCAAGTAAGAAATGTTGCTATCCGAGCAATACTAGTTCTTGTCCAGACTTATTTGCTAATTATTGTGCCAGTAAATCTATAGGTGCTCAGTGTGCAACGATACTTGGAGGGAACCTCTACTGTTATAGTAAATCAAGTAAATGTTGTGGATTATTTAATCCAAACACAACAACGACGACAGCAACTAATCCTTGTGGGGCATCCTGCTATTTATATAATAAAACAGCTGACGTATGTAAGGATACGTGTGGAACTGGGAAAGAATGTTCCATTGCCGCTAACGGATGTGTTTCAACGGGATCTACCGCAACAACAAAGCCGGGATCTACCGCAACAACAAAGCCGGGATCTACCGCAACAACAAGACCAGCAGGGACAACCGCAACAATCCCATCCGGTACTACGACCACGAAGTGTTTTAGGTGTAGCGATAGCTATAAACATACATATGTTACTTATGATATTACGGGGGGAACCTGTGACGCTCCAACTTCTTCAAAAACCAACGTAAAATATTCACTGGACTGTTCTTGCAATGGCTATAATGGAACGAATCCGACCGCAGTGCATTCATCGGTAACGGCGGATGAATGGAAATGTAGTTGTGGGTCATGGGATGCTGTTCCCGGCAGCACGAATTACTGCTGTGGATACCCGCAAGATAACAGTTCAACAACCTGTACTCCACAGAGTCCCGCAAAATATGGAGGAGCTTCGCACGATAGCTGTTTTAATTTTGGTACCGGATCTTCTCCCGGTGTTTGTCAGCCAACAACAGGTTCTTCTAGATGTTGCTATCGGGCAGAAACTGCCCCATATTCAGGAGCTTTTTCAAGATGTAGTGATAAATATAAATACTGTTTTGCGAGTTGGACAACCGATTCAAGTGGGTTAGATACTCCTAAACAAAGCTATGCTCCCGATTGTCAGTGTAACGCATCAAATATTAACGGAACGCGTTCTGAATGTCCGTCGAACAGTTGTGAATCTACGAGTACCACGGCTCCTCCTGTTTGCGGAACTCCATGCACGACTCCTGCAGAGTGTAATAGTGCGCAGGGAGGTTGCACTGCCTGTGTGAATAATGTTTGTGCAGTTCCTCCTACAACTTCTACCACTCCCGGAACTCCCGGAACCACTGTTCCCGGAACTCCCGGAACCACTGTTCCCGGAACTCCCGGAACCACTGTTCCCCCACCTGCTTGCGGAACTCCATGTAATACCCCTCCGGATTGTAATGGCGCAATAAATGGCTGTACTACTTGTATAAATAATGTTTGTACCGCTCCGCCTGCTTGTGGAACTGCATGTACTACTCCTGCGGATTGTGCTACATCAAGAGATATATGCACAGGATGTAATATAGTTGATAACATTTGTGCCCCCGCTTCCTGTACGTGCGATGGAATTACTTATTCCGGTTTAATGTCGGGAGAAATGGTTACTATAACATCAAATTCAAAAATAGTAGGGAACGATAATAATGATGCAAAAGTAACTTTTGAAAAATTTTACATGACAGAAGGAGATACCACTACCGGGACAATTATTAAACAATCCGACAAAATTCCTTCTACAGTAGTTAAGGCCTCTCTTAAAAGCTCGCCGCTTGTCGTTAAATATCAAACTCAATGGGTATTTAAATTACCGGAACTAAAAAAAGGAAAAACATACAGAATTTGGAGCGATATAGTTTGCGAGCCCAAGGCTAGCGCTACAAGTTATAATATTTTACCAAAGATAGCGGTTTTGGGAGCCGAAATAAAAGCCTCATTTTGGGACAACGTCTTAAGTCTTTTTGGAAATTTTGCAAACAACATTATTGATAGTCTAGGAAGCGGTAGTACCGTAAAGAAAACGATCCAACTGGAAACTTTCAAACCTGCAACTGTTATCGAAAAGAAATGTTCTACAATTATTTTCCGCCAGGACTAAACACCACTATTCCTCGGGACTAGCCCTTGACAAGTTCATCAAAGCAGAGCACACTTCCTTTAGGCAGGCCGATATGGGAATCGAAGCTCTTGTTGCCCGTCAAGATAGCCTTTTTTCATCTCCCCAACAGACAGGTGAGTCAACAACTCATCCTAAAATTACCATCCTCCATGAGCATAGAGAAAAAAAGGGGTTTAACCCCTCAATCCCCCTTGCCAGCGTATTGCACAATGAATATGTAAGGCAAAGAGAGGTAGAAATAAAAGAAGGGAGATATTTTCCCGGAGAATTGCTCCCCGTGCGTCTTGACCAGCCATTACTTAGACAATTTCTTATTAACCAGAGAAGAAAAAATATTCGCCACGAAGTAAAAAATACAAACGGAGAAATGGTCAAAGAGGGTACTCCGATAGATTGGTACAACCCCACTCAGCCTTTTTATGATGAAGGAGATAGGATTATGGCAGTTAGGTTTGAAGCACGCGATAGCGAATTGTCATTTGTTGGTTTTATTAAGGAAGATCCTCAAAATGGAGAATACTCATTTGACTTAACAAGACCAATAATAGATATGGCACAGGATCCATCGGTAACGCTTGACGATAAAGACAATCCGGTTTTAGGTGTAGTAAAAATTCATGCAGATGAGGATGGTAAGATAACAAGTTTTAATACGATTCAATTTAGAGGACCGAATGTAAGAAATTTAAAAAATTTTCAAACAATACCGGGTAAAGACAACCGGCCTGTTCAACTGCCAGATAGGGTGAGAGCTTCTTACCGGCCACAGGGAGAAATTGGTGGTCCTGGGAAACTTGCTTTTCGTGATTATTCTACTTGGGAAGAATATAAAAACGATGTAAATTCTCAACCATTAACAGAAGCAGACTTTCTTATAACAAACTTTCACCCCAAAAATCACGGCGGTCCAAACTGCCCCTTACAGGATGGACAGGTATATGGACATATTGCTGAGAAAGAATATGACAAAAAAGGGAAAGTAATAAGGTTACATTATTACGCTATTTGGATGTTAACCGACTTACAGACAGGTCAAATCTTGTTTCAGGAAGATCCGGAGACAGGTGGTCTTAAGCCGTTAATAAAAGTAGTTGCCGACCGATCGGATTTTGATCAAGTCCCGGAAGAAATACCGGACAAAGATCTGGAAAATCTGCAAAAAACACACGATGTAGTTTTTACCGCCGGAATAGAAAAACTAGCAGATGGAAGAGTAGAAGTAACGATGGGAATTAGTGATACTCGAGCTGGAAGAAAAGAAATTCGTGATCCAATGCAGGATGTTGACTTGTTGAATCTGTGATTTGCTGCTTAATTTAATCCTCGGAAGGTAGTTTTAATAAGGTTACAAAACGATTCCTGTTGTGCTAAGTTCTTTAAGTTTATTTATTAATTCTACGGTTGAATATTTTGAGGTATCAATATCTTTTTCTATAAACATTCGTAGTCCTTCGATAAGCCTGCGTGTTAGAATAGCTTCTTTTTTCCGTAATTTCATGATTTTGACATTGTTTTCTTCAAATGTTCTAGACACAATTGTTAAAGATGCAAAGAAAAGATCAGAATCTAAAAATACATTAGAAATGGTTTTAATATCCACGCTATGTGCCTGAGAAGCAAATAATTGGCGTTGAATAATAGTTACTCTTGTTTCCTCAACATTAATAGTGTCCGGAAAAAAATCCCAGGGAAATACGGAAGAGATGCTTATTAGTATCCGGTTTGATTTAGCGATCATGTCTTCCAGTATGTGTTGGTCTGTTCCTACTTTTCTAGAGTGTTCCTTAACAGCATCTTCAAGTCCTTCTTCTTGCATTTGTCTTTCTGTCTCTCTTTGTAGAGATATTTTTTCTTCTTCAGCTTCCTTTTTCTCTCCCTGTCTAAACAATTTTTCAAGCCAGTAGCTTATTTTTTTAGTTTCTGTTTCTGCAGTAGTACGCAGAGAGGAATTTGAAAATATAGTTTTTGATCTTATTCTCATGTGCTCATATTATACTCCTTTTTATAAAAACTCCGCTATTTTTTCTTACAAAATTTAAGCAATTCAAATTACTAAACAAACGAAGTCTACGTTGCTGCATGTAAATATCTTTAAGGTTATACTTCTTGTTAGTCTAATTTGAGGCAGGAAATTAACCTAATAATATCTAAGGCTTCTCTCCTGCCCCCGGCTTGACAATAGATATGAATACCATCCAAGTTATTTCAAAAAAAGTCATTAATATCCGATAAGTTGTTTTTTGGGTCAACCGTGCGTACTAACTACCTGTGGAAAAATTTAATCATCGAAAAGCATATTTCAACGAACTGGTTACACAAGTTGTATAAAGGTAGTCTTTTGTATCCTTTTTGGTCAGTGTTATCCTCACCGGTAAGTTAAAAAAAGACAGGTTTCTCCTAACGCAAGAATTTAGACCAGCAGTCTTTGCTAAGCATAACTATTGATTATTTTTTGTTTTTCCTATATATTTAGTAAAACAAAGTTTATAAAACCCAAAATGAATAGGGATAAAGTTCAAGAGTTTGAAGCGTTTTATAAGCAATTTACGACCCGCAGCTATAAAAAGGGTGAAATGCTTATTCGTGCAGACGACGACCCACAAGGCATTTTCTGTTTAAAAAAAGGGTATGTTAGGCAGTACACTATCTCTAAAACAGGTTTTGAACTTACACTTCACATTCTCAGGCCTCTCTCATATTTTCCCATGGTGTGGGCAGTTAATGGCACACCTAACGTTTACTATTTCGAAGCCTTAACCCCTGTTGAGGTAGGACGTGCGCCTAAAGATCAGGTAGTCGATTTTATCAAAGATAAACCGACTGTCATCTTTGAACTATTAAGCGAATTAATAGAGGATTATGCAGAGTCACTTACCCGTATCGAACATTTAGTATTCAGTGATGCATATCGAAGAGTAATTTCCGTACTTCTTTATATAGCTAAACATTTTGGGAAAAAGAATAGCAAGGGTATACTTATTCAACACCGCTTTACACAACAAGATATAGCAACGCTCGTTGGAGTGGCTAGGGAGACTGCAAGCAATGAAATGGTAAAGCTGGAGAAAAAAGGATTGGTTAAATATGTTGACCATTTAATGTTATTTGAAAGCATCAAAAAATTAAACTCCGAATTATCTTCAAACCACGCAAAGTTGTAATGTAGATTACAAAAAACTTGTTATCCCGGTTACGTCAAAATATATAAGCGCATTGCTGTAGATTCTTTTAAGCTTTTGTATAATTAACTCACTATGATTCAAGAAGATACTACCCAAGAAGAAGTCACAACAATTAGCGAGGAGTCTCCTCAGCAAGTTATTAAAAAAACCACAACCCAAGTTGAGCCTCAGGCAAAAGGAGAAGCTCCTCAAAAAGTGTATGAAAAAAAGAAAACAATTTTCAGGTTTAATCAAGTTATTTGGTATATCTTAGGTTTGGTAGAAGTATTACTCATATTCAGAATTGTTTTAAAGGCATTGGGAGCAAATCCATTCGTTGGATTTACCGGTTTAATTTACGCCCTAACTACGCCTTTAGCAGCTCCTTTTAGCGGAATTTTGGGAGTATCTGTAACGGGAAATTCTGTAATTGAGTGGTCAACAACAGTTGCTGCTATTGTATATCTCTGTGTTGCCTGGGGTCTTGTCTATCTTTTGAATCTTATTTATCCAATTTCGCCAAAAGATGTTTAAACAAAATTAATTATGTTAATAACAATTATTATTATTCTTATTATACTTTGGTTCCTCGGATATGCCCCCATATCGGGAGTTGCTATTCCAAATATCGTTCTTTTTACAATTAATAATCATGCGGTTACTTTGTGGGAAATTCTTATACTTGCGGCAGTTGGGTGGGCGATAGGTATTTTACCCCGTCCGCTTCAGGCAGTTGCCTCAGTGCTGCTTGTCTTATGGCTACTCTCCGTACTTGGTATTCTGGCGGTTTCAGGTCTTCCCAACGTTATCGTTATTGTAATTATCATAGGACTTATTTTATCTATTTTTATGTGAGGAGGTAAATATTTATGGCAACAACAATAGTTAATCCTGCACCAAACACTAACCCCTCCGGCAACGGTGGTATGGGGTTTTTAGTAGGAGCAGTCATTTTAATTGTATTTGCATTTCTATTTTTTGTTTATGCCCTTCCTTATGTACGGGGATTAAGTGGGAACAATGGGGTTCAAGTTAATGTTCCCAAAAGTATTGATGTAAATGTAAAGCAGACTAAGTAAGAAGAATAACATTAGGGTAAGGATGTGAAAAATATGAAAAATAAAAATAAAGTCGGCTCTGTTGTCGCTGGAGTGGCAGGAGCGGTTGCAATAGCAGGCGTTGCAGTTGCGGCAACAATGGCTCTAAAAGATAAAAAATCCAGAGAAAAGGTAAAGAAAGTGCTGGTAAATGTAAAAGATCAAGCAATGGATTATGTTGAAACATTGAAAAAAGAACCAAATGTTAAGGAAACAACTAGTAAGGTCAAAAAGATTGCAGAAGACACAAAAAAAGTTGTCGATAAAAACACATAAAGGCAGGTGGGAAGTATGGGAATGATTGAAATCATCGCAATTGTATTAATAGTAATGTGGTTAGGTGGATTTGCGCTTAACATTGGCGGAGGACTTATCCATATTTTACTCGTCATTGCGGTAGTAGTATTTTTATTGAGGTTTATTAGAGGGAACGCTTAAGTTCAACGTCCTCATAGTTGTGTGATCAATATTTTTTATTGACAATAAATACCTGTCTTGGTAGAATTTCCCCTTATGACTAAAAAAGAATTATTTTTTGGAAATTCTACCGAGATTAAAAAAACAACTCCGATTCTTATCTCGCGGTTTAAAGCTATTAGATCTAAGCCGCGAGTAGATTTTTGTTGTTTTCAGGAAAATCCGATATTTGGTTTACAAGATAGTTATAGAGATTTATTGCAGGAAGCAGAAAAAGGATGGAATTATACGTATGATCACCGGGCCGCAAGAGATTATCTCTTAGAACCAAGCGAAGCTTCCCATAAGGCTTTAAAAGTAGTAAGAAGTTTTGGTTTAATTTTAAAAGCGCATTACAAACTATTCGACGAAACACATCTGTGTCCCGAAAATCTGCATATTTTTTTAGGAACCTTGGGAGAGCACGCAGATCATTACCGTGTTCCTCAAAGACAAATATTTGTGGATAAGCTTTTGGAAGAGGATTTACTTGAAAGCTTAGTTAATCCGGGAGGTTTTAAGCCGGCAACTTCAGAGAGTTTTCAAGATTACACAAGTCAGAAAATAAACGATATTGGATCGTTGTCTTCGGAAGAAATATTAAGTGCCGGCGATTTTCATACCCTAAGGAAAAGATTAAGGTTATTAATGAATTTATTTCAAATTCCCGCAGTAAAAAACCCGGAAGGACAGGAGCAATGGTTATTTTATCAACTGTTTAATTTATGCCAGCAGATGGGAGCAGAGCACGACAGTGTAGTAAAAGAATCTATTGAAAACGGATTGGACTATGAGAAAGCTTCGATAGTTGTTGATAAATCAAAGAAAGAAGAAATAAGTAGGATATTGCCTTTAGTGGAAAAAACTATTCAGTAAGTATATCAATAAATAAGCTCTTATATCTCACGTCTTAAATCGTAAATCCTAAATCTTACATCCTATATCTGCGGTATCTTTTATCTTTCGTATAGCTGGTGATGAGTTCCAAGCGAGATAAAATAAATATATGTGTCATCTTTTTGAATAACCTCTCTATAAACAGCTCGATAGTCTGCAGTAATATCTATGCTCCTAAAGCCAACATATTCTCTTTGGAGTGGGTGGTTGTTAAATTCAAGATCGTTTGGATTTTCAACAAACAATAGAAGACGTTGTTTAAAAGTTTTTCTTATTTGTACATTCGATTTTTTGAGCTGTCGGAGGAAATTATCGGTATAGTTTATAGTCATATACCTTGTTTTTCAAGCCATGCTACAGCTTCTTTTCCTGTTTTGAATGCTGGGGAAACATTACCTTCTTTAATATCCTTTTCTGCTCTTTTTATAGAGTCAATAAGATATTGGCTTGGTTTTTCCTCCAGGCTAAAATCAACCCGTTTCGTTTTAACGAGCTGTTTTACATAGGCCTTAATAAGGGTGCTGAGGCTAAATCCCAACTTGTCAGCTATATCCTGAGCTTCTTCTTTGATGTCTTTATTCATCCGAATATAAATACCGGTACCTGTGGTGTTCATATATCAAAGTATATACATTGCATATCTATTTGTCAATACCCAAATTATCTCTTAAGTCCTATATCTATGGTATCTTAAATTCTAAATCTTATCTTTTAAAAAGCTTACGGCTTTTAAAGTCCGAAAATGTTCTTTGAAGCCTTTTCAAAGACTTCCGAAGAAATTGTTAACCGTAATGTTTACGGTTTAGGATTAACTTTAAAATCAAGCCTAGTATAGTTTTAACATTTGTTTAGTGTTCAATGTTATAATTCTAACAAGTCTAGCTAAGATGTCAGGTTTTAAATATAAGCTATTAGTTTCTTAAGACTAAAAAGTTGAATAAAAACTGTGAATAAAAATATTTTAATAACAGGTGGAAAAGGATTTATTGGCGGACATCTGGTAACATTATTTCCATTTGCCGAAATTTATGATCTAAAAAACAACCAGAATATTTTAGATTATAGAAAGTTGTTGAAATCAGTAAAGGGAAAAGGTATAGTTATTCATCTTGCCGCTTTGACTTCCGTAGAAGATTCAAGAAAAAAGCCTGGAGAATATTACTGTAATAATATAGTTGGTACTTATAACGTTATTAAGGCCGGAGTAGAGATGGGTTGTCAAACGATTATTTTTGCTTCTTCTGCTGCTGTCTATACTCCTGACAATCCTTACGGGCTTTCTAAAAAAATTGGGGAAGATTTGATGTTTGAATATAGGCATAAAATTCAAGCAATTAGCTTACGGTTGTTTAATATATACGGAGATGGACAAAATCCCGAATACGCGGGAGTAATAGACAAGTACTTTCAAGCAGCAAAAGAAAAAAAACCATTAAAAATAACGGGAGATGGGAAACAAAACCGTGACTTTATTGCAGTCTCCGATATTACACAGATAATGAAAAGAATAACTGAAGAAGGCAGCAAGATTAAATCAGGAAGTGTTTTCGAGGTAGGAACAGGAAGATCAACAACCATAAATGAACTAGCAAACATTTTTGCTAAAAGATATAAACTTCCTATGAAACATTTACAGGATCAACCAATTGGAATTTTTAATTCAAGAGCAAAAAATAAGTCGTTACTAAAAATTATTGGAGACTACAAGTTTAAATCGCTGAAAAACGGCCTAAAAGAACTTGAAGAAAATTTCTAATCCGCCAGCTGGCAGGCGACAGCAGACAGACTAAAAACATCCGGAATTTGCTAAGAACAATGTGTGTGCTATAATCGCTTCTATGGCGGTTAGAAAAGTGGTTCAAGCCGGACATCCTGCTCTTAAAACAAAAAACAAAGAAATAACAGATTTTAGTTCTCCACTTTTTAAAAAATTAATAAAAGATCTAAAAGATACGATGTATAAAACCGATTTGGTGGGTATTGCCGCTCCTCAAATCGCCGAAAATTATGCAGTTTTTATTACTCATCCAAGACAAACTGTCCATAGGAAAGTAGTTAACGTAGATGAGCTTCGGGTTTATATTAACCCAAAGATCACCTCTCATTCTAAAAAAAGGTCAATTGTTTTTGAAGGCTGTGGAAGTGTAATAAGTGCAAACTTATTTGGTCCTGTTTCTCGTCCAAATAAAATAAGAATAGAAGCTTTTGGTGAAAAGGGAAATAGATTTTCCCTAGTTGCAGATGGACTTTTGGCAAGAGTAATTCAGCATGAATTAGATCATTTAACGGGAATGGAATTTGTACAGAAAGTTAGCGACTATAGTAAGATTTTTGATAAAAAATATTATTATAAAAATATTAGAAATTCAAAAGAGCAAAGAGAAGCCTCCAGGATTACAAAAATTGAATATAAAAAACTTTAAGCTGTAAATTTTGCTATAATTCTTCTTGTGAAGAAATATAACTTGGTAATTATTGGCTTTTTACAGGCAACCGGTCTAGCAATATATTGCAGCTTAGTAGCGGTTTTAATCTGGAATAGTAATCACTTGTTTGGAAAAATCAACGATTTTAGAGGTCCGCTTCTTTTTTTAATTCTTTTTGTAACTTCCGCTTTAGTTTCCGGCATTTTAACCCTTGGATACCCGGTTATCCTTTTCTGGCAAAAAAAAGAACAAGTCAAGGCAATAAAATTGGTTTCCATAACCGTAGGATTTCTGATTCTTTATACACTCCTGGCTCTCCTTTTTATCTTAAGAAAATAAGTTTATTTATTAACGCTTATTTTAATTCTTACAGATTTTTTACCTCTTTATGGCTTCTTTTTATCTTAGAAAAGTTGTATATTAATATTATGTTTACACTTCCTGAACTTCCATATAGCTACAACGCCCTAGAGCCTTTTATAGATGAGGAAACGATGCGGGTTCACCATGACGGACATCACGCCGCTTACGTTAAAAATTTAAATGATGTTTTAGCAGGACACGACGAATTTTTAAGTATGGATATTAAGTACTTACTTAAATCATTGGATAAAGTCCCGGAAGATATCCGTACAAAAGTGAAAAATAATGCCGGAGGACATTTCCATCACTCGTTTTTCTGGACAATACTAAAGCAAAATGGAGGAGGAATTCCGACAGGAAAACTTCTTGAAGCAATTAATAGTAAATTCGGAGATTTTGATAAGTTTAAAGAAAAATTTAACCAGTCTGCTCTAAGTTTGTTTGGAAGCGGTTGGACATGGCTAGTTTTAGACGGACAAGAGCTGGAAATTGCCAATATCCCTAATCAGGATTCGCCAATTTCTCTTGGGCACACTCCAATTTTTGCAATTGATCTTTGGGAACATGCTTATTATTTAAAATATAAAAATAAAAGAGCAGATTATATTAATGCCTTATGGAATACTGTTAATTGGGAAGAAGTAGAAAGACGTTTTCATAATAGTAGTTGAAATTTCCGGTTAGAAGAGCCTATTATTAGTTAAGGTGGCAAAAATAATTTCGGTAGGCTCATCCGCCGATAACTCAAAAAATTCAGAGAGTTCTTTCGTAAAAATCTTCCAAGGAACATGGGAATTCATTAAATCCCAGGATAAATTTACAAAATTTTTTATTATAACGGCGTTAATCGTAGCGATTCTTGCCCCAATATTTGTTTTGAGATATATCTCAAGAGCAGCTACTGTTGATGCTACCGATTTAGAAGCAGAATCAACTTCTCTAAAAGGAGATATTGTTTTAGGAACAGATACTCTTTCCTCCGGAGGAAGCTACGTTAGATTTGACGTATTTTCAACAAACCTTTCTTCAAATCCTTGTGTTAACTCTGCGCCTGTAGGTGCAGGAGTAGCCAGGGGAACAATATCTATTCCAAAGTCGGGGGTTTATTCTATTTGGGCAAGAATAAGAGGAGAGGGAGACAATTCTAATTCTTTTTTCCTGCAAATAGATAATGGGTGTTTAATAAATATTGGGGATCAGATAGGAATGCCCTTAAATACTTGGGTTTGGGTTAATTATCAAAATGGTAATCCAGCGTCTGTGCTTTTTAAAAACTTAAGTGCCGGAACACACAATGTAAAACTAATTGGCAGGGAGGCAAAAATAAGCGTTGACAGATTAATTTTTACTGCAGATCCAACTTGCAGCCCAACAGATACGGGAGTAAATTGTTTATCTCAGGATCAAGCAGCTACTCCAACACCAACCCCTGTTTCCGGAAAAACAGCATCTATTTTAGTTAATCCGTCTGCCGGAACTTTTTCTCCTGGACAAACATTTAGCGTAGATCTTAAAATTGACGGAGGAGGTACCCCTTTTAACGCAGCCGAGGCAACAGTTGTTGCGTCAAGCAATATCCAAGTACAAAGCTTAACCATTACTCCTGTTAGCTCCGGAGGGTGCGGTTTTACCTGGGCAAATAAACGAAGTACGCCGTCTGCTGCTAGCCTTTCTTTTTCCGGTGCTATTCTAAAGACATCTTCCTTAAATTGCACTGTTTATACTTTAAATCTGGCGGCATTATCAAGCGGGACAGGAACAATTACCATAACAAGAGGTTCCGTTAAGAGCCGTATAACCCACAAGGAAATTTTAGGATCCACAACAAGCGGATCTTACACGTTTGCGATGCCTTTAACTCCAACACCAACCCCAACCTTAACACCAACAAGTACACCAATGCCAACACCAACCCCAGTGCCTCCAACACCTACGCCCGTGCCAACGTCGATGCCAACACCAACCCCAACCTTAACACCCACGTCCATGCCAACCCCAACTCCAACACCTGTACCTCCGACACCAACGTCTGTCCCGCCAACCCCAACTCCAATAGTTATTCAAACGCCTGCAATAGATGCCCAACCTACGGATACATACAGCATTGTAATAGACCTTGCCGGCACAAAAACACCGGAAGTAGCCTCGATTTTTGTAAACGGTCTTTCAAATGGAGCAACTTACCCAACATTAACTACCTGGACTATTCCGGTAACACTTGCGATAGGTCCGAATACTTTTATTGTGTATGGCAAAGATACAAGTGGTAGACAAAGTCAGAATAACAGTATAACCATAGTAAACCATATTTCCGGAGATATTAACGGAGATGGAATAATTGATCTTACCGATCTTTCTATGTTTGCAACAGATTATGAAAATACCGATAATTTAAATTATGCACTTTCCGATATTAGCGGAGACGGAATAGTCGACCTTGAAGATTTTTCAATAATCGCCGGAGATTATAATGGTTTATAAATTTCTAACAAAAAAAATAATGTATTCTTCTTTTTTCTTTACCTTAATACTGTTTGTTTTTATTTTGCTCGGTTTAAAAAACTCAGGTTCAGTAAATGCCGCTTCTATTTTTCCCTTGCCGGATAAAGGAAATTATAGTGTCGGACAAACTTTTACAACGAGTATCATTATTAATGGAGAAGGAACAGCTTTTAACGCTGCAAAAGTAAACATTGTTCCTTCGGAAAATATTCAAATCCAAGATATTATTCTTGGAGATTGTGATTTTGCTTTTGTGAATACTCCAACAATTAATAGCCCGTCTTTTACGGGAGTAATTTTAGGAGATTCCTCCACAAAATGTACCGTATACACATTAACTCTTAAAGCACTTAGTTCTGGACAAGAATATTTGTCTCTAAGTAATGGCTCTGTTAAGGCATATAAAAAATCTACGGAAATATTATCGTCTTTAAAAAACGGTGTATACACTATGAGTGGGTCTTCTAACACTCAGGCAAATTCAACTTCGGGAGCAGGAAGATTAATAGAGCGATTAAATAAGCCTCAAGTAGAAGGAAACACGGGAAGTGATTATAAAGTAATCTTTGGAGTTAAGAATGAAGACGGAAGCCCTTTGCCCGGCACAATGGTGGTACTAGTTTCTCAGGAGTCAAAAGAATACAGAGAATTAAGCGATGCTCAGGGAATAGTTGAATTTTCCAATATTCCAAAAGGAATTTATAAAATTAAAACTGTTTTTAAAGACGGCAAAACTTCGGAAAAAGTTTTAAATATTGATGGTGCTAATAAAACAATCGCGCTTGGAGTACAGGCAAAAAAGAAAGCATTTGATTATAGATGGCTATTATTGTTGTTGATTCCTCTATTATTTGGAGTAACAGTATTTATTTATTTAAGAATTAAAAGAGCAAAAAATAAAAGTATAAATCAATAAGCACCGTTTGTATTATCTTCTAATAAATTTAGTATTTGCAAGGATTATGGTAAAAAAAATAGTAAAAAAAGGGGATTTAATTGGAGAGGTTATTAAAAATTTTCCCGAGTCAGCTATCGTAATGCTTAGTCATGGGTTAAATTGTGTAGGGTGTCACGCTAACGAACTTGAAACTATAGAAGAAGGAGCAGCGGTGCATGGATTAATAAATGAAGAGATAAAACAGATGATAAATGAAATAAACCAAATAATAAATAAAAATTAAATTAAACTTTCTCTTTTTCTGCTTCTACCCAATTTGAGTGTTTATCTTCGACAAATTCTCTTTCTTTTTTATTTTTTTCATGAACACTAAGTAATTCCTCGGGGATACTACGTTTTTCTTTTACTAAAAAATTATAGATTGCTTCTTTTAAAGCATCTACCGCAAGAAGAGAACAATGAATTTTAATTGGCGGTAATCCTTCTAAAGATTTTATGACGTTATCTTTATTTATTTTTAAAGCTTCGTCTATAGACTTTCCCTTAACCAAATCCGTAATAACACTGCTTGTTGCAATTGCTGCAGCGCATCCGTAAGTTTCAAACTTAATATCTTTTATAATTTCTTTCTGCTTACTATTTTTTCCGACCTTAATGTATAAATACATAACGTCTCCGCAAACAATATTCCCGACTTCACCAATAGCAGATGGGTTTTTCATTTTCCCGTAGTTATGCGGATTTTTAAAGTGTTCTAAAACTTTTTCTGAGTAGGATTTTACATTTGTCATAATTTTAATTAAATTCGAAAATCATGAATCAAGGATCAAGAATCAAGAGTTATCACAAGGTTGTTAATGATTAATTATACCCTATTGTTTTTTCTAAAAGGTGATAATTTTCTTAATCTTTTAACAATTTGGGGAAGAACCAGCAAGACATAATCGATATCACTTTCTTTAGTAGGTCTTCCTAAGGAAAACCGAATTGATCCATGTGCGTCCTCCGGATTTTTTCCAAGCGCCATTAACACATGACTCGGACTTAAACTATTAGACGAGCAGGCAGAACCTGTAGAGACATAAATGCCTGCCATGTTAAGTTCTAAGAGTAAAGATTCTCCTTCTACAAAGGAAAAAGTAATATTAACATTATTTTGTAATCTTTGTTTAGGGTCTCCGTTTAATTTTGTATCGGGAATTTTTTTAATTATTCCCCTAATCAATTTATCTCTTAGCTTAGTTAATTTTTCGGTTTCCATTTTATTTTTAGAACAAATTTCCACTGCTTTTGCAAAACCGATAACTGCTGGAAGATTAACAGTTGAAGAACGAAGATTTTGTTCATGACCTCCTCCATGTAGAAGCGGAGTAATTGGAACTCCCGACCTTTTATATAAAAGCGCTGCTCCCAACGGCCCATAGATTTTATGAGAAGATGCCGTTAGTAAATCAATATAATCTTTAATAACATCAATCGGAATTTTCCCAAAACTTTGAGCAGCATCCGTATGAAAATAAATATTATTTTTCCGGCAAATTTTGCCAATAGCCCGAATATCTTGAATAGTTCCGATTTCGTTATTTCCGTGAATTATTGAAACAAGAATTGTATCTTTCCGAATGGAATTTTTTAGGTCTTTTAATAATACAAATCCTTTTTTATCAACAGGTAATTCTGTAATCTCAAATCCCTGAGTTTTTAGCCATCCGGCCGCATTTAACACACAGTCGTGTTCGATGGAAGAAATAATAATATGTTTTCCTTTAAAAGCATTTGCCCAGGCAATTCCTTTTAAAGCCAGATTATTACTTTCCGTTGCGGATGAAGTAAAAATTATTTCCGAGGGTTTTGCATTTATAAACCTGGCAACTACTTCCCTCGCATTTTCTACTGCTTCCATGGCATCTGCCCCACGTTTATGAAAGGAAACGGTATTACCAAATTTATTGGAAAAATAGGGAAGCATTGCTCCTAACACTTTTGGATCGGTAGGAGTGGTAGAAGCATAATCTAAATAGATTTTTTTAGAAGCCTTAATCATGAGATAACATTTTACCATAAATAAACAAGAGGACTAATTAAAATTAGGAAAGGAGGAAGCCGCCGTCAACTACTATTTGGCTGCCCGTCATATAAGAAGACATATTAGAAGCTAAAAATAAAACTACTTTGCCGATTTCGTCCGAATCACCCATTCTATGCATAGGAATTCCTGCTAAAAATCCTTCAATCATTTTTGTTTGATCCACGCCTGATGCAGCAGGCTGTTGCAATTTAGCAACTCCCGGAGTTGCAATTCCTCCCGGGGCAATCGCATTAACCCAAATTTTATGCGGAGCCAGTTCTAAGGCGACATTTTTGGTAAAACCCCAAACACCGTGTTTTGAAGCGTCATAAGCTGCAAGTCCCACCATCGAAGGATGTAAAGCATCAATGGATGTAATGTTAATAATGCTTCCGCCCTTGCCTTGTTTTATCATTTGTTCGGAAGAATATTTAGTGGTTAAAAAAACGCCTTTAAGATTAATAGATAAAATCTTATCAAATTCTTCAAGGGTCATTTTGGAAACGGGAATAGATGGATAAACTCCGGCGTTATTTACCAGAATATCAATAGAACCGAAATCTCTTACGGTTTCAATAACTAAATTTTTTACCGCTTCTTCACTGGAAACATCAGTACAAATTGCTTTTACTTTAAAGCCTTTTGCTGTTAAATCCAAAGCAGCTTTTTCGCCTTCTTCCTTAGTTCGGTTGGCTATTACAACATTAGCGCCTGCCTCTGCAAGTCTTGCGGTAATTCCAAAACCTATTCCTAGAGCACCTCCCGTGACAATTGCAGTTTTTCCCGTAAGGTCAAGAAATTTACTTACCGGAATTGTAGAATTAGAATTTTCCATAAATTATTCGGGCCAAATTTGCTTCCCACTTTCCGTATCGGTTATTATAATTGCTTTTGTTGGGCAAGACTGGGCTGCCATTAAAATATTTTCCGGAATATCCGTGCTTCCCGGTTGGATAACCGCTTTATTTTCGTTATCAAGCTGAAATGTAGGAGCAGATATTGCAACGCATGTTGCAGCTCCAATACAGAGATGGCGGACCACCTGGACTTTATATTTCCCAATCTGCACGATTTTATCTTCTTCATGTGCAGGCTGGGTTGATGCTGGCTGTTGATTTGCTTGATCGTCCATATTATAAGAGTATAAAGATCCTAAAAAAAATTGTCAATAATTTTCTAACTGTATTTTTTAAAGAGGTCTTGAATGTCTCTTTTTGTAACAAGGTTTTCTATTAACGGTTTTTCTTTAATTTGCGTAATTTGGGATTCATAAGACGGTTTTTCTGCCTGATAGAGAATTCCAAGAGGAATCTGTTTTTCGGTCCACTCTAGAGATTTTTCAAAAGCCTTAACTTTATTACCAGGGTCATAATCTTGTGGGAGTTGATAAGTATTTTCCCTGAAAAAACCATAAGTGTAGTCTTTGTTAAAGGTTGTGCAAGGTTGGAGAATGTCAATTACCGATAGACCTTTATGTTCGTTTGCTTTAATAATGAGTTCTGTTAATTTTGCCATATCTCCTGAAAATCCACGAGCAACAAAAGTTGCACCCGAAGCAATTGCCAGGGCAAGCGGAGAGAACGGTTCGTCCGGATTTCCCAAAGGGGTAGATTTGGTTTTTGTACCATGAGGAGTTTCCGGAGAAGCTTGACCCGTAGTTAAACTGTAAAGAGCGTTGTTATGAAGAAGAATTGTTAAATCATGATTTCTTCTACAGGCATGAATAAAATGATTTCCGCCTTCTCCCAAACAATCCCCATCACCCGTGAAGACAAAAACATTAAGCTTATTGTTGGCAAGCTTAATGCCTGTGGCAACCGGTATTGGCCGACCATGTAAGCCTTCAAATGAGGTAAGCCTTACAAAGTTAATCATGTGTCCATGGCAACCAATTCCTGCTACCAGAACAGAATTTAAATTATCCCATCCCTGTTGTACGGCAGCTGCTTTAAAAGCTCCCCAAATTCCAAAATTTCCACATCCGGCACACCAGGTTGGATTACAAGGTGATGCTAAATCTTCCATTTTTGTCATAATCTTTAAATTTCTAATTTTTAATTTCTAATCAATTTTAAATTTTCAAATATCAAAACTTCCACTGCGAAAAAATTCATTCCTTCGCTCATCCTGTAATTGTTTTGTTTATTTTTTCAATAATATCTTCCGGATAGATTGGTCTGCCGTTAAAGCTTAACAATCTTTCGGTAATTTCTATTCCGGTTTTTTGTCTAATTAAATCCGCTAATTGTCCGGAATAATTGCATTCAATATCAATTATTTTTTTTGCTTTACCAAGAATTTGTTTAACTTTTTCTCCGGGGAAGGGGCTGATCCAATTTATATAAAGAAAATTTACATTTTCAAATTTTTTCATTGCGTGTAAAATACTGCCCTTATTACTGCCCCAGGAAACGATTGTAAGATCTGCTTCATTAGGCCCGAATAATTTAGGTTCTTGCATATCAACTTTCTCACAAGTTACTAATTTCCGCATTCTTTTTTGCATTTGATTTTTACGGTTTTCCCCCTCTTCGTTAGAGTATCCTGTTTCGTTATGTTCATCCGTATTTGCAATTAGATAAGATCCATTTCCGGGAATTGTCCGCATAGAAATTCCATCTTCTTCGATTTTATACCTCAAATAATCTGTTTGAGCCACTGTTGTAAATTTTCCACGGTTTATTTCGTATCCTGAAAAATCAAAATGCGAAAAAGTTTGATCATTTTCGCAAATATCTTTATCTACGATAACAACAACAGGTGTTTGATATTTATCTGCAAGATTAAATGCTTGCATAGTTAATTCAAAAGCCTCTTTAGGGTCTCCGGCTGCTAAAACTATTTTTGGAAACTCTCCCTGATGGGCATGTAAAATAAAATTTAGATCTCCTTGTTCTGTCCAGGTTGGAAGACCGGTCGCAGGACCGGGGCGCATTCCGTAAATAATTACAAGCGGTGTTTCTGTCATTCCTGCCAAACCGTATCCTTCGGTCATTAAGCAAAATCCTCCTCCGGATGTCGCAGTCATGGATCTTGCGCCTGCAAAAGACGCACCTATAGCCATATTAATTGCCGCAATTTCATCTTCCGGCTGTTTATAAACATATCTGAATTTTTCTTGATTTGAGGCTAAGATATGCAGCAAATTAGTTATTGGAGTCATAGGATAAATTGCAGTAAATTGTAATCCGGCAGCAATTGCTCCCATTGCAATTGAATCGTTTCCGTTAACTATTATTTTTGGACTAACATTATCAGTTTTAACCAGAAAATTCCGAATTTTGTCCGCAAAATGTTCTTTAGCAAAATTATAGCCTGTTTCTGCTGCCAGATAATTTTTATTTACAATTGTCTCGCCTTTGTCTCCGAACTCCTCGTTAATTAATTCTTTAAGAATTGTTAAATCCGCATTAACAAGAGCTGTTAGACCCCCAAGGGCGACAGTATTTAAGAATAATTCTTTATTTCCTGCTTCTTCCGCAAGTTTAGACAATGGAATAGGGAATTTATTTCCGCCGGCTTTAAATTCCAAAGAATCAGTATTAGTAGCTTCATCGAAAATTACCCCTGCATCTTTTTCTAAACAGTTAAGATATTTTTTAAGTGTTTCTCGGTTTAAAGCTACTAAAAGATCAACGTTTTTTATCGGAGTTGCAATTTCTTCTTTAGAAATTACAATTTGCATCGAATTATGACCTCCTCTAATAAGAGAAGGGTATTCGGTATAATCAAAAGTGTTAAAGCCGGAGCGGGAAGCAACTTTAGCAAACATTAAACCCGCTGATTTAATTCCTTGTCCTGCTGCTCCACCGATTTTAATAGATAAAATATCTTGATTCATAAGCATTTATCCGCCTTCGCAATAATTCAGCATATTCAAAGCCTAGCGATAGATTTTATCACTTCGGCTAATTTCAGCTTGATTATTTAAAAAGCAATTTATTATAACCTTTTTTTAAAGAACATTGTTCTTTAAGCTTCAAAATTTTTCAAAATAAATTTTTTCTTTTGCCACACCTTTTAATGCCAAAATATTATTTGCTTCATCAATCATTTCTTTATTGCCGCAAAGATAAGCAGAATAACCGTTCATATTGGAAAAATCAGAATTGACTAAATCGGTAATATGTCCGGTTGGACCTTGCCAGGACTCATCAGGTCTTGATAAGGTTAATTTAAATTTAAAATTCGGATGCTCTTGGGAAAGTTTTTTAAAATAATCTTGCCAAAAAATATCACCTGGGTTACGCAGTCCAAAATAGAGAGTTAGGGGCTTTTGAATATTTTTTTCTTTTAATGCTGCGTCTAGAATACACCTTAAAGGGCTGCATCCTGATCCTGTTCCTAAAAAAATTAATTCTTTTGCATTGTCGTTCTCTTTAAGGGTAAAGACTCCAAACGGTCCAAGATAAGAAATTTTTTCTCCGACTTTTAAGGCTTCGAAAAATTTTGATCCCGGTCCACCCGGAGAGATGTCCACAAGAACCATAAATTTATTTGGTTCGTCATTACCTGCAATAGAATAAGCATTAATTCTATCTTCGGTGACTCTTACGCTTATATATTGTCCCGGTTTATAAATTAAGGGATTTTTCGTTTCAAAAATAAAAGAATGATATGTGCCTGCAAGTATTTCGTGCTTTAAGGTAGTTGCCGTTTGGAATTTTGGACCGTTATGCTTATTCATTTTTAGTATTCTTCCAGAGTAGAAGTGTCTCCAATGGGTAGCCCTAATTCTTTCGCTTTGAGGATACGACGCATAATTTTTCCGGAGCGGGTTTTAGGAAGTTTATCTATAAATTCAATCTCTCGAGGATATGCATGCCCGGCGAGATTTTTTTTAACATATGCTTTTAAATCTTCAATTAATTTTTCTCCTTCTTTCCCTTTTGCTCTTTCTTGATAGCTTTTTTCCAGGACTACAAAAGCTTTAATAATTTCACCCCGCATTGGATCCGGTTTTCCAATAACACCTGCCTCTATAACGGCAGGATGTTCGACAAGTGCCGATTCAACCTCAAAAGGTCCAACTCTTTCTCCGGAAGTTTTTATAACATCGTCAGCTCTTCCTACAAACCAGAAGTACCCGTCTTTATCCTGTGTAGCACGGTCTCCGGAAAGATACCATTTTTGGCCGGTTCCTTTCTCGGCAAAAAAATAAGATTCATATTTTTTGGGACGTCCCCAAATAGCTCTCATTTGAGAAGGCCATTTGCACTTGATGCATAAATTTCCCTCTTGCCCTACGGGAAGCTTATGTCGATCGTCTTTAAAAATTCCGGCAATAATTCCCGGCACCGGTTTGCCCATTGAACCGGGCTTTATATCCATAGACGGGTAATTAGTAATCATTATCCCACCTGTTTCTGTTTGCCACCAAGAATCATGGAAAGGAAGACCAAAAACTTTTAAGCCCCACTCAACACATTCCGGATTTAAAGGTTCACCGACGGAACATAAATGCCTTAAGTTTGATAAATTGTAATTTTTAACAATACCCGAATCAGCTGCCATAAGCATGCGGATAGCTGTTGGAGCAGTGTACCATACGGAAACAGAATACTTTTCTAAAATTTCATACCATATTTTTGGATCAAACCTTCCGGAAAAGACAACGGAAGTTACACCATTTGCCCAACTACCTAGTATTTCATACGCAATTCCTGTAACCCAACCCGGATCTGCCGTGCACCAATATGTATCCTGATCTCGTAAATCCAAAACCCACTTTGCAGTTATGTATTCCATTAGAATCGCTCTATGTGCGTGAACTACACCTTTTGGTTTGCCGGTTGTCCCGGAAGTGTAAAGCATAAAAGCAGGCTCATCAGGATCCATTCTGGCAACATGGGTTATCTCTTTTGCTTTTTCCATTTTGTCGGTAAAATCTTGACTATCGACAACAATGACGTGTTCTAAATGAGGAAGATTGTGTCTGATTATTTCTATTCTTTCTTTTAATTCCTTAGTAGTAATAACAATCTTTGCTTGACTGTCAGAAAGTCTGTCCTCCAGTGCCTGCGGACCAAAAGCGGAAAATAATGTTCCGGTAATGGCGCCTGTTTTTTGAATCCCAAGAAAACAATAAAACAATTCCGGTATTCTGGGAAGAAAAAGAAAAGCCCGTTCCCCCCTTTCTAACCCCAAATCTTTAAAAATATTGGCGGCTTTATTTGAAAGAACAAAAAGATCATAAAAAGTATACTCTTTTTTTTCTCCTGTTTCTGACTCATAAAAAAGAGCAATTTTATTTCTTCGAAATGTTTCTATATGGCGGTCGATTGCATTGTAGGCGGCGTTAATTTTATGATCATCAAAGTAGGTTAATTCTTTTTCAAAATCCGACCAGTGCTTAAAATCTTTAACTGCATTTTCATAGTTGGGTAGATTTGGAGGAATTTTGAAAGAATCCTTATTTTTATGAATTGTCGGGTAATTAGTCATTGTTCAATTATTATTCCAGTATAAACACACTTAAAGCTTGCGTCAACAATTGAAGTTTTAAATATAAACAAAGATAGGAAATACCAGAAGTAGACGAAGATTATTAATTTATTTGAGAGTTCCACGTCTTCTACCTTTTTTTCTTTTAGAAATAGATTTCCCTGGTGTTTTTCTTCTTGAGATCGCCATAACAAATCACCCTGTTTATCTTATCAAAAAATCTTGACCAAAGCTAGGTTCAATTTTATTATTGGAAAGTAGTTCTGAAATTTTTACAAAACGATATCCTTTCCCTTTTAAATAAGGAATAACTTGAATTAAAGCGTCATAGGTTTTAGGGGCAAAAGTGCCATTATTTAAATGCAACACAATAATAGATCCATTTTGAGTACCTTTTTTAATATTTTCTGCAATAGAATTGGGATTATCATTAAAAGCGTCTTCTCCTACCACATCCCAATGGATAATTTTTAAACCGAGTTTTGTAATTGTTTCTACATCGATATTCTCATAGCAACCTCCCGGAAATCTGAATATCTTAGGAACAATTCCCGTTTCTTTTATTATTATCTTTTGAGCACTCTCTACTTCATTTTCTGCAAATTCTCTTTCTATCTTTGGTAAACCAAAACAATTCGTAGTAAAAGCAGGATGAGAGTAAGAATGATTACCAATTTCAACCAGAGGATCTTGGGCAATTTCTCTTGCTTCTTTAGGATAAGTTCTTACCCAAAGCCCGGTTAAAAATACTGTAAACTTAACATGTTCTTTATGCAAATATTCTTTTACAGGTTTGTTATACCAAGATTTAACCGTTCCGCTACGCAGCATGTCAAGCATGGAATATGTCATATCAGCATCAAAAGTAATAGATATGTTTTTGGTATTCCTGGGTCCATTTTTTATTACGACCGGTTCAGGTAGTGTAGTGGAAAGAATTTTTAGTTGTTTTTTTACATATTTTTCGGGAGATGTTTGGTCGGAATGCCGCATGGGAAATTTGGTAATTCCAAGTTCGGGAAAAATCAATATAAAAAGAATTGCAAAAAGAAAAAATAGAAATATTAACCTATTTGTTAAACTGACTTTTTTATGAAATTTATTTTTTCTTTGTTTTTTTTGTTTTGTCATGTAAGGATTTTACCTTAAAAATAAATTTTGGGATAGTAGTTAGTAAAAATTAAAAAAATTTAATTTAAAAAATTAAGAATAACAAATTTATAAAATTTTTGTTATAATACTAGTCTGATAAAACAATATGAATCTTTATAAAAAAATAATCCGTCCAATATTTTTCCAGATTAATCCGGATGTACTGCATGAGGGAATTATTAAGTTTGGAAATATCTTAGGCAAAAATTTTGTAACCAGAAAACCTTTAGGGTTAATTTATAATTACGAAAATTCCGTACTCAAAACAGAGGTTTTCGGAATAAAATTTAAAAATCCAATTGGGCTTGCCGGTGGATTTGATAAAAATGCAAATTTAATTCAAACCCTACCTTCTCTTGGATTTGGATTTAACGAGATCGGTTCGGTAACAGCAAGACCATATAGAGGAAATCCAAGGCCATGGAATGTTAGATTAAAACAGGAGCAATCTTTGATTATAAATTACGGATTGAAAAATCAAGGGGTAGATATAATAAAGAAAAGAATTAAAACACAAAAAAGATCAATTCCGCTAATTATTAATATTGCAAAAACTAATGATGCAAGAATAAAGGGAGATGCGTCAATAGAAGACTATAATAAATCATTTGTAAAACTCCAGCCCCTTGCAGATGTAATAAATATTAACATTAGTTGCCCAAATACCGGAGACGGGCAACTTCTTTGCGAGAGTCCTTTTTTACTCAACAAGCTTTTAAAAAAAATATCTCAAAATAAAGTGAAAAAACCGATTGTTTTAAAACTTAAACCCGATTTGTCCGAAAAGCTTTTAAAAGAAGTTATCGAAACTGTAAAAAAATACCCAATTGTTAAAGGATTTATTATTTCTAACTTAACCAGAAATAGAAATTTACTTAAAAAAACTGATCCTAAGTCTGTAGCTCAATATAATGGAGGTGTTTCAGGGAAACCAATGAGAGAGCTTTCAAATAAAATGATTAAGACAATTTATAAAATGACAAGAGGAAAATACAGGATTATTGGATTAGGTGGTGTTTTTGAAGCAAGAGACGCATATGAAAAAATTTGTCTTGGTGCTTCTTTAGTGGAGCTTGCAACAGGTCTAATCTATGGAGGTCCGGGAACAATTAAAAGTATAAATAAAGGATTGGTTGTTCTTCTGAAAAAAGACGGCTTTACAAATATTTCTCAGGCAGTGGGAAGTAGAAACAAACTTAATTAATTTTCTCTTAATTTCCCCAGGTGCCACATCTGAATAAGTTACGAAACATATTAGACATTTCGTAACTATGGATCACTACGCAAAAGCTTATCCAATCTTTAGTAGAATACGAGGACTTGAGGAGGTGAAAAAAGTGATATCAAGTCTTA
>Ga0210005_1000154_pt1 | contig 60474 bp, 44 predicted proteins | sample CryGey02umfilter_3_FD_183961 | JGI IMG/M metagenome (GOLD analysis project Ga0210005, IMG submission 183961) | Groundwater microbial communities from aquifer in Utah, USA - Crystal Geyser 4/9/14 0.2 um filter (SPAdes) (version 3) | ecosystem: Environmental > Aquatic > Deep subsurface >... | reverse complement strand
TCGCTGATGTTGCGGCCCTGGATGCGGCGCGGGGTGTCCATGCGCCGCTACTGTAGGAAATGGGGGGCGAGTTAGTCCAGTGGAATATTTCGGCTCAGCAGTCCGCTCCACAGACCTGAGTAGTTACGATCCTTGAGATAAGCCGCAGCGGATACTCCATGCTTTCCCAGTTCAACGACGGACGGAACTGCATTATGGGGGGTAACGGGCCGATGCTTCTGGTTTTGAACGGCCAAAACCCGAAGCCCGAACGGCCACGGCAAAAGGCCGCTCCCGCGCGTCTCTGGCCTGCCCGCGTAGAGCCGGAAAAATTCGAAGCAACGGCGTTCGTTAAAGGCGCGTTCGCCCGGGAGGGCTGCGCCGTTTCAGGCCGTTTCCGTTCGAGCTCGCGGGTTTTTTGCGAAGCAAAAAACCGCGAGCCACGCGCCCGAAGCGCGTAAATGTTCCGTTCTATTCCTTCTTGAAAGTAGGGAAACCTGGAAGCGGATACCCTTGACAGTTCACACCCAGGTCTCTATGATATAGCCGAGTTAATTCAATGAAGATATACATAATTTCCTCCATCACCCTTGTTTTTCTCACTGATACCGCCTCCGCCCTTGCCTAGGACTGATCCAGTAGAAGAATGCAAGGAAGGCTGCGTAGACACCTGGCACGACATGCGAGCGAACTGTCAGAGTCGGTTTCCGGATTCTGCAGAAAAGCGAAAGTTCTGCTACGAAAGTGCCGCCAATGTCATGGCGGGCTGCGTAAGGAACTGCGAGAGATAAATGTGATATGACACGCGCAACGAAGAGTTGGCACTTTATTTATGTCCGCGACGGAGAAACCGTGGAGGGGCATGCTTCGATCGGAATCCCTCGAAGAGAATCTGTAGGAATAGATTGGGAAGTACCTGTCTCTTGCGACATTCTGCCCGGTCTCAAGACTATCCCGGGGATATCTCCTGAGGGGTCAATTAAACTGGCGGAGTCCTTTTTGAAAGAGGTCTACATCCATTTGGATTTGAAAAAGACGGACGGAACGGCATTCGAGTGGACCCATCCGTCGGCATCCTAGATTTTCGTCAAGCGCGGCAAGATTTCTGTGAGAACGAGGGGGTACATTTCGAAAGTCTCGTTGAAACGCGCCGAGATCGACTCGTTTTCCGATTATCCTTTCAATCTGCCCATTTTCCTTCGCCTCGACTCGATATCGCTCCACCCCGCCGTAACTTTTTTCGTAGGCGAAAATGGCGCAGGAAAATCCACACTCCTCGAAGCGATAGCCGCAGCGTTCGGTTTCAACCCGGAAGGGGGAAGCAGGAATTTCCGATTCTCCACGCGCCCTTCCCACTCTCCTCTCCATGAGAAAATCGTTCTCTCGCGCGGGTTTAGGAAACCCAAAGACGGATTCTTCCTACGGGCGGAAAGTTTCTACAACGTCGCTACTGAAACCGAGCGGCTAGGTGTTTCCGACGCGTATGGTGCGCGGCCGCTCCACGAACAATCTCACGGGGAGTCGTTCCTTTCGCTCGTCATGAATCGCTTCACCGGAAAGGGACTCTACATCCTCGACGAGCCGGAAGCTGCTCTCTCCCCGACCCGCCAGTTGGCCCTTATGCGCCGAATCCACGACCTCGTCAACGAGGATTCCCAATTTCTCATCGCCACGCATTCCCCCATTCTCATGGCCTACCCCAACGCCCGCATTCTGAACTGCGATTCGGAAGGGATTCGAGAGACCGCCTACCGAGAAACGGAGCATTACAACGTCAGCGTTGACTTTCTCAATAACTTCCCCGCCCGCATAAAAAATCTACTCGAATAGAGCCCGTTGCTCAAACCGTCTGACTGCGCCCGGAGCGGGTCTCTTCCAGTTCCGTCAGCAAGGCAAAAGGGAAAAAGACCGCCCTTGACGCCCCCCTCCCCATCGAGCATCCTTATAGAGCGATGGCAATGCGGGAGACGGCCTGGGTTCCTAAGGTTTTACTCGCCTTGGCGGCGGTGATCTCGGTGGCCGTTTTGCTCAAGGGCCTCAAGAAAACCGATGCAACCTATGACGCCGTCGAGACGCGCGGAATCGAACTGCAGCGCTTGCCCAGCGCGCGCGAGCAGCGCGCCGCCGTGACGCCCGTCGATCAGGTCTCGTCGCTCGATCTGACCCCGAAGGTCGCCCTGCGCGAAGCCGATCCGCAGGAACCCCCGCCGCCGGAACCGCCGCCGCCCCCGGCGCGCACCGTTGCCCAAGCGCCTCCCGCGCCGCCGCCCCCTCCGCCCGAACCGGAGCAGCGCGCGTTCGTGAAGCCGGCCTTGCGCCCTCGCGGTCTTCCGAAGGAACGAACCTCGAACGCCTCTTCCGGGGCGTTTCTTCCCGCGTCCAAGAACGCCCCTTCCGCGCCCGCATCCGCGCCCGCCGCGCCGCCCCCCGCCGAGCAAACGCCCGATGGGCCCCGCGTCTTCCGCGACACCACCGGAAAAGCCAGCTACAGGGATTAAGCCGGCGTGCCGAGAACCCGCTTTATTTTGATCTTGGCCGCCGCGCTGACCGCCTGCCGGCCGGAAGCCTCCCCCGTGCCCGAGTCTTCCCCGGAACCCGCGTCGAGACCGGTGCTTCTCATGCTCGGCGACTCGCTCACGGCGGGCTATGGGGTCGCCGCCGACGAGGCCTACCCGGCTTTGCTTCAAGCCCGTCATCCGGAATTGGAGATCCGCAACGCCGGGGTCAGCGGCGCCACGTCGACCGGAATTTTGGAGAATCTGGATTGGAATCTGACGCCCGAAGTGAAATTCGTTTTCCTCGCGATCGGCGCCAACGACGGACTTCGGGGATTGGACCTCTCCGAGACGGAGAAGAACATCGACGCGATCCTCGCCGCGTGCGCGCGAAAGAACGCCTCGGCCGCGTTGGCCGGAATGAAGATCCCTCCGAACTACGGGACGGACTACGCCGCGCGATTTGCGGCGATGTACCCCGCCGCCGCCCGCCGGCACGGCGTCCCGTTGATGCCGTTTCTGCTCGACGGCGTCGCGGGAATCCCCGCGATGAACATCGAAGACGGGATCCATCCGAACTCCGAAGGCCACCGGAGGATCGCCGACGCGGCGGAACGATTCCTGAAAGAAGTAGGATGGCTGCGATGATCCTCAAAGCGGAGGCGCTCACGAAGGATTTCCCGACGCCCTCGGGTCCGCTCCGGATTCTGGACGGGGTTTCCTTTTCGATCGACCCCGGGGAATCGGTGTCGATCACCGGGCCGAGCGGCAGCGGAAAATCCTCGTTGCTCGGACTCCTGGCGGGCCTCGACCGCCCGACTTCGGGACGGGTCCTGTTCAAGGAAACCTCCGTCTCCGAGATGGAGGAGACCGAGCTCTGCGCGTGGCGGCGGACGTCGGTCGGATTCGTGTTTCAGAACTTCGAACTCGTCTCCTCGCTGACCGCCCTCGAGAACGCCGCCCTCCCGCTCGAGATTCTCGGCCGCTCCGCGAAGGAGGCCGCCGCGCGCGCGGGAGAGATCCTCGCCGCGCTCGGGATGGGCGCCCGATCCGGACACTTTCCGCACGAACTCTCCGGAGGCGAGCAGCAGCGCACGGCGATCGCCCGCGCCTACATTCACGAACCTGAAATCATCTTCGCCGACGAACCAACGGGAAGCCTCGATGAGGAAACGGCCCGGTCCGTCGTAGACTCGCTTCTGGGGATCAACCGCAGGATCAAGACCGCGCTGGTTCTGGTGACGCACAACCCCGAGTTGGCCCGACAGCTCGACCGCTCGCTGACGATCCACGGCGGAAAGCTCGCCTAGGCTTGCGCATGCCCGTTGCCCTGTTTTTCCGTCTCTACCGCCGGAACTTCAGACGGCTTTTCTTCTTCTCATCCTGTCTCGCCACCGGAGTCGCGTTCCTCTTCGCGGTCGAGAGCGTCTTGGGCGCGGTTCGCCGATCGGTCGGCGAGCGCTCTCGGGAACTGCTTGCCGCCGACCTTGAGGTCTCGTCGAATCGCCCGTTCGACGCCGCCGCCAATCGCGTGTTCGACCGATTCCGCAAACGCGGCGCCCGCATCGTCCCGCTCACCTCGTTTTCATCGATGCTCCGTCCCGAGGATTTCGGCGCGACGCCCTTTCTCGTGAGCGTCAAAGCGGTGACCGCCGAGTATCCCCTCTACGGGTCGCTCGTGACCGACCCGCCCCATGCCCCGCTGGGTCCCGGGGATTGCCTGGTGGAGGATACCGCCGCCCGGCAGCACGGCCTCGCGGTGGGAGACGCCGTTCTGCTCGGGGACGCGCGCCTGCGCGTTTCGGGATTGATCACCGCCGAACCCGACAAGAGCATGACCCGGTTCAGCTTCGCGCCGGGGCTGATCATCGCTCGCGAGGCGATCGACAAGACGGGACTGGTCCGTTTCGGAAGCCGGATCCGGCATCGGCGCCTGATCGCTTTGCCCCGCTCCGCCGACCCCGCGGCCGCTTCCCGCGCGGCGGAAAGGGAAATCGAGCGGACCCTCGATTCCCCCTATATCCGAGTCACCGCGTACGCCGACGCGGAGCCGACGGTCAGCCGCGTTCTGAAACGGGTAACCGGGTTCTTCGTTGTAACGGCTTTGATCACCTTAATGCTCGGCGCGGTCGGAATGGGTTCGAGCCTGACGCTGTTTCTAAACGAACAACTGCCGACGATCGGAATGCTGCGCTGCCTGGGAGTCGAGCCGAGGGCGGTCGCGGGTTTGTATCACGCATTGTGCGCGGCGGTCGGACTTCAGGGCGCCGCGCTCGGCGCCGCGGGAGGCTGGCTCCTCGGCGCCGTCGCGCTGGAAGCGCTCAAGAGCGGACTCGGCCTGACCCTTCCCGTCGAACTCTCGCTTTCCCCGGCCGCCGCCGCCGAGGCGCTCGCGGTCTCGACGGTCGTCGCGGTAGGCGTCCCGTTCGCGCGGGTCCGGGCGATCGCAGCGATCGCGCCGCTGACGATCCTGCGCGGCAAGGCTTCCACCTTGCCGCCCCGCCGGCGGGACACCGCGATCCTCGCGATCCTCGCGTTGGCCGCCCTCTATGGGTTCGCGCTCCTTAAATCCAACAGCAGCGAACTCGCTCGAGGATTTGCCGGGGGACTCGTGGCCGCCGCCGCGCTTCTCGCCGCCGCCTCCGCCGCCGCGGTCCGCGCGGTGGAGCGCTTCGCCGCGAAAGCCCCCGGCCTGCCCTTCGCGCTTCGGCACGGGCTGCTGCAGTTGGGAAGGGAGCGGGCCCGCTCGCGAATTTTCCTATTCACCTTGTCGGCCGGATTCGGCCTTCTCGGCGCGCTCGATTTGGTGCGCCTTAGTCTTTCCGAGGAGATCCTGTTGGGGAAAGCCGACCTCGTTCCGGACCTATTCCTCGTCGACATCCAAAAGCCGCAGCTCCAGGGCGTGAAGGAATTGACCCGATCCTTCTCGAGGGTCGAGCCGGAATTTTCTCCGCTCATCCGCGCCCGTCTTTCCCACATCAACGGCGTCGCCGTCCGCCGCCGCGATAGCGGGGCGATGACGCTCGAGGAACGCAGCCGGCAGAGCTTTCTCCTGCGGGAGTACAATCTCACCTACAAGGACCGGCTCAACGGCAGCGAAACGATCGTCGCCGGAAGTTTTTGGCGGCCGGGAGAAACGGCCTCCCGCATCAGTCTCGAAAAGGGCTTCTCTGAGCGGATGAAAGTCGGCCTCGGAGACCGGCTTCGCTTCGACATTCAGGGGCGTCCCGTGGAAGGGACGGTCGATTCCATCCGCACGATCGACTGGATGTCGATGAAGCCGAATTTCTTCGTCGTGATTCCCCGTGCGGTGCTCGAACCCGCTCCCCAGAACTTCATCGCTTCGTTCCGCCTCGCGGACCGCGGCGCGTTCTCCGACTATCAGCGCGCCCTCGGCCGCCATTTTTCGAACGTTTCGGTCATCGACCTCTCCAAGGTTCTCGATTCGGTGCAGGAAATTCTCGGCACTCTGCTGAGCGCCCTGAAAGGCGTCGCCTGGTTCTGCGTGGCCGTGGGTCTGCTCGTGCTTGCAGGAACGATTGCGCTGGACCGGCGCGCCCGCGCCCGCCGCACCGCGCTGTTTAAGGCCCTCGGCTGTCCCCCCGCGCGCGTCGCCGCGGTCGACGCAGTCTCTTTCGCCGCGATCGGCCTCTTGACCTTCGCGATCGGCAGCCTGACCGCGCTCGGTCTCGGTCGCCTCATCGCGGGGATGCTTGAAATCGGATTCTTCGTCGACTTCGCCGCGGTGGGACGGACTCTCGCGGCCGCGCTTCTCTTTCCGACGGCGGTCGGCGTACTGGCCAATTGGCGCGCGTACGGAGCCGGCGTTTCCAAGACGTTGAAATTCGAATGAAGCCCTCCCCCTACGACCGGAACATCCCCCTCGTCTTCGCGATGAACGCCCTCTGGATGTTCCTCGTCCTGATGCCCGTGATCGTTCCGTTCTACCAGGATCTCGGACTCGACATGAGGGCGATCTACACGCTTCAGGCCGCGTTCGGAGCGGCGCTGTTCGTGCTCGAAGTCCCCTCCGGCTACGCCGCCGACCTGTTCGGACGCAAAGCCACTTTGATGCTGGCGACTCTCTTTCATGGACTCGGCTTTGCGATTTTCGCCTTCGCCCATGGGTTCCCGGCGCTGCTCGCCGGAGAGATCGTCCTCGCGATCGCGGTTTCGCTCTTTTCCGGAACGGACGTCTCGATGATTTACGACTCGATGGCGGCGTCGGGATCGACGAAAGCGCCGATCAAGATGATCGGCCGAAAAGTGTTTTACCAGCAGCTCGGCGAGACGGCCGGGGGGCTCGTCGGCGGCTGGCTGGTGCTGTGGTCGCTGCGCCTGCCCGTGACCGTGCAAGCCTTCGTCGCCTGGCTTCCCGTTTTGGCCGTGCTGGCGATGGTCGAGCCGCCGCGGGAGCGCATGAAGAGAACCGCCCATCGGGAGAACCTTGCGTATATCCGAAAATCCTTGTTCGGCCATTCCGCGCTGTTGTCCTTGGTGATCCTCAACACCGTCTCGTTTGCAACGGCAACCTTGATCGCGGTCTGGGCGTTTCAAAAATACTGGCAGACGATCGGCATCGGCATCGCCTGGTTCGGCTACCTCTGGGCCCTTTCCAACCTGATCGTGGCGATCACGGCGCGCTACGCGCACAAGCTCGAGAAGGCGCTGGGAAGCGCGGCCGCCGTTTCCTTCATGGCCCTGCTTCCGGTCGTCGGTTATCTCGGGATGGCATGGACCGACGCGGCCTGGGGGGCTCTCTTTTGCACTACCTTCCAGCTCTCGCGCGGGGTCAACGCCGTGGTGATGCGCGACGCGCTCAATCGGCGGGTCAATGCCGACATGCGCGCGACCGCAAACTCCGTCGTGAGTCTGGGCGTGCGCGCCGCCTTCCTCGTGGGAGGGCCGCTCGCCGGCTGGGGGATGGATCGGTTGGGAACCGCGCCCGTCTTCACCGTCGCCGGCGCGGTATTCGCCGCCGCGTTCCTGTTCTTGACCGTCCCCTTTCTCAAGCTTCGCCGGGAATTCGCGCCGATCCCCTAAATCGAAGCGAAGCGGTCCGTCGCGTCGAGCAGGGCCGTACGGATCCCGTCCTCGGCGACGGAATGGCCGCAGGCGGGGATCAACTTGAATTCGGCCTCGGGCCAGGCCTTGTGCAGTTCCCACGCGGTCGTCGGCGGGCAGACGACGTCGTATTGTCCGTGAATGATGACGCCGGGGATGCCGCGGATTTTATCGGCTCCGCGCAGCAGTTGGTCGTCGGTCTCGAAAAATCCCTTGTTGACGAAGTAGTGGCACTCGATGCGGGCGAACGCTTCGGCGTGCTTGGGATCGGAGTATTTCTCGATCATTCCGGCGTCCGGCACGAGACGGCTCGTCGCTCCCTCCCACGCGGACCACGCGGAGGCGGCCTCCAGACGGACTCGGTCGTCGGCGGAAGTCAGACGTTTGTGATACGCCGCGATCAAATCCCCTCTCTCGGATTCCGGAATCGGGGAGAGATAGGCCTCGAAGCGATCCGGGAACAGCTCGCTCGTGCCTTCCTGATAAAACCACAACAGTTCCTTGCGGCGCAAAGTGAAGATTCCCCGAAGGATCAGGGCCCGGCAGCGTTCCGGATGGGTTTGCGCGTAGGCCAACGCCAGCGTCGAGCCCCAACTGCCGCCGAAGACCGTCCAGCGTTCGACGCCGAGACGCTCGCGCAGCCGCTCGATGTCCGACACGAGATCCCAGGTTGTATTCTCGCGCAGTTCGGCGTAGGGCGCGCTCTTGCCGCAGCCTCGCTGATCAAAAAGCGCCACGCGCCATTTCGCGGGATCGAAAAAGCGGCGGTGTCCCGGCTCGATGCCGCCGCCAGGACCGCCGTGCAGGAAGACGATCGGTTTCCCGTCGGGATTCCCGCAAAGCTCGTAATGGATCGAATGGAGTTCGGAGACCTGAAGCCGCCCCTCTTCGTACGGCTCGATCTCCGGATACAAGTCCCGCATCAGCGCGCCTCCTCTTAAAGCTTCAACATTCTATTTTAAAAGCGCGTTGAGCGCCTTCGGCTACTTATTCGACAGAAGGTGGCGGAAGGTGCCGTAATAGACGGCCTTCCCGCCGGAAGTGCGGCCGGAAAGACTGGAGGTCACGACGCCGTACTTGCGGCCCATCGCTTCGACGAGTCGACCCTCGCCGAGATACATCATGACATGCTTGACCGGATTTCCGGTGAAGACGAGGTCTCCCGGCTCCATTTGATCGGCGGTGATCATCTGCGCCGCGGCCTTCTGATCGCGGGAGACGCGCGGCAGCTGCATCCCGTAACGGCGGTAGGCGTAATGCACGAGCCCGGAACAATCGAATTGCCCGGGGGAACTCGCCCCCCAGACGTACCGGTCGCCGACCCGGCTTTCCGCTTCCTTCGCGACCTGGATAAGCCCTTTGCCGTTCATGAGCTTGCCGATCTCGAACGCCTTCGCGGTCGCCGGGTTCCAATTCCGCCACCCCGCCCCGGTTAAATCCTCTTTGCGGACCCAGGCGCTGATCCCGCCCGCCTCGACCTGCAGCCATTTGCCGTCTTCGGACTCGATTCCGGACCAGGTGACTTGTTCGCCCCGCATCAGGTCGGAACCTTTCGCCAGCGAGATCGCCTTCGACTCCCCGAAAAGCTTGTAGACGACCTCGACCTTCGGCCGGTCCTTTTCGCTGAACCCGTCCGGCGCGCTCTCCATCGCTTCGGGATCCATGAAGAGATCGGCGTTTTTGGAGTTGATGTAAAGCGTTTGGGTGTGCGCCTTGCCGGCGCCGGTTTCAGGCGCGCCCGCCGTCCCGAGGGCGCCCGCACCGCGCTTTCCGGCGCCCGACGCGCGCCGCCTGCCGTGGTCGAAACCGGACAATTCCCCGGAGCGGACGCCGAGCTTTTCCAAGAGGGCCGCGCCGCGTCCCTCTCCCTCCCATCCGTCGCCCGTCTCTCCCGCAGAACCCGTCTCCCCGGCGTCGGTATATCCCACCGAATCGCGAAACTCCGCGCGCGCGAGCCAACCCTCGGCCGCGGCACGCGGATCGTCCCGCGAAAATGAGGTCTCGCCGGCCTCCTCCGCTGCCGCCGACGCTGTTGTGTCGACGCCGTCGAGCTTTTCGTCCGAATGCCAGAAAGCGGACGCCTGCTTCGGCGCCTTCACGCCGCCCCCCTCGAATGCGGCGACGCCGTCTCCCACGGTCAATTTCGAATAGGCGGCGGCGTACAGGGCGCGCGCGAGGGCTGCGCTCTCTTCCTCATCGAGGTCGCGTCCGCTGCGGACAATATAAGGAAATGCGGGATCGGGCTTGTCGAGCGCCGCGTCTTTCGGAGCTGCGGTTTGGGCCCGTACGGGCTTGGAACGGGCGCGAGAGCGGCCGATCTCACCGGCGACCCAGGAGCCGGTGAACAAAAGCGCGACCAACGCCGCGGCCCAAAATCGTTCTGAACGCAATTTCCACCCCCTAAGCTTCAGTTTAACGCCGGGGAATACGGCTGAAAAGAGCCAAAGGACCCAGAGACCTCCCTTCCGAAATCAGGCTTCGAATCGGAACCGAAGGCGCTCATTGCCGGGTCCTCCCCGAAAGTAGTACCCTGAATAAACGCCGCAATCCGCGAGGTTACCCGTGTCCACGTCCACCGAGAAGAAGTCCTCCCCGCTCTCCAGTCTCGACCATCCCGACGCCTTTGTCGACCGCCACATCGGGCCCTGCGCCGAAGAAATCGCGGCGATGCTCGAAGCAGTGGGATATCCCTCGCTCGACGCGATGATGGACGCGGTGGTGCCCAAGGACATCCGCGCGGAAAAGCCGATCGCGATCGGAAAGGCGAAGAGCGAGACGGACGCGATGGCGGAACTGCGCGCGATCGCCGGGAAAAATCAGGTGTACCGCTCCTACCTCGGGACCGGGTATTACGGAACCGTCGTTCCCGCGGTGATTCAGCGCAACATCCTCGAAAATCCCGGATGGTACACGCAGTACACGCCGTACCAGGCGGAAATCGCACAGGGCCGCCTGGAAGCGCTTCTGAATTTTCAAACGATGGTCATCGATCTCACGGGACTCGAGGTCGCCAACTCCTCGATGCTCGACGAAGCCACCGCCGCAGCCGAAGCGATGACGATGGCCTTTCACGCGAAAGGCGCCGACGATCGCCGGACGATTCTCGTGTCGGATTCGGTCCATCCCCAGACCCTCCAACTTCTCAAGACCCGGGCCTGGCCGCTCGGCCTCGACGTGGTCGTCGGCGACCCCGGAGCGTTCTCCTACGCCGCAAAGCCGTTCGCAGCGCTGGTGCAGTACCCCGCGACCGACGGGCGGGTCGAGGATTACGCGAAAACCGCGGAAGCGATTCACGCGGTCGGGGGATTGCTGATCGTCGCAGCGGATCTTTTGTCGCTCACGCTTCTGAAAGCCCCCGGGGAATTCGGCGCCGACATCGCCGTCGGTTCCACGCAGCGCTTCGGCGTCCCCCTCGGCTTCGGAGGACCGCACGCGGCGTTCTTCGCGACGAAGACGGAATTTCAACGGCAGATGCCCGGCCGCATCGTCGGGGTTTCGAAGGATCAGCAGGGCCGCCCCGCGCTCCGGCTCGCGCTCCAGACGCGCGAACAGCACATCCGCCGGGAAAAGGCGACGAGCAACATCTGCACCGCCCAGGTCCTTTTGGCGGTGATGGCCTCGATGTACGCCGTCTACCACGGCCCTTCCGGCTTGAAGGACATCGCCGCGCGCATCCGGCGGCTCACCCTCATTCTCGCCGAGGGACTCCGCCGTCTGGGACACGAGGTCGACGACGGAGTCGTCTTCGACACGATCCGGATCCGGCTCAAGAAGGAAATCCGGGAGATCGTACTCGGACGCGCGGCGGAAAAGAAGATCAACCTGCGGCACTTCGAGGACGGGTCCCTCGGGATTTCACTCGACGAGACCGTCGGGCCCAAAGACGCGGCGGACCTGTTCGAAGCGTTCGCCATCGAAGGCCGACCGGCGTTCACGCCGGAAAGTCTCGCCGAAGCGATCGACGAGACCCTTCCCACCGCATTTCGCCGCGACAGCGCGTATTTGGAGCACCCGATCTTCCACAAGAACCGCTCCGAAACGGAAATGCTCCGCTACATCAACCGCCTGCAGAGCCGCGACCTATCGCTGACCTACTCGATGATCCCGCTGGGCTCGTGCACGATGAAGCTCAACGCGACGACGGAAATGGTTCCGGTGACCTGGCGCAAGTTCGCGGAGATCCATCCGTTCGCCCCCGCGGAACAGACAACCGGCTACGCGGAACTCGTGCGGGATCTAGAGCGCATGCTCGCCGAAATCACCGGGTTTTCCGCCGTCTCGCTCCAGCCGAACGCCGGTTCCCAGGGCGAGTACACCGGACTTCTCGTCATCAAGAAGCATCACGAGGTCCGCGGACAGGCGCACCGAAACGTATGCCTGATCCCCCAGTCGGCGCACGGCACCAATCCCGCAAGCGCGGCGATGGCCGGCATGAAGATCGTCGTCGTCAAATGCGACGCGCAGGGAAACGTCGACGTAGGGGATCTCAAGGCGAAGGCCGCCGAACACGCGAACGATCTCGCCGCGCTGATGATCACCTACCCTTCGACGCACGGGGTTTTCGAGCCGACGATCCGCGAAATCTGCGCGGCCGTACACGAACACGGCGGGCAGGTCTACCTGGACGGGGCCAATCTCAACGCCCAGGTCGCCTATTGCCGTCCCGGCGACTACGGCGCCGACGTTTGCCATTTGAACCTGCACAAGACCTTCTGCATCCCTCACGGCGGCGGCGGACCCGGCGTGGGTCCGATCGCGGTCGCCGCGCACCTCGCGCCGTTTTTGCCGGGTCATCCGCTCGTGAAGACCGGCGGGGAATCGGCCATCGGCGCGGTTTCCGCGGCTCCCTGGGGCAGCCCGGCGATCCTGCCGATCACCTGGATGTACATCAAGATGATGGGAACCGATGGCCTGCGCAAGGCGACCCAGGTCGCCGTCTTGAACGCCAACTACATCGCCAAAAAGCTCGACGCGCATTACCCCGTCCTGTACAAGGGCGCGCACGGCCTGGTCGCGCACGAATGCATCGTCGATCTGCGGCCGTTTAAGACCGCCTCCGGCGTTCTCGTCGACGACGTGGCCCGGCGCCTGATGGATCACGGCTATCACGCCCCGACGATGTCCTGGCCGGTCACCGGAACGATGATGATCGAACCGACCGAGAGCGAGTCGAAAGAGGAACTCGACATCTTCATCACCGCGATGATCGCGATCCGCGACGAAATCCGCAAAGTGGAAAAGGGCGAACTCGACAAGAACGACAACCCGCTTAAAAACGCCCCGCATACGGCGCAGGCGATCGCCGTGGACGCCTGGCCTCATGCCTACGGGCGCGAAGCCGCCGCCTATCCGTCCCCGTGGACCCGGGAACACAAGTTCTGGCCGCCGGTCGGGAAAATCGACGCTCCCTACGGAGACCGCAACCTCATCTGCGCCTGTCCGCCGCCTGAAGCCTACGAAGCGTAGCCTCCGGCGATAGAACCGCTCCCGCTGGCGCTGGTCCTTTTGGGATCGGTGTTCCACCTCGGGTGGAACGTGCTGGCCAAAAGCGCGCGCGACAAGATCGCCTTCCTCTGGCTCGCGCTGCTCGTTCCGGCCCCGTTCGGCCTCGCGGCCGCGATCGCGGCCGGCGGATTTCCGCCGAAGGCGCTCGCCTGCGTCGCCGCCTCGAGCCTGGTCCACGCCCTGTACTTCTGGGCGCTCGGCAAGTCGTACGAAGACGTCGATCTGTCCTACGTCTACCCGTTCACCCGGGGCATCGGAGCCGTCGTCGCGACCGCTCTCGGCGTGGCGTTTCTCGCCGAGCGTCCGGCGCCGCTCGGCTGGGCCGGCATCGCGCTCGCGCTCGGCGCGACGCTGTTCGAACCGCTGACCCAGAAGCGCGGGCGGGGCTCCGTCGAGCGCCGCGGGATCGCGATGACGGCACTCACCGGTGTTTGCATCGGGTCGTACCTGTTCATCGACAAAGTCGGCGTCGATTCCTCGCGCCCGCTGGTCTATCTCGGGGCGCTGTTCGTCGGCACGCCGCTCTGCTTGGCGCCTGTCGTCCTGCGCGGCGGGCGCGCGGCGGCCGAACTGAGGCACTCGCGCCTGCGCTTCGTCTGGAGCGCGCTTTTCATGTCGGAGGCCTACGGCATGATCGTCGTTGCAATGAAGATGTCCCCGATTTCCTACGTGGTCGCCGCGCGCGCGAGCGGAATCGTCGTGAGCGTACTCGCGGGAATCCTTTTTTTCGGGGAGACGGTTTCAACCGGGCGCTGGCGCGCGATCGCGGCGATTACGCTCGGAGTGGTTTGCCTGTCTTTGGCCTGAGGCGGACGAACGCGGGGATTCCAGGCCCAAATCCTCTACGTTCCCGCCGTGTCAACGACGGCTCTGCCCCCAACGGCGCGGACGCCCCGTGGGGGCGTCCGTCCTCGGCGCGCCGGCGCGCCGAGGGGAAATTCGGGCGTTGCCCTCGGCCTAAAGGACTTCACGCCGGCGGGCTCCAGGCGACGCGCTCCCGCGCATCACGCGCGTGCATGCCGCAACGGAAATTTCAATCGAGAGCAACTGTCCCCGGGGACAGTTCCCGGTTCGTTCGGGCGCGGAGATTCGATTTTAAAGCACAATCGTAAACACGAATCTTCGAGCATCGCGCACGAAGCGCGAAACAAAACGCCGTTAATCAGGCAATACTACGGGAACATGGCCTAAATCAGAGATATTCGTCGCCGAGCGCGACCGCGGCGGCCTTGCGGGCGTGGAGGACGCCGGTATCGAACAGCTGGACCGGAGACCGTCTCGGGTCGGCCAGAAGCGGAAGTTCGGTGCAGCCGAGGATCACGCCTTGGGCCCCGGCGTCTTGCAGGCGTTCGATCGTCTCGTGCAGCCGGTCGCGGGAAGCGTCGAGCAGGCGCCCGTGCACGAGTTCCTCGAAGATGATGCGATGGATCGCCTCGCGATCCTCCAATTCAGGAGTCACCGTCTCGATCTTGCGGCGCGAGCGAAGCCGCTCGCGATAGAAATCCTGCTCCATCGTCGACAGGGTTCCCAACAAGCCCACGGTCTTCAACCCCGACGCCTGGATCGCGTCCGCGGTGCAATCGGCGATGTGCAGGATGGGAAGCCGGGTTCTTTCCGCGAGGCCGGGATAGACGCGATGCATCGTGTTCGTTGCGAGGATCAGAAAGTCGGCTCCGCCCCGTTCAAGGCGCTTGGCGCCTTCGACCATCAAATCCCGGGCGCCCGCCCAGTCGTCCTCATGCTGCATCGCCTCGACTTCCGCGAAATCCACGCTGTAGAGAAGAATCTTCGCGCTGTGATGGCCGGCGAGGCGCTCCCGAACCGCGCGGTTGATCGTCGCGTAATAGGGGACGGTCGATTCCCAACTCATTCCGCCCAAAATGCCGATCGTTTTCACGGTTCCAGAATAGCCGATCCCGCACCGCCGTAACAAGCCCGAAACCAAGACGGCCTCCCGGGCTCTTACACTGATAGCGCCATGACGCGCGAGATCCTTTGGGTCGTCGCGGCGTCGGTTTTGGCGTCCGCCTGCGGCGGAACGCGCAAAGCCGCCGTCGCCGGCGGCGACGAATCCCTCTCCCCTCCTGAATTATCGGCGGAGGCGCCTCCTGCGGCGCAAGCGGGTCCGGCGATCCTCCGTCCCGAACCCGTGAAACGGCACGAATCCTTGCTGTCCGAGGGGAAATTCCGCGAAGCCATCGTCGCGTTCACCGAAGACGCGTTGATGTCGGAGTCACCGCCGGATCCGGAAACGAAGTTCCAGTTCGAACGGCTGGGGACCCTCCTCGACCGGATCGGCATCGGAAAAATTCCTTCCCGCGACGCTCCGCTGAACACGCCAACGCCCGCGGCTGATTTGGCCCGCCGCGCCGTGCTCGCCTTCACCCGGGAAAGGGACCGCCAGGCGGTGCTTTTCGCCGCCGCCGCGTACGGCAGCGATCCCAAAACACCGGTGTTCCGGCTTTTGCTTCAGGCCCTCGAGGCCTGGACGGCCCGCCCGGCGGAAGCCGGCGAACGCCAACCCCCCGACCGCGTCGCCGCCTACAAACTGCGCCGGGCGAACGAGTTATTTTCCGAAAAGCGCTACGAGGACGCGGCCGAACAATGCCTCGAATCGCTTTTGCTCGTCCCGGAGGATCCGACCGCGTTCGAACGGCTCGGATCCATGTATTACGCCCTCGGCGCGCACGAACGCGCGGCGAAGGCGTGGCGGGAATCGCTGAGGCTCAAACCCGCCAACGACGCGCTGAAGGACTTCATGGCGCATCTGGAACCCGACGGCCCCGCGGAGACGACGCCCTGATGCGCCGCTTTTTAATCGCTTTCGCAATCGCATTTTTGGCGGGCCGGGCGCTCGCGTCCTTCCCGCTGGAAGAACAGCGGGTCGCCTCGGTCATGCAGGCGCGGCTCCAGGATTCGCTTGATCGCGTGTTCGGTCCCGGACGCTCCGCCGCGAATGTGGTGGTGACTCTCGCGACCGATCCCCGCGTCGCGCGGCGCATCGACGAGGCGCTCGGGGCCGCCGCGCTCGGTCCGAGCGGACAGTTCGAATGGACCTGGCGTTCCGGCGGCGAATCCAAACCCCATCGATTCATTCTCCCCGGCTTGCCCGACGCGCGGGACCTTCCGCCCGCCGCCTCCGGGCTTTCCATCGAAGCGGCGGCCGAACTCGCCAAACGCGCCTCGCGCGTTTCGGTCACCGTCATACTCGACGACTCCCTTCCCCCTTCGGCCGACGGACAAGCGACGGAACTGGTCGCGCGCTCCGTCGACCTCGACCGCACGCGCGGGGATCTGCTTCAAATTTCGCGAACTCCATTCCCGAAACCCGCTCCTCCTCCGCCTTCCGGACCCGTCAGCGGCGCCTTCCTCTGGTCGTGCCTCGCCGCATTCGTGGCCCTCTTTGCCGCGACTCTGTTGTTCCTCGAACGACGGCTGTTTCGCGGACCTCGCCCCCCGGCCGCGGCGCCGCTCCCGGCCCCGCGTCCCGCACCGCCTGTTGCGCCGCCTCCTCCGCTTCCGGGCGACGTTCTCTCCCGCGTGCGGGCGCCGTTTCAGATCGACGCGACGGACGCCTCCAAACTCTTCTTCCTGCTCCGGAAGGAATCCTCCGAGGACATCGCTTTGGTGTTGCCCCATCTTTTGCCTCAAACCCGGCGGGCGCTGCTCGCGTACTTCTCCGAAGACGAGGCCGCGCGCGCGATCGAAGCGAGCACGCGCTTTCGGGTGGTCGACCCCGAGTTGATCGTGCTGCTCAAAGCGGAACTCGAACGCCGGGTCGCCGCGCTGCACGGCGGGCCGGAGGTCGCCGCGGGGCTGCTCGACGACGCGGCTCCCGAGGACCGGACCCGCATCCTCTCGGCGCTTGAACGCTTCGAACCCGAACTCGCGGCGACGATCCGCAGCGAGCCCGTCGCGCCGGGAGAAGTTTCGGGCGGCGGAAGCGCGCCGCCGGCGGCGCCGCAGCTTTTCATCGACGAGGATCCGCCATGAGCGGAGATCCCGACGACCGACTGCGCCGCATGATCGGCTCCCTGCGCGGAGAGAGGCCGAAAGAGGAACCCGCCGCCGCGGCTCCCGCGCGCGACGACGGGGCCTTGGAGGACTATCGACGGCGGATTCAGGAACTTGAATCGCGCCTCGAGAGCGAGACGCAGCGGTCTCACCTCCGGGAGGAGCAGCGGGAAACGGTTGAATCTCAAATCCGCCAAATCACCGAGATGCTCCGCGAGGAAAAACGCCGCTCGGAGATTGAAAAGGACAAAGCGCACGCGCAGGGACGGGTCGAGTCGCTCGAGAAGCGCCTCGACGATCTTCAGGAGAAACTGCTCGGTCTAATCCAGCAGTCCATCGACGCGCGTTCCGCCGAAACGGACGCGACCCGCTCAGCGGCCGAACGCGTCGAATCCCGGGTCGGAGGACTCGGCGAGGCGGTCGACGAGCGCCTCAAGCGTCTCGAAGAGACGATTCCGGCCCTCATCTCCGGATCGTTGGAGAAGTCCGTGCCTCAATTCCACGCGGCGCTGGAGAACGCCGTCGCCGGCCGACTCGCGGCGTCCAACGCCGAACTGCTCGAGGCGTACCGGAAATCCTTGGACGAAGCCCTGATGGCGATGCGTTCGATGATGCTGAAAACGCTCGACGCGCTTCTCGAAGCGGAAAAGGCCCGGGACATCGACGCCGACGGACGCACGAAGCGCGTCGAGACCCGCATCGCGGGCCTCGAAAAGGAATTCCGCGAGTTCTTCAACCGCGAACCCGGATTCTAGTCCCTCAGTCCGCGCAGCATCCCATGCTCGCGGGAGAACTGCCGTTGCGGACGCCGTTGCCCCGAACGCACTCCGTAGCGTCCCGAGCGCCTGTGAGCCGTGAGCCCGACGCCGCTGCGGCGCCCGCTCCCTCGGCCCGTCGGCACGGGGGATCCCTCCACGACTCCGTCGGTGACCATGCCGCCCAACCACAGCAACAGCCAGGTCATGGCCGCCCCGGACGCCCCGATGGCGCCCATCAGGACGAGCAACTGCATCCAATCCATCGCGCTCATATCGCCTCCCCGCCACCGATAGGATGCGTGAACGCCGATCCCGTCTCCATGATCTACGTCAGGAACCCTTCTGGAGAGGATTCCGTATTTATACGGGCCCCCTGCCGTGAGGGTCCCTATTGTGCGGGATCTTCTTAGACACTAGAATGACTCGTGTCCATCCCGAAGCCCGTTGTTCCGAGTCTTGCGCAACTCACCGCCTTCGCGGCTCGAGTCTCGCCGCTTAAATTCCTGACCCCGGAAAACCGGAAGCGGATCGTTCGCGCGGCTTCGCCTTTGCCGTTCCGCCGAAAGGAGGTTCTTTTCCTCCAAGGGGGTCCCGCCCGCTCCTCGTGGATGCTTTATTCCGGAAGAATCGGCCTCATGATCGAAACGCAAAGCGGACGCCGTCAGGAACTGGAGCACATCATCCCCGGGGAACTGTTCGGAACGCTGGACCGCCTTTTCGGCCACTCAAAAACCTACAGCTTAACCGCCGAGGCGACCGTCGAGTCGATCGCCCTGCGCATTCCCGACGAAATGTTCAAAAGCGCGTTCTCCGGCGACGTGGAACTGATGAGCAAGCTCCTCGGACTCTGCGCCGACCGTCTGGCCAAGATGACGGAACTGCCTCGAATGTCGATGGAGCCCCCGCGCACGCGCCTAGCGTTCGCGATATCGAGGCTCGTCCGGGTCTATGGGAATCGCATCCCCATTAAAGAGCGTGAAATCGCCGACATCGCCGGCATTGCCCCGGAAACCGCGTACCGGACCCTACACGAATTCAGGGAATGCAAATTCATCTCACCCAGACGGCAGCACGTGGAGGTTTTGAATCCCGAAAGGATTCACGCCGTTTGGGAGAACGCGTCCGTCTCGCGCTGATCAGACGCGGCGGATCGCGTACACCGCGCGGTCGGAGGGCCGAACCGTCAGTTTTCGCGCGTCGTCGAGTTCTCGGGGATCAAGTCGGCAGGGGACTTTGGCGTACAGGTCCTCTCCGAACGGGGAGAACAGATACTCGGCGCCGTCGTAGTGGAAGAATGGATCCCGCCCGCAGCGGTTGACCGCCGCGACGAAAGCCTGGGAAAGAATCGCGTGCCCGGAGTTAATCGTCTTAAACTGATAGGTTTTGTGCGGGCCGCCGATCCAGCAGGCCGATACGAGAATCAGGTCGACGGCTTCCTTCGCGTAGGCGTGAAACAGCGGAGGAAAGCGGATATCGAAGCAGGTCGCGAATCCGACCGACCACCCGCGATACGACGCGACGATTCCCCCCGTCCCGGACGCGTAGCTCTTCGATTCCGAATTCTCCCCCCAAGTGAACAAATGGGTTTTTCGATAGCGTGCGACCGGCAGGCCGTCGGGTCCGATCAGGATCATCGTGTTGAACGGCTTATTTTCGTCGTCGGGATTCGCCTCCGGAAACCCCGCGGCGATCGCGGTCCGGTTTTCCTTCGCAATGGCGCTCAACGCCTCCAGATGCGCGTGCGGAGGCTCTACGGCGTACGACGGCGGGTCCTCGGTCACGAAACCGGTCAGGGTCAATTCCGGAAACAGGAAAAGCTGCTCTTCGGGATCCGCCTTCGGATTTTTCTTCAGCCGTATCGCCACCTGAGAACGGATTCGGGCCAGGTTGTCCTCGGGATCCTGCCAGGAGAGATCCAACGTGATCGGGTTCAGGGAGAGGGGAAGTTTCTCTTCGGCCATTTCAGTACTCCGGCTTCATCCGGGACAAACCCGCCTCGAAGCGCTTCTGAAACGCGGGGGAAAGCACGTCGTCGCAAACCGCGTACCGGATCAGCGCCTCTCCGGCCCCGTCGCTCCCCGGCCCGCGAAAGTGAACCCCGACGATTCCCGTCTCTTCGATGACGAGGCGGTTGAACGCCTCGTGGGCCGGCTCGCCGACGGCCTTTCCGAACGCGCGCTTGGGCGTCTTCCACAGAGTGAAGAAACCGGCTCCGGTTTCACACGCGGGCCGGAGGCCGGCGGACTTCAGGCGATCGATCACATAGTCCAGACGCCGGCGGTATAAGGCGCGCAGGGAGTCGAGTTCCCGCTTTGCCGCCTCACGATCTTTGAAGAATTCGCCGTACGCCGCCATCACGAAAGGGACCGGTCCGGACTCGGTATTTCCTTTGATCAGACGAAAATCATCGACAAAATCCTTGGAGCCGACCAAGGTGCCCAGACGCGCCCCGGGATCGCTGAAGGACTTGCTCACCGAGTACAGTTCCAGCCATTCGCAGTCGGGACGGTCCTTCGCGACCGCGGCGAGAGGGACATGCGAACCCGGCTCGCAGAGCCCCGCGTAGGCGCCGTCGTTGACGAGCCGGGCGCCCTTGGCGACGCACCAATCGATCAGGCGCGTCCACTCCTGCGCCGAGGCCCCCACCGCCGCGGGATTGCCCGGACGGATGACGTAGACGAGGTCGACCCGTTCCAACGAGCGCGCGTCGAGCGCGGCCTGCAGCCGCTGCACGCTCAGTCTCATGTCGTCTTCGGCCGCCAAGGGCCACACGACGCGCTCGGCGCCGAGATAGGATTGCGTCCAGGTCCCGATCACGTCGTAGGCGGGAAGATTGGAGGCGATTTTAAACGAATCGCGCCGCGCCCTGTCCGGGAGATGAAGCCCGCACGCCAACGGCACCAGCGCCCCGGCGGTCTTGATTCCGGGAATGGGCAGCGCGCTCAGATGCGGATGATCGGCGACGCGAATGCCTCCATGCAGGGCCGTCATCCCCGCGGCGAAATCGTTGAGGTCGTTGTCCTCGGCGTAGGTGTGATACGAGAACCCGGGATCGGCGGCGAACTTCGCCTGCAAGGCCCGGATCGGTTCGGGCGGGACGCCGTCCGGGTTCCCGAGAGAGAGATTCAAAGCTTTCTCGCCGCTCTTTTCCTCGTACTCGCGAATGAGGACGTAGATCAGCTGAAAGAGGTTGATGCCGGAGGAGGGAATCTTTCTGGGCATGAGGGGATTATATCGATTTAAGCGGAACGTCTCCCCGCCCGATCACGTCCCCCTCCAGGAGCACGAGCACGCGTTCAAGAAGATTTTCCATTTGCCGGACGTTTCCCGGCCACGGGGCGGCGCTCAGCGCCTCCATCGCCTCTGGCGCAATTTCGGGGACCGAACGGCCGTTCTTTTGCGCGAGGCGTTCCATAAAGAAGGAAACGAGTTCCGGGATGTCCTCGCGGCGCTCGCGCAGGGGAGGCAAAGGGATCGGGACGACGTTGAGTCGGTAGTAGAGATCCTCGCGGAAACGCTTCTCCTCGACGGCTTTTTCCAAATCCACGTGGGTCGCCGAGACGACGCGAACGTCCGCCTTCAGGGTTCCGATCCCGCCGACGCGGTCAAATTCCCCGGTCTGGAGCACGCGAAGCAGCTTCACCTGCATCGCCGCGGACATGTCGCCCACTTCATCCAAGAAGATCGTGCCTCCGTCGGCGAGTTCGAATTTTCCAGGTTTCTCCCGGACGGCCCCGGTGAAGGCTCCCTTCTCGTACCCGAACAACTCGGCCTCCAGCAAATCTTCGGGAATCGCGCCGCAGTGGACCTTTATGAAGGGCTTGTCCCGCCGAGGGCTGGCTTCGTGCACCGCGGCGGCGACGAGTTCCTTTCCCGTGCCGGTCTCCCCGAGAACGAGTACGGACGCGTCCGAGGGACCCGCCTTTGCGATCAGCGCGTACACCGCCTTCATCGCCGCGCCCCCTCCGATCAGCGGATGCGCGCGGTCGCCGAGTTCGGAAATCCATTCGCTCTCTTCGCGGAACGCTGAGTCAAGCGTCTTTTTAAGTACGCGTTCGAGTTCGCCGAAATCGAGCGGCTTCGCGAGAAAGTCCGCCGCGCCGAGCTTCATCGCCTCGACCGCGCTCTCCACCGTGCCGAACGCGGTCATCAAGACGACGGGAAGTCCCGCATAGGACCGGCGCAGTTCCTTCAGCAGTCCGATCCCGTCGGTTCCCGGCATTTTCAAATCCGAAAGCACCAAGGCCGGCTTCTCTTTCATGGTGAGAAGCTTTTTGGCTTCCTCGGCGTCCTTCGCGATCGCGGCGCGCCATCCCTTGGACTCGAGAAAGCCCTTGAGGACCTTGCGGTGGTTGGCCTGATCTTCGACGACGAGCACCAACGGGGTTCGCGCGGCTTCCGCCATGGCGAAAGTCTATCAAAAACCCGTTGCGCGGATGAGGAGCGGCGGCTATCCTCGTAGACGGACGCCGCAGCCCCGCTCCCGAGGTGACGTCATGGCCGTGCTGATTAGGATATCGCTCTGTTTCAGCCTCTTCCTGTGCCGGATTCCACCGCTCTCGGCCGGGACGGAGGCTCCCCCCTCCCAAACCTTCGAGGACTGGGTCGTCTTGGACGTGGATCACGTCACCTACTTCGCCCGACGCTCCGACTTCGACGCAACATTCGAGGCCTCGAAAAACGGCGAGGCGAGAGCGGTTCAGCGAATCCCGCTCTATTCCTTCTCGTTCGACAATCCGGTTCCCGGCGGCGCGCCTGCGGTCGTCCAAGCGACCGCCTCGAAGCCGCAGCTGGAATTGAAAATCTACCCGAAGGGTCCGGCCGGCGTCCCCATGGCCGCGTGTCCGCCGGACGACGCCTGCGACGGCAGCGGGAAGGCAACCGACCAGCCCGCGCGCGTCTGCGACGACGGAGAACTGGGGACCTGCGGGGGAGGACTGGGAGCGCGCTGGAAGCGCGACCAACCTTTGTCCGTCGCGGAGATCGACCCGAAATTTAATCTGAGAGTCCCGGTCTTCGGCAGCGAGGACCGCTCGCTCGCGCGTCTTCCCGCGCGTGAGCGTTGGCTGATGAAGGTGATGCGCCGAAAAGCCGAAGAGGGCGGGGACCCCGGAGCCTACCGGGAGATTCTGCGGGGATGGAGCGAAACGGGGCGTTTCGATGAACACGGAAGATTGAAGTCGTATTTCGATCCGGATTCGGGACACTTGGGCGGAGCGCTGAAAGCGCAGTTTAAACTCCGCAATTCCGGTGAGGGAGCGGCGGCGAGACCCGATCTGCTCGGCTCACTCTCTCCCCTCGAACGGGAATATCTGGAGACGATGCTCCCGCCGGACTTGCGCGCGAAAATGCTCGCGGTCGCGCGGGACCCGAAGCTGAGCGCCCAACAAGCAACGCAGTTGGCCGGATACCTGCGCGAAGCGACGCGTGGGGAACTCTCCGGGAAGACGGTTCCGGCGAAGGATCAGCTTGAGTTTCTGACGAAGAATTTCGCCGGGTTGGGGGCCGCCGCCGACGACGCGCTGAAAGCGGGAGGAAACCTGTTCGACGGAGAGAGCCGTCGAGACGGATCGCTCAACCGCGACGGGAGCGGAAACCTTATCGTCAACCACGGCGACGACAAGGGGAAAGACGATCCGACCGGCCTGCCCGCTTCGGAGTTCAGGCCCAAGGTTCCGAAAATCGACCAGGGCCGGGTCTCGGAAATCATTCCCGAAAAAAAACTCGGCGAAGAACAAAAGCCCGCCTCCGGCTTCGCGCAGAAGGCGCTGGGATTTGCGAAAAACAAATGGATGATGGGCGGCCTCGGCGCCGCTCTCGGCGGAGTCCTCGGCTTCATGATGCTCGGACCCATCGGCGCCGCGATGGGCGTCATGGCCGGCGGCGTGATGGGCGCCCTCGGCAGCCAAATAGCGGTCAACATGACGGGACCGCCCGGGGAGAGTTGAGATTCTTCCTCTGTTCGCGCTTCTCGCCGTCTCCACCCTCTCTGCCGCGCCGCCCGGCCTGGACGGCGTTTAGGCTTCCGGCCTGATCGATCTGCGCTACGCCCATTCGAGCCGACAGCGCGCCTGGCTGGACGGCGGAATGGGGAAACTCCGTTACGGCGGCTCCGATCTCGACGGAAACGGAACCGGCGACCTCGCGCACGCATTCGGAGAGCGGCACCGCCTGTCCTTGGAATATCTGTACCTGCTGGCGCGCCCCGCGATCGCGCTGCGCCCCGCGTCTCGCAAGGACCAACTGCTGCAATTGAACTACCGTTTGCTTTGGGGAACGTAAACGCGCGGCTCTCTAAATCTTAACAACTCCGGCACTCCGACAACTTCCCAGGCCCTTTTTCCTTTTTAAAAAGGTCCTTAAGGCCCGTACGAGACATGGGACTTTGTGCTACTATCTTAACGGCGTCCGGGACCCGGACGCCCTGGAACAACGATGGGACCGATCGAGAAAAAGCATTCGCAAAAGCTCAAAGAAGAGATATGGTTGATGCGCCTTTTCGCGTTTTGCCTGTCGTACGAGCCGGCCTTCCTGGCCGCGCTTCTGTTCCCCATCGAATTCTCCGTATCCCTGTAGTCCTTCCCTAGGTGTAGTCTGCCCGGACGAGGCGAAAATCGCCTTCCCATCCACGGCCGGACCGCGCTTCTCCACCTCTTAAGTCGGAGACCTGGTCCACTCAAACCCCGAAGCACCCGATGGAGCGACGCATGACCAACGAAACGCTGGAAAAGACTCAAATCGAAGAATTACCGAGAGAAAAGCCCTCAAGCCGCATGCTGCGCAACTGGGCGAAGCGCATCTCCCAAGGAACGGCCCATGCGATTCCGGTCTACGTGAACGGATCCTGGAGCCTTCAGATCATGCGCGGAAAAAAGCGCCGCCTCCACATCGAACTCGGCAAAACCAACTAACCTTCGGGTTCAGGGTCGGTCGTCAAGTTGTTTAAGTTGTTCAAGTTATTAGTTATCGTCTCTATTAAGACGAAACAACTTGAACAACTTAAACAACTTGACGACCGACCCCTATGATACATGCCTACTCGTTTCCTACGGAAATTCGCGTCGGAGCCGGCGCTCGAAAACTTCTTCCTGAAAAACTGAAATCGCTGGGCCTGGCGCGCCCGCTACTCGTCACCGATCGCGGCGTCGCGGCGCAACCCTTCTTGGAAGAGGTCGCCCAACTGGCCGGAGGGATTCCGGTTTTCTCCGACATGGGCGGAAATCCGTGCGAATCGCACGTTCGCGGCGCGCTCGCGGCCTACCGGGCCGCGAACGCCGATTCGATCGTCGCGGTCGGCGGAGGCGCCCCGATGGACGTCGCGAAGGCCGTCGCCGTGCTCGCGCGCAACGACGGAGCGCTGTTCGATTTCGCGATCGACGCGAATCCTCCGCGGATCATCGAAGGCCCGCTCCCCCCGATCCTCGCGCTGCCGACCACGGCGGGGACGGGCAGCGAGGTCGGACGCTCGACGGTCATCTCCGAAGACGACACCCATCGCAAGCGCATCCTCTTCTCACCGGGGCTGCTGCCGCGCGCGGTGTTCGCCGACCCGGAACTCCTCGTCGGCCTCCCCCGTCCCTTGACCGCGGCGACGGGAATGGACGCGCTGACGCACTGCGTCGAGGCCTTTCTCACCGTCGCGGAAAAAAATCCGCTTTGCGACGGGATCGCGCTCGAAGGACTCCGTCTCTGCGCGAAATATCTCGCGCGCAGCTGCGACGCTCCCGAGGACCTGGAGGCGCGCGAAGGGATGCTCGACGCGGCGCTGATGGGCGCCGTCGCGTTCCAGAAGGGGCTCGGCGCGAACCATTCCTGCGCCCACGCGCTGTCGACGGTCGCTGATTTGCATCACGGATTGGCCAACGGCGTGATGCTCCCCTTCGTGCTCCGCTTCAATTACGACGCGCGTCCCGACGCCTTCGCCCGGCTGGCGGCCGCCGTCGACGCGCCCGGCGGCGACTTCATCGCCTGGGTCGAGGCGCTGCGCGCGAAGATCGGCATTCCAGCCGGCCTCGCGACTCTCGGAGTCTCGTCCGATCAAACCGCGCGTCTGGCCCGGATCGCGGCCGCGGATGTGTGCACGCCGCTCAATCCTAAACCGATCGCCGAAGCCGACTTCAAGCGGCTTTTTGACGAGGCGCTCGCGTGAGCCGCTCCTTAAACATCGTCAACCCGGCGACCGGTGCGCCGATCCGAAAGGTTCCGATGGACTCTTCCGCGTCGATCGACGCGAAGGCCGCCCGCGCGCGGCGCGCCCAGATCGATTGGGCGAAGGCGCCGTGGAAGGTCCGGCGAGACGCGCTCGCGAAATTCGACGCGCTGCTGAAGGCGGAAAAACAGCCGCTCGCGAAGCTGCTTTCGCTCGAAACGGGGAAGCCGATCTCCCATGCCTTGGCGGAGGTCGGGTCGGTCACCGGACGGATCCGCTTTTTCATCGATCACGCGAAACGCGTTCTCTCGGAGGAAACGCCGTACGCCGACGACTCCATCACCGAACGCATCTCCTACGATCCGCTCGGAGTCGTCGCCAATATCTCCGCCTGGAATTACCCCTACTTCGTCGGCGCGAACGTGTTCGTTCCGGCGCTCCTGACCGGCAACGCGGTGCTTTATAAGCCTTCCGAATTCTCAACGCTCACAGGAATCAAGATCGCGGATCTCCTCCATCGCGCCGGAGTCCCGAAAGCGGTCTTCATCCCCGTGTTGGGCGACGGCCGCGTCGGCGCGCAACTCATCGAACGCCCGCTGGGCGGAATCTATTTCACCGGCTCCTACGCGACCGGAGCGCGCATCGCCGCGTCCGCGTCCAAGCGCCTGACCCGCGTTCAACTGGAACTCGGCGGAAAGGATCCGGCCTACGTGATGGAAGATGCCGACCCGGCGATCGCCGCGGTCGGACTGGCGGACGGCGCGTTTTACAACACCGGACAGAGCTGCTGCGCGATAGAACGCATCTACGTCCACAAATCGGTTTACGCGTCTTTCGTCGAGGCGTTCGTGGAAACGGTCAAGGGCTTCAAAATGGGGGATCCCCTCGACCCCGCGACCTACATCGGCCCGCTCACGCGGCCGCAGCGCTTGGGCTTCCTGGAAAACCAGGTCCAGGACGCGGTCCGCAAGGGCGCATCTAGGGTGATGGGCGGCCGAAGGGTCTCCAAGAGCCCCGGGAACTACTTTCTGCCGGCGGTATTGACGGATTGCGATCATCGCATGCTGGTGATGCGCGAGGAAAGCTTCGGGCCGCTGATCGGCATCCAGAAAGTCTCCGGCGACGCCGAGGCGATCCGGCTGATGAAGGACACCGACTACGGCCTCACCGCGGGAGTCTACTCGAAACATTTCCCGCACGCGAAGACAGTGCTCGACGCGATGGATACGGGGTCGGTTTATTGGAACTGCTGCGACCGCGTCAGCCCGAATCTGCCGTGGTCCGGGCGCGGACATTCCGGAATCGGCTGCACGCTCGGCGTCCACGGCATCTCGGCCTTTTTGCAGCCGAAGGCCTGGCATTTGCGGCGGCCTTGATTCCCATTTGATCGCGGTCAGTAGAATTGCCCCCACATTCTGGAGTATCCTATAGCCGTGGGGAAAACCCCTGAGGAGAACCCGATGACCGTAAAATCCGCCGCGAAATCCAATCATTCCCCGGAGACGACCTCCGGAGGAAAACCCAAGAGCAGCTTCTTCGAGAATGTCATGCTTTCGTTCGACGAAGCCGCTCAGTTCACCTCCCACCCTAAGGGACTCCTGGATCAAATCAAGGCGTGCAACAACGTCCTCTACCTCCAATTTCCGACCAAAACCTCCCGCGGGTGGGAAGTGATCGAAGCCTGGCGGGTCGAACACAGCCATCACAAGCTCCCGGCGAAGGGAGGAATCCGCTTCGCTCCCCACACCGATCAGGAGGAAGTCTGCGCCCTGGCGGCGCTGATGACCTTCAAATGCGCGATCGTCGATGTGCCGTTCGGCGGAGCGAAGGGCGCGATCAAGATCGACCGCAAGAATTACACGGAAGAAGAACTCGAGAGAATCACGCGCCGCTACACCGCGGAACTCATCAAGCGAAACTGCATCGGACCCGCGGTCGACGTGCCCGCCCCCGATTACGGCACGGGCCCCAAGGAAATGGCCTGGATCGCCGATACCTATCACTTGATGAACCAGGAGAATATCGACGCGCTCGGCTGCGTGACGGGCAAACCCGTTTCCCAGGGCGGCATCGACGGCCGCGTCGAGGCGACCGGCCGCGGTCTTTTCTTCGGCCTGCGGGAAGCCTGCTCGAAAGCCGACGACATGAAAAAACTGGGTCTCGAGCCCGGGCTCGAAGGCAAACGCGTCATCGTCCAGGGTTTCGGCAACGTCGGCTACCATGCGGCCAAATTCTGCATGGAAGGCGGCGCGATAATCGTCGCCATCGCCGAATGGAACGGAGGGGTGTACAATCCCGCCGGGATCGACGTGAATCTTCTCGACCAATTCCGCCGGGAAACCAAGGGAATCCTCGGGTATCCGGGCGCGGAGACGGTCACGGACGCGATGGCGCTGCTCGAGATGGACTGCGACATTCTCATCCCCGCCGCGCTCGAAAACCAAATCACGAAGGATAACGCTCCGCGCATCAAGGCCCGCATCGTCGCCGAAGGAGCAAACGGTCCGACGACGTACGCCGCGGAGAAAATACTTGAGAAAAAGGGAATATTGATGCTGCCCGACATGTATTTGAACGCGGGCGGCGTGACGGTCTCCTATTTCGAGTGGCTGAAGAATCTTTCCCACGTGTCGTTCGGGCGCATGGACCGGCGCTACCGGGATGCGACCTACACCAACATCCTGAAAGCCCTCGAGACCGGAACGGGAAAAACGTTTACCGACAGCGAGCGGCAGGCGATCGCCCATGGGGCGGACGAAAAGACCCTCGTCAACTCCGGACTTGAGGATACGATGATCCTCTCCTACAATCAGATGCGTGAGGAGATGCGGCGTGATCCGCGGATCCCGAACCTGCGCATGGCCGCGTACGTCAACGCGATCAACAAGGTCGCCCAGGCGTACCTGGAACTCGGCGTCTTCCCGTAAATCCGGGACCTTCCTAGGTCCTTGGTCCTGGGCCGTTTAGTCAAAAAATCGTTACCGAATTGTCCATTCGGGAAATCGGACCCCGTGGTAGAATTAGGCAGATGCGCCGAGCAGCGAGCCTGATTCTCGCGGTCCTGATCGCGAATCCAGCCCCGGTATTCTCCCTACCCGGCGCGCTGCGGGGTCCCGTTTACCGCAGCGCTGGAAGTCCCGGAGTCTCGGGACTCAAACCTCTTTCCCTTTCTGTTTCTCAAATTTCCCAAGGGGCCCCGATCGGGGCTCCTTCTCTTTTAGGCTCCCTTCCCGCGCTCGAGATCTCCGGCCCGCTTATGCCGGGCTTCGCTCCGACGCCCGCCGCGGCCTTGCGCACGCCGGACGCCGGCAATGCCCCCTCGTCCGCGAATAACGCGGCCGATCCGAAACGCCCCTTTTCCTTAGAAGGAAGTCTCAACCCCGCGCAGACAGCGCTGCCTCCCGCGGATGCGGCCGCCAACGCGGCCGACGGGGATTTCCCGGCGACGGTTTCCGAGGACTCACCCGAGGGACGCAAGCGGCGGAGCGCCCGGAGAAATTCGGCTCTCTCCCAACTCAACACCCTCTCCGGCAGAGAGGATCCGGCCGCCCTCTGGGACAACGGCGCTCCGAGAGACTCCCGGGAGCTGATTCGGATCGTCCCCCCCGGACGCGGACGCCTCGGAACCTTCCTTCGCTATCGCCGCCTCCAGCTCTCGGTCGCGAACTTCTATCTCGGCAACCGGCTTCGCAAACAGTATCAGCTGCTGGAGGACTCGCGCGGCGAGAGCCGAAGATCCCCGGGCGCGGTGCGCGACCTAGCGGGACTCTTCATCGAAGCGCGAACGAAGGGGCTCGCGGGCCGCGTCTACCCCCTGGGACTGGACATCCTCGAAGGCCCGGCACTGGAACGCGACGCCCGGGCGCTGTTCGATAAGTTTTTCGACGCCGATGAGGAGGCCCGCGCCGAATGGAACGCCTACGTCGCCACGGCGCTGATTTCCCCCCGCGCGAAAATCCCCAGCCAGTTGAAGAAGGCCCTCTTCGTCGTCCTCCAGGACGCGGCCGCCGTGCCGAAGACGGAACTCGCGCGCTTCCTGCGCGAACGGCGCGCCGGGCTTGAGGCGCAAAGCGATCAGTTTCTCCCGGTCGATACCCAAGAGCGGGTCATCTTTGCGCTGAAGGCCGCGGTTTCCCAAGCGGTCCTGGAACTCAACGCGGCGCTTTCCCCTGGATCCCGCCTCGTCGGGATTTCCCTGCTCGGCAGCTATGTGACGCGCACGGCCCGCCCCGATTCCGACCTGGATTTCCACGTGGTCTCGGAGGACGGCGCCGAAACCTCGCGGGCGGCCTTCGTCGACCGCCTCGCGGAACTCTGGGAAAAGAGGGGTCGGACGGAGGAACTCGGAGCGTTCCAATACGCGCTGGCGACACGGGCCGATCTGCTCGCCAAGGTGTACCGCAAGCCCGGCAATCTTCCGAACCGGATCTTAACCCCGTATCCGGAAGCCGAGATCGGACTCAAGCGCGAGCGTTCCTCGGATCGGTGGCGCGGGGCGAAACCCGATCTTTACGCGCGCGTCTTCGAACTCGCCTTCCGCGCGGCGGCTCGTACGGCGTTCGCCTGGTGGGATTTCAAAAACTTCGTCCGAAACAGCGCGCGCGCCGCGTGGATCTACCACGGCCTGCAGCTGGAAACCGTCCGGTTCTTCTTCGGCACACGGGCTTCGGGCCTGCGCGAGAAAGAAACGCAATGGCGCGAGGAAATGAAGGGGCTCGAACCCGCCGTAAAGGATCTGCGCGGCCTTCTGCTGCATTGGCGCGCCGAAGCCTACACGGGCTCGATCCGCCCGCTCGGGCCGCAGGTCGCCGACCGCCGCGCCGTCAAAGAAGCCGCTTTGCGGATTTGGGACAAATTCTACCCGGCCGATCCCGAAGCGCGCACCGCCTTTCTGCGCTACATCGCCCGTCTGGAAAGGGTCGCCCCGGCCGGACGGCCGAGCTATTACCGCAAGAACGTTTTTCAGGTTTTCTACGAAACGCTGAAGCTCGAGCGCTCGCGCCTGAGCTCCCACATCGACGGAATGCTCGACGACTCGGTCGTCGCGCAGCGCCTTGAATACCAGGAAACCGTGAAGCCTCGCGTACGCTCGGCGTTCGCACGGACCGCGCTCGCCGCGATCGCAAAGACCAACGCCGCCGTCCCGCACGACAGCGAGGTGATCGCGGTGGTGCTGCTGGGCAGCTACGCGACCGGCACGCCCAGCGCGAAAAGCGACCTCGACTACATGGTCGTCACGCGCGACGGATCCAAGCTCGCGCTGAAGGCCTTCGCCGACAACATGGCGGCGCTGTGGTCCGAAACGGAATTTAAGGAATCCCCTCTGGGGCCGTTCCAATACGCCGTGCCGCCCAGCCGCCGCTTGCTCGAACGTACGCATCCCGAGGGCTATCTCGTCTTCTCTCCGGAGGCCGGCGTCGTTCGCCGCCTCTTCACGCCCGTCCCCGCGAACCAGGACGCCGAAATGTCCGCTTGGGTGCGCTTCCGCGGACGCCTGTTTGCGGAAGGCTGGAAAGCCTACCTTAGCCTCCTCTACCGCGCGCTCGACGCGCGCGACGCCCTGCGGGGCGCCGGCAAGTAATCCTTCCCACAGGCGAAATCCGTCGCGTTTCGTCGCCTGTTTAAGTCGTTTTTTAGAAGCCGAAAAACCGGGTTCCTCGACGAGAGTTCTCTTTTTTTGCCGGGATTACGTCATAAGTACTTGCGCATTTAGTAGCCTTGTGCTACACTCCGAGCATCTTATTCAGGAGGTCTTTCGTGAGCGACTCAGAGCACGGACGGATAGAAGGGACGGACAGGATCGCATGGCATGGCGTCCTTCGTTCGCGGACGCCTCGAATCGATAACCGAATCGGTTCCGCGATGACGCCGAGCAAAGGTCTCAACTGCTGCAAAACCGCGGCGATTTGGGGACAAAGCCCCCGCGCCGTCGAGTACTGGATGAAGCGATTTTCGAGGGAGGAACTGCCGAGCGCGAAGGCCCGCCGGGGCCCCGGACGGCCGCCGGCGCTCAGCGAGCAGCAGATGGAATACCTGATCGCGGATCTCAAGAAGGGTCCCGAATCGGTCGGGTTGCACGCCCACCGCTGGACCGGCCCCGCCCTCAAGCGCTATCTTGCCGAGTACTACGGCGTGCGGATGACGGTGCGCCATTGCCAGCGCCTGATCAAGCAGGCGGAGGGAGAGGCCTTTGTGGTCTCTTATATGCGCAACCACTAAAGTCGTTTTTGGGTCCCCCCCAAAAAGAACAACGGCCGGCTCCGGGGTTTCCCGGGGCCGGTCTTTGTCTTCGGGCGGACGCGGCGCTTTTGTTATGATCTCGGCATGGCAACCACCGTCGACACTCAAAAAATCATCTACACGCTTCACGGCATCTCGAAGATGTACCCGCCGAAGAAGCAGATCCTGAAGGAAATCAATCTCTCGTTTTACTACGGCGCCAAGATCGGCATCATCGGCGACAACGGCTCAGGAAAATCCACCCTCCTCAAAATCATGGCGGGAAAGGACAAGGACTTCACCGGCGAGGTCACCCAATCCAAGGGCTACACGATCGGACTTCTCGAACAGGAGCCCGAGCTCGATGAGTCCAAAACCGTCAAGGAAATCGTGGAGGAAGGGGTCCGCGAGATCAAGGCGATGCTCGACGAGTACGAGCAAATCTCCAACTCCTTCACCGACGATATGGATCCCGATCTCATGGAGAAGGCCCTCGAAAAGCAGGGCAAGCTCCAAGACAAGATCGAAGCCGCCGGAGCGTGGGAAGTGGAGCACAAGCTCGAACTCGCCATGGACGCGCTGCGCTGCCCGCCCGGCGAACAGAAGATTTCGGAGTGCTCGGGCGGCGAACGCCGCCGCGCGGCTTTGTGCCGCCTGCTGCTGCAAAAGCCCGACATTTTGCTGCTCGACGAGCCCACCAACCACTTGGATGCGGAAACGGTCGGCTGGCTCGAGAACCATCTGAAGAACTACGAAGGCACCGTGATCGTCTGTACCCACGACCGGTACTTCCTCGATAAGGTCACTTCGTGGATTCTCGAGTTGTACCACGGCGAAGGCATCCCGTGGAAGGGCAACTACGAAGAATGGCTCGCACAAAAGCAGGAATGGCTGCGGCGGAAGGAAAAGGAGCAGGGGCAGTACCTTAAGAACCTCGAACGGGAAGCCCAATGGGTCGCCGCAGGCGCGCAGGGCCGCCAGGCGAAGAGCAAGGCCCGCATCAAGAATTACGAGGAGATGCTCGATCAGAACCAGGACGAGAAGGGCCGGGATCTCGAGATCTACATCCCGCCGGGGCCGCGCTTGGGCGACAAGGTCATCGAGGCGAAGGGCGTCTCGAAGGCGTACGACGACAAGCTCCTCTTCGAGAATTTGGAGTTCGCGCTGCCGCGCGGCGGCATCGTCGGCGTGATCGGGCCCAATGGCGCCGGTAAAACGACTCTGTTCCGGCTTTTCACGGGCTTGGAAAACCCCGACGCGGGAACTTTCGAGGTCGGCGAAACCGTGAAGCTCAGCTATGTGGACCAGGAACGCTCCGACCTAAAGCCGGACGATACCGTCTTCGAGGCGATCACCGGCGGCGCCGACGTGATCACCCTCGGCAAACGCGAGGTTAAGGCGCGCGGCTACGTCGCGAGCTTCAACTTCACGGGCTCCGACCAGCAGCGCGCGGTCGGAGTGCTCTCAGGCGGAGAACGCAATCGCGTCCACATGGCGCGCCTGCTCAAGGACCCCGGCAACGTCCTGCTGCTCGACGAGCCCACCAACGACCTCGACATCCACACGCTGCGGGCGTTGGAAGAGGCGATCGTCAGCTTTGCCGGCTGCGTCGTGGTCATCTCCCACGACCGTTGGTTCCTCGACCGCATCGCCACGCATATCCTCGCCTTCGAAGGCGAGAGCAAGGTCGTTTGGTTCGAAGGGGATTACACCGCCTACGAGGCCGATTTCAAGAAGCGCACCGGCGAGGACACGGCTCCCCGCCGACTTCACTACAAAAGCCTAACCAAGTAATTTTACCGGGGTCAGACCCCGGTAAAGATTCCGAGCGCTCGCAATCCGCGCTCGGCTTGTTCGGCCCAGCCCTTGTTCGCGAGCGGACTCGCCGGAGAGGGGTGCAAAATAGTTCCGATCTTCGGGCCGCCGTCGCCAAGCGCCGCGCGGGCTCGTTTCTCGGCCCAGGCGCCGACGCCGATCACCCACTCCGGCCGATAGAAAGCGACGAACTCCCGAAGCGCGCCGTCGCAGGCCGCCAACAGCGGGTCCCGTTCGGCCGCGGGGAGTTTGTCCGGCGTGATGTTCCTTCCGCCCTTTTCCATAAAAACGAGCGGACAGTAATTGAGAATCAGGAAGCGTTCGAAAAAACGCTCCGGAGTCTTATAACGCTCCTTCGCCCAGCCCCACAAGCGGGCTCCGCTCACCTCGCTGCGTCGGCACGCGAAGCCGTCTACGGGACGCTTCGGGTGCTCCTGATGCGGCTTACCGACCGGCGCCGCGACCCCGAGCCAATCGCGCGCGAGTGAGACCTCCCCGAACGGCACGCCCGTCTGCGCCATCCCGAAGGGACCGGGGTTCATCCCGAGCAGGAGAATCTCGCGCGGCCCGCCGCCCCACTTCTCCAGATACAACTCGTGAGAGCGTCGGGCGTAGGTGAGGGGGTTGTAAACGAACGCGACCGGCGCGCCGAAGCGCAGCGGTTTCAGGCGGCGGACGAGGGCTCGGGAGATGCCGATGGGTTCCATCGCCGTCTAGGATAGCCAATTCCCAACAGCCCGAGCATCAGCGCCCCGGCGGCCAACGTGCACGCGGGAGCAAGAACCCAACCTCCGGCGGTATAAAAAGTCCCGCCCTCGTGAAGCCTCAAGTCCGCGCGCGACACGCCTTCCTCCCCGTAGCCGAGAGAGGCGACGACGCGTCCCGTCGGATCGATGACCTGAGAAATTCCCGATGAAGCCGAACGCGCGATCCAGAGTCCCGATTCGACCGCCCGCAACGGGGCCATGCCCGAATGAAGCGCGTGCTGCTCGGGCCCCCAAGCCTGCGGGTCCATGTTCGGCACGATCAACGCCTTGGCCCCTGAACGCGCCATCCGGCGCGAGCCGTCTTCGAAGTCGAGGTCGTAGCAGATCTGAACGCCCAGGGGACCGAACGGCGTGTAAACCGGACGCGGATCGGGGTTGGCGGGAAGCGCCTTCTCGATGAACGGAATCGGATGCGCCTTGTCGTAGCGGCCGAGTTCCGCGCCTCGGGGGCTCAGCACCCACGCGTAATTGCGCATGGACTCTCCCTTTTCTTCGGGAAATTCCGCGGCGCCGAGCACCCACACCGCCTTCGAGCCTTCCATCCGTTTCGCGATCAGTTCTCGGTAGCGGTCCCGCTGCTCCGGTCGGACCGTGAAGCCGTATTCGGGCCACACGATCAGGTCGGCGTCCAAAGCGGTGAGACTTAGACGTGCCAGCGCGTCCATGTCGAAACGCTCGCTTTGCACCAACGCCGCCCGAAGCGTCTCGCCCCGCTCGAGGGGATATTCCGCGGCCCGTCGCTCTCCGAGAAACAACGTCATCGCGACGACTCCGACCGCAAGTTCCGCGGGGACGCGGCGTTTGCCGCGGCGATCAATCCGGAAATTCCGTATACGCCCCACAGGCTCGCGCTCTGCATCGCGGAAAGAGACGACGACTGGCTGTAGCCTAACGCGAGCCACGAGCATTCCAGCCACCAGAGTTCCGAACGGAAATATTCAACGCCGATCCAAACGACTCCGGCGCCCGCGGCCCACATCGCCGCTCCGGCCGCCGAATCCGTAAGTTTTAAGCGCAGTCGATGAAGCACCGCGCAAATCAGAGCGAGCTGCAAGGCGAAGACGCACCAAAACGCTCCCGCCGCGACTCCGAACACCTGCACCAGCCAGCGCATGGTGAAGCCGTAAAAGACAAGCCCCGCGACGGCGCCGAGATTCGCCGCCTCTCGCGTATCCCGCGCGCGGCGAACGGCCCAAAACAGCGGGGCCAGCGCCGCCCACGCCAAGAACCAAAAGGAATACGGCGGAAACGACGCCGCCAGCATCGCCCCCGAAATCAACGCCGCCGCGTACAAGGCCCGATTGTTCATGATCCCCCCCACGAAAGAAAGGAGATCAATCTTTATGCCAAGGGAAGTTCGACCGAGAAGCGGGCCCCGGAATCCGTATTCTCGGCCCACGCCCGCCCGCCGTAGAGCTCGGCCAAGCGCCGCACCGTCGCCAAACCGAGACCGGTTCCGCCGGGCGCCTGGCTCGCGAACGGCGTGAACAGCCGAGGCAGCACTTCCGCGGGGACGCCGGTCCCGTCGTCTTGGACGGAAAGGACGGCGTGACGGCCGTTCACCGCGAGCCCGGCCTTCACGACGCCTCGGTCTTGAACCGCGCGAACGGCGTTCTTGATCAGATTCAAGAGGATCTGCTGCAGATGCGGCCCCGAAACCGCCAACGACACGGCCGCCTCCTCGACTTCCAGCGACACGCGCTCGGGCAATTCGGGCCTCAGGAGGCCGGTCACGCGCTCGCGAACGCGCGTCCACTCGCAGCGCGCCTCACGCGATTTCGGCGAAGAGTAGTCGAGCAGATCCGTCAGAATACCGTCGAGACGCCGCACTTCCTCCTTCAGCACGTTCAAGAACTCTTCGCGCTGCCGGGCCGGGGGATTCATCCGCAGCACCTCGACGGCCCCGAGCATCGCGCTGAGAGGATTGCGGATTTCGTGCGCGATGCCGGCCGCCAACGTCCCCATCTGCGCGAGACGGTCTGCGTGCACCAACCGCTGAGACGTTTGAGCGGCCTTCACCGCCCGCGCGACGGACTGCGCAAGCCTCCGGATCCAGCGCAAAGCGGCCAAATCGTAGAAGTCCTGGGCGGGAGCGCCCAGCAGCACCGCCCCCAGCAATTGCCCCTCCTCGGATACCGGCGCGATCACGCGCATGCCCCGCTCGCGCAGCGCGGCGGAGAGACATTCCGTCCACTTCCCCCGCTCCTGCTCGAGCGCTCCCTCGGTCCAGACTCCCGGTTCCGCGTGCAAAGCCGCCTCCATGTCCGGCGGCAGGACCCGGCGCGGCTCGAGCGCCGCCAGCGCGGCCGGAATCCAAAGCACCTCCGCTTCGGCGCCCCACTCCTTTTGAACGACCCCCGACACGGCGCGCTCGATTTCCTCGAGTGAAGCGGCGTCCGCAAGAGCCGTCTCCAGCGACTCAAGGGCGCGCTCACGCCGCCCCTGCCGCTCGAAAAAAAGCCGGTTGAACGCGCGGTTCGCGCGCTCCCAGAGCGGCGGAAGAAGTCCGACGAGCACGACGCTGACGACGAAGAAATTCAGAAACAGAGAGCCGTCCACGCGCCGCGTCGTCCAGGCGAGACCCGCGAGCAGCGCCGCCAGAACGCCGGAGCCCGCCAGCAGCGCGAACGCCTGTCCCGCCGCCGCGCGCAGATCCATCAGATGGTAGCGTCCGATAGCCGCGAGCACGATCAAGGCGTAGACGAGCAGCGCCGCGTTCGCCGCCGTCATGAACGGCAAATAGAACGAGACAAAGAAATCCGAGAACCCGCCGAGAATCGCGATCCACGAGGCGGCCAAAAAATAGCCTCGCCGGTTTCGTTCGGCGCCGCGGGGCGCGGCCTTCCAATGGACGGTCAATTGATACAGAACGCCGGCGAAAATCGGAATCGCGCCCATGATGAACGCGGCGCGAAATTGCTGCAGCGAGATCCGGCCGATCCACAGGAGTCCCAGCGCGAGAAAGCCCAGCGCGTAGAGCGGGGCGACCCGCCATCGCCGCTGCCGCGCCGGAAGCCCCGTAAAGCACCACGCGAACGACAACGCCGCCCCCGGGAGCCAGGCCACCGGGGAGAACAGCATCTTCATCCAGAACGGGTCCATGAATTCGGGCCACGCCCAAAGATAAGCGACGCTCCAGAGAGAGAAGGACAGGCCCATCAGCGCCAGCGCCCGGTACAGCGGCTGGCCGCGGGAACGGACCCACGCCAACGCGCCGATCCCGCCGTTGAGAGCGGCCGACGCGAGCGCGAGACCCATCGGCCACTCCAACGGGAAGTTCACCGCCGCCCCCGCCCTCCGAGTCCCAACTCGGACCGGTATTGCGCGACCGAACGCCGGGAAAGATGGATTTGGCGGCTCTCGGCGAGCAATTCGCACAGGTGCTCATCGGACATTTCCGGGTGATCCCGCGCGAGAGAGCCCAGCGTCTCCCGAGCGAGCGTTTTCCCGCTCGGCACCAATACCTTTATCGGCGCCTCCGTCCCCCACGGCAGTTCGACGGCCTTGTTGGCGATCAGACGATTGATCACGCTCGGATCCGCGTCGACCGCCGTCGACAGCGACCGCTGCGTCAGGGGCTGGCGAAAACAGGGGTCGCCCGAGACGAGGAATTTCGCCTGCGCCTCGAGCAAAGACTCGAGGACGCGAAACAACGTCGTCTTGCGGCGGTCGACATAAGAAAGCCTCGACAGGTAGCGCTCGGTCCGCTCCCGCTCCTCGCGCTCGAGCTTCGCCAGGTGAACCTTCAAGCGGTCGTCATCGAGGGCGTAGCGGCCCTTCCACACCTCCCGGTTGAAAAATCGAAGTACGGGACGCCCGCCCTGAACGGAGATTCCCGCGACCGTGCTGAACACCGCAGGGGCCGCGGCGGCGGGCTTCTCGGAGAACTCCTCGCGGATGTAAATCTCATCCAGAAAGCCGCGCACCCGCGCGACCTCCGCAATGGTCAACCCCGTCGCGCGGGAACGATCGACATCGGAGACCCCGGCTTCCCCCAGGAACAGGGTTTCGAGATTCTTGCGGCCGATTTTCTTGATCAGCCGCACGGGCTCGGATCGCGCGTCGAGCAGCGCCGGGACTCCGGCGGACGCGTCGGTCAGCGCCATGCCGGCGAAGCGACGCGTCGCGAAAAACGCCTTTCCAAACGGCTTCACGGCCAGCGCCCCGGAGGCGATCAAGGTTTGAAACCTCGGGTCTTTTTCGAGCTTTTTAGACAGAGTCGCGAGCTCGGAGTCGCTCATCGCGAGCAGGCGGGCAAGCTTCATGCGTCCATATAGGGAAGGCGAGACCTTCTGCGACAATCTGGGCATCTCCCCGGAGGATAGCGCCCCGCGCGGATTTTCGCCATAGGGGTTTTCGCAGGCGGGCCGTCTACGGGAAAACGACGGCTTGCCTTCACCGCCCTGAAGGCGCTATCCTGCCCCCAGTTCCAACGCGATGAACCGAACTGCTCTGAAAATCGTTTACGAAGACGACCGCATGATCGCCGTTGACAAGCCGGCGGGCACGCTCGTCGTTCCCGGCCGCGGAGAAGCTGCGGGGAAGCCCCTGGCCGCTCAACTGCAGGCGCGCTGGAACCGGAAAGCCTATGTCGTGCACCGACTCGACCGGGAAACGAGCGGGGTCGTCGTTTTCGCCAAGGACGCGGAGGCGCACAAACTACTGTGCGGGCAGTTCGAGGCGCGAACGGTCGGCAAGCGCTATCTTGCGGTCGTGCACGGCGCCTTGGAAGTTCCCGGCAGCGTGGACAAGCCGCTGCGGCGCTTCGGGTCGGGCCGTATCGGCATCGACCCCCGCGGAAAGAACGCCGTGACGCGCTACCGTCCGCTGCGGGTCCACGACGGAGCGACCTTGATTCACGTCTTTCCGGAAACGGGCCGCCAGCATCAAATCCGCGTTCACCTGTTTTCCATCGGCCATCCGGTGGTAGGCGACCCGCTGTATCACAAAGGGCCCCCCGACGGCGCGCCCCGGCTGCTGCTGCACGCGGAGCGGCTGAAACTGCTCTCCCCGGACGGCGAGCCGCTGACTCTGAAATCCGACCCGTCCGAAGACTTTACCGCGGCGTTCGAGGCGGTGAAGAAAGCGAGAGCGTCGGCGCCGAGCCCGGGCGCGCGGCGCCGTCGAGGAAGCGGGCCAATTCCCGGATGAAGTCCGGCGTTGCAATCCCGGACTCCGTCGGACAAGTCGGTGGAAGCGTTCAATATTCCCGGTTCCTTAATAGATTGGTACAATGGTACCACTTGCCCAGGCGGCATCGTCGGACGGCGGCCGGGCTGGGGACATAATTTCCATGATCCGAGATCTGAAATATCAAAGCGTCACGCTGGCGAACTTCGAAGAGTTCCCGCAGATTCAAAAACTCCCCGAGCGGATGCGCAAGGACATCCGGGTGGTCGCCCAGGTGCTCCCGTTTAAATCCAACTCGTACTGCGTCAATCGGCTGATCGACTGGACCCGGATTCCGCACGATCCGATCTTCACGCTGACGTTCCCCCACCGGGACATGCTTGAGCCGGAGGCCTTCGATCGGATCGAACGCCTGCTCGACGACAACGCGGCCCCCGAAGCGCTGAAGGCTGCGGCCGACGAGATCCGCCTCAGTCTCAACCCGCATCCCGCGGGGCAGCTGCAGCACAATGTCCCGGTTCACGAGGAAGAACCGCTCGAAGGGATGCAGCATATGTACCGGGAGACGGTTCTCTTCTTCCCGAGCCAGGGTCAAACCTGCCACGCCTACTGCACCTTTTGTTTTCGCTGGGCGCAATTCGTAGGGATGGAAGGGCTTAAATTCGCCTCACGCGAGGCCCAACGCCTCGCCGAGTATCTGAAGGCCCGCCCGTATGTAAGCGACGTCCTGTTTACCGGCGGCGACCCCATGATCATGAAGACCCGGATGCTCAAGGAATACATCGACGCGATTCTGAGCGTCCCTTCGGTCAAGTCGATCCGGATCGGAACGAAGGCGATACAGTATTGGCCCCAGCGCTTTATATCCGACGACGACGCGCAGGAGCTTTTGGCGTTGTTCCGGTCGGTTCGAGCCGCCGGCAAGCATTTGGCGGTGATGTCCCATTTCAACCACTGGATCGAGCTGTCGACGCCGGAAGCGCAGGCGGCCGTCCGGGCGATCCAGGACACCGGCGCGCAGATCCGCACCCAGTCCCCGCTGATGAAGCGGATCAACGACTCGGCCAAGACCTGGTCGAAAATGTGGCAAATGCAGGTTGAAGCCGGCATGGTCCCGTACTACATGTTCATCGCGCGCAACACCGGAGCCCGCCGCTTCTTCGAAGTGCCCTTGGTCCGAGCCTGGGATATCTTCCGCGACGCGTATAAGCAGGTCTCGGGACTCGCGCGAACCGTGCGGGGCCCGAGCATGTCCGCGCTCCCGGGCAAGGTTCGCATCATCGGGGTTTCCGAAGTGCTCGGGGAGAAAGTCTTCGTGCTGAATTTTCTGCAGGCCCGAAATCCGGACTGGGTCGACCGCCCGTTCTTCGCGAAATACGACGAGAAGGCGTCTTGGCTGACGGAGCTCGAGCCCGCGTTCGGGGAAAAGAAATTTTTCTACGCCGACGAGCTTCGCGAACTCCTTGAAGATCGATCCGGATGGTCTCCCCAAGCGTCCGGGGATCCCGATCCCGTGATCCCCGAAGAAATTCTGGCGCCATGAACGACGCTCCCCCCCGGACCGACGACGAGGCCCCGCCCGGAACCCCTGATTGCAACGCCTCCCCCTCGCGCGGTCTCGATCCGGAACGAATCCCCACCCGCGGCCCCGTCTTTCACTTTTTTTGGCCGTTCACCCGCTGGATGGTGACCAATTTCTTCGCGTTCATCTCGATGGTGTTCTTCGAGATTTTCAACCGCACGATCATCATCGGGCGGGAGAATGTGGGAGAGGACCCGAACACCGTCCTGCTTCCGAACCACCAGTCCATGATCGACGGCTTTCTCGTTGGGTACGCGGTGTTCTTCCCGAAGACCTTCATCAAGCCCATGCTTCTGCCTTGGCTGCCCGCTGCGTACGAGAATTTCTTCGGCAACCCCGTCTCTCGGTTCTTCGCCGATAATTGGAAGTGCATTCCGGTCAAGAAAGGACGAAAGGACTTCGGCGCGATGAAGCGCATGGAAGCGTGTTTGAAGCGCGGAATCATGATCGTCTTCCCTGAGGGGACGCGTTCGCGCGACGGTCGCCTGCTGCCCCCTCGCTCGGGCATCGGGTATGTGATGCTGAAGAACAAGGCGAAGGCGATCCCGGTCTGCATGGACGGGATGGACAGGACGCTCCCGATCGGTCACTTTTGGCCGCGGGTATTCAACACGATCTATTTGTATTACGGACCCCAGGCCGACTTAAAGGAGTTCTACGACAAGCCGGCCGACCGGGAAACCGCGGACGCGGCGATCAAGAAGGCCTTCGGAGACGTCGCGCGGATGAAAACCGTCCTGAGCCGATACCGCCGGTACCGGCGCCACCTGCTTTCGAAGCGCCCCTTCCTCTTCCGCCTCTACGCCCCGTAGGCGAGTCTACTTCCGTTTGGATTCGCTGGCCGCTTTCTGCGCTTTCCAGGCGGCCATCGCGTCCGCGGCCAATTGTTCGCGCAAGGTTTGCTGCTGTCCCTGGAAGGCCTTCAGATCCGAAAAAAGCACCGCGAAATAATCCTGCATCTTCTGATGCTGCTGGCTTTCAAAGGACTTGATAATGTTGGTTTGCAGGCGCTCGAAGTCGGCGATCGTCTGAGAATGAAAGGTCGGATCGAGAGAGTCGAGCGATTCAAAGAGATTCAGGCGCTGGCGCGCGATGCGAATCTCGAAACTCTTGCGGTCCTCGTACATTTGCGTCCAAAAACTGGCCCACGCCGTGGTCAATCCCCGGCCCCACTTGTCCTGCTCCCGGTGCGCCTTCTTCGCCTCGCCGAGCCGCTGCTGGAGATACGCTTCGATGCTTTCCTTGTCGGTACCGAGGACCGGGGCGGCCTCTTTCGGCGGGGCCGATTTGTCGTTCTTGCGGCGGGAGGATTTCTTTTCCTTCTTGTCCGCCTTCTTGTCTTCGTCCTTGCTCTCCTCGCGCTCGGCCGGCCTGCTGCTCGCGCTGGAATCGCGGCTGTAGCCGCCGCGCCGCGAACCCGCCTGCGCGAAACTCGACGCAGGCGCGAGAATAGAGAACGCCAGCGCGAAAAAGAAGAGGGGATAGGGGTTCATAGCGGCATCACTCCGATTGCGGTTTCGGTTTAGTTATACATCGGGGGCCGTTTTTTCGCAATGTCGCAATTGTTAAGAGAAAGCGGGGAAAACTAAGAAAGACGGCGCAGCGTGGGGTCCGCCGGAAAGCGAAGCAGACCTAACCGGGCCGCCTCGCGGGCGGCGGGAAAATCCTCCATTTCGGCGAGCGCGAGAGCGAGATTGCGGTGGAGCGCCGCTTCCCCCGGATGGTCGCACAACGCCTCGCGGCAAACGCGAAGCGCGCATTCCAGCCGCCCTGAGCGCCGATAAATCCCCGCCAATTCCCCCAGCGCGAATCCGGCCCGTCCGGGCTCGACGACCAGGCGCGCGCACAAGGCTTCCGCGTCGCCGTACATTTCGAACGCCGCGAGCGCGGCCAGCAAGACGGACTCCAAGGCAAAATCACGATCGCGATCGGCCTGCCGACGCAAAAGCGCCGCGAAATGCCGGCACGGCGTCCACGCCTCCTCTCCGTCGTCAAGCGTCAGCCGCACCCAACGGCGGAAATCCTCAAGCGCCAGCGGAGCCTCGTCGGGAAACACCACCTGGCGGCCGTCGAAGCCGACGCGTTCCGGTGATACGTGCCCGAATCGGCCGCGCAGCCCGTCCGGCATGCGATACGGGCCGTCCGGCAGTTCGTAAAGGCGAGGACCCTCTGGCGGAACGCGTCCTCGCGCCAAGGCGCGGACTTCTTCCCACTCCAGCCCGGGCACATCCTGGCCGGGAGGGTCGAGACGCGCGCCCGCGAGACGGGGAATCGCGGACAAAAGTCCGTACACGCCCCCCGGCTTCTGACCCACCCAGATCAACTCCTCTTCGGATTCCAGCGTTCCGGCGTAGCGCGCCGCCGCCTCCGGGGTTGAAAAGACGGGAATCCAAATCCCGCCGAGCTCCGTATCCGGTTCCGCCCATAGATTCAGATCGGCGGGTTCCAGCGATTGCCGGGATCCCTCGCCGCGCGAGCCCGGAACGTGCAGCAGATAGGTCGGCGAGGAAAGCAGCGCCTCGTAGAGTCCTGATCGCGGAGCGAGCGCGTCTTCGGCCGCGGCCCGAATCTGCGTCGATAAATTTCCCCCCATCGCCCCATTTAGGCAGTTCTTCCGAGAAGGAGTCAATGACCTGAACTGCGGGGCGCGGCTGCATCTCTCAAATCCGACACTATGCAATAACCCAACCCCTAGGGCCTAATATCAGCTAGGCCCCAATCCCGCCGAGACGGGACCGTCCGACTCAACCAATAACTTAGGGTTTATGACACGATTTAGGGAACATGCGGAAACTAATCGCCTCCACGCTCGTCGCCGCGCTCATCGTCCTTTCCCCCGGACCGATGGGACTTCGTGCCATGGCTTCAGTTGTTAATGGAACCGCCGCGCGGGGTGTTCAGACGGGGCCGACGCCCGCTTCGGCGCCGACCGCCGCCCACTCCTCTTCCCTCTCGGTCCCGCGCGCGCTGAGCGCCCCTTCCGTTTCCGGGTCGAATCTCCCGGCGCTGGCTCCGGCCTTTACGGACGCCCCGCAAGCGCTCGCCGCGACCGTCCGCGCGATCGTCCCCCGAACGATGCCGGCGTCGTCGAGGATCGTTCCGACCGCAATCGAAAGCGCGACGCCGCTTCAAACCCCGCGGAACTCCGCGGCGCGAACCGCTCCGGTCCGTCCCCAATCCCCGCGGGAAACCACGCGCGCGGCGGTCGCTGAGATCACAACATCCGCCGCACCGGACATCGCCGCCGCCGGCGCGAAGGAAACGGGCGGGGACTCGCTGTACGCCTCCGGAGACAATCTGCAAGCCGTCTTGTCCGGCGCGTTCGGGTCTTCCCGACGCTCGGATGCGCCCCTCGCCCCGAAATCCTCGCGGTTCGACTCTATAAAGGGAAAGGCGCATGCCGCCGCCGCCCTGCGCCGCTTCGCCCCGGACGCGGTTTCGGCCCGCGGAGCGGACGCAATCCCCCTCGCGCGAAACGCCGCGGACTCCCCTGCGACCGCCCGCTCCGCATGGAGCAAGGCCCGGGGGGCCGTGCTCGGCCGGTTCATAAAGACCCTGACGCTCTCCGTGTTCTCCGCGCTTCTGGTGTTCGCCCCCGGCATCTCCGCCGCCCAAGCGCCGGCTTCCTCCCCCGCGGCCCCCGCGCAGGTGGACGGCGCTCCCGGACAGGTCGCCGCCCCCAAAGACGCCGTCGCGATCGCCGCCGAGAAGGTCGTGGTCCGCGTGGAAGTCTCGAAGGAGGCAGTCACCGTCGGCGAAGCGATGACTTTGACCCTCACCGTCGAAAACGGATCCGATCGAGCGATGACGATGTCCTCGGTTCGATCCGCTCTGGAAGAGGCCCTCCCCTTCACCCTCGAAGTCGCCGAAAGCCCTGAAGACGCGGCGCAGCCCCTCGAACTGGCCCCCGGCGCCTCGAAGACCTTCGTCTTCAAGGTGATTCCCTTCGACGCGGGAACGATCAAAATCGAAGAGGCGGTGCTCCGGGTTCCCGCCTCCGATCCTGAAAAGCCCGACGTCGAAATCAAGATTCCCGACGCTGAATTCACCGTGGGGAGCGTGCTGACCCCGGATTGGAAGAAGATCGGATTCAAGGACATCGTCGATCTTCAGCGGGGCGAGAGCGCCTCTTTGCTTTGGCTGCTCGCGCTGCCGTTGGGCGTGCTCCTCTTGATCGGCGCCGAACGTCTGCTCGCGGCCCGCCGCCGCGCCGCGAAGGGAGAGTCCTACTACACGCCGATTCTGGGCGAAGTCCGCGCGGTGCTCGACGCGCTCTCCAAGGGCGTCGTGTCGCTCTCCGCCGCCGATTTTCACGATACCTTCGCCGAAGCCGTCCAGCGCCTGATGATCGACCTGCGCGGCCTTCCGAAGAGCGAACGGGACGCGGCGACCTTCGCCCGGGACCTCAACGATCCGGCGCAATATCCGGACCGGAAGGTGGCCTATACCGCGGAACAAATCTCCTTGGCATCGGAACTGGCGAAAGGCGCCGAACGCGCCCGATTCGAGCGCAAAAGCGACACGCCCGACGCCCGGCGCCGCATGCTCTCAAGCCTCGACGCGCTGCTCGAAAGTCTCGAGGACGGAGAAACGCGGGTAGGCTCGGATTCCCGAGTGAACGCCGGCTGGCTGTCTTTGATGGGCATCACGGGCGCCTCATTCTCTTTCGCGAACGCGTGGATGCTGTTGGCGCTGGTCCCGATCGCCGCCTGGATCGGCTGGAGCTTCTACAAAAAGCGCGGCGGCGGCGGATACCGCGTCTCCGACACGGCCACCGTCTCCACGCGCCGGACCCTGAGACAGCGCCTCGGCTGGATGATGCCGGTGCTGCGATCCGTCGGACTGATCTCGTTGGTCATCGCCCTCGCGGGTCCTCAGATGGGCGTCGAACGCCAAAAAACCTACGTCCCCTCCACCGACACGGCGATCGTCCCCGACGTGTCGGGCAGCATGAGCGGCGAAAAACTCGAAGGGCTGAAGGAAGCCGTGCGAGCCTACGTGATCGAGCAGCGCCGAGGGACGACCAACCGGGTCGGGATCCAGGAATTTTCCGACGACCCCTACCTGAACGTCCCCCTCACGAACGATTACGACGCGATCCTCTCCATCCTTAAGGAGATGGAAACGAAGGGATCGACCGCGATGGGCGAGGCGATGCTCGGCGGGATCAGCCACTTCTTCAAGGTCAACATCCGGGAACTCGAACTGGACAAGGATCCTCGCGTCGTCCAACTCCGGAAGATATTGGATTTCAAAGGCCTCGCGGCCGCGCTCGAATACGCGAAGGACTATCCCGATCTGCTCGAGAAAGTCCTGCAGCCCGGCCGCACCAAGATTCTCGTCCTCTTCACCGACGGGATGTCCAACACCGGCATCAACCCGATCGACGCCGCGGGCATCGCCAAGAACCTGGGCGTACGGATCTACACGGTCGGGATCGGCGTGGACGCCTCGAGCAAGGCGTCGCTCGAACAGATTTCCCAGATCACCGGCGGCCTCTATTTCTCCGCGCAGGACGCGGAAGGGATGAAGGACGCCCTGATGGACATCAACCGGCTGGAGAAGAGCCCGGCGCTGGTGAAGTCCCAGGTTTCGGTCAACGAACTCCAAATGTATTTCGCGCTTCTCGCGATGCTGGCGCTGTTGGGCGAAGCGACTCTCTCGAACACGCGGATGCGCAAACTCGCCGCCTTCGCGCTGATGGCCCAACTCGGCCTATTCCCCGCGGTGGATGCCGGCAAACTCGCGCAAAACCCGTTCTCCTCGGACGCGATCCAGGTCGTCGCCGTCGGCGACGCCGCCGCGGAGGCGAAGGGGCTTGTCGAATCCCTGCCGACGACGAAGATGCCCGAGGAACTGCGCCGGGCCAACGCGCTGTACCACCAGGGCCGCTTCGCTGAAGCGCTCAAAGGCTACGCCGAAGCGCTGGAGAAAAACCCCGACATCCCGGAAATCTTCTTCAACATGGGCAATGCGTACCTGCGCCAAGGCGACGTGGACCGCGCGATCGCCAGCTACAAGGAGTACATGGCCCGCGTGAAGGATCCGGCGAAAATCTCGCAGACGATCTACAACATGGGCAACGCCGCGATCATGCGCAAGGATCTTGGACAGGCCATTCAACTCTACCGGGAAGCGCTCCGGCAGGATCACACCAACGCGAAAGCGAAATGGAATCTCGAAGTCTCCATGCAGTTGATGAAGCAGCAGCAGAACCAGCAGGATCAGCAGAACCAAAAAGGGAAAAAGGGAAAGAAGGGAGAAAAGGGAGAAAAGGGGAAGCAGAAGGGACAGAAGGGCGACCAAAAAGGCGATCAGAAGGGAGACCAGGAAGGCGACCAGGACGGAGAGCCGAGCGATCAGAAAGGCGACTCCAAAGGCAAGCAAGGCGATTCGAAGGGGGACCCAAAGGCCGGGAAGCCCACCGACGCCCAGGTGAAAGAGGGCGTCCAGAAGCTCATCGAAGAACAGGGCAAGGTCGAGCAGCAGGCCCAAGAGGGACAGCGCGGCGCGGTCCCCAAGAACGGCAAGAAAGCCTGGGCGTGGCTGGCTCCGGTCGGCGCGCTCGGCGCGGCCGGCGGACAGAACCTCTGGTCCGTCGCCGACGCCTCGGCCCAGGGCGCGATCACTCTCGCGACTTCCGACGGCGGCACGACTTTGGGGTCCGCGGCCTCGTGGGGCGCGAACGCGATCGTCTTCGGCAATCCGATGTTCGTCGTCGGGGGCCTCGCGGTCGCCGCGATCGTCGCCGGGATGCTGATCTACGGACTTCGCCGGAACCTGAAAGCCGCCCGTTCGCTCGACGAGCGCGCGCCGAAGAGCTTCCGGGCCTGGGCGGACCGCCGCGCTTGGCTGTCCAAATTCGGCCTCCGCGTGAGCGCGATGCTGATGCTGGCGGTCGCCGCCGGGAACCCGATGATCGGGGAAAAGGACGCGAAGCTCAATTTCGGAGGCAAGGACGTCGGCGTCGTCGTGGACGCCTCGTTCTCCACGCTCTACGCGGAAGACGGGCGTCATGAAAAGACCAAGCAGGAACTCGCAGCGTTCATCAAGAAACTCCAGGGCACCGACCGAATCGCGATGATCACCTTCTCGGGGAAAGCCAGGACGGCGGTTCCCCTGACGATCGACTACGGCGCGTTTGAATTCAAGATCGAGGATCTGGAGATCGAAGCCCGCGGACTCGGCGCCGGATCCGATCTCGCCGCCGCGATCGAACACTCGGTCACCCGCACCTTTAAGAACGCGAAGAAAATCGGCGAACGCAAACGCATTCTGATCGTGGTCTCCGACGGAGAAATCTTCGACGCGGATCTCAAGGAAGCCGTCGATCTCGCCATGGAAAACGGGATCACGATCTACACCATCGGCGTCGGCACGCTCGAAGGGGCGAAGATCGCGGTCCCGAAGGATCCGACGGAAACGGACGGCGAGGTCGAATACCTCCAGGACGAGGAAACCGGCCGCCCGGCGATCACCAAGCTCAACGAGAAACCGCTGCGCGAACTCGCCGAACGGACCGGCGGCGCGTACTTCTCCTCAAAGGACGGAAGCACGATCGACTCGGTGCTCCGCGAAGTCGCCGCCCGCCAGCAGGGTGAGGAAGTCGACACCGTCAAGACCCCGCGCAGCGTCGCGTTCTGGCCGATGCTGCTCGCTTTGCTCGGGCTCCTGGGCGAACGCGCGGTCCGGAATCCGAAACTGCTTTCCAATCGCAGCACGCGTAAAGACGAAAACGGTTCTCGAACGATGAATTCAATGGCCCTGCTTGGACTCGCGGCCCTTCCGCTTTCCGCCTGGCCTCAGCTCTTCGTCGCCGCCTTGATCGGCGCGGCAGTCACGGGCGTGCTGCTCTACGACCTTTGGACGCGGGGGGTGTTGACGCGCGGCCTGCAGTCGTGGTGGAGCCGCAAGGCCCCGGCGGAGGGACTCGACCGGGATCTCTTCGCGCTCTTCGACCATCCCGCCGATGGACGCGATCGGTTCCGCCCCGAGGATCACGAGACCCTCCGCCTCGATCTCGACGCCTGGAAAACCGCCGACGCCGCGAAGCGCCGTTCTTTGCTCGGCAACGCGGCCGCCGACCGGGATCTCTGGAGAGAACGCCTGGTCGCGATGGCCTTGGCCGCGGCCGTTCGTCCCGACCGGAAGGATCCGGACCTGTTCGAGGACGTGCTGAGCGAAATCTCGCGAGCGAAGGCGGCCCACCTCCAGCCGCTCGAGCCGGTCGTGCTCCGAACGCTGGCCAAGCGCGCGAGTCTCCCGTGGCTCGCCCACCCGAGCGTCCTGAAGCCGCTGGAAACCCTCACGCGGGACCTGCTAGACGCCGACGCGGCCGCTTTGACCCTCGCCGCCGTCCGCCGGGAACTCGATCCGGCCTCGGCCGCACCGAAACGCACCGTTTCCCAAATCGCCGGACTCACCGCTTCGGCGATCGCGGTCGCCTCGATGCTCGCGGGCGGAGCCGTCTCGGCGGTCAAGACCGGCGACTACCTGGCGGAACGCGCCAAGACCGCGCAAACCTCTTTGCAGATCTTCTACGCCGACGACTTCTTCATTTTCTCCGACGCCTATTCCGACCCCCGCATCCCGGAGAAGGTTCTCCCGGTTCTCAAAAACTGGCACGCCTCCGGCAAGGTCAGCGAGGCGCAGCTCACGCACGTGATCGAAATCCTGCGCGACTCGCCGGATCCGAAAGCCGACAACGTGCTCGAAGCCATCTTCAAGAACGCCGACCACCTCGCGTTCAACGACGATTCCGAGGCGCTTCTGCTTCGCGTGCTCCTGGAACGCGACAACGACATCGTTTGGGGCTTTCTGCAGAAATACATGCAGCAGCAGGCGCAGAATCCCAACGCCAGCAAACGCCTGATCCGGATGATTAAAATCGGCGCAGAGGTCGGAAGCGACAAAGTCTTCAACAACCTCTTCTTCTTCTTAAAAAGCCCGAACCAGGAAGTCCGCGGGGAAGCCGCCCAGGCGATTTCCGCGTCGCTGATGAATCCGGCCCGTGAAAGCGAATTCCTCACCCGGCTTACCCAGGTTTCCGAGAAGCACGCGAAGGATCCCATTCTCCAGCTCTGGATCGAAGTCTTCACCCTCGACCGGCTCGCCGCGCCCGACGCGGAGAAACTGCCGATGGTCCAGGTCGAAGCGCTGCTGACCCGGGTTCTGCAGACGGCGAAGGCCGCGGACGCGCTGCGCCTGGGCGCGATCCAGCAAGTCAAACCGGGCGAAGAAGACAAGCTTCCCCCGCCGGTGCTGACGATGGCCCTGGGCGTCATGCAGCAAAGCTTGGACCGGGCCTTGGCCGCCGGAACCCTCTCGGACGCTCAGGCGCTTTCGATCGAAAAGCAGATCGTGCGAATCGTCAACGATCTCCTGTTGGACGGAATCAAGCTTGCGCCCGGCATTAAGACGGAACTCCAGGCGGGCGGCGTGCTCAAGGCGGACCCGCCGCCGCAGAAGCACACCGAATACGACGATTACGACGACTTCCACGGCGGCTACGGCTACGGCGCCTATCCGGGTTCCAGCTACAACGCGGGACCGGAAGCCACGCTGAAGCAGCGCTATACGATGAAGGAGTACCGGGCGATGAAGGCGGCGATCGAAGCTGCCCGGGCGAAAGCGGGCGACGTGAAGGATCAGAGCCCCGAACAGCGCGAGTATTTCGACCGAGCGGCGCGCCTGATCGATCAAAGCATCGCCGCCGCGGAGAAGACGGGCGTCCGCGAAGGCGGAACCGAGCCCGAGACGATCGCCGCGGAAGTGAATCCGCTGCTGCAGAAGAATCAGAGCCTTTTGCCTTCGACCGATTTCCTCGAGATGCTGCGCCAAGCCGGCGCCGCGCCCCGGATCAACATGAGCGCCGACGCCGTGTGGAGCTACGCGACGGGCTACGACTACGCCCAACTCGAGACGCTGCGCGCCGTGATGGAGAAGGCGCTCGAATCCGGAAAGACCCGAAACGCGAAGGGCGAGGAACACGACCTCTCCTGGGCTCAAAAGCGCGGCCTGCTCGAATCCATCGTCAAGCTCGACGCGCTCATCGACGCGCGCTTCCCCGGCAAACTGCCGGCCGAGGCCTCCTCGGCGGTCTTCCCCCACGTCCGTTCCGCGCTGAAGGCGCTGAACGCCGAAGACGCGAAGACGGCGGCCGAGGCGACGAAGGCTCTCGAGGAGGAATACGCGAAAGCCCCGGTCAAGGACGTCTTCTGGCTCCGCTTCGAAGCCGCCTACAAGGCGAACACGGAAAAGGGCTTCCCCTCCGACGCCGTCCGCCTGTGGGCGCTGCAGTTCACGCTGGACCGGATGACGGGACCCGACGCCGATAAGTTCGACGCGAAGGGAGCGGCCGAATTCATCGACACCGTCGCTCCGGACCTGCTCGCGGGCGGCGGAGATTCGAAAGCGCTCGACAAGATCGCCGAGGCGCTGAAGAACCCGGCCCTCAACGAGAAAATGCGCACCGTTCTTCAAACCGAAGTCCGGGAACAGATGCGAAAGACCCTCGACCGGATCGACGCCGCGGCCAAGGACGCCCTCGGCCCGGAAAGCGCAGCCTACGCGGAATTCCGCCGGGCGCTTGAGGAAGAGCGCGTCGTCGTCAAAAACGACAACAACGACTCCCGCGCGCTTCGCGCGGTCGTCAAACGCTTCCATCTGCGGGAATTCCGCCGGGCGGTCGAAGAGGCCGTTCGGGAGTCGAAGCCCGCCGACGCGGGGAAGCTGGAGACGCTGAGGAGCTGGGCGCCCCAGGTGCTCGGGAGTCTCGACAAAGCGGCCGAGGCGGCCGGCATCGAGGACGGCGGTTCGGTCGACGAACGGCTGGGCGACGAACTCCGGGACTTATTCTACGAGGGCTATCGAAAATTCCCCGAGCAGGACTTCAACCGCTTGCTCGAAGAAGCGAAGCTCACCGACAAGGGAACCGACACTTCCAAGGAAAAGGCCTACCGGCAAACCTATTCCGCCGATGATTTGGTTCGCGTCTACGACTTCTACCGGAACCTGCTGAAAACCGGCAAGGGCTGGGGCACCGACTACCAAGGCAAGCAGAAGGCGCTCGAAACCGACGACCGTGAATACGTCGCCCAGGCCCTCGAGACCGTCTACCGCCTGATGGAGAAATTCCATCCCGAGCGTCTGGGCGAACTCTCCGAGCGCCCGCTCGGCCGCGTGATGCAGGATCTTGATTCCGCGGATCCGGCGGTCAAAGCCGCGGCGGCGGCGGAAGTCCGGGTCCGGCTCGACAGGGCCTCCTCCAGCGCGGAACTCGTCGGCGCGCTGAAGGCGATCGTCGCGGCGCACCCCTTGGACCCTGAACTACAGACCCAGGCCGCGGCCGAACTGATCCGCGCGCTCGGCGGCAAGCTCGGCGCCGAAATCTCCGCCGACAAGGACGCGGCGAAGCTCTTCCGACTCGTGCTCGCCGCGGCGCGCGAACGGGGCGTCGCAAAAGAACTCGAAGTCTGGAATTCTCTGAAGGCGGCCGTTGAGGCCAAATCGGGCGCCGACGGCGAGGCCCTGCGCGCCTTCGCCCGGTCGGCGATCCAGGAACGCTTCGAGGACCTGGTCGAACAGTCCGAGAAGGCCCTCTCCTCCAGCGACGCGATGGTGAAGGCCGGCCTGCGCAAGACGTCGTGGAAGCACCTGCACACGCTCAAGCTTTACCACATCGACAAGCTCGCCGCCGAGGTCAAGGCTTCGGCCGCAGAGAAGGGCGCGCTCAACGACGCCCAGAAAGCGGCGGAGACGGCCGCACGAGAACTTACGCCGGCGCTGCGAGCGCTCGGCGTCGAGGCCGGACTCAAATCCGGAGACACCCCCGGAGAAAAGGCCGCCGCCGAGATCGCCCCCACTCTTCACAAGGGCTACATGAAGTGGCCGGCACAGACCTTCCTGCAGAAACTGCGCGCCGAGGGATTCGCTCCCGCGCTGTCCCGCGGCGGAACGCTCGACGCGGAAAGCGCCTACAACGAGAGCTACTCGAAAGAGGACCTGGTAAAGCTCCGCGACTTCCTCCAGAAAGAGCTGGCCGCGCAGCAGGTTCCGAACTACAACTCGCAGGGGACGCGTGCGATGAACTCGGACGAAGCGGAAGTACTGCGGGAGGCGATCTCCAAAATCGACGCGCTGATCGAAAACTACGCCAGCCCGACCGACACTCGGACGATGCACGCCTTCGCCGGTCTGGGAATCCTCGCCGCGATCGGCGGCGTCGCTGAATTCGCCTTCTCGACCCCCGGCCTTGTTCTCTTCGCCGCGGCCGCCGTCCTCGCCGGAATCTTCATCATCCGCGCTTTGCTCCGGACGAAGGGTTCGTCCACCGCGGGAACGCCCGGGCGGGAAGCCCGGAAAACGCGCGGTCCTTCCGACGAAGTCATCGCCCGCGCGAAGCGCCTCGACATCGCCGCGGCGCGTCTCGCCTCGCGCGTCAGCGCGGGCCGGTTCCGCTCCCGTTTCGTGGGAGCGAGTGGAGAATCGCGCGCAGAAGTCATCCCCTATACGAATCAGGACCTGCGCAAGATCAACTGGAAGCAGTCGGCGAAGCGCCAGAAACTGCAGGTCAGCCGCTACGAGCAGGAAAAGGACATGCCGCTCATGCTGCTCATCGACGTCAGCGATTCCGCCTCGATGGGCCGCAAGGGCGTCGATAAACGGACCGTCGTCGAGGACGCCGCGGCGCTTCTGGCGCTCACCGCGGCTCACAAAAATATCCCGGTCGGCGCGATCTTTTTCTCAGACCGCGTCGAAGGCTTCCTTCCCCCCGCGACCGGACAGAAGGCGGCGCACCGACTCGTTAGCCGCATGATCGGCATCTCGCCGACCGGCGCTGGAACCGACGTGCGCGCCGGCATCGACTTCCTCCAAAAGTCCCTCTCCTCCCGCGCGATGGTCGCGGTGATCTCCGATTTCCTCGCCCCCGATTTCGGCGGGCCGCTCGCCAAGATCGCCGGCCGCCACGACGTCCGCGCGATTCGCGCCGTCGACCCGACCGAACAGCAGCCGTTGCCGAACGTCGGGCTCGTCTCTCTGCGCGACGCCGAAAGCGGAGAGCTGCGCGAGGTGGACACCTCGAATAAAGCGAATCGCGCCGAGCAGACTTCTAAAATCCGCTCGCGCGAGCGGCGGCTCGAGGAAGCGTTCTCGTCCAACCGCATCCGCCCGATCACCCTTTACACCGATGGAGACTACGCCCGGGACCTCGCTGAGGAATTCCGGGCGAAGAAGGGACGACGCTGATCCCGAATCAGGAGCGAACTAAATGAACATCCTTAAGAAAATCGAATCGAGTCTCGCGACGATCCTCGCGGGCGCGCTCGTGCTGGCGGCGGCCCCGCCCGCGACGGCCGCCACGCTCGGACGCGCGGTCCAAACCGGCAAGACCTCCGTGGTGGCGCCCGCCGCGATCCTCACGGGTCCGGGAGCGGCCGCGACCGCGATGAGCCTCGGCTCGGTCGGATCCCTGTCGATGCAGGGAAGCCTCCCGACGGGATTGAACGCGGTTCTGCCGACGGGCAACGCGCCCCTGAGCGCGCCGTCGCTCGCGCCGCAAAGCGCGATCGCCTCCGTCACGGTCCCCCGGACCGCTCCCGCCGCGATCCTCGCGGCTCCCTCGGCGCCCGCGGCGAAGAGTTCCCCTGTGAAAGCGGCGGCGAAACGGGCGCCGGCCTCCGGCGCCCAAGCCGTCGCCGCGGAGACCCACGCGCTCGGCGCTCAACTCGAGCAGATGCCCGAACTCGGCAAGGTCTCCGTCGCCGACGCGTACGGCTCGGGCGCCGCGATCGAGGCCGCGATGACGCGGACCCGGACGCGCTCCGACGGAGCGTTAACCGTGGGAAGCAGCTTCCGCCGCGCGCTGACCGCGAACCTCAACCCGGCCTCCAGGCTTCAGCCCGCCGACCTCTCCCGCGCGAATCGCTCCCGCGCCGGCCAAGCGGTCGCCGTGCCGATTACCCGGACGAACCCGCTGGTGAAGATCGATTCGCTGCTCGCCACCCCGAAGGGGATGCTCGCAGTAGGAACTTTGGCGATCGCGTCTCTCCTCGCGTTCCAGCTGTGGATGCCCGCGATCCTTTCCTCTCTCGGCATGCTCGGGATGACCGGCATGGTTCGCCGCAGCGACGGGTCCGAGCAAGCCCCGGCAGAAGCCCCGCAAGCCGACGCGCAGCTGGAGGCCGACGTCCAAAAAACCGCCGAGCTTCTCTCTCGCGTCAAAGCCGAGGTGGCGAAGGTTATCGTCGGACAGGAAGAGATGGTCGACTCGATTCTGATCGCGCTGATCGCGCGGGAACACGTCAGTCTCGAGGGTTTGCCGGGCGTCGCAAAAACCGCGACGGTCAGCACCATCGCCGACGCGCTCGGCGCGAACTTCAGCCGCATTCAGGGAACGCCGGACAAGGAACCCTCCGACATTCTCGGCGCTGAAATCCTGCAGGAACAGCCCAGCGAAGACGGTCAGTCGGTCGTCCGGAAACTGGTCCACGAGAAAGGACCGGTGTTCGCGAACCTCCTGCTGGTCGACGAAATCAACCGCATGCAAACCAAGACGCAGTCGGCGCTTCTGGAAGTCATGCAGGAACGACAGGTGACCATCGGCAAGGTGACCGAGAAGCTGCCTAAGCCGTTCGTGCTGCTCGCGACCCAAAACCCGATCGAGCAGGAAGGCACCTACCCGCTCGCCGAGGCGCAGGAAGACCGGTTCATGTTCAAGACCATCGTCCCGCAGCCGAACGCCGAAGAGCGTCGGGAGATCAACCGCCGCATGCGTCTGGAGAACAAGCCGAAGGCGCAGGCCGTCGGCACCATCGAGGAGTTCGCGGCTACGACAAGCATCGCGGAGCGCATCACAATGGACGAAGCCGTCGCGGATTACATCCAGCGCGTCCTCGACGCCGCGGTCGACCCGTTCGCGGTCGGCATCGGCAAGAAGGGTCTGGTGGAGACCACGCTTGTGACCCGCGCCTCGATTCTCTTCGAGAAGGCGAGCCGCATCCACGCGCTGATGGAAGGCCGGACCTACGTGACCTACGAGGACATCCGCGCGGTCGCGCCGCGCATTCTGCGCCATCGCATCAAAATGAGCTGGGCGGCCGGAGACGACTATACCGCCGACATGCTCATTCAGGAGATCCTCGCGACCGTCCCGATCCGCCGCTGAGCGGCGCTCACGAACGGACGTCGCATAGAAAGAGGAAAAGCCCTTGAAGGGCTTTTCCTCTTTCCGGCGGTCGAGCCGCCTAAGAGACACTTTTAGGTAGGCCGACGAAGCGGCTGTCCCTAATCCGAGGGTACCCCCGAATCCCCCTGGAGTCAAGACCCCCGACGGAGATTTGCCGCGCTCTTTTCCTCGCAGGACCAAGGTCCTACGCGCGTTCGCCATAGAGCCCAGCGCATGAAAGGCCCTATGCCCCTGGGGGCGATGCGAAGCGGCCGCTACCCTAAAATCAGACGCAGACGCCGGACCCCAAGGAGATCGATACAAGAATCATGGCCAGCTCCGACACGAAGGAATCCTACGGCGGCTCCGGAATCGAAACCCCGCTGATCTATCTATCCGCCGAATTCATCCAGGCCAAGGAGTATCTCGAGGCCATCGTGTCCTCGACCTCGGACGCGATCTGCACGACCGACATGCAGGGCCGTCTGATTTACGTCAGCCCCGGGGCCGAGCGAATGCTCGGAAAGTCCTTCAGCGAACTGATGGGGCAGGTGGCTTGGCGGCTTTACAAGGGGGGACGCCGGGAAGGGGAGCACGTCATGAAGCTCCTCCTCAATAACGGCAGCATTTCCGATTATGAAACCGTTTTTTTCGGCCCCGAAGGCCGGGAAATCCACATCAGCATGTCCGCCTCCTTGATTCGCGATCGCCGGGGGCTGATCATCGGGACGATGGGCATTTCGAAGGATATCTCCCATCGGGTCGAATTGGAGAGACGCCTACGCCGTCTTTCGCTCACCGACGAATTGACAGGACTTCACAACAAGCGCAGTTGCAAGGAAACCGTCGCGTCCGCCATCCAGCGCGCGAAACGCCAACGCGAAAAACTTTCGGTACTCCTCATCGATCTCGACAGGTTCAAGGAAGCCAACGACCGCTGGGGACATCTCGAAGGAGACCGGATTCTGCAGGACACCGCGCGCATCCTGGAATCGTGCATCCGCCGCGACGTGGACAGCGCCTACCGCATCGGCGGAGATGAATTTCTAGTTCTCCTTCCGGGACTCGGCAACCGAACCGCTCTCACCGTCTCCCGCCGCATACGGGAAGCCTCCCGAAAGAAACGGTACGCACGGCTCGTGTCGCTGAGCATCGGCGCCGCCTCCCTGCGCTGCGCGGATTCCCAATCCGATCTCATCGCGCGCGCGGACGCGCGCATGTACGCGCAAAAACGATCCCCGCGCGGCAAGTGCTAGAATAGTCTCCGAAACGCCGTCACAGGAGGCCGTCATGGGTAAGCTCGTCCTCGTCCGCCACGGACAATCGCAGTGGAATCTCGAAAACCGGTTTACCGGCTGGGTGGACGTTCCCATCACCGCGAAGGGAGAGGAAGAAGCCCGAAAAGCCGGGGCCGTCCTCAAAGGCGTGAAGTTCGATCTCGCGTTCACCTCGGCGCTCAAACGCGCGCACCAAACGCTCGACATCATCCTCGACGTGATCGACCAAAAGGATCTGCCGATAACCCGCGACGAGGCCATCAACGAACGGCACTACGGGGACCTGCAGGGCCTCAACAAGGACGAGACCCGCGAGAAATTCGGCGCCGAACAAGTGCATATCTGGCGCCGCAGCTACGACGTCCGCCCTCCGGGCGGGGAATGCCTGAAGGACACCGCCGAACGCGCCCTCCCGTACTTCGAGAACACGATTCTCCCTCCTGTTAAGGAAGGCAAGAACGTTCTCGTCGCGGCCCACGGCAACAGCCTGCGCGCCATCGTGATGGTGCTCGACAAGCTCAGCAAGGAAGAAGTGCTCGAGCTCAACATCGCCACCGGGACCCCGATCAGCTACGAAATCGACGCGACCGGCGCCGTGACGTCGAAAGTCATCGCGGATATGCAGGCGGTCGAAGCCTGAAACTCGGGACCCTGCCGTCCCCGCGCCGGCTGCTCGACGAGGCGCTGCTGCAGATCCGCTCGCCCCGCGAGTCGTTTGCGGCGCTCGCCGCCGCGGAGCTCGGGAAGCCGGAAGTTCCTTGGCTTTGGGACCCGGCGGTTCGCCTCGTTTTATGGGGCGCCGTCGCCGGCGTATTCGACTCGCTCTTCATTTTCGCGTCGCTGCGGCGCGCCCCGCAAACCTTATTGCTCGACGCGATCACGTTCGCGTTGTTTCCCGTCTTTATTCTGGTTCTGACGGCCATCGCATCGGGGTTGTTTCACATCGCGTGCGGGATGCTCGGGGGGAAGGCGCCTTGGAGCGCGTCGTTTCGCGCCCTGGGATCGATGGCCTGGACGGCGCCGCTCGATGTCCTAGCGCTCGCGATGGGGCCCCTCGCGATCCCCCTCCTCTTCTACCGGCTGTTCTTAATCTCCACGGCCGGACAAACACTGCACGGCCTGAGCAGCGGACGCTCGATCGCCGCCGCGATGATCATGGGCGTCGGAGCGTTCGGTCTTATCATCGCGGCTTCGACCGTGATCGCGCTGCTGTCGATTTGATCAGCGACCGGTACTGCCGAAGCCGCCGACGCCGCGCTTGGTTTCTCCGAGATCGTCGGTTTCCACCGGGGCCGGCGTCGCGATCGGGACGATCAAAAGCTGCGCGATCCGATCCCCTCTCTTGAGGGCGATAGGCCCGTTGGAAAGATTCCACGCGAGCACCCCGAGTTCCCCGCGGTAGCCGGCGTCGATAATCCCGCCGGCCGTCTTTAAGCCGCGCTTGGCCAAAGAGGAGCGATCTGAGATGAGTCCCACATGCCGCTCGGGAACCGCGACCGCGACGCCCGTGCGCAGCATCATCCCTTCCCCCGGAGCGACGACCTTGTCCTCGAGGCCGTAGAGATCCAGTCCCGCGTCGTCATGATGCGCGCGGGTCGGCAAGGTGGCTTCCGGGTCGAGTTTCTTTATGGAAAGTGAATTCATAGGGAAGTTGTACTGAATTTGAAGGATGATTGGAATTCCCCTTTATTTAATTAGATATTTTTTAACAGCGAGGTCCCTGGACAAATCGCGCCGAAGGACCTACTCTAAGCGTGATGAATGCGGCGCTCTTACTCAGCGGACTGCTCTTCGCCGTCGCTCCCGCGCGCGCCGGAAACGAAGACCCCGCGCGCGAATCCGCCAAACGACAAACACGCCAACAGGTTCTTTCCGTGCTTCCCCCCGAACAACGCGGCGCGGCGGCCGCCTCCTCGCTGGCACAAATCGCCGAAGGCCTCAACCCCTCGCAGAGACAAAGCGCCGCTTCTAAAATCAAGGAACTCATTCCCTCTCTGAAGGACAGCCCCTCCGCCCTCGGCGAAGTCGGAACCGCGCTGGCCGCGCTCGGCCAAAAGGATGACGCCCGCGCGGTGGCGGCGCAGCTGCAGCGGTCGCACCCGAGCCATCCGGCCGGCTTCCTCGTCGAAGCCCAGGCGATCGCGAAATCCAATCCCGCGGACGCGCGGCGGCTCGCCGCCCGCGCGATCGGACTTGCGCAGGCGAAAGGGGACTCGCTGACCGTCGGACTCGCCGGGTCGCTGATGCGGCTGACTCGGGCCGAATCTTCCATTCGACCCGAGGACATCGCCACGGGAGCCGGTCAGGACGCGGGGAAGATCCGCAACGAGAGGCTCAATCGCGCGGAACAGCAGGCGATGGCGGCGGCGACCCAGCTGCTCAGCCGCACTCAGATCGGCGAGGACAACATCCTCGCGATTTTACCGAGCATGAGCGTGCGGCGGATCGAGGGCGGGAAAGACAAGGGGATTTCGGCCGAGAATGTTTACGTCGAGGAAGTGAACGGCAAGAAGGTCTATGTCGCGGTGCTCAGCAAGCAATCGCTGGAGGCCGA
>Ga0210005_1000146_pt1 | contig 61885 bp, 77 predicted proteins | sample CryGey02umfilter_3_FD_183961 | JGI IMG/M metagenome (GOLD analysis project Ga0210005, IMG submission 183961) | Groundwater microbial communities from aquifer in Utah, USA - Crystal Geyser 4/9/14 0.2 um filter (SPAdes) (version 3) | ecosystem: Environmental > Aquatic > Deep subsurface >... | reverse complement strand
AAATCACTATCAAGACTTGTCATAATAGCATGGTGCGCGGTTGATCCTAAGTTAAAAGAAGTGGTTGACAATCATTACCTAACAGATATACATCGATTTGATGAGTATTTGGAATCTGCACAAAGGCAAGGATGGAATCTTGCTGAACATGTTGACTTAACTGGAATGACTGCTCCTTACTGGGAATTAAGGTCACGGTCAGAAAATGGGACAGGAGCAGAGGAATTTATGTATTCTGGTTTCAGAGATAAAGGAATTGAATATCATCTTTTAGCTTTTGATAAACAAACCTATTGTTGATGTTTTAATACAAAAAGGTTTCAATTTTGAACACTCCTATCGAGCGCCGGGAGAGAGATTTGAACTCTCGAGCCCAAAGGGCACTGGATATCTCTGAACATCGACGTATCATCATCAATCAGATACCTCAGGGGTCATCATCGAACACTCGAGTCCAGCGCATTACCTGATTCTGCCATCCCGGCAACACTAATTGTAGAATATTTAACATTAACAAAGTTAATAATACTTTATGCAAATAACACAAGCACAAGAATGGGTAAAAGATGCTTGGTCCAGGAGCGAGAAGAGAATGTCCAAACTCGCTGAATTAGCATCTTTCATGGAGGAATGTGGAGAACTAGGTGAAGCCATCCGGAAAATAGAACACGGTAAAGACAAGGAAGTTGATTTGGAGAAAGAAATGGGGGATATTTTGCTATGTCTACTAACACTTCCAATAAGATATGACATTGACTTACAGAATGCATTTGACAGAACAATCGAAGCAACAAAGCAGAAATACCTGGTTAAATAACGCTAAAAGTTTATATCATCCTGAGCACAAATTAATTGAGTGATTGAGTGGTTTTAGAAAGGCTCTTGTCAGGAAAAAGGAACAGGAAGCAGCCAATGCTGATCTTCTTCCTAAGCATTCTTATATCGATTATCTCCTTGTTCATCTCCTATACGGTTTTTAAGGAAAACACAGGATTGTTTACAGTGGTGATTATCTCGCTGATAATGGTCCCTTTCATGAACACTATGATGAGGTATGAAGAAGCGGAGACAGAAGAGTCTGGCCGCAATGAAGGCTTCTTCAAGAGGCATGGCGACATTATACTAGCTTATACAGCCCTTTTTCTTGGGATGATCTTCGCAATGTCAATCGTTTTTGTCATCCTTCCAGATGGGGTTGTAGAAAAGGTTTTTGACCAGCAGGTGGCAGAAGTCAAGCTTATCCAAGGGAAATTCACTTTCGGCAGCCAATTCCTCGACATACTCGCAAACAACTTCAGCGTTCTCATGCTTGCGTTCTTGTTCTCTTTCCTTCTCGGGACAGGAGCCGTTCTAATAATCTCATGGAATGCATCTGTCCTGTCAGCAGCAATAGGCCTGATCGCTAAGAGCCTAGGCGGGATTAGTGGTATACCAGTCGCTGTCCTAACATTCATCCCCCATGGAAGCTTTGAGATACTCGCATATTTCATAGGCTCTATAGCAGGAGGATTGGTTTCAGTGGCTGTGATGAGGAAGAAATCAAACAACTTCTGGTATATTGTCAAAGATTCTTTTGCCTTGATGATTATAGCTTTTGTGTGCCTGCTTATCGGAGGAGTAATAGAAACATTTTTAATAATGGCTTAGACCCAAATAGTATAGTGGCATTTTCCGCAGCAACTTCTTGTTTTCCCGTCTTTCTGCTTATGCTCGGCCATATATACCCCATCGCCGCATCTGGGGCATAGCTTTGCTCTTTTCATGACTTCTGATTTTTTGGTTGGCTTGTGCTTCATTCAATCACTTTGTTCGGGGGTTTGGATTCCTCTTTCTTTTCTTCTTTTGGCGCTTCCTTTTTAGGTTCTTTTTTCTCCTTCTCTTCTGGTTTAGGTTCTTCCTTGACTTCAGGTTTTTCCTTAGGAGTTTCTTTTGGTTTTTCCTCTGGTTTTGGTTCCTCCTTTGGAGCTTCAGGTACCTCTTGCAATTCGGCTGGCTTTTTTTCTTCCTTTGACTTCTCGATTATTTTTTCTTTCCAAACGTAAGCCTTAACTTTGGTTTGCGAAATTCCTTTTTGGGAGAACATATAAATTATTTCTGTTTTCTTTTGGTCTCCCTTGAATTTATCAGCAATTAGCTTAGCAATATCTGAAGTCTTCGGGGTTGGTTCTCCCTTATGGTCCAGCATTAAAAGCAGATCCTTCCTTTTCAGGATTGGATTCTCTTTTTCCTCGAGGATTTTTACGTTAATCATGTTCTGAGAATAGGTTTTTATGATATTTAAAGATTGCGTGAGGTTCGGAATATGAGACACAAAAATATGTTGGTAATATTAATCAACCTTAAACCTTAGAATAGCACCAATTCCACCTAAGTTCTTGAATTGTTCGCCTTCACTGCTGTCAGAGGAGATGATTTGAATATTAGAGCTAAAAGCCCCTACTTCCTCGGGCAGAATTTCTATCAATTCCCTCTCTTCAAGAACATCCATTTTCGCCCCGCAATTAGGGCATTTGTGCTCCATTCCATGCTTCGTGTCCTTTTCAATTTCATTCCCGCATTGGCACTTAAGCTTTAGCCTGACCCAACTGTAGTCTTCTGAGATAAGCAGCATCTCGATTGCTCCCATGTTCATTGCTTTCTTAACTTCTTCCAGACCATACACAGACAAACCATCATCTTTCTGGAGATGACTGAAGAATTCTTCCATTAGTTTTCTCTCTTTGACTGCGGACGCTTCTTTGATCAGGTCTTCACCGCGCTGAATGATCTCCTGCAAGCCTTGAATGCCTGTATAACTGGTATCAACAACACCTAACTGTTTTTTCCTTAGCTGGTAATTCAAAAACTCACCGTCGCTGAACTTGTCTTTGAACGGGCCTGGTCCACCAATTATTACGCCTTTGAGGTCTTTTTCTTTTAGGAACATATCATCTGCGATTTCTGCGACTTTTTTCATGTGGTCGTTTTTGGCTTCTTCCCGGATTCTTAAATATCTCATTTGACTCCACCCACCTGCCGCCGTCTTCCCAGGGACCATGGAATTTATGTGCTTCTCTAAAGAGACTTTCTTTCCTTTCAGAAACCCAATATCTGCCCCCCCGCCATCTATGACAATCAACCCGTAAACCTCCTTCTCCCGAAGCATGTCCCTCAAGGGATCAAGGATAAAAGTCTGGTCGCACCAGTAGATCTTCTGGCTTAAAGGCAGCGGAGGCTCAACAGACCATATCTGCATGTCTGCCTGCCCTTCTTTCTCAGAAACATTTCCGCAAAAAACAATCAGTCCATTTTGAGGCGTTCTTCCAATGACTTTCAAGTGGTTCATTATCTTCTCGAGTGCATTAAGGACATTGTTTCTTGTTTGCCTGGACTTAACATTCTGGGTTAAGGCATACTCTGAACGAAGCATGTTCTGGATTTCAACAACATTGTAGCCCGCGGGTATATACAAGGATATGAGTTCAGTGTGCCTTCCCCTGATTTTCTCGAGAACTTTGAATAGCTTTTTCAACCTTACCTGGGATTCTTCGTTAAATACTATACACCTTAGACTAATTATGTTGCAAGAGAATTTAAATATTGTTCAAAGACTCGTCCCTACGGGACACGCCCTGGGTGGAAGCCTCTAGAATTAGAATGATTTTCACCCAACCGCTAACAAAACCCTATAAATAATTACATTAAAAAGACTATTAACAACAAGAAAAGCAACAAACAAAGGGCCAAACCCTCCTGTCGCAAACATGATGCCGGTGTTGACAATCTGGTAAGCAACTAAAGAAATCCCAAACCCATTCATCCCAAGAAAATACCCAAGAAGCACGGCTATCAGTTGAGCAGGAAACGAGAATAGAATGAACTGGCTTTTTGACGGATGCAGCAATGAGTGCTCGGCAAGAAGGACTGTGGCAACAACTATGCCAGGGATAATTCCGTAGTTTATTCCTGCGAGCCATGAAGCAAGGAAAAGAAAGTCTATTCCCAGAAACTTGATCAGTTTTTTTGTCAGTAGGTTTAGGGCGATATCTAGCCCAAGAAACAGCAGCATGAAGATTATGAAGTGCATGACAGTCATATAGAATAACAAGGATTAAAAATTTGATGAGTCACTTTCTAACGTAACTCAAAAACGAGTAGTCATCTTTATCATTCCTCTTAACAAGCTTCCATTTCTTAAAGTCAACCTCCGGGAAATAAACATCACCATCATAATCCTTATGGAGCTTGGTCAACTCTAATTTGTCAGCAACTTCCACCCCAAGTTTGTACACACTTGCCCCTCCACAAATAAACACCTTCCCCTTGCCTTTGCAATATTTTAATGCCTCTTCAAACGAGCTTTTAACAACAGCTCCAGGGACCTTGTAACTCTTATCGTAATTAAGGATAATATTTTCCCTGCCAGGCAACGGTTTGATTGGAAGTGACTCGTATGTTTTCGATCCCATGATACAGGGATGCCCTAAAGTCAGTTCTTTGAAATGCTGAAAGTCCTCTTTAATATGCCAAGGTATTTTCCCGCCTTTACCAATAACCCCATTCTTAGCAACAGCTGCAATAACAATTATTTCTGTCATGGCTACACCGCGATTTCAAATCTTATAGGAGGATGATGCTGGTAATTATCAACTACAGAATCAGTGTATTTCCAATCAAATATAGATGTGAATTCTTCAGTCTTGATTTTTGGCAGAGGAAACGGTTTTCTTTTCAACTGTTCTTTTAGACCGTCAACATGATTAACATAAATGTGAGTGTCTCCTAGGAAGCCGACTAGTTTGCCTTCTTTTAGACTGGTTTCTTTGGCAAGCAAATGCAACAGCAGACCGTAACTGGCTATATTGAAAGGCAGACCTAAAGCAGAGTCAACTGACCTTTGGTTCCAGATCAGATTGAGCTTGTCTTTTATTACTGTGACCTGAAAGCCGTAGTGGCAAGGCGGTAAAGCCATTCTTTTGATGTCTGTCGGATTCCATGCCATAACAATCATCCTTCTGTCTGTCGGGTCTTTCTTAAGCTTTTCAACAAGATTTTTGAGCTGGTCTATTCCTTCACCGATAGGTTTTTTATCATATGAGGCGTACTTGGCTCCAAAATTCCTCCACTGCCACCCGTAGATCGGACCTAAATCCCGTTCTTCCAACATTTTTTTCTTTGTTTTTAGATCATGACTGTAGGGCACTTTTTCAGGTGAGCACCATTCATCCCAGATGTGGTTGTTTCTTTCTTGAAGCCATTTTTTGTCGGTCAGGCCTTTGATAAAGAATTCAAGCTCGGATGCGACTAGCTTAAATGGAACAGTTTTTGTTGTGAGGAGAGGGAAGCCTTTGGACATGTCATGCTCGAACATTGAACCGGCAATAGCTATGGTATCAACACCAGTCCTGTTCTCTTTTCTGACGCCTTCTTTTAGGATTTTTTTTATGATGTCTAGGTAAGGCTTCATATGGATCATTCCTATTGTTAGTATTGATTTTAAGAAATAAATTGATTTTAATTATTAAAACTCTACTATTTAAAATTTGATTTCCATTAAAATTTCATGGTAGGCTATGCCGTAATGTCAAATCTTCTGGTTGTTGATACATACGAATCAGATGCAGATGATTTTTTAAGGTTTATTGCAGGTCAACATCCTGCTTTATCCTATGGAAAAATGACTCTATATCGAGGGAATATTGAAGGAGTGGTTATAGGCAAAACCTTGGCAGAAAGACCAGAAGGTTGGAGAAAAGTTGATATCCAATCTCAATAATACAACGGAAACTTCCCGCACAACTCACTAACCCTTTCCTTAAGATGCTGCTTGATCTTCTCGTCATTTCTGTTCTTAACAAACGCAGAGAATATCCTGCCTATTTCTTGCATTTCCAGCTCTTTCATGCCTCTAGTTGTAGTAGCAGGCGTCCCTAACCTAACCCCACTGGTCACCCACATTGGCTGGGGGTCAAATGGAATCACATTCTTATTAACGGTTATCCCTATTTCTTCAAATGCTGCTTGTGCTTCCTTTCCTGTCATCCCTTTGTCTCGTAAATCTACTAACATCAAATGATTATCAGTCCCTCCAGAAACTAGTCGGAATTCCTGTTCTACTAATTCTTGTGCTAATGCTTTTGCATTCTTAACGATTTGTTCTTGATATTTTTTGAAGGATGGTTTCATCGCTTCCTTAAATGCTACTGCTTTTGCAGCAATTGTATTCATCAGTGGACCGCCTTGTATTCCTGGGAAAATCGCTTTGTCGATCTTTTCAGCGTATTCTTTCTTACACATTATCACTCCACCCCTTGGTCCTCTTAAAGTTTTTTGAGTGGTTGTTGTTACAAAATCACAATGTGGGAAAGGCGAAGGATGAATTCCACCTACGATTAGACCAGCAATATGAGCAACATCTGCCAACAAGTAAGCGTTAACTTCGTCTGCTATTTCCCTGAATTCTTCAAAATCAATTGTTCTCGGATAAGCACTCGCCCCACAGACAATCATCTTAGGCTTAACTTCTTTTGCTATCCTCATGACTTCATCATAATCAATCACTTCCGTCTTAGGATCCACACCATAGAAGTGGACGTTGTAATGTTTACCAGAGAAGTTAACAGGACTACCATGAGTAAGATGACCGCCATGTGACAAATCCATTGAAAGGATTTTATCACCTACTTCTAGCATCGCGAAGTAAACTCCCATATTTGCCTGACTACCTGAGTGTGGTTGAACGTTTGCATGTTCTGCATGGAATAATTTCTTTACTCTTTCTCTCGCTAAATCCTCGACTTGATCGTAGAATTCACAACCACCATAGTAACGTTTACCCGGATAACCTTCGGCATACTTGTTCGTCATAACACTTGCTTGAGCTTGCATTACCGTTGGGGAGACAAAATTCTCTGAGGCGATTAATTCGATGGTATTTTCTTGACGAAGTATTTCATCCTTAAGGATTCTAGCAACTTCAGGATCTTCCTTCTCAACTTGCTCAAGAATTCTAAACCATTTCATGACTAATATTTTTCTTTGAATAATTTAAAAGGACTTGAATAATTGATAGAAAGAATGGTTACCGGTAACTAGTGGTAATCTCTCCCAAATTATCAGGAGAACATAAACCTATTTCAGCATTCATAATATACCAACGCGTAGCTAGAACACGAGAATTAGCACCGTAATAATCAAATTTATCATACATATTTCTTAAATGAACTCTCACTGTAGAAGGTTTTATACCTAATCTTCTAGCAATCTCTTTATTTGAAAGACCATGAGAAACATACTCGAGAACTTTTAATTCTCTTGGTGTAAGTTGTCTATTTAGGTATGAATTCATATACTTACAATTAAAAATCAAAGATTAATATGTTAAAATAACTAAAAACTCATTCTCAACCAATCAAAAACAATCTGTGACCATCCTTCCATCTTACCCCTGAATTTCTTCGCTTCAAGGAGTGTCATCATCTTTCCAGAAAGTTTATCCTTTTCTTTGATTTCTATCCTATCATTAGACCCTTCTGCCAGAAATACAACGCCAAAATGAACCCTTCCCACTGGGTCTTTGTCGTCATTGATGAATCCGATTATTTTCGTTTTGTAATCATAAGGGTATACCACTTCCTCTTCAAATTCCCTTTTCATTCCTTCCAATAGTATATTCTCGGAGTTGACGTCAATCGGGTTGATGTGGCCGCCTATTCCCAAAGAGTACTTTTCCCTGAGCCTTTCCTCCTCGCTTTGCGGAAGTCTCTTGTAGACGAAGTATTTGTCCTTGTGCTTGAATGCTATGTACGGTATTATTTGCTTCATTGACTCGTCTTGTTCAGCTGGGATAGGCTGTTTTGGAGATGTGGTTTTTCTTAGGATGAATTTGGAGTGTTTTTTGACTATGTTCTCGAAGTCGAGGTTTTTCCTTTTCTGGAACCCTTGAAATAGCCTTTCGTTTTTTTCTCCGAATAGAATTTTTCTTGGGACTACAAGTATCTGCTCTGTCATAAGAAAATAATTGGGAATCAAGATATTTGAGTGTGAAGAGGGAAAGATAAGGGTTAAAAAGTTTAGTTGTCATAAAAGGATTGATAAAAATGCCCCCATGATATCAAGTTAGAGTATTGCCTTATGGAAGTGCAAAATCTATTCCTATAACTGTACTTCAAGGGAAACAACCTGTTAATAGCAAAACAACTTTTTCCGCTTCTATTGATTTTGATGATGCCTCTTATCAGGCATATGGAGATACACCTCGAGAAGCAGCAGTAAATTTTTGTGAATGGCTTATATGTTTACGAAGAATACAATCCTACGAATTATTGGGTATAATCCAAACCGCATAGCAAAAGCAATAATTACTCCTAAATCCAAATAATTATTTATGCTGCATATGAGTAAAAAGAAGAAAATTCTTCTGCTGTTCCTGTTCCTACTTGGATGGTTCTTGTTCTTCATGACAAACTCATTAGTCGGCTATGTAATCAATTATGAGTTCCCTTTGCTAATAATACCATTAATGTATTTCATTTCTTCTGGCCTCTGCTGGATTCCTGTTATGCTAGTCCTAATCAGACCCAGGGTTATCCACAAAGAAGTCATAGTTGAGAAGGAGGTTAAAGGGAAATCTATAGTCATCGAGAAGCCCGTGATTGTTGAGAAGATTGTAGAGAAAGAGGTTTCTGTTGAGAAGCCTGTGGTTAAGACTTTTGACGACGACAGGATGAAAGATTATTTTATTGGCAGCAAGGAGACCAGCAAATATCATATGCATGGCTGCAAGTGGGTGGATGGGATTTATACGCAGCACAGGGAGTACTTCAAGACCCAGGAGAAGGCTAAGAATGCTGGGTTTAAGAAGTGTAAAAGCTGTTTGAAGCCGTAGTCTGGATTAAAGATTTAAATGTGATTCTACTTGAAATAATTATGGGAACAGGGAATAATAATGGTAAAATATACAAACCAGATGATATAATACCAGCTGACATTTTAGATGCAATAGTAGCACAAATAGGCCAAGGTGGAATCAAATATATGCAAAGGGAAAGGTTTGGAGGATATATGGTCCAACTAATAAAAGCAGAAAGAGGTTATGGTGTTAAATTTACTCCATACCTAACAAATGCCGTGCATCCTTGCTAAATCCTTCTCAAACACTTTAAGCTCGGCAGGAATCGCAACTTTGATCTGGTCTTTCATGCTTAACCCTTGGTCTTTCTTTGTCTTCCAAACCATGCTGTTAAACTCCATCAATTTTCCAGTCAACTTTTCCATCCCATTTTTCCATTTCAATTCGGGGTAAGATTCTTTGCATATGCTCTCCTTCGAATACAATTCCAACCAGATGTAATCAGCGACAAAAGGCGTTATCGGTGACAGTATCTTCAGAATGTTCTTCATGACCTCATGCAATGTGAACCACGCTGCTTTCTGCTCTTCCTTCCCAAATCCGCCTTCGCCATAAGCTCGGGTTTTAACCATCTCAACATAATGCGAAGCAAAAACATTCCAGACAAAATTCCTGATATCTTCGGCAATCATGCTGAACTCGTAGGCTTCATAGTTGGCTCTGCATCTCCCCACAAGCAAGTTGAGCTCGTCAAGAATCCACTTGTCCGCTTCTAACAATTCAACCTTCCCTTCGGCCTGCGGAAACATTGAGATAAGCCTAGCCACATTCCACAGTTTTGTCAGGAATTTTGAATTTCCTTCTATCCTCTCGAATGAGCATCTGATGTCGCCTTTTGTAATATTGCCTTCCAAGCAGGACCAAATCCTAAATGCCTCAGCACCATATTTTTCAAGGATTTCATGCGGATCTATCACATTACCCAAGCTCTTGGACATTTTCGTTCCTTTCTCGTCAACGATATGCATGTGTATCCAGCAGTCTTTAAAAGGAGGAATGCCATACAAGTGGAAAGATTTGACCAAAGTGTAATACAGCCACGTTCTTACAATCTCCTTGCCTTGCGGCCTCATTGAGCAGGGCATATGCTTCTTGAAGAATTCTTTGTCCCACAAGTAGCCCATAACATAGGCGTTGGATGATGATGAGTCAAACCAGGTGTCAAAAGTTCTTGTCTCGCCTGTCCATTCTGTCGAGCCGCATTTCGGGCATTTCTTCTCAGGGCAGGGCTCAAGCCAGGGCTGATAGTATTTGCCTTTCTCTGGAACGTGAATATAATCGCATTTTTTACAATACCAAAGAGGAACTTCTGTTCCATAGTATCGCCTCCTCGACAAAACCCAGTCTATGCTCACAGAATTAATCCAGTCCAGGAGTATCTGCCGGCTTTCAGGGGCGAAGAACTTCATCTTATCGGATGTTTTTTTCAATTCATCAACATAATCGACTTGCTTAAGGTAGAATTCCTTTAATGCGACAAACTCAATTGGAGTCTTAGAGCGCCAGCATATAGGCGACCTTTGCTGAACAGTTTCCTGCTTTATTATCAACTCTTGTTTTTTGAGGTCTTCGATTATTTTATCCCGAGCTTCTTTAACTTTCATTCCCGCATAGCTGCCAGCAACATCAGTCATCTTTCCATAAATATCAATTGCATAACTAGATTCCAAGCCAAGCTCACGAAGAGTGCGAATATCTGTAAAGTCCCCGAATGAGCAGATCATGACCAAACCAGATCCAAACTCTATTTTAGCAACAGGGTGTGGCATTATTTTGACTTCTTGGCCGAAAACAGGAACAATTGCGGTTTTGTTTTTCAGATGCTTATATCTTTGGTCTTCAGGGTTGTATAGTATGATTTTGCACGTGCACAGAAGCTCAGGCCTAGTTGTCGCGATGATTATGTCTTCAGCAGTTTCCTTGACTCGGAATTTGACGTGATTTAATGCAGTTGATCCATCCTTGTATTCAACCTCAGCATCAGCAATAGCAGTCCCGCAGACTGAGCAATAATTCGTTGGCTTCAAATCCTCGTATATCAGGCCTTTCTTCCATAAGTCGATGAAAGTTTCCTGGGTCAGTTTTCTGTACTCCGGATCATCAGTGTCATATCTGCCAGATAATTCGTATTTGACATCCCATTGGTTGCAGCTTAACCCTAACCGCTTGAAGGAATCTAAGGATGCGTCACCGGATTTCTCTATCATCTCCTTGCAGAGCTTGATGAATTCTTCTCTCGGGGTTTTGTGCATGTTTATTCCGTAAGTTTTCTCAGCCTGCACTTCAATAGGGAGGCCATTCTTGTCAAGGCCCATCGGAAACAGGACGTTATAACCGAGCATTCTTTTAGAGCGAGCCATGATATCCTGCCAAACATAGGTGTAAGCATGACCGACATGAATAGGGGTGTTAACGTAAGGCGGGGGAATATCTATCGCAAACAAAGGCTTCTTCGAGTTTTTGTCGAATTTAAACAGCCCTTCTCTTTGCCATTTATCCCATATCCCTTTCTCCAGGGACTTATCCCATCGATTTTGGGTGATTTTTGGTTTGAACTCCATAGATAATAGATTTGTAGGAGGAGATTTAAAGGTTTTTTTTAAGCATTGACTGGAATCAACAACCCTTGTTTCTCTAATTCTTTTTGGATAAAGAAATCTGAAATTTCTCCCTTTAATTTCACCAATTTCTGAACTAAAGGGTGCTCCTCATCCAAAGCGTAAAGTTTTGCCCTTGCTATTGTTCTGGTCTCTTTTACGATACCTAATTCTTCAAAAACAGGAAATATTCTATGCAAAGTTGTCCATGAAACGCCAGAATTTTCTGCTATATCTGTTAAGGTGTAATCGAATAAGCTTCTTTCTGCTAGTAAAAAATCCATCAGTTTTACCACAGGAGAGTTTCCAAAAACTTTCACAAATGCTGATTTTTCCATGCAATTTATTAGTATTTTGGTATATTTAAACTTAATTATTGGTATATAAGAACTAAAAAAATGGTATAATATTGTGATAAAATTAAGAGTCCTCTTTTTTAATTGTTTACATGGATAAAATAAAAACCCATATTCTCAGGAAATTGTATGATCACACTTACATCGGCAGAAGGCACTGCTCTGTCAGTGATATGAGGCAAGGTTTGCCTTCCCATGAACGGGATATGAAAGTTATTGAAAACTTAACTTCGCCACTTACCTCTAGTCAAATTCCCTAACTCAATTTGCCAAATGGATTTTACCACCGCAACTTTAGGCTATGATCCTCATATTTTTTCAAAAAATCCCCAAAAATCAGCAGAATTTCCTTTGAAATGTTAGACAAAACTGTGAATCTGAACGCTTTTTTTGGGTAAACCACAGTAAGTGTCAAATTATTCAGGAATTTTTTGAGTAGCTTTACATTTTTTACGACGGGGTTTTTGCTCAAAAGAAGTGTCAAATTTATCAGGAAATTTGTGAGGAAAGTTATCAAAATACAGCCTATTATCGCATTCTTCGACCAATGCCTTATCGGCCTTAATTCCAGGCCTTCCTTTAGATTCCTGATGAATTTCTCTGCTATATCCCTCTTCTTGTATAGCATAAGGATTTTTTCCGGTTCATTATCAACCGAGCTTTCAAGAATGAAGCAGCCTTCCAGCCCTGTGATGTACGGATTTTTCATTTTTCCAAGGGTCTTTTGGATGCCGCCTTTCAGCATCACATACCCCTCTCTTGTTATCAGAGAACCCAAAGGCTTTCCTTTCTTGACCTTTGAGAGTTTCTTCTCATTCTTTTCCAGTTCTTTCTCAAACTTTCTGTTTCTCTTAAGAATTTGCTCTTCCTCAAGCTTTCTTGAGAAGAAGATGTATTTTGTCTCTTTTTCCTCTCTCAATTTGATGCATTCATAATCCCTCTTGTTTATCGAAAAATGAACAGATTCACCGAGATCCCTTCTTTTCTTGAATATCTGGATGTATTTCTCGTATGGATTCTTGTGTTTTCCTTTGAACGTGAGATAATTGTAGCCGTTTTTCAATACCATTTCCTTGTTCTCTTTTGTGTTTCCCCCGCAGTCAAATATCAGCAAGCTATTCTTTTCAAGAACCTTTTTTGCCACGTTGAATGTGCATCTGAAATGCTTCTTGTCCTGCACATTTCCTCTCTGTATTGTCAATGCGGTGGGTATGGTATTGATCCCTGTCCCTATCCCAAATGTCACCTGCTTCTTTCCAGGTTTATGATCTCTCGAATAGCCTCGCATACCTATTTCTGATTTGTTTCCTTCAAAATAAGTTGAAGACCAATCCATCAACTGTTTGTTTGAAATGAGGCCATGTTTCTTTAAGAGAAGATGATATTTTTCCAAAATTACTGCGGAGTTTTCTCCAACTCTTTCGATGGTCCTGTATATCGATCTTTCTCCCGGGACATTCTTTGAGCCTAAATACCCAAATTCCTCTTTTGAGGTGACATTTAGGATTTGATTTATAGAGACGTTCCTGGAGATTTTGTTATTCATCAGCAGCTTAATATTTTCCTTGAATCCTCTTGCCTTTTCGCATATTTTTCCAAAAACAGAGTCAAAAAAATCAAATTCATCATCTATTTTATCTATTAGCACTATACTTCCTATTGGGAAGTTTACATTCATGAACTCCACCTCAATATGGAGGTTGTAAACTTCCCTTTTTATTCTTGATTATGTGGCGAAGTTAAGTGAAAAAAAGGTGAAGGAACTTATCAACGAAGGTTATTTGATCCCTCAGAAAGTTGGCAGAATTTCAATTAACCCTCAAAAGCTCAGTGATATCAAGGAAATAATTCATTAACTCAGAAGAACTTCCCTAACCCAGGCTTCAGCTTATCAGTATGTATGATAACAATCCCATTATTCAACGCTAACCCGACATTCAGCACAGGAACTCCATCAACCCACACTTCCTTCTTTCCCTTATGAGCATGGCCTGTTAAAACCAAATCAACCTTATTGTCCTTTATCACCCCTTCAAGGGCATTAGATGCAAGCTCAGGATAGCCAGATGGATTCTCGCCTGAAAGTATCTGATAGGTTGGTGGATAGTGGATGAGCAGTATCTTATAATCAACATCAAGGTCAGCTAAAAGCCTGTCAATAGTGTCAATCCTCTTCTGGTATGTTTCATAGATGCTAGGCATGTTGCTGCGCTGCCACCATGTCGGCCTGTCTAAACTGCCTTTGCTCCCGACCACGCCAACCTTCTTTCCTTTAATGTCAAAAGTGGCGCTTTCATCCTGAAGGAACCTAATCTCCGGGTTTTGTTTCCTTATTTCATCCCAGTCCTGCTCAAACTCGTTGTTGCCGAAGCACCCTAAGACAGGGCAGCTGAACTTGCCGAAGAATGCGTTCGAAACTTTTCTCAACTCATTGAGTGGACCTATTTCCCTTGTTGAGCTCCTGTCGATTAAGTCTCCTGCTATCAGGAACAAATCTATCTCTGTTTTGACTCTGTCCAAGCTTTTCAAAAACAAGTCATAATAGACTGGCGAGTGAATATCTGCAGTAGCTGCTAGAATCATAGTCATCTTAGAATAAGTTGTTTTAGTGATTTTTTATATCTTCTTGTATCTTGAACTCAACCAATGCTCCTTGTTCTTTTTCTTCCACTTTACTAATTTTCACTTTTAACTCGAGTTTTTCCAGCAAAATTTTGAAGTCATCAAAGTAATCATAGAATCCGCATGTCTCACAGAAATGACCAGAGAAGTTCATGGTAAATGAATTTTTTCTGACAGAGATCAATTTAGCCGTTGCTTCGGGGGACATATATTTGTTGAATTCCTGGAGGCATTTGTTAATTTTGTTTTTCATCCAATAACCTCTAAATGTTAGTGTAGAAGATAGATATTTAATTATAAATTTTTATTTTATTCATATGTTCGGTATACCCCATATAAGAAGTTATGCGCCTATTAGAGCTGATCGTGTAAATAGAGGGCATCTACTTAAATGGTATTCAGATAATCCTGGATTGGTTATATCAGAACCTACTCGAACTCCTGATGGTCTTGTTTTGTTAAAAGGTATCTGATACCTTATTTGAAAATTTAAGGGAATTTCTATATTCACCAAATGATATATTATATGCGGCAACTTCTCTTTAATGGACCAATGGGGATTTGAACCCCAAGCCTTCTGGATGCGAACCAGACGATCTTCCAGGTTTCTTCAACTTACCGGATTGATCTATTGGCCCTTGTGACTATAATTATTATTTATCTGAAAGTCTATAAGCTATTGCTATGCCTGATTTATGTGTTCATTGCGGAATGTTTGCTACTGTTTTCAATAAGGAAGACCAGCCAGTCTGCATGAGATGCCGAGAAAAGAACCCGAAGAGGTATGTCTGTAGCAAATGTAAAAGTCTCATGACAATTAGAAAAGGTAAATACGGGTCATTCTGGGGATGTTCTGGTTATCCAATGTGCGACAACAGTGTATCGATTAAGCAAGCATTAATGAAAGAGAGAAATAAAACTAATATTAAATAATTAATAGGTAAATTATTGCCTATGGGCTCATAGCTTAGTTTGGTGGAGCGCCTGACTGATAATCAGGAGGTCGTGAGTTCAAATCTCACTGGGCCCACTAGAAATCTTTATAACCCCCTGAAAGAAATACTATCTATGGCAATAAAATTACTTGAAAAATTAGGTTTAGTTCGTAAAGCTTCTAGCTCAAAGAAAAGCACCACAAAATCCTCTAGAAGAATAGGTGCAAAAAGAAGAACAGTAAGAAGCGCTAAAAAAACCAGAAGAAGGTAGTAAAACACCTTTAGAAAAAGAAATGGTTTCTCAGAGAACAAATAGCTTTAAATAGTCTCCTGCCTTTAATTAACAATAGTTTTAGACTAGGAGGTTAGAATAGAAATGGTAGAATACCAAACAATTAAAGCCGAAGAAGTAAAATTCGGGAATAACGACTTTATTGAAGTTGCAAGAAAAAAAGCAATTAGCGAGAGCGGCGAGAATGAGTTCATATCCATCTCAAGAGGATTTATGATGATGGATGGGACAAAAAGATACAGAAAATCATTCACGGTTCCGATCCAAAAAGAAGTCGTTGAGTTTGTTACCAAAAAATTAAAGGAAATGATGTAAAAACTAAATTTCCATCCAATTATCGATTTCTTCATTTGATTCGATATTTACATTTTTTGGTGGTTTTTTTTCATTTTCTTCTATTGTTTTTTCCAGGATTTTTTCCATCATTATTTGGTTTATTTCTGAATCTTCGTCTTTTTCAGGGTGTTTTTTAAGGACAGGCTCTTTTTTGGCTTTTTTATCTATTATCTCTGGTAAGTCTGGCTCTTCCGGAAAATCTAATTCTGGCGGGATCTCTTTTATTTTTGGTTTTTTAGGGCTTTCGATTGAGCTTGGGAATGTTTTATTGAGCTTCTGCTCCAGGCTGACAACTTTGTCCATCAAATAGGCTATCCTTTCATCAGAATTAACTGGATTGTCTTCGGATGTCTTCAGTATCCCCATCTGCAAAAAAGTACCTAAAACACCTATGTTGGTCTTCTCGCCGCTTTCTAAATCTTTGCATACATAAGTCTTCTTATCGTTATCGAAGTATATCTCATAATCTTCGGTGTTTAGGCGGAATTTAGTTGGTATTTTCATGATTAACACAATTTTTATGGGTTTCCATGAATTAAAGATTTGCGGTGGCGAGGAAGAAGAGTTTTTCAAGGAAATTTTCATTAGAAGGAAAAATTGAAAATGTGAATATTATCTGAGATTTTGAGGAAATAAGATAAAATAAACGAGATAGGGTTTTATATCATTTCTAATTCAAAAAGGAATAGAGCCTACAAGTATTTAAATGAATAAAATAATATTTGAAATTTGCAATGAGACGATTTCAAGCAGGGATGAGTTAATGAGTAAGCAAAATATCTTGAACAAGAAAAATAAAAGCATTGAAGAGTTGCTAAATGAGGAAAAGAAAAAATCGGAAACCTACTTGAACCAATACAAATACCTGAAGGCCGATTTTGAAAATTATAAAAAAATCATGGAGAAAGAGATGGAAAAAATAATAAAATGTTCCAACGAAAGAGTCTTTGTCGAATTGCTCCCGATATTGGACGACATGGAAAATGCCCTCAAAAAAGTGGCAGGGGTTGGAGAAAAGAAAGGGTTGGAGATGATATTAAATAATTTTTTTAAGATATTGCAAAATAATGGCTTGAAGAGTATAGACACGTTGGGTAAAAAATTTGACCCGTATTATCACGAGGTTTTAATGAAAAAAGAGTCTGATAAGGAAGATGATATTGTCATTGAAGAAATACAAAAAGGTTATATGTTAAACAATAAAGTTGTGAGACATTCAAAAGTTAAAGTTTCGAAAAAGAGGTGATTAATGTGGTAAATGAAAAAATTATAGGAATAGATTTGGGTACTTCAAATTCTCAAGCTGCTGTTATGATTGGTGGCAAACCAACGATTATACCAAGTGCTGAAGGTACAACTGCCGCAGGTAAAATGTTTCCTTCTGTAGTTGCGTTTACAAAAGATGGTCACTTACTAGTTGGTGAACCTGCTAGAAGGCAGGCTATATCTAATCCCGGAGGCACTGTAATGAAGGCAAAAAGAAAAATGGGAACAAAACACAAGTATAAGGTATTTGATAAAGAATATACTCCCCAACAAATATCCGCATTCATTCTTCAGAAAATAAAGAAGGATTCGGAAGCCTTTTTGGGTGAACCCGTAAAGAAATCTGTCATAACTGTTCCTGCTTACTTTAACGACAACCAAAGGCAAGCAACAAAAGATGCTGGTGAAATAGCCGGTCTTGATGTTGTCAGGATAATCAACGAACCAACCGCTGCTTCAATGGCTTATGGCATGGAGAAAAAAGGTGAACATCAGATAATGGTCTTTGACTTGGGTGGCGGAACTTTAGATGTAACAATTCTTGAATTTGGTGATGGTGTTTTTGAAGTAAAGTCCACATCGGGTGATACCGAACTTGGTGGAATTGATATGGATGAAATTATCTTGAAACATATTATTGAAGAGTTCAAAAAAGACACAGGTATTGATTTGGAAAGGGATGATGTTGCTATACAAAGAGTGAGGGAAGCGGCTGAAAAGGCTAAGATAGAATTGTCAACAGTTGTTGAAACTGAAATAAATCTCCCATACCTGACTGCAGATAAGTCAGGGCCGAAACATATTCAGATGAAACTAAAAAGGTCGAAATTGGAACAACTCATTGATCCCATAGTCAAGAAATGTAATAAGCCGATGGAACAATCAATAAAAGATGCCAAGTTGAAGAAAGAAGATATTGATAACATTATTCTAGTCGGTGGTCCAACCAGAATGCCAGTAATTCAGAAAATTGTTGAAGATTTCATGGGTAAGAAACCTGACAAAACCATCGATCCGATGGAATGTGTCGCGATGGGTGCAGCAATTCAGGGAGCCGTGTTGGCAGGGGAAATCAAGGATTTGGTATTATTGGATATCACTCCATTAACACTGGGTATTGAAACTCTCGGTGGGGTAATGACATCGCTGATTGAAAGAAACACAACAATTCCGACAAAGAAAAATAAGATATTCTCAACAGCAGCGGATTTACAGACCGCGGTAACTATTCATGTACTGCAAGGAGAGAGACCAATGGCAAAAGACAACACAAGTCTAGGTCAATTCAACCTAATGGGAATACCACCTGCTCCAAGAGGTGTTCCACAGATAGATGTTACATTTGACATAGATTCAAATGGAATATTGAATGTTTCTGCAAAGGATTTAGGGACAGGAAAGGAACAAAAGATATCAATAACTGCAGCCACAAAATTGTCAAAGGATGATATAAATAACATGGTAAAAGAAGCTGAGAAACACGCAGAAGAAGATACAAAAAGAAAGGAGATAATCGAAACCAAGAATGAAGCTGACTCATTAATCTATACGACTGAATCCACTATGAATCAGTTCAAAAATAAAATAGATAGCAAACTAAAAGAAAAAATAGAGGAAAGTTTGAAAGATCTGAAAGAAAATGTGAAATCTGACGATCTTGAAAAAATAAAGAAAGATATGGAAGAACTGAGAAAATCAGTCCAAGAGATAGGTTCGCAAATATATCAGCAGACGCAGGCTGAACAGATGAAAACTGAGGATAAAGAAAGTGGGAATGAAGAGGGAAACAAGTCAAAAAAAAAGGATGATGAGAAGGTGGTTGATGCCGAGTATGAAGTTGAGAAAGATGATAAGAAGAAATGATTCTTATGGGAAAGAAAGATTACTACGAAATACTTGGGGTAAATAGGGATACATCCCAACAAGACATTAAGAAATCTTACAGGCAACTGGCGAGAAAATACCATCCTGATGTGAATCCTAGCAATAAAGAATCGGAAGAAAAATTCAAGGAAATTAATGAAGCATATGAAGTATTAGGTAATCCTGAAAAGAAAAACCAGTATGATCAGTATGGCCATTCTGCATTCGATCCAGAAGACTTGGGTGGATTCAGAGGATTTGGTTTTGACGATTTGTTTAGAGATTTTGGATTTGGTGATATATTTGATATGTTTTCTGGTTTTAGGTCGAAAAGAAGTGGAAGAAGACGTCAGGGTGTGGATATAAAATTTGACTACACCATAACGCTAGAAGATGCTTTCAGTGGTCTTGAAACAAAAATACAGATCCCAAGATTTGAAAGATGTGAGGTTTGTAATGGGGAAGGTACTAAATCTGGAACGAAACCAAAGGAATGTCCCAAATGTGATGGATCTGGGGAGATAAGACAAATCAGAAGAATGGGCTTCATGCAGATGGTTAATGTTTCCACATGCCCAAAATGTGGAGGAAGTGGGGAATTCATAGAAACACCTTGTTCAGATTGCAAAGGAACTGGTAAAGAGAGAAAGTTACGATCAATAAAACTCAAAATACCATCTGGTGCGGATGAAGGTTTATATTTAAGACTGGCGAGTGAGGGAGAAATTACAGACGGTAAAGGACCTAGAGGGGATTTGTATGTTGCGATACATCTGAAACCGCATGATATTTTTGAAAGGCACGAAGACAATTTATTTTGCAAAACAACTGTAAGCTTTCCTATTGTGTGCTTGGGTGGAAAAATAGAGGTCCCTACCATTGATGGCAAAGCTGAAATAAAGATATCCACTGGGACAGAAAGCCATACTGTATTCAGATTAAGAGGACAAGGGATGCCAAATCTTCATTCTCAAAGAAGAGGGGATCAGTTAGTCAAAGTTATAGTGGAAGTTCCAAAGAAGTTGACAAAAAAACAAAAGGAACTTTTAAAAGAATTTTATGAAGAAAGGAGGGAAGAAATTAAAGTAAGCAAAGGATTTTTTTGAACTTTTATTCTGTTTTTGGTATCTCGATTTAGACGATGCGATAGAGGTAATAGAAAGGGAATATTTTGACATAATGATAAGCAAACATCCTGAAATGAAGAAGTTGCTTAAACGAGATTAAACTGTCGTCACTAATTCAAACAATTCGTTATTTTAGCGACTTTTCCTTACAGTTGTGTGATTTTTTTCAAGAAAATTTATATTCATATTACTAATTTTTCCTATTCTAGTAGATTTCTTCAAGGAAATTTTTATTCCAAAAAGAATGAATCAGAACATAAATAGGTTTTTTATAGAACCTGTGGGAGTTTAACCCACGTTTTTTTCAATCCTCATAGAATGACTTATCAATCACTTATCATGAACCCCTTATCCATTCATTGAATTGAAAATATTCTTGCGTTGAATTATGATTCTGAATATTAATCACTATTAGGGTTTATATAACTCATTTTTTTGGGTTTTTCATGGTTTCTATTGCCGCCAGGAAATATTCGGTGCACGCCTAACAAAATCATTATGCTATTTAAAGAAGCCAGTCAAATTGATTAAAGGTTGAAAAAGATGAAAAGGACTTTCGCATTCGCTTTATTCTTAACGACAGTGGTAGTGTTATCTGGATGCACCTCAGAAAAGCCGATAGGTGGAGAGAGGGATGTTCATGGGTGTTTAACTCCAGCAGGATATTCATGGGATGATGAGATTAAAGCTTGCTTAAGGCCTTGGGAAATAAAAGATGAAAGCCAAAGAATAGCAGCAAAAATAGCAGTTGAGTATGTCGGTCAATCAAAAGGCTTGACAGTTGTTCAAGTTGATGTTATGAAATGCCAGGGTTGTTTTGTTGTTCATTTCGATAGTTATGGTGAAAGGACTGAAGTGGCTTTGCAGGACTGGAATATTGTTGGCAGATCTGACTTAACATACGAAGAAGCGTTATTGATTGCCCAAGAGAGCGCATGCACAAAAGAAGGAAACCTTACTAATGCCAGTTTTTACAACGAGAACACAAAAACATGGTGGATTGGCTTGGATGCAGAAAAGCCAGGATGCGCTCCGGCATGTGTTGTCAGTGAAGATACAAGAACAGCAGAGATAAACTGGAGATGCACTGGCGCTATTCCGGATTGAGTTGATAACTTCTTTAGTTCGAGTATATTAAATGAATTTATTCTTGCCGGATAAAATAATGTCATGGCAGCTAAAACATTTACAAAGGATGAAGCGAAGAGTTTTGGCAGCAAGCTTGGCATAGACTGGAGTGACTTTGATGTTGAGCAATTCAGGATGGGTATGAATGTAGAGCTAGAGCATGGCAGAAGAGACCCAGAAACTAATGTTACTAATGATGATCCTGTTCTCACAGGCAAGATTGCTTTAGCCCATTTGAATGAGTTTCCAGACTATTACACAAGGCTTGATAAGCTTGAAGAAGATGCTAAGAAGTTTTGGAAGAAATGAAGTGAAAATTTCTAACTCCAGAACTTCCTATTTCTAATATAATTTCTTTCAGCATTGAGCAACGCCTTCAAAAAGCTTTTATCATCAAAATAAACACCTCTGAGAATACGCTTAGCAGTTGTAACGCCAACACCCCTCGCTGCTAAAGCTCGGACAGCCTTCTTCCCGTAAACTATGATTAAATCAGATGTCCCGCTTAAATGCTCGTATCTCCTTTCCTCTTCCGCTCCTAAAGCTTTGCCAGCAAGCTTCTTCCTGACATATTCTTGAGCTTCTATCTGCGTCCTCCCAGCCATTCCAACAAGCTTTGCATGGCACTTCGAGCAGCGAATCTCTTCTGGCAACTCTCCCACGCTATAAACCTGAGACCAATCCCCGCAATTCAAGCAGATCAGCCGAATTCTTTTCTCATCCAATCTTTTGGCAAAAATATCAAGTATCTGCAAGTCAGGCTTGCCGGATCCAATCAACTCAGGCCTTTCTTTAATCCCGATCTCACCTAAAGGAGACAACCCTTTCCTGAAAATCAAACTCAACCTTTTTTCTTTCAGCTTCTTCAAGAAGTCATGAACTAAATCCACATCCAGCTTATCAGTCTTTATCTCACGCAGAGTCTCATTCCAAAGAGGTGTCCCTGAATACAAGTCTATAATTTTGCTCAGCCTGACCTTGCCATATTCGGCATCCTTTCTGATAGCGCCAAATCTTTTTGCAACATGGATGAACCTCCACTGGAATAATCTCGACTCAGACAAGTTCTTCTCCAGGTAGAAATCAACATCCTCGGGCTTAGTCTTCAGCAATATATCCTCCAGCAATTTTTGGTTCACTACCTGAAGCTGCAGCACAACACGATAAGGGTCTGTTTTTAATTGCACAGATCCTATTTTTTCTGCAAGGATAGCTGAAAGGAATCTTCCTAAAGTTTCGTTGCCTTTGCTCCCTAGGCATGTATGCATTACTACATTATCACCTTGGCTCTCGATTAGGATTGTGTGATTTGTTGGGATTACATGCTTCTTCTGCTTCCTGATTATATCCACCATTGCTTCAGCAGAGCTATTATCGACTGGATACTCTTCTTTTATTTTTTGTTCAGGTTTATTGTTGAGATTGTCAGCAATTATTTTCCTGAGGTGACCGACTTCCTGGGCAACCTGATAAGGGACAGGCATCAAGTCGCCTTCCCATCCTGGAATCGAAACATCAACCTCGCCAGACGGCTCGACAAAAATCTTCCTCCCGTCCACGCTTATGACTCTCCATGTTTCGCCCTTGATCACGAATGTGGTTCCAGTGTCGCCATGCATTGAAACAAACTCCTCGTCTAATGTCCCGACTTTCTGATCAGATATCATGTTGACGACAGTGTAGCTCTTGGTGTCAGGGATTGTGCTTAGGTTTGTAAAATAGAACATCAAGCCCTTCCTAGAGCCTTTTATTCTCCCAGAATCCAAGAACAAATATCGGTTAGAATTCAACTGTTGGCAGACTTCTAGGAATTCCTTCTTCGTGAGGTCTCGGTATGGGTAAGCGCGCTTGATTATTTTGTAGACTTCTTCTTCACTGCTGTCCCAGTTGTCTCTTGTCATGCCAACGATTTGGTTTGCAAGAACATCTAAAGCATTCTTATGCGAAACAATAGGTTCTAACTTTCCGGATAAGCCTTGCCTTGCTATAACAGTTGATTCAAACACATCATCAATATCTGTTGCTATAATCACACCGTCTGATTTTTTGCCAAGGGAATGCCCTGATCTTCCAATCCGCTGAATGATTTTTGATACCTGCCGAGGAGACATATACTGAAGGACAAAATCTATGCTGCCTATATCTATGCCCAACTCCAAAGATGAAGTGCATACCACACCTTTCAATTCCTGGTTCCTGAATTTTTCCTCAACATCTATTCTCACATCCTTGCTCAAGCTGCTGTGGTGATTTTCTATTCGTGTGTTTGGATAGATCTGTTTTATTCTTGACGTCAATATCTCAGCAAAGTCTCTTGTGTTGGTGAAGACAAGGGTAGAAGTATTTTTTTCGACTATATCATGGACTGTCCTGAGCCTGGCTGCACTTTCAGGAGAAGAGTAAATTTTCTCTGCGAGTTGGCTATCGCCTTTTTCGATTACAGGGCTTATCACTCTGATGTCAAATTGCTTTTCTGTCACTGCTTTTATTATTTTCACTGGCCTTCCCCCGGAAATAAAGTTTGCAACATACTCAGGGGACCCGACAGTTGCCGATAAAGCAATAAGCTGAAAATTTCCACATAACTCCCTCAACCTTTCCAACCCTACAGACAACTGGACTCCTCGCTTGGATGTAACTATCTCATGGACTTCATCTACTATAACCCATTTGATGTTGCGTAGATGCTCCTTCATTCTCTTCGCTGGCAGGATTGCTTGCAAAGTTTCTGGAGTTGTGATCATCATGTCATCCGGGAAGTCGACCTGTTTTTTTCTTTCGTGTTGTGTAGTGTCTCCATGCCTGACAGATATTTCCATATCCAATTCCTTCCCCCACCATAAGAATCTTTTTAGTAGGTCCCTGTTCAATGACCTGAGGGGCGTGATATATAGGATGCTGACTGGCTTCAGCTTCTCCTTTGAGTTCAGCCACATATCAAACACAGGCAAAGCGACAGACTCTGTTTTCCCTGAACCTGTTTCTGCAATCACAAGAACATTTCTTCCTGACAGGATTTCTGGAATTCCTAACTCCTGAGGAAGGGTTGCCTTACCAAAACCTCTTTTCTTCAAGACGTCCTGTAACTTTGGACTTAAATTACGAAAAACCATAGAAATCTACCTCTAAACAGAACAGAATAGTATTGATGTTCGTTCTAATCTTCATATAAGTGTAAACAGAACGTCTAATAATTGTTGGTGAATGTATTTAATCTTTTAGGCTGGGATTATTTTATAAAGAAGAATATTCCAATTAATTAGCAAGTGAAAGTATGAAAAGCCTGTCAGGATTGGTTATTGCCTTATCATTGATGTTAGTGTTTCAGCCCGTTCTTTCCCAGGAAGATTTAGTCATATCCCCAGGTGATGGCTTAAGTACAGCAGGGGCATTGGGTATGTTCGGTCTGATTCTTGGAGTGATTGGCCTAATCCTAATAATTCCTTTTCTTATCATTTACATATATTCAGCGCTTGTGCTGTCAGCAATTGCAAAAAAGACCAACACTGAAAATCCATGGTTTGCATGGGTGCCTTTCCTTAATTATGTTTTAATGGCGAGAATCGGAAAGGTTCCTGTATGGACTGCTATTGCTTTCATTCTAATAATAGTTGCGGAAATAGTTGTGCCGTTTTTTATTAGCCTGCCAAGCTTAATTAACCTCCTGATCTTAATTCCAGTTTTAATTATTTTTATTGTCTGGTGGATGAAGATTTCAGAAGCAAGGGGAAAACCAAAGTGGTGGGGAATTTTAATCGCGTTAATACCAATCGTAAATATAGTGTTGATGGGGATTCTTGCCTGGTCAGGCGGGGGCAGAAAAGCTGAAGAGTCTGCTGGAACCCATCCAGAAAAAACTCAAAGACCGCAAGTTTCTGAAAGTCCACAGGAACCTCATCCTAATGTGCATATGACTGAAGAGGAAAAGCTGAGCAAGATTGTTGCTTATGTAAAACAAAATGTTTCCCAAGGATATGACATTGCCGGAATAAAAGATTCCTTAATAGAGCAGGGATTGAATGTTCAGTTGATTGAAAAAGCGATTGAAATGAGCAAATTCTAGTGAGCACTATTTTGGTTTTTAATTCAAGGAATGAAATAAGAATTTTCGGATATGCTACTTTTCAAACCTGCATAAAAATACTGATTCTATTGGGGAAAGTGTTTATTGATTAAAATCAAGTTTCTTTTATGGACAAAACCGCAATCCAAAAAATAATAGATATTCTACAAAAAGAGTATGATATCTCAGGCTACTCCAACCGTGGCAATGCTTACGAAGTCCTTGTCGGAACAGTGCTATCGCAAAGAACAAAAGATGAAGTTACCTGGCCAAGAAACAAAGAGCTAATGAAGAAAGCTAATACCCCTGAGAAAATGCTGGAGCTGTCAGAAAAAGAAATTGCAAAGATCATTTATCCTGTTGGGTTTTACAATCAGAAAGCGAAGAAGATCAAGGAATTGTCGAGAATACTTGTCGAAAAGTATGGCGGTAAAGTCCCGAGAGGTAGGGAAGAATTGATGAGGCTCCCTGGTGTTGGCGGAAAGACTGCGGATTGCGTATTGTGCTTTGCGTTCAATGAAGGAGTTATTCCAGTGGATGTGCATGTTGAAGTAATCGCCAAAAGACTAGGCATCGCCGACTGGAAAGATAAACCCGAGGTTGTCAGGAAAAAATTGCATCAGTTTGTCCCTAAAGATAAACGCAATTCTATTAATGCTTTATTCGTTGAACATGGAAAAAGAGTGTGCACTACCCGCCGAGCTTATTGTGAGAGATGCTCTGTTGTGAAATATTGTCCTAAGATAATGAAAAAGTGATTTCAAAATACAAATCTTTTTAAGCCCGATTTCCTAAAATATAACACTGTTATATTCTCTGGTGGAAGATATGATTGACAATCCTTACAACTGGATTGCCTGCAATAAACCTGCCGAATACATAGTTTTAACATCTGAAAAAAATTCTATGAAAGTGTCTTTCTGTGCTGATCATATTAAAGGATGCTTGGCTTGCGGAAAATGCGAAATCGAAAAGATCAATTAGAATTTATTTCCCCTTTGCCATAAGGAATAATCCTCTGAAGCTGGTCTAAACTAACGCTAATTTTGCTTTTAATCTTGCCATGTATTTCTTTAACCGAACTCTCCCCAGGGCTGATCTCAACCCAAGAATCACAAACTTTCTTAACCAAACTAAACGAACCATAAACCAATTCTTCACCCTTGTTTCCAACAGCAATCCTCACAGGAATCTGCCTAATCCATCCCCTCTTCCCGTAAATCATAAAGCTTCCCTGCGGGAGCCCGCCTTCCTTCTTGACCTGATCTGGCTTAATATAGTAGACGTCAACCAAAGAAATCCCGATTTTCCATGCCTTGGAATAACTTCCGCAAAACTCAGCTGCTTCCTGAATAGTTGATTGTGGTATTTCTTTTTTATCCGGGTTTTTGACAAGCGTAAATGGAGAACCTGTGATATCTGTGTGGAAGACTAGATCGCCTTCTTTCATGTGCTTCCTGATCAGCCTTTCATTAGTTTTAGCATCTTTCCCAGAGACAACCAAGAATCCATCCGATGAGTAGAACCATCTAAATTGGTCATACCATTGGCTTGTTTTTTTTTCTGTTTTCTCCGCTTTTTTTTCTTCTTTCATTCTTTTTTCTTCGATTTTATTTGATGATTTTCCAAGCCCTTCTATCTTCGACTTCATCTTCTTCGCAAGATTGTAGTATCTGTTTGCATTTTCTTCCAAGGATTTTTTGTAGTTTATCGGCACACCTTTGATCAGGACTTCAGTTTTGTCTGGAAGGAATTTCACTTCAATCCTTTCTTCTATTTCTTCTTTAGATAGGCCTTGATTTTGCAACTCCCTCAGTCTTGTGAGTTTATTGTCAAAAATCGGGTAGCTGTCGTAGATTGATTCGGCGTATATTCGATAAGTATTTTCCATCCTGACAAATTCCTCCAGTTTCTTTTCTTGTAATTTTTTTATTGCTTCTATCTTGTCATGAACATCGCTTCTGAACAGATCTATTTCCTTGAGATGTTTTTCAAATTCTTCCTCAATTTGTTGATTGATATTCTCTAGATCAGAAAACTCTTTATCTATTCCTTTCAGGAATGTGTGAATTCTATCAGCGTCCTTTTTTTCCTTAGAATTTTTATCTAACCCAATTTTCTCGCAAATTTTCTCTGCGAACTCAGAACCAAAACCAAAATCTTTGGCAAGAGTTTTCACGAGTTCCTTCTGGCCTAGGTAGAATCGAACATCTTCAACATTGAGTGTGAATGGATTGATTGATAACGGGGGATAGTCATAATCTTGGTTTGACCTAATCTTCCTAGTAGCCCATGAACGCATCTCTATTGCACGGATGATCTTTTTATCGGGTTTGTTTACAAGGATTATGTTTCCTCTGCCGAAAATCTCTATCATCAGCCTATAATCACTGGTTGTGATCTCAATCACCCTATCGAAGCTGTGCTGCCCAATGCTCTCAATGATTTGATTGGTTAGATGCTTCCTAAGAATATTGCAGAAGTCATCTTTCGGCCCGCCCTCATAATTCTTTTCTGCCAGGAATAAACCCTTGTCTGGGATGATTATAAGATATATCTTACCCTTGTCTTTATAGAGTTCAAAAGAATAAGCATCTTTAACCTGCTTGATCTTCTGTATTTTCGATTCCTGAATCTTCTTCAAGCCCTTCATCAGGAACTTCAGTTCCAAGCTGCTGATCTGCTTCATCACCAATCACTAACCTTAAATTCTCCTGTATATCATTTAAGCTTTTGCCAAAATATCTTTCGAACTCTTTTGTTGTTCTTAGCACTTTTGTCCTTCCAACTTTTTCTGTTGTTATCAGGCCTTTTTTCTCTAATTTTTGTATATATCCATATGTTTTGTTTCCCTGTATTTTAACTATTTGCGACTGCGCCATGGGCTGCCTTAGAGCTACAAGGCCTAAAGTCCTTAGCATTCCATCAGTAAGGTCAGAATGCGGCGTTAATGAGGAGACTTGGCCTATGTAGCTGTCTTTTACCTTGAACTGGTATCCCTCTTGCGTTATTGCTAATTCTATTCCCTTTGTATCTACTTCATGCTCCTGTTTTATCTGGTCTAAAAGGTCTTTTATCTCTTTCCTCGACTCAATGCCGCTGATTTTTAAGAGAGTATTAAGCGTAACAGGATCTGGAGACATGAATAATGCTGCTTCCAGCAGGGCTTTTTTGTCTTTTTCCAAGTTAACACCTTCAGATATTATAGTATTAAAAGAATAATAAAATTAATAAATTAATTCCTAAAATGAATAAAAGAAAGTGATAAAAATGTCAGAAGAGTTAAAAAACATTAAAGACCTCGTCAGTTATACTGAAAATGGTATAATAAGCAAACAGTTAGCTAGAAAAACTACTCGGGATGCGACGCTATTCTGCATGGGAGCAGGGACAGAAATATCTGAGCATACATCAACTAAAGAAGGGTTTGTATTTGTAATCGAGGGGAAAGGTGTATTTAATCTGGAAGGCATGAATATTGCTATGCTCCCAGGAGCCTCTATTTTTATGGGCAAGAACGCTGTCCATTCAATAAAAGCCGAGAAGAACACAAGTTTTTTGCTATTGCTGTTCAATGAATAGGAAGATTTAGCTGCCAAATACTGAAGTGATGCCGTGCCAATTCATTTGACCCGTCTTGTTCTTGATTTTTGCTTAGTTCATATTCTTTTTATTGACAAAATCACTAAAATTAAAGAGATGATTTCACATGCTGGATATAAAACTGATCCGTGAAGACTCAAAAACAGTTAGGGAAAACCTTGAAAAACGCCAGAATCCTGAGCTGATTAAAAGGCTGGATTATGTGATAAAATTTGATAAAGCGTGGAGGGATGTCTTTCAGGAATTAAACAGCTCCAGAAAAAGAAAGAATGAGATTAATCTGGAAATAGCCAAAATGAAAAAGGAAGGTCAGGATATCAGAGACCAGATAAGGGAAACGCAACAACTGCCTAAAAAAATCAAGGAGTTGGAAGAAAAGGAAATTGAGCTCAGAGAGAATGTAAGAAAAAAGCTATTGGGCCTGCCAAATCTGCTTCATGGTACTGTGCCTTTTGGGAAAGATGAGAAAGACAACATCGAAATAAGAAGATGGGGAAAAATACCGAAATTTGACTTTAAGCCAAAGAACCACCAGGAGATACTTGAGTCATTGGAATTAATTGACTCTGAAAGAGCCGCTAAAATATCTGGAATGGGATTCTTTTTTGAGATAGATGAGCTTGCTTTGCTTGACCTAGCCCTTCAGAGGTTTACAATAGATTTTCTAAGGAAGAGGGGATTTGCCTTAGTTATACCGCCATATATGATGAGAAGAGAACCTTACGAAGGCGTGACTGATCTGGAAGACTTTGAAAATGTAATGTACAAGATTGAAGGCGAGGATTTATACCTGATTGCTACCAGCGAGCATCCTATGGCTGCTATGTTTATGGACGAGGTTATTGAAAAGGATTATCTGCCGATCAAATTATGCGGGCTAAGCCCTTGCTTCAGGAAGGAAATTGGCTCCCACGGGAAATACACTAAAGGTTTGTTTAGGATGCACCAGTTCCATAAGGTGGAGCAGTTCATCTTTTGCCATCCTGATGATTCTTGGATAATGCATGAAGAGCTCCAGAAGAACACGGAAGATATTTTCAAGGAACTGGGGTTAGCTTATAGAGTGGTTAATGTCTGCACAGGGGATATTGGAGTAATTGCATCAAAGAAGTATGACACTGATATATGGATGGCTGACGGGGAGTTCAGGGAAGTTGGGTCTAATTCAAACTGCACTGACTTTCAGGCTCGGAGGTTGAACATCAAATTCAAGGAGAAAGAGGGGCAGCCAGCAGCAGGATTTGTCCACACACTCAACAACACAGGAATAGCCACAAGTAGAGTGATGATCGCGATAATCGAGCAGAACCAACAGAAAGACGGGTCAGTAGTTATTCCTAAAGTACTCAGGAGTTATATGGATGGAATTGAGAAGCTGGGGAAGAAGTGAATATGAATGAAAAAGTATTTATACTATAGATTCCTATAGTTAACTATGGTAACCACTATACAATTGGAAGAAAATACTAAAGAGAAATTAGCTGAACTTAGGTCTTACCCTGGTGAAAGCTATAATCAAGTAATAGTAAGATTGATTAATTTAAGTGAAGAAGAAATGGAAATTCTGGATAAAGAAACAATAAAAGATATAGAAGAAGCTATAGCAGACATAAAAGCAGGGAAATTTTATACACATGAAGAAATGAAAAAGAGATTGGGGCTTGAATGAAATTTAATGTAATCTGGTCTCCAAAATCAGATAAACAAATGATGAGATTAGACAAAACAATAAGAAAAAGAATATATGAAAAAGTGGAGTCGATAAGAAACAATCCATATAATTTTACAAAACGTCTCTTTGGAATGGAACTTTACAGTCTTCGAGCAGGAGATTACAGAGTTATAATGAATATAAGGAGAAATGTAATGACAATATTTATTGTTAAAGTAGGTCATAGAAAAGAAGTTTATGAAAGATTGGAAAAATGAAAAGATATTAAGGCCAGATATGCTTTATTCCTAAAAAATTGCCAAAATAATCAATCCCAATCCAACAGCCCAACAATACCAGCTGAACCATCGCAATCGCTTTTCTTTAACAAATCTAATCAATAGCTTTAAAGAAAAATAACCAACAACTCCAGAAGTAATAACACCAACTAAAACTGGAATCCACTCAACAGCCGACCAAGCAACATTCCCAACCTCAAACAAACCAGCACCAACCACAGCAGGTATAGACAAAAGAAAAGAAAACCTAATCAACTTCTCCCTATTAATGCCACGCAACAATCCTATGCCAATCGTTGATCCGCTTCTAGAAATTCCAGGAACAATTGCCATACCTTGAGCAAGACCAATAAGCAGAGAATCCTTCGCATCTAATTCCTTCTTACTCTCTCTCCGCTCGCAAAAAAATAAAATAGCACCAGTAACAATCAAAGCCACCCCTACGACAAGCAGATTAGAGAAGAACGACACCAGCAACCCATGAAAAATTATTCCAATCAATGCAGTAGGTATGCTCCCCAGAAGAATGAATATAAACAGCCTTCCATACTCCGACTTAAAATCCATCCTAAAGACCGCTTTTATAATCCCTAAAATATCCTTCCAAAACACAACACAAATAACCCCCAATGTTCCGAGATGAAGAAGAACATCAAAAAATACAGGCACTTCCAAACCAAACAACTGCTGGAATATAACCAGATGCCCTGAACTAGACACAGGCAGCCATTCTGCTACTCCCTGAATCACCCCCCAAACCACAGCTTGTATCAGCGTCAGCATAAATATTATTATTACCAATAGTAGTTAAATCAGTGATGCAAATGGAGATCATCGGAAAAACCAATCACAAGCAGCCTCAGATCGAGCAAAGATTCAAGGAAGGCTTCAGAAAATTTGAGCTGTATTCTGTGGAAGAAATGTTCAACGAAAAAGAAATCGGAAAGCTAAAGTCAATCAAAGATTCTTTGAGAATAGATTTTATATCACTGCATATACCGCATGTTGAGTTAGATAAATTGAAAAGCATCATTGAGAAGGTTGATTATGCCGGAAAAATGTTAGGGGTAAAGTACACGATTATGCACAGCTCATTCATGAATGATATGCCTCCAGATCTTCTCGAATTAACAAAAGGGAATAAAATACTGGAAAATACAAAAGAAACTAACCCAGGAAAGATACTAGATTTGATGAGTAAGGGGTTTAATTTTTGCCTTGACATCGCGCATTTATTCAGGAATTCCCGCATCGAAAAATATGATTATTTTTCAGCCTTAAAAGAAATTCTAGAGAAAGGCTCAGATTCAATAAAGCTAGTCCACTTCTCTGATTCTGTTTTTGACCGCGACAATCTAAGTCTCGGGGAAGGATTGATGGATATTGAAAAATCTTTTCAGGTCTTGGGGGAATATTATGACGGTTATGTAGTCGTGGAAGTTCCCATGGATAAGATGAAGAAAGATAAGGATTATCTAGAAAGCCTAATAAAACAATCCAACAACCCAAAAAACTATGTCTCCTAAAAAAATAGTCATCAGCAAAGCAAAAGCGAATACAGGAGCGAAACGGACGCCGTCTTTGATCACAACATATTTTTTCCCTGATTTCTTGATTTCTTTAACCTGCTTCTTTGTCAGGCCTTCCCATAATTTGGAATCATCAAGAACATCTCCCTCCTTAAGCTCGGACAATCTTATTTTTCTTTTAAAACCAACATTCTCGACAGACTTTTCAAATCTCCAAAGAGTGAACATAAATATGGTTAGGGCTAAAACAGATGAGCTGAAAACTAATATATCAAAAATTGGTATAAATTTAGACATTAATATAACAAAAATTGTTATAAGAATAAAAACAGATAAAATTAAAAATAATAACTCTTTTGACTTGCTTCGGAAATCATTAATAAATGAAGAAAAAATCTTTCTGTTAAATAAAGCTAAGATGAAGCTATAAAAAATCATATAGAAGGCGCCAACAAAAAACACATTGAAGAAAAAGCTTAATGGGAAAGGAAATAATGATTTCGCTGATGAAAATTCAGGCAATAAGAAGCCTATAGCTGACAATATTTTTGCATCCCCGCCGCCCCACTGTCCTGTATAGTAGAGAAGAAAACCAAAGCCAAGGAAACCCAAACCAAAAGCTACTGACAGTAGAATAGGTGTATAAGAGCCAACTAGAATAGATTTAATCACATTCCCAACAACACCTATCCCGATCATCGCATATGGTATCCAGTCTGGTATTTCTGTTGTTTTGAGGTCAATCGCTCCGGCAAGGGCTGAACCTCCGAGCGCAACTAACAGCAGAATAGATTCTATGATCATAGATTAGATTAAATTTTAAATCAGAAAAAGATTCCTAACTATCCTTCTTGAACCCCAAGTTCTTTGCAACTTCCCTGAAGCATTGCCTGCAATAATATAAGCCATATTTGCGGATAACCCCGCCAGTTCTTCCGCATTGGCGGCACTTAATCTTGCCTTTCCCGAGTTTTCTTACAGCCATCTACCCACCAACATTTCCAAATATCTCAAGCATATCCATGTCGCTTTCAAAATCAGTAGTAATAGTCTTTGTGAAGACTTGATTGTAAACTTTCTCAAAATTATTCTCCATCTGCGCTTTCTGGAATATTATACCAGACAGCTTAAACATCATGTCATAAATGAATATTTCCCTATCCAACTACTTCCACCCCAAATTTTTTCAGCCATTCAATAGTTTGTTCTTTAGTTATTAAATGTTTTTTTCCGATTTTTGCGTTCTTAATGCTTCTTCTTTTAACCCTGAACCCAGGTCTTTCTAAGGCAATTGAAACATCAAAGCCCACTATCCCTATTTCAGGGTCATACTTGACATTCGGCAAGTCTATGCTTTCTTTAACCCCAAAAGAGAATATTCCGCCGCCGACCTGATTGGATTTTACCTTATTGTCAACAGCCTCAAATAAGTCTTTTAGTAAATTTTCCGCTTTTTTCTTCCTTAATGTTACCTTGACTCCCATAGGCCTGCCTTTAGCTGCCCCAAATGTTGTCCTTTTTTTCGTCAAGGTCACAAGGCTCTTCTGCCCTGTAATCTTTTCTAGGAATTTTTGGGCTATCTCAATCTTTTTGTTGTCTCCAGCACAACCCATGTTCAAATCCAACTTCTCTATCCTTATTTCTTGCATAGGATTCATACTATTTACCTTCCAATGTGATTACAGGCTTGGTTTTACCCACAATAAAAACATAATCCTTAATAGCTTCAAATTCTTTTCCATCTTTTTCACAGACAACCTTGTTTGGCTCCCTGCTCCTTGTTGGGATAATATCTTTGATTTTAGCGAACAAGCCCCTGTTCTGCCCGTTTGTCATTAAGGAGTAATTCCCTTTTTCAAATTTGAAGTGATCGAGTATTTTTTGGCTGGGAAGCTCAATCAACAGCGAGTCCCCGCTCTTATAAATATCTTCGCTCGGTTTTTTAGGGTTTTTGACCGGAATTAATATGTTTTTTCCGTCATGTAAATTCAACTGCAAAGTCCCTTTTTCAACCAGGCTCTTATTCTTGATCATGGAAATTTTTACATTTGATTCTTTTTCAGGGCATTCCAATACTTTCAAGCCTTTATAATCAATAGTTATACGGTATGCCTTCTTCATGGCTGGAATCGAAACCACGTCCATAAAGCCTACAGGGTATTTATGGTCTTTTCTTACCTTGCCGTCAACAAGTATTTCTCCCATCTTTATCATTTTTCTCGCGTCAGACCCAACACTGACTAAGCCAAGCACATCCCTGAGCAAGACCTGCAGAGGTATGCAATTCTTCAATTTATGAGGACCTGGCCTTGGTCTTGTTACGTACTTTGTCTCCTTTCTTTTCACTTTCCAAAAGCTTGGAGCTGACAGCCTTTTTAGGTGTTTTTTTACCATTTTTTTCTACCTTCTTAACATTTTTATTAAAAGCATTTAATCTTTCCTCATCTCCCAAATCTAAGCTTATTATCCTCAGATTGCTTGGTTGAATGGAAACTGAGATATCTGAGCCGTCTACTTTCTTTCTTGTTATCCCGTCTATGTAGATTTTTGTTTTTTTGACGCTTATCCTGTTGATTTTTCCTTTCTTTTTTTTGAATTCCCCCCTCATTATCTCTACTTCATCCCCTTTCCTGACAGGGAATGAGCGCTTGCTGTATTTTTTCCTCAGCTCTTCTGACAGGTTGGCTGCGAGGAGTTTTCTTCTGACATGCATAGGGGCATTATAAACATACTTTCTTTGCTTCCCTGGATTTGTGGAAGATTTCCATTTTCTTGACCAAAATTTCATAAGATCACGCTACAAAATTTGCAAACTTGCCTATATGGAGAAACCTATTTATCACTTCCTTGTCTACAGGCCCTTTTATTTGGGAGCCTTGAGGCTCGACCTTATCGTTAACAATTATTGCAGCATTGTCTTCGAATTTAATCCTGACTCCAGTTGTTCTTTTATACTCTTTTTTCTGGCGGATTATCAGCGCTTTAACAACCTGCTTTCTCCATTTTTGGGTTCCTTTCCTGACTGAGCATACAACTATATCCCCTACTTTCGCTGACTGAAGCCTTCTTTTTCTCCCATGATACCCCTTGACAGATATCAGGTTGAGCTTTTTTGCCCCAGTGTTGTCTACGCATTCTATGATCGCTCCTACAGGGATGCATCTTCTTACGTTTGATTTTAAGGCTTTCATCTACATCTTCTCTATTATGACAAAATTCTTGGTTTTTGATATCGGCCTGCACTCTGCAAATTTGACCTTGTCGCCTTTATTGACAGTTATGCAATCTGGCTTGTGGACAGCTATTCTTTTGTGCCTTCTCTCATATCTCTCGTACTTTCTTATGAATTTCATGGTATTTCTCTCGACAACAACAGTCCTTTGCATCTTGTCGGATTTGACTAAACCTTCCAGTATCTTGCCTCTGATGGGTAGAGTTCCGTGGAATGGGCATCTAGGGTCATCGCAAACCTTTTCTGGAGGCTTTACATCATAGCCAATATCTTTTTCTTTATTTTTCATATTAATCCTCTGAATCTTTGCTATTAATTATTTTTTTGAGCTTAAACATGTTTCTGAGAGTATTTTACAGTCTTAATTATAATAATAGTATAGATTTAAAAAGTTTAAAAAGCAGGGATGAGGTAAGGTGATAATATAGCACATGATCAAAACGGTAACTCTCCTGTTATAAAGTAGGTTTTTATCCAACCGCATATTTTTTGATTGCAGGTGGGTTAGGAGCAGGTAGACTAGGCCTTAATGCTTTAGCTGGATTTTATTCTTCATGGGGTGGCACTAATGGACTAGAAATTCCTCTCTCACAGGGATTAAAACTGATTTCTTTAGGTTTTTTTGATGGTCCTTATACTCCTGTTGATGTAAAAGAGAAGAGAGTTAGAAAACCTGAACCTGGTGTAGTTACGAGATCAGAACAATGGGTATATTATCAAATACCTAATTTTTTTTATTTTGACACATTGTATTTTGATGAAGAACCTGAAGAAACATATCAAAGACCTCTTATTTTTGATGCGATTGCGAAGATTCCTTCTATGAAAGGACCACCATGTTTAGACTTTCATGATATTTTTTAAAAATTGTTCACCATCTAGCCAGCTTCTTTTTTACCCTGTCCTCAGGCCTGCCTAGAAGTACTTTGCCGTTAACCTGAACCTTAGTTCCATTTGGTATTGTAAAAATGAATATAACATTTTCTTTCGGAATAGTCTTTTCTCCGAATTTTACCTCAATTTTTAGTGTTTTGTATGATTCGTCTATTACTACACCTTTTAAACCTACCTGTGAGGAGTTTGTACTCTTCTTTATCTCTACTCGCAGCCCTATCAATTCGTGTCTGACAAGGTTTTCTGGAGTTATTGACATAGCAATCATTTAGATTTGTGGAGTTAAGAGTTTATAGAATGGTTTATTACAATAAAGATTTTTTAAATCAACGTTTTATGTGTATAGATCATATGACAAATATGGGAAACTTTCTAAAATTAACTGAAATACAATTTTGTATCTCCCCGCCTACAGATGATGCTATTTATGAATTTTTGGGCACTCCAGATGCTAGAAGAAAATATGAATTAACTGTTATTCCAATAGGGTATTGTTCTGGTCTGATCGAGGTACATAAGAGAAATAACTCCAACCCCTTAATAGCAAGAATAACTTATTTTTTTGGGAATTTAGGGATGAAGTTAATCTGGCTTTATAGAAATCCCTATACCACTTAATCTAAACTACTGTTTTCTTTGACTATATCAAAAAATGTTATAATCTACTCCACTTCTATCTGCTCTTCATCAAACCCGAGCTTAACCAAAAGGCCTTTTATATTCCTCAGGTGGTTTCCCTGAAGCTCTATGTTGCCTTCCTTATATGAGCCGCCGCATGCAAGCTTTCTCTTCAATTCCTTGACAACAGTTTTTGCAGAATCTTTATTCACTCCTTCAACGATTGTCACAGGCTTCCTGAACTTTCTCATAGTCACATAAGCTTTTATCTTCTGAGTTTCTCTTTCTACCACTTCGCAGACGCAAAGCTCTTTTGGCAAGCCGCATTTTTCACATACATTTCCTACCAATCATTCACCACCACTTCTCTAGAATAAGCAATAAACAGCTAAAATCGCTTTTGTTCTCATTCATTCGTCTTTTCTCTTTCATTTTCAATAGTTAATAATCTTGCGATATCCCTTCTTATAGTTTTTATCCGTCCAGGGTTTTTAACATTCCCGCCCATTTCAACATTTCCCCTTTCCTTTAATAATTCTAATTTTAATTCTTTTAACCTTTTCTCTTGTTCATCATATTTCAGCTTTCTGACTTCTCTCATCTTCATGAATATCACTTCTTTGCTTTTGCCGCCTTAGCTGTTTTCGGGATTTTAGATTTTGGCTTTGGCTCTTTTTTTGGGGCAACATTTTTTTTGGGTGAGGTTTTCTTAGGTTTTTTTGCCTCTTTTTTCTTGGCTTCAGTTTTTTTAGCTGATTCCTTCACAATTTTCTTTTTGCTCTCATCTTTCTCTTCAATTTTTTTAGTTTCTTCTATCTTCTCAACTGCCTCAGCGGGAGCCTCAACTTTCTCTTCAGCCTTTGCCTCAGCCCTTTCTTTTATCTCATCATTCAAATCAGAAATCTTTTTAGACAAAATCTCAGGCATATCCTTCATTATTCCAACTCTGACGCCGATTACCCCGAGCTTAACAACAGCCTTGGCAAAGCCTCTGTCAAGCACATTATCAGCATAATATCCTGCATGTTTTATATAGCCCATCTTGAATTTCTGGAATCTCCCTCTTTCTCCACCTAGCTTGCCGCCGATCTGTATCTGAACACCTACAGCTCCAGCATTCATTATTTCTTTTAGGTAGAAGTTGACTACTTTTTTATAGAATGACCCTCTTTCAACGCTCTTTGCAATTCTGCTGGCAACAACCTGGGCATCCAAATATGGGTTTTCAATCTCTTTGACATCTAGCATTGGGTTTTCAAGGTTGAATTTCTCCCTGATTTCATCAGTGATATCCTTGATAATTCTCCCAGATCTCCCAATAACATAACCAGGTTTGTTGACATAAACTATTATTCTAGTCCCTAAAGGTGTTCTTTGGATTTCTATATGGCTGTAATCGGCTTTCTCAAATCTCTTGCTCAGAAATTCCTCTATCTCAACTTCCCTTAACCCCTCGTTAATAAAAAATGATTCTATTGCCATTACCTCTCCTCTAACTCTAATTTTAACTCGCATATTTTAGCTTTTCTTCCCCTATGCGACCATCTGCTTTTAGGGAGCATAAATCCAAATGACTTGTTTGCTTGGGCATGTTTTATGAACAATTTTTCCTTGTCCAGGCCTTTTGCCTCAGCATTAGATTCTCCCGACTCAATCAGCTCAATTATCCTTTTCGAAGCCTTTGTAAAATATCTCCCTTCCAAACTCTTCTTTTTCAAGAGCAGCTCATTCAATAGGGTTTTGGCTTTGTCTGTTTGTTTATTCCTGATATGTTTAAACAAGAAGTTTGAGTCTTTTAGAGAAACATCTGCCAATGGCCTTCTTGCAAGCGCTGTTTTATCTTCTTTCATATGATCAACTTAAATACTACATTACTTTATTGAATATCTTTTTAAATCTTTTGAACTTGAGGGTATAAATCAAATTGTTTCCTTGAAAACCCATTTGAGCATCCTTTTATTCGTAATTTTAACTTAATAACTCTTAATTTTCTCTCTTTGATCATGTTCCTTATCACCTCAGCTATCCAAGACTCATTCTTACCTAATTTATTAGAGATGTTTTGAATTGTTATTTCACTCTTTTCTTCCTTGAGTTTATTAATCTCTTCTAAAATTCTATTAGAAATAGTACCATTCTTAAGCCTAGGTCTTGACACATACGAGTCTAGAAGTTTTTGTAAATTCCCGATCTTATAATCAATTGTAAATCCTATTTTCTCTGCAAATACACTTAGATCACTCTGGTTAGAAATCTGAAGGAAATAACCATATGTTTTATTCCCATTTTTTGCTGTATGAGATATCTGAAAATAAGGTCCACTTGATCTAACACCTAGAAAGTTGAGTATACCTTTAATCTGTAAAAGCCTTCGGGGTTTTCGTTTCCAATAGTTATATTGTGTGAGTGTAATTCTTTTTCCACCTCCTTTTTTATCTCCAACATTAACATAGCCTTCATCATCAAAAGCCTGTTGAAGAAAGTCTCTATATATATTCGGGTTATCTATGATAAATGGTGGTATTGGGTAATTTGTAAGTATTTTTTTACCTGGAACAATACCAACTTTAGTGAGAATACATCCTAAAATTTTAGGGAAACCAGCCTCGATTATGTTATCATAAGTTCTTCTATTATATTCAATTTTACCAACAACTTCTTCAACACTCTTAATTACACCATCGACTAGTTTTTCATTTTTATTGACATAAAACGGATATTTACAAGATGTAAGTCCCCCATCACACATTATTGCAGCAATTATTTTAGCACCATATTTATTGTTGAAATCAATTGGGAATTTTGGATTTAAGATTGATTTACCCACCCATTCGGTTTTTATAGCATCAATTTTCTTCTCTAATTTCAGTATAGAAAACTCTTCAAAACCTTTGCTAGCAAGAAAAGTCGATAGTTTAAAGACAAACCAAAGTGATGATGACCCAAATCTAGAAGTCTTAAAATCAAATATTGTCCCTCTTGTTGTATTTAGTATTGAAGCTAGCTTTTTTTGATCACTATCAGTAAAACTTAATGCATTCTCGATCATAGACCTCTGTAGATCCTCCGGGAATTTTAATGAAACTCCGTCTGTTGATAATTCCTCCAAATGAACCACACCTAAAATTCCACACATCAATCTCACTTATTATCTATACATTAAATAATAGTAATCTTTTATCCTATATTAAACTATCTAGAGTAATGTTGGGATGAATATCTAAAAGAAGGAAGGAAATGTCTTATTTTAATGTAAAAAAGGTATATTATAGCTTGAAATTTTAAAAGAAGTCAGGAAATGTCTTATTTTAAAGGAATATGTTTGGATCCTCTTGTGGCACCCGCTCCAGGATTGGAATGCTTCACTCTTCCTCTTGTTAAAGAAAACTCTCCTAATCTATGCCCAACCATTTCAGGCGTGACTGCAACTCTCAAGAATTCCTTGCCATTGAATATGCCGAGATTCGCTCCAATAATCGAAGGAACAATAACCAGGTCTCTTTCATGGGTTTTATGAAACTTTTCAGGCTCTTTTTTAACTTGTTCTATCAGTTTTTTTTGCCTTTCGGTAAAGCCTCTTTTCAAGCTTCTTCTTGAGCGGCTCGGAATAATTCTACTGAACTCTTCCAAAGTCATCTCCTTCAATTCATCAGGCGTTTTGCCTTTGTAGTAAAATTCTCTTGCCATTTCATCACTTAATTGTATTAGTCAAATAAATATAACCTATTACCTCTTCCTCTTGCCCATTCTTCTCGGAGCCAATGCACCAACCTTTCTTCCAGGAGGAGCATGCCTTGAGACAGATTTCGGAATGCCTGGTTTAGTCTTCCCCCCAAACGGATGGTCAACTGGATTCATCTTTACTCCGCTGACGTTTGGATATAGCTTATTCCTGGCTTTCTTTGCAAAGTGTTTTTTTCCTGCCTTAATCCACGGCTTCTCTCTTCTGCCAGAGCCTGCTGGTATGCCTATTGATGCAAGGCATTTCTTATCTATTTCCTTCATCTTGCCTGATGCAAACTTTATCCTTATTTTGTTCTGGACTTCTCCCATTACTGTTGCAAAGCTGCCAGAGCTCCTGCAAATTTTAGGCCCTGATCCAGGGTAAGTCTCTACGCCGAATATTCTCATCCCTTCTCCAACCTTGCTAACTTGCAAAACACTCCCTACATTTAGACCGGAGCCGTAACTTATGATATCACCAACTTTCACACTTTCTGGCGCTATCTGGAGCCTTCTCGTCCCATCAGGAAATTCAATAATCATTAGAGGAGAGTTTCTCCCAGGATCATGAACTATGTCGATAATCAGACCAGATTTAACATCAGGGGAAAGATTATAGCTGACTTTGCCTACAAACCTATGGCCAGGAGACCTGTATCTTGGTCCTCCCTTACCTCTTGCCCTTTGAATTATCCTCTTTCCCATTAAACCACCTAGATTATACCCAGCTTGACTGCAACATCAGCAGCATGATATTCTGGTTTAAGCTTGATAAACGCTTTCTTTGTCCCAGACCTTGTAATCATTGTATTTATTGTTTGTACTTTAACATTGAAAGCCTCCTCAAAGGCTTGCTTGATCTGGTTTTTGGTTGATTTCCTATCCACAATAAACACTAACCTATTCTGCCTTTCGACTAAGCTTATGCTTTTTTCTGTCATGTGTGGATAGCGGAGTATTTTATACGGATCCATTTACAAAACCCTCTATTTTTTTTATTGCAGATTGCGAATATATTGCAAGCCTTCCAGGCTCTGCCCCTGGAGCCAAATCTTTAACTGTTAAATCATTAATCACCCTGACATCCACGCCTGAAATATTCTTGCCTGCTTTTGCCAAGCCCTTATCTTCTCCTATTATAAGAATAGGCCCTACTTTTCGCTTGTATTTTCTTCCTCTTCTCTTGCCTTTTCCAGCACGAACTTTCTTTTCTTTTATCCTTTCCAGTTCTTTATCTAGGCCTAGGTTTATAAGCAATTCCAGAACGTCTTTTGTTTTTTTCAATGATTGAAGGTCATCTTTTATAATTAAAGGGAATGTTAATCCATTGGCTAAATGCCCTCTTTTTTGAATGTATTCTTGCGAGGCTGTTGCTGCAAATACAGACTTGAGTGCCAGCATGTTTTCTTTGTTGTTTATTTTCTGCACCCAGTTCTTCATCGCTTTCGGCGGATGCGCTCTCCTACCTTTAACTGACTGCGGGACTCTTCTTGCCCTGTAGCTTAGGTGAGGCGCGCCTCCATGAAGCCTTGGGATTCTCGCATGGTTAGTCATAATCATTGAAAACTTTACACGCCTTCTTCCGTGGTAATGGGCTGATGTCCTTTTACCAGCCATAGGATCAGAGCCATAAGCCTGCCTTAACGAGCTTTCAATGGCAAGAAAGGATCTTTTGACAATATCAGATCTAACAGGATGGCTGAATACTTCTGGCAATTCTATCTGGCCAGATGGCTTGCCTTTGATGTCTAGGATGTTGACTTTCATATGATCACTTCAATATTTTTTTGACTTCTGCCGGCAAGACAGAAACTTTAGGAGTTCTAAAACCTGCTCTAAGCATGATAAGCCTTTTTCTTGGGCCAGGGACTGAGCCTTCTATGACAATATAATCTTTTTTGACAACACCGTAACCCGTCAGCCCGGATTTTGGAGTGACATCTTTGCCGTCCTCGCCTATCTTGATGATCCTCTTGTTGTACTCTGTTCTCTTAAAAAAACCTAACTGGCCAGCCATTGGAACAGTCCACCTTACTCTTCTTGGTGTTTCTGGCCCTAGGGTTCCGATGTGCCTTCTCTTTTTCATGTTTTTTCTGTTCTGCATCTTGACTCCCCATCTCTTGATTACACCTTGAAAACCTTTTCCTTTTGACACGCCGATTACATCAACATATTCCCCTTCCTTGAAAACGTCTTTGGCTTTGATTTCTTTGCCTAGAATTTCCTTGGAGTAATTGAATTTTTCTTTGGCATCTTTTCCTGTAAGCTCTATCTCGAAGATTTCTGGAGTTTTTTTGCCTATACCCGAATTTCTCGGCTGAGTGATGATTAGAAGCCGGATTTTTTTGATCTCATCTAAGCTTTTTTCTATTTCTTTCATTTTTTCTTTGTGGGTGTATTCTTTCACGACTAATTTTCTCTTTAGGTCTTTGTTTTTTAGGATTTTTTCATCCCAAACTTCAGAAAAAGAATAGAAGCCGTTTATGTTTTGTTTGTAGAAGCGGACACCGAGAACGAGAAGAGGAGGACAATCCAAGATTGTAGAAGGGACAAGAATTTCTTCCCCGCTTGTTGGGGAATTCTTTTTGCTGTCTATGATCAGGGCTTGAGTCATGCCAGCCTTGTAACCTGCAAATCCGGAGACTCTCAACTTGTCGGTTTGCTTCCAAGTGCTAACGTTAGGGTAGATTCTCTTTGTTCTTTTCTTCGGGACAAATGCTAGTGAACCTGATCTTGGCACTTTTACTGATGGCATTGATTATCACTCCTTATGAATTATATAAGAAAGTTTATAAAGATTTTCTGATTCTTTTCTTAGGTTTGTTTTTTTGGTTGAAAAAGGTATTATTGATTGGATAAAGGCTTGAAAAATTTTTAAAAGCGAGATAGATGTGGTAATTAGGTGTTATTTTTTATTATTATCCGTTAATTACGATTTCAGGATTTTTAATATAAGATTATATTTTAAGCGTAAAAAACAAAAACCAATCATGATAATAACTATCTGCGCAAGCTTGAAATTTATCAGCCAAATAAATGAAGTTAAATCTTCCCTAGAAAAGAAAGGCCATACAGTATTAATCCCGCTTTCAGCAGAAATAAATCAAAACAAAGAATACTGGAACCAGCTCAAATCCAATAATATCAAAGAGTTTTGCTTCAATCAAAGGCGAGAGGATGAAAGGCCATTTTGACAAGATAAAGTCCTCAGATGCGATTCTAGTCCTAAACTACGACAAGCATGGGAATAAGAACTATATCGGAGCGAACACATTGATAGAGATGGGGATAGCATTTGAGCACGGCAAGAAAATCTTTGTCCTGAATAATCTCCCAGAGGATAGCCCTGCTTATGAGGAATTAGTTTCGATGTCGCCTGTTTGCTTAGATGGGGAGTTGGATAGGATATGAATCAAGTTAATGTTTCAAAAATGAATCATATGTTCCAAAAATGAACCAATCCTAACCTTTTTAACTTTCCTACAACAAATCTTATACCATGAACGACTGCATATTCTGCAAGATCATCAACGGCGAAATACCGTCTTTTAAGGTTTACGAGGATGAGAATTGCGTGGCTTTCCTTGATGTTATGCCAAGGAGCAAAGGCATGTGCTTGGTCGTTCCGAAGAAGCATTACGTATTTTTTGACGAGGATTTTAACACTTCTTCCAAACTGTTTGACGCGGCACTAATAGTTGGCGAAAAGCTCAAGAAATCACTGGAGCCGTTGACAGTGTTCTTCTCGGCAATCCAGTCTCAAGTCCCGCACTTTCATGTCCGTGTTTATCCTGTTTACAAGGATCAGATACCTCTCGGGGAGAACCAGCCTATTGAAACGAATGAAGGGGAACTCAGGGAATTGTCGGAAAAAATAAAAGGTGTGGATGTTGGATGGAAGCCTGAAGCAAAAGTGGTTGAAGTAATAAAAGAGGTTATTGTTGAAAAACCAAAAATAGAAGAACCTCAGCATGAAAAAGATGATAAACCTTGGAGAAGAAGAAATTTAGAGGTGGCGTGAATGGTTAAAATAAAACCCAGAAAACTGGAAAAAGGCGATACGATAGGTACATTCACAGCTTCAAACCCTATAACTGATGAAGTCAATGCTTGGCTACAAAACGGAATTAAAAAATTAAAGGGCTTAGGATTTAATGTAATCACATCAAAAAACCTTTTCAAAAAAAGTTATTATACTGCTGGAAGCCCTGAAGAAAGAGCATCAGATTTAATGGAATTAATCGAAAATAAAGATGTTAACGCCATATTGACTGCAATGGGCGGGGAGAATGCACATCAAATACTACCTCTAATAAATTTTAATAAAATCAAAAGCAATCCAAAAATAATAATGGGCTATAGCGACCCTACTGCTCTAATCAATCCTATAACTGAAAAGACCAATCTGATAACATTCTATGGGCATCACGTTTCTTCATTTGATCCTAATTGGCCTTGGTTTGGAGAATATGATATGAAATATTTTGCAAAAATTTTAATGAGCGATGAAGTGCCTGGATTGATTGAGCCTTCAATTGAAAGAGAAACTTGGAGAAAAGGTGTAGCAGAAGGTGAGTTTGTAGGAGGCTGCTTAACAGATTTCAGAAAGCTGATAGGAACTCCATTCGAACCGGATTTCAAGAACAAGATACTGATTCTAGAACAACTCTCAGAAAGCCCGCAGGAAATAAATGTAGTCATAACGCACTTTAAGCAAGCCAAAGTTTTTGACAAAATAAGCGGATTGTTGCTTGGTAAATTTTATAATTGCATAGATAAAGAGCATGAGGAGAGGAACAAGCCATTAAAGAATGTGTTCTTGGATGAACTCAAGGAATATGACTTCCCAATACTTAAAACAGAGGATTTCGGACACTTTTCTCATATGTTTCCAATACCTATAGGAGCTAAAGGCAGAATAAACGCAACAAATAAAACAATAGAAATTTTAGAAAATGTAGTAAGATAATTAATTGAGGTGGTGTGAATGAATGATTGTATATTTTGTAAGATTGTGAAGGGGGATATCCCATGTTTTAAAGTCTATGAAGATGAGAAATTTTTAGGTTTTTTAGACATTAAACCATTAAACCCAGGAAATTCTTTGCTAATCACGAAGGAGCATTATCGATGGGTTTATGATGTTCCGGGTTTTGGAAATTACTGGGAGGCTGCAAAAAAACTGGCTCTAGCAACGCAAAAAGTAGTTAGATCTAATTCAATCAACTTCTTAACTCTAGGTTACGAAGTTCCTCACGCCCATATCCGTATTGTCCCACGCTTCGAGAATGATGGGCATATTGATGGCATAAGAACAACTGCAATCAAACAAATACCAAAAGAAGAGATGAAACAAATAGCCGAAAAGATAAACAAAATAACGTCAGGATAAAATCAAGAAAAGTTTAAATAAAGTTAGAATAATTAGTTTAGGATGCACCGATAGTCCAGCCTGGTTAATATTTAGCCAATAGATACCGGCCTTCCAAATCTTAGAAGATAGCCGGCGAGGCGGGTTCAAATCCCGCTCGGTGCATATGGACATTAGACTAGACTCTATCCAAATCTTTGTCTCGAACATAGAAAAAGCGAAGAAGTGGTATTCTGAAGTTCTTGGGATGGATCTGATAGATGAGGATGATGAGTTAAAAGTGCTACACATGAAGCTGAATGGAATGAATTTCTACATTGAAACACCGAATCCGAAATGGGGGCAAGGATGGGATACTGTCAAAATCGGCGGAAGAACTCAAATAATCTTTGCGGCCGCAGACATCGAACAAACAGTGAAAGAACTCAAACAGAAAGGAGCCAGAATAGTTGAAGAAATTTCTAAGAGGCCTTGGGGTCGATATAAGGCTGTGTTTGCTGACCCAGATGGGAATGAATTTAATTTGGTGGAATCCAAGTAGGTTTATTAAGGTTTCACTAGTGGTCGAGAAAGTTTATTTTTGGAATTTATATATTGTAAAGTATAGATTTGATTATAGAAAAGTTAAATATATTATTATTACTATTTAGTAGCTAATATAAGATCTCTATTGGTGATAAAATATTCTTCAAAAAACTCTTTATTGCATAAAATCCCCGCATTGGGTGGATTCAATTCGCAGTCCATTAACCGAAAAAATAGAAGCCGCTAGAGAACATGCAATAAGAGCAATAGCTGAATCAGCAAGATGCACTGGTTGTTTCGAAGATAATATGATAAAAAGCTATGCAGCTTGGTATAATCAATGCTTACAGGCATTATTAACTGGGGATGAAAAGGAAAAACAAAGAATATGGGACTATGTCGAAAGAATAGGCAAAGAATTTGAAACGGGTCAAATAGGAGCGCAACTTAGAGATTTTGTTGATTTACATCAAATGGGCATACCTATAGAATATCTTCCAACCGAAAGATGGTTTGCTTATTGGCGTTTTCTTGAAGGTAGAGGTTATCCACCCGAAATAGTTGAATTTACCAGAAGAGCTGAAAAGAAGGGTAAAGCACCCACAGTAGCTCTTCTAGATTATTTTTTCCCACAAGTTTTAGAAGAAATAATAAATGAAAGGGATAGAAGAATACTTCAACACGTAGACACTTATGGGCATGACAATAATATCTTATATATAGGGGGAAGGCACAACATCGATCCAGTCGAAGCTAGAAGATTAGGTATCACCTGTTATAAAGGTGTATTTATGGAAGAAGACCCGCCTCAATTAATATCTTTCTACCCTCAGAATGTTGGGGAAGCGCTAAATGAAGCAGGGAGAGAGCACAATTTTTATGTGGCAAATATTCCCCCTAGAAGCTATTCTCGAGGTAAATGAGATTAAATGCATCTATTCCAAAACGACTGTAAATAATTCAAGACAGATAATGAAACCTTCTCAAATCTTTTTTACTATCCATATCAAATATTAGTTATGTATGAAATAGTAACAGGCCGATCTCCAAAAGACCTTGAAGAGTTCGGGATAGAAGGAACAGGTTATATCGGTAAAAATATTGTCGGCAAAGGGGATGAAGCTCACCTAACAAACAAAGTTCTAATCGACTTTTTGCGGCCACACTTGATTTTAGTGGCTGGTAAGAGAGGGTCCGGAAAGTCCTACTCAGGTGGCGTCCTAGCCGAAGAAATGGCGCTTTTGCCGCCAGATATTGCAAAAAACCTTTCAACAGTCATGATCGACACCATGGGAATATACTGGAGCATGAAATACCCGAATGAAGACCAGCTCATAGAGTTAAGCGACTGGGGGATGAAGCCAAGAGGCTTAGAAAAGCAAGTAAAAACTTATGTTCCATTCAAGCAGAAGCAGGAGTTTGAAGAGTCGGAAATACCAGTTGACTTCGGAATATCAATAGTGCCAAACGAATTCTCAGCAGAAGACTGGTCTTTAGCTTTCAACCTCCCTCCAACCAACCCGATAGCAATAGGCCTGCAAAAAGTTGTAAACAACCTCCAAAAATCAGGGGAAAAATTCATGATAGACGACTTAATCTCAAAAATAAAAGACGACCGGCTCCTAGATACGCACGTCAAATCCTCACTCGAGAACATGCTGACCATAGCAGACCAATGGGGAGTATTCGGGGAAAGCGGAATAAAAATCGAGGATATAGTCCAGTCAGGGACAATCAATGTCTTCGACGTCTCAAGATTGAGAGCAACAGAAGCATGGTCTGTGAGAAATCTTCTAGTCGGAATGATCTGCAGAAAAATCTACCAGCACAGGGTAATATCAAGAAAGCAGGAGGAGCTTGCAAGGATTGGGGAGATAAAACTCGAAAAAAGATACCCAATGGTTTGGCTGATGATTGACGAAGCGCATCAATTCATCCCTGCTGAAGGATTGACAGTTTCATCAAGGCCTATTCTTGACATAGTAAAGCAAGGGAGAGAGCCTGGGATAAGCTTTGTCCCGATGACACAGATGCCAAACAAGCTCCATCAAGAAGTAATATCACAGGCGGACATGGTTATATCGCATAGGCTGACATCAAAAAATGACTTAGAATCGCTGCAGTCAGTTATGCAGAACTATCTGATTGAGGATTTAACAAAGTCTATCGACTCGCTCCCAAAATGGAAAGGCTCTGCTATTGTTTTAGATGACAATTCAGAAAGAATATACCCGATCCAAATGAGGCCTAGGTTTAGTTGGCATGCCGGCGAGTCAGCAATAGCAAAAATGAAATAAAAATTATAAAAGAAAAATTTGGTTGCCGTCCTTGTTTATCTTGCCTGTTTCTAAAAGTTTGGTTTTGATCTTCTCATACTTCTCTGCATTAATATTAAGTATCTGCGCCATCTTGAATACCCTGTCTTCAACTACAGATCCGCTTTTTTCGCAACCCTGGGTTATTAGTTTGAACACGACTTCTTCTTCGTTGATTTTTTTCACCTTTTTAGCTCTCGGGAAAAAAGAAAAAATTGAGGGAGTTCTTTCGGGGGGTATGGTTTAAGGAATAAGCTCCCTCAACTAATTTTTTACCTTATTATATCAATTCCAAGAGCATGATCTATCTCTCTAATAACAGGCCTTTCCCTTGCAACTGGACCTAGTATGTATGGCGACTGTACTCCTGTCATGATTGTTATCACTTGCAGCTTTCCTGTAAACTCTGGCAATATTCTTGCTCCCCATATTACTTGGGCTGATGGGTCTAAATGCTGCGAGACACACTCGCCTATTGTATTTACCTCATCTAGTTTCAAGTCATTGCCGCCTGTTATATGGATTAATGCTCCCTGCGCACCTGTATAGTCTACATCAAGCAATGGATTGGTCAATGCTTTTGTCACTGCATCAATTGCACGGTCTGAGCTGTTGCTCTCTCCTACACCTAAAGCAGCAACCCCGCCAGAGCTCATAATTGTCTTGATATCTGCATAATCTACATTTACCAGTGATGGCAATGTTATTGTCTCTGTTATTCCTTTCACCATGCTTGCGATTAATTCATCTGCAACTGCAAAGGCTTGCTGTAATGGAAGTGAGCCTGCGTATCTCAAAAGCCTGTCATTTTCTATTACTATGACTGTGTCTGCGACTTGCCTTAGTTGGGCTAAACCTTCTTCTGCTTTTGCAATTCTTGCACCCTCAATCTTGAAAGGCATTGTTGCGACTCCTATGACAATTGCTCCCATTGATTTTGCCATCTCGGCTACAACCGGAGCAGAGCCTGTTCCTGTTCCTCCACCTTCACCTACACAGACAAATGCAAGATCTGTTCCATCAAGAGCAGCTTTAATATCATTTCTGGCTTCTTCAGCTGCTTTTCTTCCAATCTCCGCATATCCTCCTGCGCCTAAGCCTCTTGTCAATTCTTTTCCTATTAGGATTTTCTTATCTGCTTTGCCGACTGTTAGGTGTTTTGCATCTGTATTCAAGGATACAGTTAAAGCTCCCTGAACTCCCATCTCTGATAGTCTTGTAACAGTATTCTGGCCTGCACCACCGCAACCGAAAACTACAATCCTAGCTTTTTTAACTGAGAAACCGAATTCTTCTTCGGCGAGTTTAAAATAGTCTAGATTGGCTTTTGTTGCACCTGATGAGGTTTGAAATTTGAATCTTTCTTCTGGCCCACCCATTTCATCACTTTGTTGTGGCATCCTGTTTAGAGCACCTTGAAGTATTGAATTCATATACACCAAATCCTCCTATTTTTTTTAACCTATATTTCACCCTAGCGAAATACTTTTTATATTTCTATGTGAATATCTCTTACAGAAAGCGAGTTCCAGAGTTCCAAAAGTTAACTCAAGTTCCAAAAAGTAAAGTTTTAAGATAGGAAAGTTCCAATTTCCTATTAAAGTTCCAATTATTATTTTCTTTATACTATTTAAATTAATTACTATTCTTTATAACCTATTTTTCTATTCGAATTTCATATGGAGATACCTTTATTTCGAGTGGATTTCCTGTGGAGATTTGCCAATTATTAAGTATGTTCGTAAATGTTTTAAAGAATGGAACACTAGTATAATGAGGAGATAGCATGAAGAAAGTTTTAATTTTATTCATCATCTGCCTTTTTAGCTTTAGTTTAGCTTCAGCTGCAAATTATGAATCTTTCGTGAACGTAGTCGGAGTGGATAACCAAGGGAAAGGAATAATAGGTAATGTAACTGTCGAAATTCAGCCAGGCAAAGGAAGAATCCTGGTTGACACAAAGCCGCTTCAGGGAATATATACCCAAGACTCAGAGAGGATAGCTGTCAAAATCGCTTCTGAGATAACCGGATTTGATTTTTCCAACTATGATGTAATCTATAGCATAATAACAAGCAACGCTCATGTCATCGACGGTCCTTCTGCTGGCGGAGCTTTGGCACTTGCAACTATCGCTGCTGTGCAAGAAAAAGATATTAGCCATAGCTTCGCTATGACTGGAACAATTGAGGATGATGGCTCTATCGGCGAGGTTGGTGAGATTCTTGCGAAAGCAAAAGCAGCAACAGACCATGGAGTTACAGTATTTTTGATACCAAAAGGCCAATCCACCCAAAACCAGTATGTAAAAAAGGTGAAGACACCGGAGCCTGGCTGGTATATTGAAACGATTGAGCCTGTGAGTGTGAATATTGTAAAGTATGCGAGAGATAACTGGGGGATGGGTGTATATGAGGTGTCAAATATAAGAGAGGCTATGAATTATGCTTTCGGTGAAATCCCAACCGGGAGTAAAAAGAATTTAGAACCAATCAACAGCATAACTCTCCCTAAGTTTACTTCTCCTGTAGGCGATTACAATGATTTTTCTTTGATGGTGGAAGACGAACTGACGTCAGCAGAGAACAACTATAGGAAGGCATCGACTAAATTAAGCAATGCCATGCTCCCAGATGATACTGCACTTGCTCTAGCTGAACTTATGGATATGTCAAAGAGTTATATTGATAATGCGAAGGAGGTTGATGGTCGGGGATACTATTATTCTGTTGCAAATGAAGCTTTCAAATCCAGCATAACCAGCAATGTTGTTGAGGATCTAATCGATTACTATACTTCTTCTGAAAAGGAAAGCTACATAAAAGACCGAGTCGATAAAACTAACCAAGAGATAAACCAAACCCTGAAAGAAGTTGAGGATAAGTCTAACAAGATGATATGCAATCCTAACATGTTTGAATGGGCGGTTGCTGCCAGCCAAAGGATAACTTATGCGAAGAATAGGATGGAATCGATAGGAGATGAAGACTCAAGCCCAGTTGAGGTTTTTTATAAGGTCAATACTGCTGAGCAATGGATTGGCATATCAAGAGCATTCATGAAAAAGACAACTATTGTTTCTGCTGGGACAGATTGTCTAGGTAAATTCAAAGATATGGCTGAAGAAACTTTGAAAGAAGCGGAAAATCAGCTCCTGCTTGAAAAATCTATGGGATATCAGGGGTATGATGATGCAGAATGGTATCTGGAAGCGGCGAAAACTGAGTTTGAAAATGGATGGTATATAGCAAGCATTTATGACGCTACATCTGCAAAGACTAGAGCCAGAATAGGATCTGCTTACGAAAGCAAAAGCCTTGATGAGGTTTACTCGGAATTCAATAAGATGGAAGTTGTGCCTGAAGATTTATTGGGGACGATATTTCTTGAAAATTCCTATTACAGCATATACCACGCTGTCAGGGATAATTCTGAAAGCGATGCTCTTCTTGCAATCCAAACATTGGTTCTAAGTCAGGAGACAAATGATGTTTATCTGGAGATCAAAAATAACATGGGCGAGCCTTCGTTTGATTGGTCTTTTGACTGGAATTTAAAGCTAACCGAAAAAGACTATGGCATGATATTGATTGCGGTTCTTGCAACGCTTGTTATTTATGTGTTTGTCCTATCAGCTAAAGTCGGAAGACTGGAAAGGAGGCTGGGAATCGGAAGGAAAAAAAGAAAATTGAGATAAATTTGTTCTGTCATAATTCTTTCTATGGGAAAAGAAGAATTGAAAGCTCTTGTGATAAAGCTTCAGGGAGATGAGAAAGTTAGAAGTCTAGTCGAAAAAAGGATAGAAGAATTCAAAGAAAAGAATAAGGAAGGAAACAAGCCCTGGTTTAATGAATTGTCGTTTTGCTTGTTGACTGCAAACTCATCAGCAAGAAAAGGAATTGAGATCCAAGAATACTTGTCAAGGACAGATGGCTTTGGCCAGATGCCCCAGGATAAATTAAGCCAAGTGCTCGAGAGGATGGGCCACAGATTCTTTCAAAGGCGTGCAGAGTTTATAGTCGAAGCAAGGAAGCATAAAAAAATCAAAGATATTTTAAGCGAGTTTGGGGATGAGTTCGAATCCAGAGAATGGCTCGTTGAGAACATTAAAGGGATCGGATACAAAGAAGCCAGCCACTTCTTGAGGAATGTTGGCTACCATAATGTTGCTATACTTGACAGGCATATTCTTCGTGTTCTTCAAGAGCATGGCCTAATTGAAATCCCTAAAAGCCTTACGCCAAAAAAATACAAGGAAATCGAAAAGATTGTCCTTGAGATTTCAAATGAAATGAAGGTACTTCCAAGTGAAATAGACCTCTATTTGTGGTATAGCAGGACTGGGGAAGTGCTGAAGTAGATAGAATGTGTTCATTGCCGGCTGCATAAGAAGCTGGATGATCCCGATTGCAATAATAACTAGCTGGCCTTTTGAAAGAGTAAATGTCTCAACAAGAGGATTAGATGATGGTACATGGCTTCTTATGTTGCCTTATAATTCGGATGCTCCTGATGGAATGGCAATGTTAATATTATTTCGTTTTTTAGATTTAAGCCTTGAAGAACTAAGGGAATTCTTAGGAAAAGAATGGGTTGATTATTCAGATATTGGTGGTGTAAGAACATTCCAAAAATTATGTTCAACATCTATTTATCCGGATCGAAGAGGAGGTTATCATATTTTACGGGAAGGAGAACTTAAGCAGCGGCTACTACATACTCCACCAAGAGCAGTTTTAATAGCTTCAGAAAGATATGGAATGGTAAGTGCAATAGAAGGATATTTAACTGGGATTGGTTGTCAAACAGAAATAATTCCATATCCGGCTTATCTCGAATTGACAAAAAAAAATAAAACTTGATTTCTTTCATCAACCAATAGTAACGTATTGTACGTTCCAGTGGATAAATTGTTTTTAAGTCAAAACCCTAAAATAAATAGCATTCATTTGGAGGGGGTAAATTCCGTCCTTTCGGGTCTTTTTTGTTATTATGGCCTGTCTATAATTTACGAGGGGGTTGCAATAGCAGTCAAAGGAATAACTACTGTCAGGAACGAAGATAACAAGATTCTCAAGTTTGACAAGAACAAGATTACTGAAAGCATCTGGGAAGCAGTAGAATCTGTTGGGGGAGAAAACAAAGACCTCACAGAAAAGCTTACAGATCAGGTAGTCGATCTATTAGAACAAAACCTTAAGCCGAACCAAATCCCAACTACAGAAGACGTCCTGAACGCAACAGAAAAAATTCTCATAGAAAACGGCCATGCAAGAACAGCAAAAGCATTCATACTATTGCATCAAAAAAGAGTAGAGTTCAGGCGGGCAAAAAATATTCTTGGCGTTGAAGACGATTTAGGATTATCTCTTAATGCTTTAACTGTGATGAAAAATCGCTATCTAAAAAAAGATGAGAATGGAAAAGTTATTGAAACTCCCAGGCAAACATTAGAGCGTGTTGCAAAAACCATAGCTCAAGGCGACAAAAAATACGGAAAGCCAAACGAAGAAATTAAAAAAACAGAAAAAGAATTCCTCGAGATGATGATAAATCTTGAATTTCTTCCAAACTCGCCTACGCTTATGAATGCAGGGACACAAATGGGCCAGTTGTCTGCTTGTTTTGTTTTGCCTCTTCAGGATTCTGTTGAAAGCATATTCGAGACGCTGAAAGATACGGCGCTAGTCCAAAAATCTGGGGGGGGCACTGGGTTCAGCTTCTCAAACCTCAGGCCGAGGGGGGATGTTGTTCAAACAACAGGAGGGATAGCTGCCGGGCCATTGTTTTTTGTTAATGCATTTGACTCTGCACTCAGGGGAATAAAGCAAGGCATGAAAAGGTACAGCACAAATATGGGCATCCTAAGAGTGGACCATCCTGATATCTTTGACTTTATCATGGCAAAAGAAAAAGAAGGCGTCCTTAGCACGTTTAATCTTTCTGTAGGCATTACTGACAAATTTATGCGGGCTGTCGAAAACAATGGCGAATATGACCTGATCAACCCAAGGGATAATAAAATTTCAAAAAGACTGAAAGCCCGCGCTATATGGAATTTGATAATCACGATGGCCTGGAAGAACGGAGAGCCTGGAGTAATATTTATTGATAAACTGAATAAGTATAATCCTACACCGAATGTTGGGATTATTGAAGCTACTAACCCATGCGGCGAACAGCCTCTGCTTCCTTATGAATCCTGCAACCTAGGGTCGATCAACCTCTCAAAAATGCTGAAGGGTAAAAACGGGGATATGAAGATAGACTGGGATAAATTGAGAGAGACAATAAGAAAGGGTGTGCACTTTTTGGATAATGTTGTCGATTTGAATAAGTATCCTATTGAAGCAACTGAAAAAGTAACTAAATCCAATCGAAAGATCGGCTTAGGCATCATGGGATTTGCTGACATGATTATACAATTAGGGATACCATACAACTCAGAGGAAGGCGTGAAGGCAGCTGAGAAGGTTATGAAGTTTATAACAGATGAAGGAAGAAATATGAGCGAGGAGCTAGGCAAACAAAGAGGGTCATTCGAGAATTTCAAGGGAAGCGTCTGGGAGAAGAAAGGATACAAGCACATAAGAAATGCGACTGTGACAACAATAGCCCCGACAAGCAATATCAGCATAGTTGCCGGGTGTTCCTCTAGCATAGAGCCGCTGTTTGCAATATCTTATATCAGGAATGTAGCCAGCAGCTTAGGCCAAAATTTAATAGAAATCAACCCCCTATTCGAAAAAACAGCTATCCAAAAAGGATTTTATTCGGATGAACTAATGAAAGATGTTCTCTCCCATGGGTCTATTCAAATTATCAAAGAAATTCCAGATGATGTTAAAAAGGTGTTTGTTACTGCACATGATATCCCACCTGAATGGCACGTCAAGATGCAAGCTGCTTTCCAGAAGTATACGGACAACGCAGTTTCAAAGACAGTAAACTTTCCTCACCAAACTACTCCAGATGATATTGAATCAGTCTATAAGCTTGCTTATGATCTTGGATGCAAAGGCATAACCGTATACAGGGATGGAAGCAGGCAATTCCAGATTATAAAAAATTCTAATAAAGAAAAAGAAACCCACGACGCAGAAAAAAAACCATTAGTTGTGGAGTCGGGTTATGCTGGCGGGTGTGATACTTGCGGTATATGAGGTGTTTTTATGGCTATAAAAGAATTGAAAAAAATTAAAAAAAGAGACGGAAGGATTGTCCCTTTTGATAGGGAAAAGATCGAGAATGCAATATGGAAGGCTGCGCAGACATTAGGCGGCAAAGACAAGAAAATGTCTGAAGAATTATCATACAAGGTTGTGGAAGTTGTTAAAAATGAAGTTCCTGCTGGTGAGACGCCAACAGTCGAACAAGTCCAAGACTGTGTGGAAAAAGTTCTTATAGAAGGGGGTCATGCAAGAACTGCTAAGTGCTATATTCTATACCGCCAGAAAAGGGCAGAAATTAGAAAGACTAAATCTTTGTTGGGGATAGAAGATGATCTTAAGCTATCGTTGAATGCTATAACCGTCCTTCAGAAGAGATACTTGATGAGAGATGAAAATGGCAGGGTAATAGAAACTCCTAAACAGATGTTTGAGCGTGTAGCAAAAGCTATAGCATCTGCTGAGAGCAAATTCAAAACACCTCCAAAAGAAAGAAAGGAATTAGAAGATGAATTCTTCAAAATGATGAGCAACTTTGAATTTTTGCCAAACTCACCTACACTCATGAATGCGGGAACTGGAACTAATCTTTCTTTATCAGCATGTTTTGTCTTGCCAGTAGAAGATTCGATTGAAGGGATATTTGAATCTGTCAAGAATATGGCAATAATCCAACAGAGTGGCGGTGGAACTGGATTCAATTTCAGTCCCTTAAGGCCCGCAGGAGATATTGTAAAGAAAGCTAGTGGTGTTGCTTCTGGACCAATATCGTTTATGAAAGTATTCAATATGGCCACAGAGATAATAAAACAGGGTGGAAAGAGACGGGGAGCGTCTATGTCCATTTTAAGAGTAGATCATCCTGATATTTTAGATTTTATAGTATGCAAGGAAACAGAAGGGGCTTTAAACAACTTCAATATTTCCGTTGCTTTGACTGATAAGTTCATGAATGCCGTAGAAAAGAATATAGATTTCGAGTTAGTCAACCCAAGATATGGAAAGCCTGTTAAGAGAATAATGGCAAGGGCAATCTGGAACTTGATAATTACAATGGCCTGGAAGAACGGAGAGCCTGGAGTAATATTCATTGACAGGATTAACAAAGCAAACCCAACGCCTGAGCTCGGTGTTATTGAAGCGACCAACCCATGCGGCGAACAGCCTCTGCTTCCTTATGAATCCTGCAACCTAGGGTCGATCAACCTTGGCAAGATGATAAAAGACGAAAAGGTAGACTGGAATAAATTAGGATATACAGTAAGGCTAGCAATAAGGTTTCTAGATAATGTTATTGAAATGAACAAATTCCCGCTTAAAGAGCTTGATGTTATGAATGGAAAAACAAGAAAGATAGGACTAGGCATCATGGGATTTGCTGACATGCTCATACAGCTGGGAATACCATACAACTCAGAGGAAGGCGTGAAGACAGCTGAGAAAGTTATGAAGTTTATAACAGATGAAGGAAGAAAGATGAGCGAAGAGCTAGGCAAACAAAGAGGGTCATTCGAGAATTTCAAAGGAAGCGTCTGGGAGAAGAAAGGCTACAAGCACATGAGGAATGCGACCGTGACAACAATAGCACCGACAGGAACTATAGGTGTGATTGCTGGATGCTCCCAAGGATGCGAGCCTCTGTTTGCGATATCTTATATAAGGAATGTTCAGGAGACTATCGGATCTAATTTAGTTTATGTCGACCCTATATTTGAAGCGAAAGCTATTATGGATGGAATATATGACGATGAATTGATGAAGAATATTTCAATGGAGTCGTCTATTCAAAGCATAAAAAAAATACCAGAAAATATCAAGAAGGTGTTTGTCACTGCCCATGATATCTCCCCTGAATGGCATGTCAAGATGCAGGCCGCTTTTCAGAAGTATACAGACAACGCAGTGTCAAAGACAGTAAACTTCCCGAACCATGCAACGCCGCAAGACATAGAGGGGGCTTATTGGCTTGCATATAAGTTGGGATGCAAAGGACTAACTGTTTATAGGGACGGGAGCAGGCAGTATCAGATATTAACAACCAAATCCTCAAAAAAAGATATTGTTAGCATCTTGGCCAGCAGCAGCGGTGGATGTACTACTTGTGAAATTTAGAATTATTTCTTGATTGCAAAATTATTTTATTCGGTAAATTCATTCTATTGTAATAAGTGGTGCTAATGGTAGTTATGGAAATAATCACTTTCCTTGTATCTATGATTGTGCTCAGCAAGTCCACTCATATAATGATTAAAAATTCGGTGAAAATAACTAAGCTTACTAGATTCGGCGAACTTGCTGTTGGCTTTCTTGTCCTTTCATTGATCACAACAATACCAGAGATGCTAATATCAGTAATTGCAATAAGGGGGGGTGATGTAGGAATATCTATAGGAAGCCTTCTCGGATCTCTCATAGCCAATATATGCCTTATTTTAGGGGTCATAGCACTTAATAAGCCTTTGGATTTAGCGGAGAAAACCTTAAGGAATCTTCTAAACATCTTGCCTGTTATAATATTGATAATCTTTATCTTTGCTGTATTTCCGAACCCTAGCAAGATCCTCGGCTATTTCCTGATTTTATTGTATGGTGCCTTTATCTATTACACAATCAAAGAAAAGACCGGCGTTCACATATTAAAAAAAGAAGGGGGAGATTTCCACAAAAGAATTTTTAAGCCAAAAGAAATTTCCAAAAGCTTCGCCTTGCTTATCATTGGATTCCTTGGTATTCTGTTAAGCTGTAATTTTCTCATCAAGTCTAGTGCAAGCATTGCGGTAATTTTGGGTATACCAGAAATTGTTATAGGTTCTGTAATCATCGCGTTGGGAGCTTCTCTGCCAGAATTTACCACATCATGGGAAGCAACGAAAGAAGGCCACAAAAATCTTGCTGTAGGAAATATTATTGGGGAATCATGGGCTTATGTAACTCTTATATTGGGCTTGGTGATCGTCCTATCCCCGGTAAATATCAACATGAGCGGATTTTCTGAGCTATATTTCTTTGTGTTCCTGTCAATACTTTTGCTCTGGGCATTTCTTGGAAGCTGGGGAAGAAGAAGATTGGACAGGCTGGAGGGGATGATACTGATCGGGTTGTATTTGTTGTTTGTGATAAGAAGCTTTCTTTAGGGGATTAAATTGAAAGTATGATCAAAAATTTGCCTCAGATTATAACAGTGTTATATTATTTATACTAAACCAGCTATATATTTTATATGATATACCTCAACAACTCAACAACCACAAAAGTGGATGAACGATTAGTAAAAATCATAGAGAAGTACAGCACTCAGGAATATGGAGTAGCAACATCTGATTATTCATCGGGATTTGAGATGAAATCCAAAGAAGCAGTTGAATCAGCTAAAAAAATAATTGCAGAAAAGATAAGCGGCCAACCAGGGGAAATATTTTTCACGTCCGGTCAAAGCGAAAGCAACACGCAAGTCTTAAGGGGATTAGGTAAAGGCCACATAATAACAACAAAAATAGAGCACTCATCTATCCTTGAAGCCTGCAAAGCATTAGAAAAAGACGGCTACTCTGTCACATATTTGGATGTCGATGAGGAAGGAAAAATAATCTTAGACCAGCTCAAAAAATCTTTAAGAAAAGATACATTTCTAGTTACAATCCAGCATGCAAACCAAGAAGTAGGGACAATCCAGGAAATAGAAAAGATAGGAAAAATCTGTAGGGAAAGCAGGGTTCTGTTTCATGTAGATGCTTCGCAGTCATTCCTGAAAGAGCAGATTAACGTGGAAAAAATGAATATTGACCTGTTGACAATCGCTGCTCATCTCATTCATGGGCCAAAAGGCGTTGGCGCATTATATGCAAGAAGAGGCATCCTGCTGAAGCCGCTAATATATGGCTCAAGAGTTCTAGACATTCCAGGGATAGCAGGCTTTGGAGAAGCTGCCAGGCTATGGAAGGAAGAAGATAATGAAAAAATGAGGAAGCAAACCAAAAGGCTGCTCAGGGAAATAGGAAAAATACCAAAAACAATCATTTTCACTCCGGCTGATTCATTGCCTAACATCCTTTCTGTCGGATTCAAGTTCATTGAAGGCGAAGCGATTGTGCTTTATCTTGACTCTGAAGGCATTGTCTTAAGTACAGGAAGCGCATGTTCAGGCAAAGGCCTTAAGCCGAGCCATGTTCTAGAAGCGATGGGCTTTGGCGAGGAGGACAGCCACGGATCAATCAGGATTAGCTTAAGCAGATATACAACAGACGAGGAAATAGATATAGCCATAGAAAAACTAAAAGAGGTTGTTGGAAAATTAAGGGAGATGAGTCCGATTAAAGGCTGATAATATGGAATATCCTAGCGTTGTTGTCGGGGCGTTGATAGCAAATAAGGAGGGAAAAGTTCTGCTCTGCAAGTCATACAAGTGGAGCAATCTCTGGGTGGTCCCTGGAGGGCATATAGAATATGGGGAAACAATAGAAAAAGCTGTCAAGCGGGAAGCCAAAGAAGAAGTTGGCTTGGATATTAGCTTTGAGAAAGTTTTGTTTGTTCAAGAGCTGATAGAGCCTAAAGAATACATCAGAAAAAAACACTTTATCTCATTGCAGTGTGTCTGCGCTGCTGAAGATGATAAAGTCAAGATAGACAATGATGAGATGCAGGAATATAAATGGTTCAAGCCGGAAGATGCCTTGAAAGCGGAGACAGACCCTTATACTCATGAATTCATCAAAAAATATTTGGAGGGGAGTTGAATGTCAATCTACACGGAAAAAGTTATAGAGCATTTCAAGAACCCAAGAAACCAAGGCAAGCTTAAGGATTATGATGCAGTTGGAGAAAAGGGAAACCCTGTCTGTGGAGATGTCATGTACATTTACATCAAGGTCAAAGATGATATAATCGTGGATATAGGGTGGGAAACAATGGGCTGCGCTGCTGCTATTGCAACTACATCCATGCTCTCAGAGCTCGCAAAAGGCAAGACTCTTGATGAGGCTTTAAAGTTAACAAGAGAGGATGTCGCAGATGGGTTGGGAGGATTGCCGCCAGTCAAGATGCACTGCTCAAACCTCGCAGCAGATGCTTTGCATGAAGCCATTCTGAAATACAGGGAAAAACATAAGAAAAAGAAATCCAAATAAATTCAAGGTGATTTTAGAATGACTGTTAAAATTAAGCATGATCAGAAAGGGTGCATAGGCTGCGGCGCTTGCGCATCTGTTTGCCCTGATAACTGGGTGATGACAGAAGTTAAAGGACAAACAAAGTCGAAGCCGAAAAAAACAGAATTGAAGGATGTTGGATGCAACCAGGAAGCTGCTGATGCCTGCCCTGTTAGCTGTATTAAGGTTTTTGAAGGATAAGTTTTATTCACAGAATCTCCGAATGAAGTCCAGAAATTAGAATGGGCGTGAGAGCAATAAGCTCCCAGAGCCCATAGTTCTTTCATGCTAATGTCAGAACTAGTAAAATTTGTGAATTCTGCAGTTAAATTACCAG
>Ga0210005_1000144_pt1 | contig 62396 bp, 58 predicted proteins | sample CryGey02umfilter_3_FD_183961 | JGI IMG/M metagenome (GOLD analysis project Ga0210005, IMG submission 183961) | Groundwater microbial communities from aquifer in Utah, USA - Crystal Geyser 4/9/14 0.2 um filter (SPAdes) (version 3) | ecosystem: Environmental > Aquatic > Deep subsurface >... | reverse complement strand
CATCAAATCTCATCTTCCTGACCTCCTGTAACACTGTCGTTCGTCTCATCTCTGATTACCTCTCGGGTAATCTTCAGACCGGACAACTTATGAGCTACTGATGAGGACAGGTTATGTGCTGCCGACACGCTGATTTCCCGCTGCTTGCCTGAGACGGGGGCAAACCGTACTATGCGCCGCCTCCGGTTTTGGCCGGATGTTGTTTGACTGGAGAGATGTCTGAGTGGTTGAAGGAGCACGCCTGGAAAGCGTGTGTGCGCGAAAGTGTACCGAGGGTTCGAATCCCTCTCTCTCCGCCAGTTTAAATAAAGTCAGGTAGCACGCCGTTCGGCAGAGCTTCTGATTAAAAAATGTAAGAGAGAGGGCATGAGAACCCTCGCGGGTTCGACAATGCGGAAAGCATTGAACGCCGGAGCGCAGCGAGGGCGGTACAATCTTTCCAAGCGTTGAACGTCTGAGCAAAGCGAGGACGGCCCGAAGGGCGAGGGGCGCAAGCCCCGAGTAATCCCTCTCTCGGTTAGATTTCCGCCGGCGATTATGCCTGCGGACCCATGTGTCGCCCGGGTCGGGCCCCGCACGGTGGAGCCCCGTGAACCCCGTCAGGTCTGGAAGGAAGCAGCGGCAGCGGATGCACCGCGCGTTGCGGAACCGTCCGGTCCGGGCGGCATCTTTTTCATTCAATGCATTGTTCCAATGACCCATCCACCGTAAGGTTCGCACCATGAGTTATATGGTGCTCGCCCGCCGTTGGCGGCCGCAACGATTCTCCGATCTGATCGGTCAGGATGTGGTCGTTCGCACCCTGCAAAATTCACTTAAAAACAATCAGATGGCCCATGCCTACCTGCTCAGCGGCATTCGCGGCACGGGCAAGACGACCATCGCCCGCCTGCTGGCCATGGTGGTCAACTGCCAACAACCGGATCACGGTGAGCCATGTGGGCAATGCACCCCCTGCACCTCCATCGCCACCGGCAGCAACCTCGACGTGCAGGAAATGGATGCCGCCAGCCATACCGGCGTGGATGATATCCGTGAAATTCTCGATGGCGTGCGTTATCCGCCCAGCACCCTGCAGTACAAGGTTTATATCATCGATGAAGCGCACATGCTGTCCAAGAGCGCCTTCAATGCCCTGCTGAAAACGCTGGAGGAACCGCCAGCGCGGGTTCTCTTCCTGTTGGCTACCACAGAAGCCGAAAAACTACCGATCACCGTGCGCTCGCGCTGCCAGCGCTTCGATCTGCGCAGGCTGGGCAGTGATGAAATCAGCCATTATCTGGCACAGGTACTGGGCGAAGAAAAAGTGGCCTACGAGGCCGAGGCGCTGCATGCCATTGCGCATGCCGCTGACGGAAGTGTGCGCGATGCACTGAGCCTGACTGAGCGCGTGCTGGCCTATGGTGGTGACACCCTGAGCAGTGAGCATGTACGCCATGCACTCGGTCTGGTTGGCCCGGACATCATTCGCAGGCTTTCCGATGCCGTACTATGCGGCAATGCACAGGCAGCCATCGACGCCTTGCGTGATGCCAGCGGCGGTGGACATGCGCCACGCAGTATTCTGCTGGGCATGAGCGAATTATGGCACGACCTGGCCTGCATGATGGTCGATGCCGACCTGCTGCAACACGAACCGGGCGAGGTCGCGCGGGCATGGCTGACCGATCGCCTGAACTGCTGGGACACGCAGGCGCTCGACTTGCGCTATCAGGTGCTGATCCAGGGTCTGCGCGATCTGATGCTGGTAGACGAACGGCAGGCTGCAAACATGCTGCTTATCCGGCTTTGCTCACTCAATGGCATCAGCCCGCCACGCCGCATGCCTGAATTGGACTTGTCTGCGCCAACACGACAGCAGGAAAACCCGGTTCAGGACTCTCCGCGCGCGGAATCCAGACCCGTAGAACCACTCATCCAGGCTGTAGCAACAGACAAGCATCAACCGGATGCGCAAGCATCCCCCGCTATCCCTGCAGCAGCATCTTTACCTGCCAAGGCAGAGACCGAACCCGAACTGACGACAACGCAGCAACCCGCTGCCTACGCCAGTTGGGAAGAAGCCGTCGAGGCATATGGAAAAGTCCGCGCCGGTGTAGCCGCCCTGCTCGAGCATGTACTCTGTCTCGGCTTTGGCGACAAGGTACGACTGGCATTGGATACACATCAGGAGCGAGCCATTGTCGCGGCCGAACGCATGTCCTTTGCCGAATGGCTGGGGCGCGAGATCCACTGGGAACCCAAGGCCGATCAGCAGGGTGAATCCCTGTCCGCACAACGCGCACGTCAGGCCGAGGCGCGGCAGCAACAACTTGAGAAATCCGCCGAAGATGACCCGCATGTGCAGGCGCTAAAGCAGGCCTTCGATGCCAAAATCGAGGCCGTGCGTGCGCCTGGAGCAGCCGGCACGGATGAAGGCGACGATATACCGCTGGAGGAAGAAGTATCATGAATCTTGGAAAAATCATGCAGCAGGCCCGCAAGATGCAGGAGAACATGCAGAAGATGCAGGAAGAGCTGGCCGCCATGGAAATCATCGGCGAGGCCGGTGGAGGCATGGTGCGCATCCGCATGGGTGGTGATCGCAGTGTGCGCGGGGTGGAGATCGACCCGACCCTATGGGCTGAAAATGACAAGGGCCTGATCGAGGATCTGATGGCCGCTGCCGCCAATGCTGCGCTGCAACAAATTGAAGCGCTGAGCGCGGAAAAGAAAAAAGACATGATGGGCGGGCTGCCGCTGCCACCCGGCTTTTCACTGTGATAAGGCCCTCTCTGTGATGAACTTCCCCGGTATGCCGGCACCCTTGGCGCGCGCCGTCGAAACCCTGTCCTCGCTGCCGGGCATTGGTCCGAAAACAGCACTTCGCCTGAGTCTGAGTCTGCTGCATAAGCCTGCAGCCGATGTGGCCGATATGGCTGCGGCAATCAATGCCCTGCATCAGAGCATCGGCTTCTGCGAACGCTGCGGCTGCTTCTCCGAGCATGGGCATTGCGGCATCTGTGACAATCTGCGACGCAGCAGCGAAACACTGTGCGTTGTCGAACAGCCGGTGGACGTGCTGATGCTGGAGCGCAGCGGGCATTTTTCCGGCCAGTATCACGTGCTGCATGGGCGCTTAAGCCCCGTGGATGGCATCGGCCCGGAACAGTTACGCATCAAGGCGCTGGATAAACGCATCAACGAGGGCGTGAAGGAAATGATTCTGGCCACCAGTGCAACGGTGGACGGCGAGGCCACGGCCCACTTCATCGCCCGCCGCTATCAGGCTGAAAAGGTTCGCATCTCGCGTATCGCGCGCGGCGTACCGGAGGGAAGCGAGCTTGAATACCTCGACGAGTTCACCCTCTCAAGAGCGATGGATCAACGCGTCCTCTGGGAGCAGATGAGCTGAAGCGGCAGGTGTATAGCTGTAAACAATTCGCCACAGTAAACGGGAGAAAACACTGATGCCGCACCTGGTTCTTATCGACGGCCCCAATTATGTCTTCCGCGCCTTTCATGCTGTGCGCCATAATCTGACCAATTCGAAAGGCGAGCCGACCAATGCCGTGTTCGGCTATGTGCAGATGCTTAAAAGCGTGCTCAAGGATCTGGGGCCCACGCATGTCGCCGTGGCCTTCGACCCCAAGGGCGGTACCTTCCGCAACAGAATTTACACCGACTACAAGGCGCACCGCCCTCCCATGCCAGAAGACCTGGCAGCGCAGTGGCAAACGGTCCTCGATATCACCGATGCCTTCCGCCTCAACCGCATCTGCATCGATGATTACGAGGCCGACGATGTGATTGCCACGCTGGCCAGGCAGGCCGAGGCCAGAGGATGGGACGTTACCATTGTTTCAACCGACAAAGACCTGATGCAGCTGGTTGGCGATCGCGTCTGGATGCGCGACACGATGAAGGGCATCGATTACGGCAGTGTGGAGGTGAAAGAAAAATGGGGCGTGGGCCCGGATCGCATCCACGACCTGCTGGCCCTGACCGGCGATTCCTCCGACAACATTCCCGGTGTGCCCGGCATCGGCCCGAAAACCGCTGTTGAATTGCTCAACACCTATGGTGATCTGGAAGGAGTGCTCAACCATGCCCCCGAGATCAAACAGAACAAACGGCGCGAGAATCTGATCGAATTCGCCGACGATGCCCGCCTTGCCTACCGCCTGGTGGCACTCGAAGAGCAGGTTCCGCTGCCGCTTGGCCTCGACGATCTGGCTGTGCGCGATGGCGACCGCGAACACCTGAAGGAACTGTTTACCCGACTTGAATTCCGCCGTTTTCTCACCGATCTGGATGGCGGTAATCATGTCATAGCATCCACTTCCAGGGCTGAACCCCCTTCCCGACCGGCAGTTCCAGAGGCTGAGGCGCAAGCCATGCCTGAAGACCTGCCGCGCAGCGATATCCTGGTCGATGACGAGGCAGGGCTTAGCGCTTTGCTTGCGGTGCTGAACAGCGCTGAACTGATTGCCGTGGATACGGAAACCACCTCGCTGAATTGCCACGATGCCGAGATTGTCGGTCTGTCGTTCTCGGTGAATGCTACTACCGGCTACTACGTGCCCATTGGGCATCGTGCCCGCGACCTGCTGGATAGCACACCGCAGCAACTGCCTGCCGAAACAGTGCTGGCCGCGCTTAAGCCCATTCTTGAAGACCCCGCCAAAGCCAAATGCGGCCACAACCTGAAGTACGACAGACAGGTCTTGCGCCGCGCCGGCATTGAGCTGGCCGGAGTGCGCTTCGATTCGATGCTGCTGGCCTATGTGGATGCACCGGGGCAATCGGCCAAGATGGACAATGTATCAGTCAAATACCTCGGCCATGAATGCATCAGCTTTGAAGAGGTGGCCGGCAAGGGCGCCAAGCAAATCAACTTTGCACATGTGTCCATTGCAGAAGCACTGCCCTATGCGAGCGAGGATGCCGAGGTAACCCTGCGCCTGTCCCGCCATCTGGCTGAGCGCCTGGGAAATCGACTGACCCGTCACGATGATATCGAACTACCGCTCTCTATCGTGCTGGCTGATATGGAGTGGAACGGCGCCTTTATCGATGCTGCACAGCTCGGCGCGCTGTCCAAACGCTTCGGCGACGCCATTGCTGATCTTGAGCAGCGCATCCACGCAGCAGCCGGTGAGGCATTCAACATCCAGTCGCCGAAGCAGCTCGGAGAACTCCTGTTTGATCGCCTCGGCATCCCCGGTGGCAAAAAAACCAAATCGGGACAATGGGCTACCGGTCAGGAAGAACTTGAGAAGCTGGCTGAGGAACACGAAGTTCCGCGCCTGATTCTTGAGGTGCGTCAGTTGAGCAAGCTGAAATCCACCTATACCGATGCCCTGCCGAGGCTGATTCATGCCAAGACCGGCCGCGTGCACACCTCCTACAATCAGGCGATAACCACCACCGGACGTTTATCCTCCACCGATCCGAATCTGCAAAATATCCCCATCCGCAGCACCGAGGGCCGCGAAATCCGCAAGGCATTCACTGCCGAGCCGGGCAATGTGCTGATTGCCGCCGACTACTCGCAGATCGAGCTGCGCCTGATGGCGCATTTCTCCGGAGATGCAGCCTTGCAACGCGCCTTTGCCAATGGCGAGGATATTCATGCCGCAACTGCTGCCGCGGTGAATCAGGTGGCCTTACAGGATGTGAACGGTGATATGCGCCGGGCCGCCAAGATTGTTAATTTCGGCATCCTCTACGGCATGAGCGCCTTCGGCCTAGCCAAGCAGCTCGGCGTGGAGCGCGGAGAGGCACAGAGCTTTATCAATGGCTATTTCGCACAGTATCCGAAGGTGCGCGATTTCATGGATAGCACCCTTGAGGCCGCGCGCGTAAATGGTTACGTCGAAACCCTGCTTGGGCATCGTGTGATGCTGCCGGAGATCAACGACAAGAATGGCATGCGCCGGCAGTACGCCGAGCGCACCGCCATCAACGCCCCGCTACAGGGCTCGGCTGCCGACATTATTAAAGTCGCCATGATCCGCCTGCATAACCGCCTGCAGAACGATGCCCCCGAAGCGCGCATGACCCTGCAGGTGCACGATGAGCTGGTGGTCGAATGCCCGGCAACTCAGGCCGACTCAGTGTCGGAAATCATGCGTCAGGTAATGGAGTCTGCGGCAAGTCTCAGCGTCCCGCTGACCGTTGATATCGGCATCGGCCCAAGCTGGTTCGAAGCCCACAAGCTTTGATGTCTGCGCATGCGAAAAGCCCGACTGATTTACCTCTGCAAGTATTTGAACGCCATCTGACTGTCGGGCAGAGTTAGCTACATGCTGCAATCGCCTGATCGCCTTCCGTCCCAGATACTTTGGGGGCTGCTTCTGGCTTGGGGCCTCCTGACACTGGCCACCCTTGGGCTGGCACCCCTTTTTGATTACGACGAAACCATCTACGCACAAACCGCCATCGACATGATGCACCACAATGAGTGGATTGTGCCCACCGCCAACGGCATGCAATTCTTTGAAAAGCCGCCTTTCACCTATTACATGATGGACTTGTGCTTTTCCATCTTCGGGGATAATGCCTTTGCTGCACGCCTGCCTTCGGCGCTGTTCAGCTTTGCCACCGCCCTGCTGCTACTGCATTTCGGCACCCGCCTGCACAGCCGCCGCCTAGGATTCGCTGCAGCAGCCATATTCCTGAGTATGCTGGAGGTCGGATTTCTGGCCCATGCCGCCATCCTTGATGCTGTTCTCAACTTTTTCATTGCTGCATGCCTGCTCAACTTCGCGCTGTGGTTGATGAACGGCGAGCGCAGGCACGCGCTGTGGTGCGCTGCCATGATGGGTGCGGCGGTCAGTATCAAGGGACCTGTAGGCGCGGTTGTTCCACTGATGATCATCGTCGCCGAGCGCCTGCTTTCCGGCAACCTTCTCCGCCTGCTCAAGGACATCCCATGGCTGAGCGCTGTGCCGATCTTTCTGCTCACCGCTACACCGTGGTATCTGATGATTCTTGTCATGCACGGACCACAATTCCTCTACGAATTCATTTGGGTACAGAACATCGGCAGAGCCATGAATCCGATGCAGGGGCACGGTGGGCGCTGGCATTACTATATCGTGGTTTTCGTCGTATCGGTGCTGCCGTGGCTGGCTGCCCTACCCTGGGTCTGCAAAGAAGCCTGGAGCATGCGCCGTGGCGACGACGCACCGGCACTGCTGGTACGCCTCGGCATGCTGTGGACAGCACTGGTCATCATCCTGTTCAGCATCGCCCAGACCAAGCTGCCGCACTACATTTCCTGTATCTATCCGGGTGTGGCCATGCTGATTGCCGCCGTCTGGGTGCAGGGCAGGCCGGAGCCGATCAAGGCAACGCGTATTGTCCGAGCCGCCCTGCTACTGCTGTTACCGGCAGCCATCCTGTTGCTCGCCTTCCCCCTGATTTATCCCTGGCTGCAACAGTTTACCCATCACCCGCGTGCACTGGCCATCCTCAGTCAGGACATTGCACCCACAGCCGGCATCTCTGTCTTCGGTCTGCTGCTGCTGGCGACCCTTGTCTGGCTGATGCTCAGGCGCAACGCATCGCGTCTGCTCTTCTCCCTGATTATCGCAGGCTTCGTGCTGCAATTTTCCCTGCTTTCCGGACTCGGAACCTTTGCCAGTCGCCTGATGCAGGCGCCAACCATGGCCATGGCCGATATGCTGCGCGAACTGCCTGCCGACCTGCCCTTCTACAGCTACAACCTCAATGCACCATCCGTTTCCTTCTATGCCGGACGCAACTACAGCCTGCTGCTTAATGCGGAAGGTTCCGAGCAACTTGCCGGAACCCGGCGCCCCTTCGCCCTGATGCTTAGGGCCGAATCCCGTCCGGAGCTGGCCTGGCTGGCCGATGCAAGGCCGCTGATCGATCAGGGCGGCTATCTGCTGTATGTGCTGACCACAGAGGACACCACCCCATGAAGCTCTCCGTCATTATCCCGGCCTTCAACGAAGAGGCCCGCTTACCCGATACGCTGCACGCCGCTCACGACTGGTTAACGGTGCATGGCGGCGAACCCTTCGAGATTCTGGTGGTGGATGACGGCAGTAGCGATGCTACCTGTGATCGGGTGCGTGAACTGATGCCCGAAATGCCGGAAGTAAAGCTGCTGCAACAACCAGCCAATCGCGGCAAGGGCGCTGCTGTACGGCGCGGTATGTTGGAGGCAAAAGGTGATATCCGCCTGTTCATGGATGCCGACCACTCCACGCATGTCAACGAGGTGGAGAAGGTCTGGCCGGCCATTGCTGCCGGGGCCGATGTGGTAGCCGCTTCACGTCAGCACCCCGATTCGGACATCACCCAGCACCAGTCATGGCTGCGCGAGCACATGGGCCAGGGCTTCAATCTGCTGATGCGCACCATGGTCGGCCTTGATATGCAGGACACACAATGCGGCTTCAAGGCATTCACAGCTAAGGCCGCCCAAGCAATCTTCAGCCGTCAGAAACTGGAAGGCTTCAGCTTCGACGTGGAGGTTCTCTTTTTAGCCCACAAGCTGGGCTTTAAGGCAGTAGAAATCCCCGTACGCTGGATCAATGAACCCAATTCGAAGGTGCGTATGCTGCTCGATCCAATGAAGATGTTCGTCGACCTGATGCGCATCCGTCGCATGCACGCATCCGATGACCGCGATTGAGTTGAGCAAACCATCCCGCTGGCGCCAGCATCTGACCCTTGATTTGCCGCAAGGTGGTCATCGACCGGTCTGGATACATGCCTGCTCGGTCGGCGAGGTCTCGTCCGTCGCCCCCCTGATCATGGGGCTACTGGATATGGGGCACTCGGTTCACCTGACCGTCGTCACCGATACCGGCTTTGCCCATGCCGAACGATTGTTCGACGACTCTATCAGCATCGCCTATCTGCCCTGGGACTTTCCCGGCCTGATGCGCCGCATGATAGCCCAACTCAATCCGCGCCTGCTGCTGCTCACCGAAACCGAATTCTGGCCGGGCATGTTGCACAGCTGTCAAAAGCGGAACATCCCCGTTATCGGCATCAACACGCGCATCTCCGATCGCTCCTTTCCGCGCTATCGCGCCACGCGCTGGCTGTGGAAGCGCTGGCTGGCCGGTGTATCCATGTTTCTGGCGCAGAGTGACATCGATGCCGGGCGTCTGGCCTGCATGGGCGTCGACCCCTCGCGCATTCGGTCTGTGGGCCACCTGAAATACGCGGTCAGCCCACCGCAGGTGGACAGCGAGGAACTGCGACAACGACTGGATGCGTCCGCCTCCCGCCCGCTACTATTAGCCGGCAGCACACATGACAATGAAGAAGAACAGCTGGCAGGCATGCTGGGCGGCTGGAAGCGGCTTGCTCCCTCTCTGTTGCTTGTGCTGATACCGCGTCACCCGCAGCGCTTTTCTGCTGTGGCCGAGCGCATGGCAGCGCTTGGATTGCGTACCGCCCGCTGGTCGCAGGGAGCGGCAACAAAAGATGTTGATGCCGTGGTGATTGATGAAATGGGTGTATTGGGCCAGCTGTATACGATTGCCGACCTCGTCTTCATCGGTGGCAGCCTGATCCCCCACGGCGGCCAGAACCCGCTGGAGGCAGCGGTATGCGGACGCGGCGTGATCACCGGCCCGCACACGCACAACTTCATCAGTATCATGCAGGACCTGCGTCAGGCGGATGCCGCAGTGCAATGCCGTGATGCCACCGAGGTGGATTTGGCGGTGCAACGATTCCTCAGCCATCCGGATGAGCTGCGTAGCCTGCATGCCCATGCTGCGGCCTTTATGCAGGACCGTGCTGATGTTGCCAATCGCATGCTGAAGGCCATTGAACCTTGGCTGACCCAAACGGCAAAGGCGCCGGCATGAGCATAGCGACCCGAATCGAGGCCATGTGGTGGCGCAAGGATACCCCGCCCCTGCTGCTGCGCTGGGCCAGTTCGATCTATGATCTGATCAACCGGACAAATCTGGCAAGGCGGGCCGCGGGCGCGATGAGTCCTCCCCTGCCGATGATCTCGGTGGGCAATATCACCGTTGGCGGCAGCGGCAAAACCCCGTTTGTTATCTGGCTGTGTGGCGAGCTTATACAGCATGGCTATAAACCAGTGGTGCTGTGTCGCGGCGATGGCGGCAGCCTCAAACAGCCAAAACATGTGCTGCCTAACGATGCCGCATCCGAGGTTGGCGATGAGGCACTGCTGCTGGCCCTGCGCTGCAATGCACCCGTCATTGCCGGACGCGATCGCGTGGCGGGTGCTCGCCTGGCTGCATCGCTGGGCAATGTGATTGTTCTCGACGATGGCTTTCAGTATCTGCAACTTACGCGCAGCTGCGACATCGTGCTGATTCCGGCTGAGGGCATCGGCAACGGGCAGCTTCTGCTAGCCGGCCCCCTGCGCGAGACTGTGGATGCCCTCAGCCGTGCCGATCTGGTGGTGCGTACAGGTAGCGAAAAGAGCCTGCCTCTAAGTGCACAGCGCGAATGGCGCTGGCAGGCCGAGGCGCAGGCCATTCAAGCGCTGCGCGGAGCAGAAACCCCTGCAACAGGCCCGTGCCTGGCACTTGCCGGCATTGCCCGGGCGGAGCGCTTTTTCTCGGCCGCTGCAAAGGCTGCAAATATCAAAGAGACGATGCGTTTTGCCGATCATCATCGCTACAGCGCGACAGATGTAGCCCGCATACTGAAACCAGACCTGCCTGTCCTGACGACAGAAAAAGATGCCGTCAAACTCCTGCCGATTTGGCCGAAGGACAAAGCCTTATCGGTACTGCCGCTCAGTGGTCGGGGGGAAGAAGGCTTGCCCGAGACCATCATCAAGACCATGCTTAGCCACCAAAAAACATAACGGGGTGACATTCACCCCCACTGTGGAGCAAAGCATGCTGGACAAAGAACTGATGAATATTCTTGCCTGCCCCAAATGCAAGGGCAAAGTCACCTATAACAAGGCCAAAAACGGTCTGGTCTGCGGTGCCTGTAATCTTGAATACCCGATTCGTGACGACATCCCGGTCATGCTGATTGACGAGGCCAAGTCCCTGGCCGCTTGATGGACGCCCTGAAGGCTGCGCTGCTGCGCGGCATGTTCCAGATTATCAATCTGATTCCAGTGCGCCTTGCCGGTGCCATTGGGGCAGGGCTGGGCAGGCTGGCTTTCTACCTCGACAAACGACACCGCTCGATTTCCATACGAAACGTGACGCGCATCTACCCACAACAGCCGCGCAGCTGGCGGACAAGAATCGCCCGCGAATCCTTTGCCGAGCTCGGCCGCTCGATGCTGGAGCTGCCGCATGTGTTTCTGCGCAGCAAAGAATTTCTTGCTTCACGCGTAACAGTCGAGGGCGAGGATGAGCTGCGCGCCGCCCTTGCCGGCAACAAGGGGGTATTCCTCGCCGCCTGCCACCATGGCAACTGGGAGCTTGGTGCGCTGATGTTCTCATTGCTTGGCTATGACATCGAATTCTTTTATCGCCCTGTACGCCAACCGTTTGTGGAGGCCTACATCAGGAAATGTCGCGGACGTTTCGGAGCAAAACTGCATCCGCGTCAGGAACCCCTGCGCTGGGTGATGCGGGCGCTGAAAAAGCAATCCTGCATCGGGCTCATGATAGACCAGCATATCGGTGATGGCATACCAGTGCCCTTTCTTGGACATATGGCCAGCACCCTGACCCTGCCAGCGGTCATGGTGCGCAAGTATGACGCTCCCATTCTAGGGGTAGGCTTGGAACGCGTGGGAAGGGGCTTCAATTTCTCCCTGAAGATCTGGCGCGTCGAAACACCCGCTGAATGCACGGATGCAGAGAGCTTTACCTATCGCATGACCCGGGATATCGGCAAAAGCTTCGAGCCCATCATCAATCTTCGACCGGAAATGTGGCTATGGAGCCACCAGCGATGGAAACTGCTGGAGGAACGCGAAAAGGAGATCAGCGAGGTGGTTTATGGCACGCCATAAAGCCATCAGCAAGGCGCGCTGGCTCGTCTCCCAGAAAAATATTATCGAACTCTGGCAAGAAGAGAATGTGCTTGCCGATGAGCAAGGCCGACTGGAGCGCTGCTATCTGCCGATCCTGCAGCGGCTATGCCCCACCATTAAAGACCACACACGCATACTGGAGCTATGCAGTGGCCCGGTATGTACTGTGCGCCTCCTAGAGGGTGGCGAGAAAACATATCTGGACCCGATGTTCGATGAATATCGCCGCATGTACCCCGGCAAGCTTCCCAAGGGCAAGTTTCTGGCCCTTGCTGCAGAAAAAGTTCCGGAAAAAGATCATAGCTTTGATCTCATTTTATGCATCAACGGACTGGATCATGTACTGAATCCGGAGCTGGTTCTCAACGAAATCGAGCGTCTGCTCAAGCCCTCCGGCGTACTGCTTATCGGCATGACAGTTTTCCCTGCGCCGATCGCCCGCCTGCGTTATTTCTGCGAACGTTTTTTCAGCCTGCTGCGTGATGAAGCCCATCCCTATGCCTATTCCCTACTGGCCCTTGCTCGCACGCTGTCACGGCATTTCGACATCGTTGAAGAGATTAAACTGGATGAATCCTCGCATGCGGATTCCCGCAGCATGCTCAGCGAGTATGCGTTTATCTGCCAGCCAAAAAAAGCAAGAGATAGAGACCGTTCCAAAAAAACCTCCGGGAAAGCCTGAAGGTGGACCTGCACTGCAAGCATCTGGTTATCCATGCACCCAACTGGCTGGGTGATGCGATCATGGCACAACCAGCCATGCGGGCCTTCGCGATGGGTGTGAATGCACAGCGCGTCTCGCTCATCGGACAGCCATGGCTTGCCGACATCCTCCCCTGGCTGGACCTCCCGGGCGCGGTCTATTCTCCCAATGGGGTACAGGACGGCGACGCATCCATCCTCTTCCCCAACAGTTTCCGCGCAGCCTGGCAGGCGGTGCAAAGCGGTTGTAAACGCAGAATCGGCTATCGGGGCCAGTGGCGCAGTCTGCTGCTGAGCGACGCACTAACCCCGCGCATCAGCATGCTCACCGGACACCACCGCGATTATTACAACGATCTGGCCACGCAAATGGGTATCAAGCTTGGCAGCCCGGATGTTCATCTCGTCTGCCCGGAGGAGTCCGTCATCCTCGGCGAACAAATGATAATGGAGCATGGGCTGGATGTCGGGAGAACACTGTGCATCGCACCCGGCGCTCAGTTCGGAGGCGCCAAACGCTATCCAGCCGAGAGTTGGGCGAAGGTAGCGCAGCTCCTGTCAGCACGCGGCTTCCACATTCTGGCGCTGGGTACCCCGGCAGAACGAGACATCGCCGCGCAGGTTCTGGCGGTATGCGATGGTCCCAGCCACAACAGCGCTGGAGCCACAACACTGGCCCAATGCCTGCAGCTTCTGGGAGCAAGCCGTGGCCTGTTATGCAACGATTCCGGGCTCATGCATGTCGCCGCTGGAATGGGTAAGCGCGTAGTCGCTGTCTTTGGTGCTACGGATCCGGAGCGTACGGCACCCTCCGGCAAACACGTCCACCTGCTCTACCAACCCGCGTCATGCAGCCCCTGCCTGCAACGCGAATGCCATGTGGCCGGACATCCATGCATGCTTAACATCTCTCCTGAACAAGTGGCAACGACCTGCCTTGAAGACCAACCATGAAGATTCTGGTCGTCAAACTTTCGGCCTTCGGCGATATCATCCATGCCCTGCCTGCCCTGCAGGACCTGCTGGATCGTCCCGAGGTGAAAGAGGTGCACTGGCTGGTGGATACGCGCTACGCCTTTGTCACACAGGTATTTCCACCACAAGTAAAAGTACATCAGGTCGATCTGCGCGGCGAGCACCCCCTGCATAGTGCATGGCAGACGATTCGCGCCCTCAGACAACAGCATTTTGACGCCGTGCTCGATCTGCAGGGACTGACCAAATCAGCTGTCATGGCAAGCCTTTCCGGCTCGCCGGTTTATGGCATGGATGTGAAACACCTGCGCGAAGGAGCCTCACGCTTCCTGCTCAGGCCCGTACCTTTCCATGCCGAAGAGCGGCATGTCGTGCAGATGTACCGGCGTGTGGCTGCGGCTCCTTTTGGTAACAGTGAGAAACCCATCCCCTACAGCCCACCACAAGCCGATCTTAATATCCACGTACTGCAAACCGGAGAGGCTTTGCTGGAGCACTGGAAGATCAGCGGCAAACGTATCGTCTGGTTACATATGGGCGGAGGCTGGGCAACCAAACAACTGCCCCTGCAAACATGGCAGCAACTCGCAGGGAAACTGACTGCTGAGGGTATTGTTCCAATTCTCGGTTGGGGCAACGAGGCAGAGAAAATCGTGGCCGGCAGGGTCAAGGAAGGCGCTCCTGATGCTCTGCTGCCTGAGCACCGGCTTAACATGGATGCACTGTGCGGCATCTTCGGATGGACCATGGCTGTGGTTGGTCCGGATACGGGTGTAGTGCATCTTGCTGCCGCCCTGGGTACACCGACCATCAGCTTCTGGGGCCCATCGGCCTCATGGCGCTCTGCCCCGCTGGGTGAGAAGCACCGGCATATCGAATCCAAACCGCATTGCGGCCCCTGCTTCAAGCGCGAATGCAACCAATTTATCTGCATGGATATGATACGAGCAGACGATATCATGTCAGCCATCCATGAAATTTCTCTTCTTAGCTGATATGTGGCGCACCACCTTCATTCTCCTGTTCTGTCTGGCAGGTAGTAGCACAGCAACAGCCGCGGCAGCAACACATTGCATGCCCTTTGGCAGCGAGCGCATGCTGTTCAGCGTCGGTTGGGAATTCATCAATGCCGGCACCGCCGACATGCGCATTGAATCGAGTGATAAGGGCTACCGCGTCACATCGTATGCCAACAGCAACAGCTTTCTCGATGCCTTTAAAATGGTGCGAGACATCATCATCTCCGAGGGTGACTGTGTGGACGGCAAGCTGCAAAGCACGCTGTTCAGCGTCGAGCAGAACGAAGGAACATACCATTCGCAGAAGCAGGTGCATTTTCTATGGAAGGAAAACCGCGTTACCCATACCCAGAACGGCCAGACCGACAGCTATCAGGTTCCGGCCGGTCACCTCAATGCCATCGATGCCTTCTTCCGTGTCCGTAAGATGGATTTAAAGCCCGGCATGAAGATTCGCATCCCCATCTTCGACTCGCGCAAGCAATACGAGGTCGAGGTGGATGTGATCAAGCGGGAAAAACTATTCGCGCCCTGGGGTAAACCGGTCGATTGTCTGGTGATTATCCCCAGGTTGAAAACCGAAGGTATCTTTTCCAGCAAGGGCACGGTCAAACTGTGGCTGAGTGACGACGCACGACACATCCCCTTGAAGATGACGGCGAAGATTAAATTCGGCCGCATTGTGGCCACACTAAACAACTATTCAGATGGACAAAACCAATGACATTGATGATTGAACGCTGCCCGGTTGGTTGCGACAGCACGATTGAAGAGTCCGATATTGCCCTTCCGGAAGGCCGACTACGCAGATGTTCCACCTGCGGGCAGTTGTTCAGTGCCTGCACGGTGGAGCGATACGAGCATAGCATGCAGGAGTTCGACGACGAGCAAGGCACCTTTGTTGCACCGGAAAGCGTTCTGCGACAAAAAAAACGGATCGGGCGTATTCTGAAAAACGGGGTAAAGCAGTTCCGTAACCCCCCTTCCCGTATTTCCATGCTCGATGTCGGCTGCTCAAGCGGTTCGGTACTGAATATCGCCAGGGAGATGGGCTTTGATGTGCATGGTGTGGAGCCGGCCCCCAAGGCTGCGGCAACCGCTACCGATAACGGCTTTGATGTGTTCAATGGCTTTCTGCATGAAGCAGAATTTCCGGCGGAAAGCTTTGATCTCGTTTCTCTCTTCGAGGTCATCGAACACCTCAAGCATCCACTTGAACTGGCCAATGAAGTGCATCGCATACTGCGTCCCGGCGGGGTATGGCTGATCGGCACAGGCAATGCCGATTCGTGGACGGCAGACTGCGAAAAAGAAACATGGGAATACTTCGATATTGATCTGCACGGCGGACATATCAGCTTCTTCAACCCAGCCAGCATAAGCCTGTTCGCTGAAAGGAGCGGTTTTGAAGTCGCCCACATCGAAGCACGCCGTGTACGCTTGGTGGAAAAGCAGCATGCCGGGCGGCTTGCCTATCAGGCCTCCAAGCTTGCTTGTGAGTTTCTGGAAATTCCGGCGCGCCTGCTGAACAAAGGGCATGATTTACAGGTCGTCCTGAGAAGGCGGGGATGAAAACAAGTCTTGCCGTTGTCATCTCGACCTACAATGCGCCGCAGATGCTGCGCCTTGTACTGGGCGGCTACGCACGGCAGACGGATACGGATTTCAGCATTTATATCGCCGATGATGGCTCAGGCCCAGCCACAAAGAGCGTCATCGAAGCATACAGGGAAAGCTCCGGCATATCCGTAAAACATGTCCGGCACGAAGATGCCGGTTTTCGCAAGGCTCGCATTCACAATGAGGTTTTCAGACAGGCCGGCGAGGATTATCTGCTACTGACCGATGGCGACTGCATTCCCCTACCGGGACTAATTGCCGCCCATCGTCGATTTGCCACTGACGGATGCTTTGTCAGCGGCAGTCGTATTCTCCTTTCCCAGACGCTGAGTACCAGACTGCAGGCTGCACAAACACCGGATGCCGCTTTTAATCTTGGACACATGCTTACATGGCGCATGCAGGGCGACATTAATCGTCTTCTCCCCCTGCTTCTTCCGCTACATGTCTCGGCAGCCCATGACCGACTGGACGGCATTCGCGGCTGCCACCTCGCCTGTTGGCGCTCCGATCTGCTGACCGTCAACGGCTTTGACGAAAGTTTTGAAGGCTGGGGCCGGGAGGATTCCGATCTAACCGCAAGGCTGCTGCATGCCGGCATCCGCCGCCGTGATCTGCGCGGCTCACCCGTACTGCATCTCTGGCACAGGGAAGAATCGCGTCACCGCCTGGACGCGAATGATGCTATGCTGCGCCAATGTCTGGACGAAAAGCGCATAAGGGCCAAGCAGGGCATCGCCGAATTATGAATCCCGTTTCGGTTTTTATTCCGGTATTGAACGAAGAGGACAAGATCGCCGATGCCGTGCAAAGCGTGCAATGGGCCGATGAGGTCCTTGTCGTCGATACAGGGTGCACCGATGGCACCATTACCATTGCACGCAAGCTCGGTTGCCGCATCGAATCACTCCCCTTTGAAGGCTTCGGGAAGCTGCGCAATCAGGCCGTTGCCCTGTGCAGCAACGACTGGGTTTTGAGCATTGATGCCGACGAGCGCTGCACCCCAGAGCTAAGCCTTGAAATTCAGGCTACACTCACCGGTGAGCCGACTTTCGATGCGTACTTCATCCCGCGCCGGAATTATTTCATGGGTCGCCGGATCAATCATTGCGGCTGGTATCCGGACTATTGCCAGCCGAAACTGTTTAAAAAGGGCGCGCTTACCTATCGTAATGACATGGTACATGAAGGTTTCGATATCCACGGCCGTCTGGGATATCTGAAATCCGATGTGCTGCATTATTCCTTCCGCGATCTGGACCAGGTAATTAACAAGATGAACCGTTATTCGACCCTCGGCATGCAGAAGATGCAGCAACAGGGTAAAACGGCGGGAATGGGCACCGCGCTGGCACGCGGCCTGTGGGCCTTTTTCCGCATCTATGTACTCAAGCTAGGGTTCCTCGACGGCTGGGCGGGTTTTGTGATCGCACTGGGTAATTTCGAGGGCACCTATTATCGCTACGCCAAACTCGCCCTGCGTGATAAACAGGCCGGCGTATCAGGCAGCCATCAGGCCTGAAACAGAGACAAGCCGCATCCTGCGTGTAACATGCGGGGTTTGGGTCTGTTAACACGAATGGAGGCACTGTGATCCCCGACTGGTACAATAAACTGGAAGTATGGTTTGCCAGCCACCGCATTGTGGCTACCGCCCCCGTCGCCGTGCTGCTTATCGTGATGGCAAGGCCGACACCGATGCTCTTGATCGTCGGCGGTATGCTGGTGCTGCTCGGCGAGGCCGGCCGCATGTGGTCGAGCGGGCATATTGATAAAAATGCCGAACTGGCCACTGCCGGGCCATATGCACATACGCGTAATCCGCTGTACGTCGCCAACCTGCTGCTGATGATCGGCTTCTGCGTCATGTCCGGCATCCTCTGGGTCAGCGTTCTGGCTCTGCTCGCCTTTGCCATGATCTACCGTCCGGTGATCCGCGAAGAGGCCGCGCACATGGACAAGTTGTTCGGCGATGACTACAAACGCTGGTCCACCGAAGTACCCCTGTTTTTCCCGCGTTTAACACCAGCACCACGTCAAAGAGGATCCTTCTCGTGGGCGCTCGTGATCCAGCATCGCGAACACAGGAATGCCGCAGCCTTTATCCCTGGCATCCTTCTTTTCGCCCTGATTTATTACTGGAGGCTGTGACATTCGCGCCCTGATGGTGGTCTGCCGTTATCTTGGCGATGTTCTTCTGGCCACACCGCTGGCGGCTTCGTTGCAGAAGGCCGGCTACGAAGTGGACTGGGTGGTGGCCGGCGGCACCGAATCCATTCTCGAAGGCCAATCCTGTGCCGCGAATGTCTGGACTACCGGCGCAAAAAACCCTTGGCTCGAACAGGTTTCTCTCGGCATCCGCCTCATGCGGAAATACGACATGGCCTTCGCGCTTCCTTCCACGGATCGCTCGATGCTGCTGGCGCTTGCCGCATCCAGCCGGGTGCATGCGCTGATCTCCGCCGACCGCTCACAGGAGGCATGGAAACGCCGCATCGCGAGTGTGTGGGCGGATTACACACCGGGCTCGCATATGGTTGGATTGGCCTGCGAACTAGCTGATGCCAGCAACCTGCCTGTGTGCCGCGATGTACAGATACAATGGAGTGCCTCCGATACGGACGAGGTCTTTGCCGCACTGCCATGGTCGCGCGGCAATGCATTCATCCATATTCACCCCTTCGCCCGCTGGCCGTATAAATGGTGGAGAAAAGCTGCCTGGAAACAGATTATCGAAGCTGCACTGAACAGCGGCCTGCGCGTGGTAATCAGCGGTTCGCCGGCAGAAGCGGAGACGGCGCGGGATATGGTCAGCGGCTACCCCGAAACGCATGTGCATGTCGCGGCCGGCCGGTTCAACTGGCGTCAACTTGCCTGCCTTTCACACCATGCCGCCTCCTATATCGGGCTGGATACAGCCAACACTCATCTGGCCGCAGCAGCCGGTGCAAATGTGATTGCTCTTTTCGGCCCGACCGATCCACGCATTTGGGGTCCCTGGCCGAATGGCTTTACCGGCACATCCCCCTGGCAGACGTCCTCACCGCAAGGTATCCAGCGGCAGGGGAATATTTCCTTAATGCAGGGACGTCAGGATTGTGTTCCGTGCCAGATGGAAGGTTGCGACAGGCGTCAGGACAGCGTAAGTCTGTGCCTCAAGGAAATGGAGGCTGATTGGGTATGGGCTGAGGTAGAAGAACGCATTCGCCATTTTCATGATTGACACTCGAACAATTAAAAGGAGACGATAACCGATGGCCAATTCCCTGAGCATAAAGGACCGTATTGAGCAAGGTGAGGTTGTATTACTGTGTATCGCGGCGCTGACTTTCCCCTTCTCGGTAGCGGCCTGCAATATTGCGCTTGGTACCTGCTTGATTATCGGTCTGCTTAACGGGGATTATATCGCGGGATTGCGCCATGTCTGGCAACATCATCGCTCACTGAGCATCGCATGGATGGCCTATCTTGCACTTTTCCCCATTGGCCTACTGTGGAGTCTTGATGTGGACAGAGGGCTGCAAATCATCGGCCGGCAATGGTTTTGGCTGCTGACCCCGCTGGTCATACAGCTCCTAGGTAGCACTGATCGGCGCAGGTTGTTCTTTCTAGCTCTAAGTGCAGGCCTCAGCCTGCATCTGGTTTTCTGCGTTGCGCAGTTCTATGGGTTGGTCACCCTCATCGGCAAAGGTGGTTCAACAGCCACCAATCCCACCGGGTTTATCGGCCACACCAGCTTTGGCTTGGTTTATGGTATCTGGGCTGCATTTCTGGTGCACTGGAGCCTCTTTTTGAATGGCTGGCAGCGCTGGACAACCCGCCTGCTGGCTCTATGGGCGGTCGGCATGATTTTCCTTTCTTCCGGACGAGGCGGTTATCTCGTTGTTGCCGTGCTTTTGCTGGTCATGCTGTGGAAGCTTGTTCGAGTGCGACCATTGTTGAAACTTGGCGCTGCTTCCCTCGCTATTCTTGCCATGGCGGCATTGCTGACCATCGGACCCGGGAAGGAAAGGATTATCAGCTCATGGAATAGCTTTCAGGCGATGGAAAAGGGGAATTTTCGCAACCCGGAAGCACGCTGGTCGCTGTGGTATGCAGCCATTTTAGGCTGGCAACAACATATGCCATTGGGCGTGGGTACCGGTGGCTATCATGTCGCGGCCGATGTGATAAAAGAACAACATCCCGATCTTTTTTACGGTGGTTTAGGTTCCTCACCTGCCCACCCGCACAATATGTTGCTTCAGGCGCTGACCCGCTGGGGCCCCCTCGGCATGCTATTGCTCGCAGCCCTGTTCTTTCTATGGATACGTGAAGGTTGGCGTTGCGACTGGCACTCAGGTCCTGCTTCCGGCTTGATCGCCCTGACGGGCATCGCCCTGTTCGTACAGGGTCTGACCGAACCAAGTTTCGAAGAACATTTTCCCGGCATTCTGGCCGTCATGCTGCTCGGGGCTGGGCTAGCCGCCCGACAGGCTACAACCGTGCCATCGGACTAACTCTTTCCCAAACGATGTGCCACCCAGTGCAAGAAGCGCTGGTGCATGAGATAAAAAGCCTCCCCGCCCTGAATCAGCCACATCGGAAGCTTCCCCTGCTCTGCCCGACGCCAAAGCAGAAGACCGAGAACAAGAAAAACAATTTGACCTGCCCACATAGCCCAGCCAGATACCGACCCCATGCTTACCTGTCGATGCAGCACAAGCTGCACATTGTACAACAGGATGAGCAGGCCGGTGCCAAACAGAAAAGATCCCGTCCGACCCGAACGTTTGGGGGCCAGCGATAGAGGCAGTGCAAAGGCACAAAGTACCAGAATCGTGGTGGGAAGAATGAGACGTCGCTGCCATTCAGCGATAGCCTCCGGCGCATGATCAAGCTGTATTTTCTGCCACAACTGGCCAGGGGTCATCATGATAACATGATCGGATGAGCGGGAATATTTCACCGCGCCAAGCTGACTGATAGGAATATCCACATCGTAATTGGTGAAGGTCAGCATGCGTTGATTGTCCGCTTCCCCCTCCAGTCGCGTCCCCTTATGCATATGCATACGCAGGCCGCTACTGGTGGAGATCAATTCCGCGCTCTCAGCCACATAAAACACCGGCCCGCCCGGACGACCATCCTCAAGCAAGACGCCGTGATAGCGTCCCTCTTCATCCTTGCCATCTACATAGAAGGAAATATCTTCAACCTCGCGCGAAAAACGCTGTGGCGTAAACTCGGGCGAACCCTTGAGGCTGTAAATCTCGCGCAACACATTGTTAAACGCCAACTGTCCCTGTGGCAACACATACATTGAGGTGTAAAAGAGAGCTGCGTAGAGAATCACGGCCGCACCTATCACCGAACGGCAGATGCGGGCGTAGGACATACCCGAAGCACGCATGACATCGATTTCACTGCCCTGCTGCAGGCCGGCAATCAGGTTCTGCATCGACAGAAAAAAGGCGATGGGCACGGTCAACAGGATGAAATAGGGCAATACAAACACCATCAACTCAGCCAGCAGCCCCCAGGGCGCACCGCTATCGGTAATCAGGGCAAGTAACTTGAGCGCCCGACCAAACAGCAACACACCGGTGACCAGAATCAGCCCGGCGGCAAACGGTGCAAACCAGAGACGCAACACATAGCGATCCAGAATCATACGTGCGACCCTAACACGCCCGACGACAATGTTTCATAGATTCCGCGCACCCCGGCAGGTTCGCAGACCAGCAGCGCATCGCAGCCGGCAGCCAGCGCCGCCTTCGCAGCAGCAGGCACATCCTCGCCCGCACCCTTCATACTCAGATCATCGCTCCATATATGGCCTGAAAAGCCAAACTGCTTACGCAGCACATCCTTAAGCCAGAATGGCGACAGCGTCGCCACCTTGTCATCCACCTGCGAGTAGACAACATGTGCAGTCATCACATGCTGCAACCCGGCCTCGATCAGCCGGGCAAAGCTTTGCGCCTCACACAGTAATACATCAAGTGGCATATCCACGGTCGGCACCGCAACATGCGAATCGGCATTGGCCCGCCCATGCCCGGGGAAATGCTTGCCCACTGCCGATATGCCAGCATCCCTTAAGCCCTGCCAGCAGGCAGTCGCCAGATACGCCACGGTATCCACATCGGAGCCATAGGCACGTTCGCCGATCACACCGTGCCCTTCGGGGTGAAACAGATCCAGCACCGGAGCGCAGTTATGCGTAAACCCCAGGCTTTTTAACGCCTCGCCAACCAGCATGTTTTCACGATAAACGGCCTGCCAGGCAGCATCGGCATCCTTGAGCATCAAGCTCCCGCCAGCGGCTGCCGGCTGACGATGGTTAAAAGGCACCCAGGGCATGCGGTTCACTCGCCCTCCTTCCTCATCAATTGCCGCCCAGCTTGCTTCACCAGTGGTCTGGCAAACATCTTCGATCAGCGCTCTGACCTGATCCGGAGATTCGGTATTGCGTGCAAAAAGAATCACACCGAGGGGTGGGCGCTCACGCAACACCTGTCTTTCCCATGCGCTCAAGGTGAGACCTTCGAGGCCAATCAGTAGATGCCTATGCATGGTCTGCTCCTCGTACATCCAGATGATCGCGCAAGGCATCCCCGAGCAGGTTGACGGCCATCACCAGCATAAACAGCACCACCCCAGGCCACACGACCAGCAGCGGCGAAACCAGCATCAGGCTCGTGCCCTCGCGGATCATCGTGCCCAGCGAGGCATCCGGCGGCTGTACACCGATACCCAAAAAGGACAGGCCCGCTTCACCGATAATCACTGCAGCCAGACCGAAGCTGGCCTCCACCAGCAGGGGCGCAGCGATGTTCGGCAAAAGATGACGCACACCGATATACACCGTGCCGGAACCACAGGCCACTGCGGCATCGACAAAGGGAGTGGCTTTCAGGGACAGCACCTGCGCCCGCGACAGACGGGCAAAACCAACCCAGCCAACGGCAACCAGCGCCAGAATCAACTTATCCACACCCGGCCCCAGCATGGCGGCCAGCGCGATGGCCAGCAGGATACCGGGGAAGGAAAGAACGATATCAGCCAAGCGCATCAGCAGGCTGTCGACACGCCCGCCGAACCAGCCTGCAGCGAGGCCGATACTGATGCCAAGAAAAGCGCCGATACCGACCACGACAAGACCGACAGCCAGCGACAAAGACAGCCCTTCCGACAAGCGGGCCAGCACATCGCGACCCAAGGCATCGCAACCCAGCGGATGTATTGCACTCATGCCGGCCAGCACTGCATCGAGATCGACTGCATGCCCATCTGTTCCATGCAGCAGAGCCGCCGACAACACCAGGATTGGCAGCAGCAGGCAGATCACTGCCAACTTCACCGCAGGACGTTTAAGCATCTGTTTCATGCGCTCCGCTGCCGAGGGTCAAGCCACATAGCAAGCACATCCGCCAACAGATTAGCCAGCACATAAAAGGAGGCAATCAGCAGCACACACCCCTGTACCAGCGGGTAATTGCGCTGTTGAATGGCCTCAATGGTCAACAAACCAAGCCCGGGCCAGTCGAACACCGTTTCCGTAATCACCGCACCACCCAACACCGCCCCCAGTTGCAGAGCAAACATGGTCAGCACGGGAATGGCCGCCATGCGGCCTGCATGCCGCCACCACAACATCGTGTCATGCACGCCCATGGCACGTGCCGTTCGTATCGCATCACTGCTCATTGCCTCAAGCCAACTGGATCGTGCCATACGCGACAACACAGCAGCCAGCGCCGTACCCAGAGTGATGGCGGGCAGGATGATACTGCCCGGCTGATCCATACCCGACACAGGCAACCAGCCGAGAAAAACAGAAAACAGCAGCATCAACATCGGCCCGAGCCAGAAATTGGGGATCGATACACCGAGCAGGGAAAAGCCCATCGCCGTCATATCCTGTCGCTTGCCTGCATGGCGAGCCGCCCAGAAGCCCAGCGGTAGGGCAAGGACTACAGCGAGCAACAGGCTTGCCCCGGCAAGCCGTGCCGTGGCTGGTAGTCGCTCGGCGATCAGACCCAGCACCGGGCGCTGATCAATCAGGCTTTGTCCCCAGTCGCCATTGGCAAGACCGGCCATGAAATGAAGGTATTGAGTCCACAACGGTGCATCCAGATGCAGGGCATGGCGTAGCGCCTCGCGGTCTGCAGGCAGCGCCATTTCACCGAGCAGGGCATCCACAGGATCGCCGGGCACCAGATGCAGCATCAGAAAAACCAGTGTGGCTACGCCGAGCAGGGTGGGAATGGCCTGCAACAGGCGATAAAGGATGAGGCGCATCAGCATGGCCTCAGGCTAACCGTCTTTTTTCAGGAAAACAGCGCAAAAAAAGAGGGGGCCGTAGCCCCCTCGGTGAATCAACCTGCATGCCCGCCTATTCGACGGTCACATGGATGGTCTCACACCAATCATTGCCGTAGGATTGATGCAGGCCATTGGCGAATTGCAGGGTCAACGTGTGTTCGCCCGGTGCAAGCGTCAGGGTGGTCTCCGTCTGTCCCTTGCCGAAATGCTTATGCGTTTCATCCTTGGGTACAGCTGCACCCTCAGCGATACAATCGCCATCGATAATCAGATGATGATGTCCTGTGCCCTCTATCGCCTCACCGGCAGGCTGGACCGACATGCCGCTAATTTTCATCTCCACCTTGAACTCGGCCGGAACAACTGCGCCGTCATGTGGCTCGGCAAACGAAACGCCACCATGGCTGACGCCCTCATGCGCTATGGCACTACCACCAAGCGAAAAACCGGCCAGCAACAGGGCAGAACATACGATGCTCGAAACTTTCATTGATATCCTCCTGATTATGCCTGCGGCATTCATCTTACGATCATGCTTGGCAAGCAGGTTGCGAACGCTAGTGTTGCCTCGGATAAAGATAAAGCGGAGAGAAAATGCAGGTATCGCAAATCCCCGAGCCGGAAAGGTTCCGTTCTCAGGACTATCTGAATGTACTGGATGATGTTCCTGCAGTGGAACGCTGCCGCGTCACAGCGGCAGCCATGCAGAGCATGCATGCTTCAGCCGCTCGCCACTATCCTCTGGAGGCGTGTGGCCTGTTGCTGGGCAAGCTCAATGCAACCGGATGGGATATTGATGAAGCACGCGAGGTGGAAAATCTGAACACCGAACGGGCCGCCGACCGTTTCATCCTTGATCCGCAAGCCTATCAGGCCGTTGATCGCGAACTGGCTGGCAGCGGGCGCGAAATCATCGGCATCTGGCACAGCCATCCCGATTGCCCGGCCAAGCCCTCACCGACTGATCTCTCTGCCGCATGGGACGGCTTCGCCTATATCATCGTCAGCACCTGCCAGGGCATCGCTGCCGATACGCGCTGCTGGGCGCTGAATGATAGTGGAGAGCGCTTTGCCGCAGTGCCTATAGAAGCATCGTTAGCGGACAAACAAGCACAAGAATCGACGGCTGGAGCACGCCCATGATGATGCGCAACCTGACCCTGCTGCTGGCTGTCATGCTAACCTGCTGCACAACGACAGCCCAAACCAAGGAACTCGACGGGCTTGCCGATAGCGGTGAGCAAAACCTTCCCATCTCGCAGATGAACACGGATTTCCTCTATCTGGCTGCGGTACAGGCTATGGAAAATGACAACCCGTCGCTGGCTGTCGGTTTTCTGAAGGCGCTGGTTGAAAAGGATCCCGAAGCCGTGCTGCCGCGCATGCAACTGGCCGAAATTCTGTTGCAAGCCGGCCGCGCTGCGGAAGCCAGAGCACCGGTCAATGAACTGCTTTCCATGTCGGACCTGTCGGCTGAAATCCGGAATAACGTGCGCATGCTGCAGGTGCAACTGCTGGTACTTGATGACAAGCAGGATCAAGCCATTGAAAGCCTGCAAGCCATTCTGCGCGACACCCCGGATGCCTACCCTGCCCGTCTGATGCTCGTGCGTCTGCTGACCGCCGGCAAACGCATTGCCGATGCGCAGCGCAGCATCGCTGATGGCCTTAAGTACGGGCAGAGTCCGCAGCTTTACCACATTCAGGCACAGCTCTACATCCGTGAGGGAAAATTCGATAAGGCAGAGAAATCGCTCACCACACTGATGCAGCTCGAACCGGACGAGTCGGGCCCGGTCCTGATGTTCAGTCAGCTGGCTCTTCGTCTGAATAAACCGGTTAAAGCTGAGAATGTGCTGCGTCACCACTTGGTGAATCATCCCGAAGCCCTGGGCGTGAGTAATGCATTGGGTCGCCTGCTGGTCGAACAAAACCGCAGCAAAGAGGCCATTGCCATCTATGAGGATATTGCCGAGCGCACAGGTGGCAACTCGGATGTGCTGATTGCCTTGGGCTTACTGCATTATCAGGACAAGGATTTTGAACAGGCTGCCGTCATCTTTCGCAGGGTGCTGAAACAGGGAAAGGATTCACGCGCCGCTTTCTATCTGGCTGCCTGTCTGGAATCGCTGGGGCAAAAAGACAAGGCGCGTGATATGTATCAGCGCATCAAGAATGATGATGAGAACTTTGCAATGGCGCAGTTGCGCATGGCAGCCATGGACCTGCGCGCCGAACGTATCGATGCGGCCCTTGTCGCCCTGCGCCAGCTGATCCGCAGTGAGCCGAATATGGCTGATGCCTACAGCCTTCTATCGGCTGCATTGATGCGCAAAAAAGCATTCCGGGCTCTACTGGATGAAACCGAACCGGCACTGTCCTTGGAGAATGTCCCCGTGCAGTTGTTGTTCAACCGTGCTGCGGCCTTCGAAGGCCTGAAGCAGTACAACGAGGCTGCAGGTCAGATTAAAAAACTCTTTACCATTGAGCCGGACAACATCGAAGCACTGAACTTCCTGGGTTATCTGTACGCCGAACAGGGTGTGCAGCTCGACGAAGCCGAGAAGCTGATCCGTCGCGCCTTGAAAGAGCACCCGGACAACGGCTACTACCTCGATTCACTGGCCTGGGTGCATTATCAGCGTGCCGAGTACGATAAGGCGCTTGCCGTGCAGCGTGAGGCCATCGGCCTTGTCCCGAATGACCCTGTCATGCGTGAACATCTGGGCGACATGCTGTGGAAAAGCGGCAAGCTCGATGAGGCGCGCGCCACATGGAAGGATGCCATCAAACTGGGCCATGAAGACAGGCGGAGCATGCAGAATAAAATAGATAAAGGTCTGTGATGCCGGCCAGTCGCTGCATTCTCCCCTGCATCGCTGCCTTACTGTTCCTCACCGCCTGTGCAACACTTCCTCAATCAACTGACACACCGGGAATCGGACCTTACCACACCATCAGTGCGCACCTGCTCGTTATGGAACCAAACCGGCGCTGGCAGGTGATGCTGGACTGGCAGGCCGACACGCCATCCAGAGGTCAGGCACGCCTTACACATGCCGCCAGCGGCATGGTTGTTGAGCTGCGCTGGCAGCGCAACGATATTCGTCTGCGCGACAGCAATTCCCCGGAGTGGCGCAAGGTAAGCACGGAGCAACTGGCCGAACACGGCATTGTCGTCTCCCCCTACACCCTGTCACAGTTTCTTGCCGGCCAGATTCCTCCCGGCTTCCGGAAAACAGGCCCGGACACCTGGGAGAGTAAACGCAGCGGCGGTCTGGTTCGCGTTGCCTGGCAAGCAGAGACACAGCGCCTGGAGCTCAGCGATATCCGGCATGGCAGGCGCGCCACCCTGATTATCATCAAGGGAGAAAAGACCCTCCCTGTTTCGAATACATCACAGGACAACTCTTCCCATGCATAAACTGCAAGCCCCGGCCAAAATCAATCTGCATCTGCACATCACCGGCCTGACGAAGCAGGGTTATCACCTGCTTGATACCAGTTTCGCCTATGTCGATGTGTGCGACATCCTGCATATCGATACCGCGCCTGATCTGCAGGTCAGCTGTTCGGACCCAGCACTCAATGGTGAGCACAATCTTGTATTCCGTGTGCTACAAGCCTTGCGTGCTGAATACAGTGTCGCCCAAGGCTTGCACGTGCATGTCGAAAAAAACCTGCCGGCGCAGGCAGGACTGGGTGGTGGTTCCTCTGATGCTGCAACGGCACTGATGGCGGCCAACAGGTTGTGGGGTCTGCATCTGACCAGCTCTGAACTTACCAGATTCGCCACCCCCTTCGGGGCTGATATCCCCTGTTTTCTGTTCGGCGGCGCCAGCATCGCCCACGGCATCGGCGAAAGGCTCGCACCCCTTGAGCTAGCGCCGGAGGATCAATACGTCGTACTGGCCCATCCGGGCGTCGGACTTTCCACCGCCGCTGTGTTCACATACTTCGACGAAGGGCATGGCATGGCCCCCGGTCAATTGCCCCCTGCTGAATTGACCCCACTGGGGGTGAAAGCTACCATGCGCGCCGGTTTGAAAGGTGGTGCAGAAGAGTCGCTCCCGCTTGGTGAAAACGTGTTGGAAACTGTATCTCTGCAAATGTGCCCCGAGCTTGCCCGCATGCTCGCAGCGATGAAGCAGGAACAGCCGTCCAGCTGGATGAGCGGCAGCGGAACTGCCTGCGTTTCCCTTTGCGACAGCGCGGCGCAAGCCGAAGAAATGGCAGAGCGTCTTGCAGCGGGTGGACTCGCCGCATGGACCCATGCCGGCAAACTGCTGGCCCAGCATCCGCTGCATAACAGCGGCATGCAGCCAGCCGACTGGGGCGTAGCCAAGCGGTAAGGCAACGGGTTTTGATCCCGTCAGGCGCAGGTTCGAATCCTGCCGCCCCAACCAGAACAAAACCGAAGCGAAAGCTTTGGCGAAACATGGGAAGGCAGGATGAGAACCTATAGGTTCGACCCGAGCACAGCGTGCGAGGGAACGGCGAAGCAATGCGACGCCGGCCCCGAAGGGGTGAGGCACGAAGTGCCGAATAATCCTGCTGCCCCAACCATATTGATCGCGTTGCGTTCCATACGCAAACAGGAGAGCGAGCTATGATGGAAAAACACATGCGTCTTTTCTCGGGGACATCAAACCCCATGCTGGCCTCCGATATATCGGATTATTTGCATATCACCCCCGGCAAGCTGGACATCACACGCTTCTCCGATGAGGAGATATTTATCCAGATCGGCGAAACAATCCGCGGCCTCGATGCCTTTATCATCCAGAGCACTTCTCAGCCGGCTAACGATATGCTGATGGAACTGCTGATTTTCATGGATGCGGCCAAACGTGCTTCAGCCCGCCAGATTTGCGCCATCATCCCCTACTTCGGCTATTCCCGGCAGGAACGAAAGAGCATGAGCCGCACCCCCATCAGTGCCAAGCTGGTGGCCGATATGATCACCGTGGCTGGTGCAACGCGTGTGTTAACCATGGATCTGCATGCAGGCCCCATTCAGGGCTTCTTCAACATCCCGGTGGATAACATCTATGCCGCACCCATTTTTCAGAAGGACATCCGTACTCGTCCGCTGGATGATGTGGTCATTGTCTCCCCTGATGTCGGCGGCGTGGTGCGCGCCCGCGCCCTGGCCAAACGTCTGCATGTGGATATTGCCATCGTCGACAAACGCCGGCCCGGTCCCAACCGCGCCGAAATCATGAATATCATCGGCGATATCGAAGGCCGCCACTGCATTCTTCTTGATGACATGGTGGATACCGCAGGCACTTTGTGCGGCGCCACGGAAGCACTGCTGGATCGCGGTGCGAGCAAGGTTTCGGCCTATGCAACGCACGGTGTTCTCTCCGGCCCTGCCGCCGAGCGTCTCGCCAACTCCCGACTGCATGAGCTGGTGATTACCGACACCATTGCCCAGCCCAAGGCCATCATGGACACCGGCAAGGTACGTATCCTGACAGCCGCCCCGCTGATCGGTGAGGCCATCAGCCGCATCTACAGTGCCCAATCCGTCAGCAGTCTGTACGACTAGACTGTTTCCGGCGCACCCCTTCGACAGGCCAGCCTTGGCCGTTGTTTTATCATGTCTGCCGGCTATACTCCCGCGCCCGTGCGCCAGTTGATTGACAAGGCGGACACACCGTAACGGGACGACCCGTCGGTGCATTAAAAAGGAGAGATACCTGTGACTGATTTTGTTATTGAAGCAGATTTGAGAGAAACAACTGGTCGTGGCGAAGCACGCCGTTTGCGCCGTGCCGGCCTGACGCCAGCCGTTATTTATGGTGGCGACAAGCCTGAACTGGCCATCACAATCAATACCATGAGCACAGCCAAGCTGCTGGATCAGGAAGCCTTTTACTCCTCCATCGTGGAGCTTAAGGTGAAAGGCTCACGCGGTAGCAACAAGGCTCTGGTCAAGGATGTGCAGTGGCATCCGGTACGCGACGAAGCCATCCATATCGATTTTTACCGGGTATCCTCCAGTGACATGGTGCACATGGAAGTTCCTCTGCATGCAGTCAATGCCGAGACCTGCCCTGGTGTGAAGAAGGGCGGCTTGCTGGAAATTATCCGTCATACGCTGGAAGTGACCTGCCGCGCCGACAGTATCCCGGAACATATCGATGTGAGCTGCGACGGACTGGAAGTCGGCGATTCTCTGCATATTGAAGATGTCGCCCTGCCGGACGGCGTGCAGATTCAGCATGAGGTGAATTTCACCGTGCTGACCATTGCCGCTCCTAAGGTTGAGAAGGCAAGCGAAGAGGAAGAAGAGGCTGAAGTCGAAACTGCTGCAGCTGATTCCGAAGCCGAGAAAGACTGACCGGTACGAGGATGCAACTGCTCGTCGGGTTGGGTAACCCGGGCAACAAGTACGAAACAACGCGTCACAATATCGGATTCCGATTTGTCGACACGCTGGCCGAAAAACAGGGGCTGCGCTTTGCCGCAGCCCCTCGTTTTAAGGCTGAACTCACCGAGTGGCAAACGGGCACCCACCGCGTGCTGCTGGTTAAACCACAAACCTTTATGAATAACAGCGGCGAATGTGTCGGCCCTCTGGCCCATTATTACGGGATTGAGAGCAGCGATATCTTCGTTGTTTATGATGATCTGGATCTGGCTTCCGGAAAATTTCGCATGCGCACCGGCGGTGGCCACGGCGGACATAACGGTCTGAAGTCGCTGAACCAGCACTTGCCAGATGGCAACTACCATCGCCTGAAAATCGGCATCGGCCGACCACCGGCCGGCATGGAAGTCACCCCGTGGGTGCTCGGGCGTGCGGATGCCACAGACCGCGAGCAGGAAGCGCGCATCTTCGCAGCACTGCTTGAGGAAATGCCCACTGTACTGGATGGCAATCTGGCACTGGCTGGCAATCATATGCACTTACATTTGCAGGAGAAGTAAACCATGGCTCTGAGTATCGGCATCGTCGGCCTGCCCAATGTGGGAAAATCCACGCTTTTCAACGCCCTGAACGGAGGCGGTGCGGAAGCAGCCAATTACCCATTCTGCACCATCGACCCCAATGTCGGTATTGTGCCGGTTCCCGATTCGCGACTGGATGCCCTTTCCACCATCGTCAAACCACAAGCCATCCAGCATGCCGTGGTTGAATTCGTCGATATCGCAGGACTGGTTGCGGGTGCGGCCAGCGGCGAAGGCTTGGGAAACAAGTTTCTCGCTAATATCCGCGAATGCGCCGCCGTAGCACATGTGGTGCGCTGCTTCGAGGATGACAATGTCACCCATGTATCCGGCTCGGTTAACCCTCTATCCGATATCGAGGTGATTGACACCGAACTGATGCTCAAGGACATGGAAACCATGGACAAGGCTATCGAGCGGGTACAAAAACAGACCAAAACCGGCAACAAGGATGCACTCTCCTTGCTGGCGCTGTATGAGAAGGTGCGCAAGGGACTGGAAGACGGGCATACGGTACGTCGCCATGGGCTTAATGCAGAAGATACAAGTCGCATTGCGGACCTCTGCCTGCTCACCGGCAAACCGGTGTTGTATATCGCCAACGTCGATGACGGTTCCCTGCCCGACGGTAATGTGATGGTGGATGCGGTGCGCAAGCACGCCGCTGAAGAGGATGCCCGTGTGGCCGTCGTCTCGGCCCAGATCGAATCCGAACTGGCTGAAATGGATGCCGAGTCGAAGATCGAGTTCCTTTCCGATTTGGGCTTGGTAGAGCCCGGGCTAAACACAGTTATCCGCGAAGCCTACACCCTGCTCAATCTGATCACCTACTTTACTGCCGGGGTTAAAGAGGTGCGCGCCTGGACCATCCATCGCGGCGATACCGCCCCTAAAGCAGCCGCTGTAATCCATACCGATTTCGAAAAGGGCTTTATCCGCGCCGAAACCATTGCTTATGCCGACTTTATCGCCGGCAAGGGCGAACAGGGGGCCAAGGAAGCCGGCAAGATGCGTTTGGAAGGCAAGGAGTACATCGTCAAGGATGGCGATGTGATGCACTTCAGATTCAATGTCTAGCTGGCGCTTCAACGTCTAATTCGCGTCTTTCTTCTCACAGACATAGTGGATTAAAAGGGGTGGTTATCTTTGCTGCATGATGTTCTGGCCCACCCTTTCTGGACATACCCTTCCGCACCTTACATATGGGCTGCAGGGCTGCTGTTCGGCGTAAGCCACTCCTTGCTGGCAACACAGATGTGTCGTCAGTACGCCGCCCGCCTCGGCATCAGGGCCACATCCTACCGCCTCTATTATTCCCTGCTGGCCACGCTGCTAACCGCTCTGTGGTTATGGATGGTGCATGCCTTGCCCGATGCGCCGCTGTATGCCCTTGAAGGCGGCACGCGCATCGCTTTTTTTGCCATGCAAGCCATCGGCATCGGTATCATCCTGCTCAGTTTCCGTGCCTTTAATGCTGCCATTTTCCTCGGCCTGAAAAACATGCCGGAAACAGGTGAGCCCTTTGTCGAAAAAGGCATCTACCGCCATATGCGCCATCCGATGTATAGCGGCTTCATGCTTCTCCTGCTGGCCAGCCCCGTGCAAAGCATGAACAGTCTGCACCTGAGCCTTGCCGTATGCGCCTACTTCATCATCGGCAGCTTATTCGAGGAGCATCGCATGCAACTCCTTCATCCAAGCTACGACAAATATCGCCGCTGCGTGCCGGCCTTTTTTCCACGTATCCCGTTATTTCAACGTAACACCGGGATGAGAAAATAATGGCCATCTATCGCCGCTTTCAGGACGGCATGCCATGGTATCTGGCGCGCTATTACTGGTGGGCCTACCTGTGGGATAAAAGCATCTGGTTCTTTGATCATCAGCCGATTATCAACGCCATCCTGTTCGGTAACTACCGCAAGCTGCAGGCCATGACCCTGCCGCATGTCACCACCAATCCGATGCACCAAGTGCTGCAACTGACCTGCGTATACGGTGAGTTGACCGGCAAACTTCTGGAGCGCCTGCCGCAGGGCATGTTCATCGCCGATGCCTGTGTGGATCAGTTGAAGTTGGCTCTGCGTAAAACCGCTAACCGCCCGAACCCCTTGCATGCCACACGCCTGAACGCTGAAAGCCTGTCCTATGCGGATAACAGCTTCGATCAGATCATTGTCTTCTTCCTGTTCCACGAAATGCCGCACGACGCCCGCGAGCGCTGCATTGCCGAGATCGCCCGCACCCTGCGCCCGGGCGGCAGCCTCATCCTCACCGAATACGCCCCACTTCCCGAAAAACACCTGCTTTACCGCTTTCCGCTCACCCGCTGGATCATCAGCCGGCTTGAGCCCTTCCTGCCCGACTTCTGGCGACACAATGTCCGCGCCTCACTTGAACATTCCTTACAGCAACATGGGAAATCCCTTGGCGCCGAGATACATGCTGACTGCTTCGCCAGTTTCTACCGCGTCACTTCGTTCACCATAAAATAAAAGAACCGCAGCAGATGCTGCGGCCCTTTTCCCTACATCCAGCCAAATGACTTCAGGCCAGAGAATCAGAACGCATACTGGGCCATCAGGTAGCCGAATTTCGCTTGGTCTGCCTTGCCGGCGTTACGTTCGGTAACCGCAGCGCCCGGATTGAAGATGCCGAACAGACCGACCAGTTTCAGGCCTTTAAGCGCTGCAACCTTATACACAAGCTTGAAATCGATTTCAGTACCAGCCTTGGTTTGTGCATAGGTCGTTGCGCCGGCAAAGACATTGCCTGTGCCCACAACATTCAGCCAGTCACCCTGTGCCTTATCCAGAGAAAGGAAATGAAAATCGCCGATGAAGGTCAAGCCATCCAGCGGAGATGTTTTCACAGACAGACGCATATCCTTCATGTTGGCCCATGAGAAGAAATCCATTTCGCCGTATTGGGCATGATTGGTGTGATACGGGAAGACAAAGTCCTTGTGCGTGGTCGCATTGGCCTTGTCATCGCCGGGACTGAAGTCGTATTCAGCACCGATGCGCGTTTTCCAGAAATCGAATGTATAACCCGCTTTCACGGCATAGGCCGATGCCTTCTGTGATACGCCATTGGACCAGGTTCCGCTCTGCATGGCTGCCTCGGCTGTACCATCAAAGCCACTCCATGCGCCGAACAGGCGGGCACCATAGGTATTCATATTGCGTCCCTTGCCTACAGCAGCCTTCTGATTGTGCTGCCAGTTGATCAAATAGGTATCGATGCCGCTGTTCGGCGCGAATGTGTACGTGCCATAAGCACCGATCAAACGACGATCCTCCCATGTCACCAGCGATTGCCCCTGAGGACCAGGGCTTGTGGCCGTGACAGTCGGTGTAGGCGTCATCATGCCGATATCCGCCGGATGTACCGCAAAGACATCGAGAGACAGCGGGCCGGATTTATACATACCCTTCACGCCGTCAAAGGTGCGGGCCACATCCTTCCAGCCCAAGTGACCCAACAGACGCTGATCACCATAGACCAGTTGCTGGCGACCAAGCCTGAGAGCAAAGTCAGCGATGTCGTACTGCAGATAGGCTTGCAGAAGATCGGCCTGGGTAAAGTTCTGCGTGCCATTGGCTACGGTATGATTCTTGATGATGACAGCCTGAGGCTGTAACAAGGCCGTCAATCCATAGCCCAGATCGCCTTGGGCTTTCAGATAAAGGCGGGAATCGAATTCCCAAGCGTTATTGTTGACCGTTGAATTAAAATCATAGTTATTGAACGACTGATAGCGCTCTCGCAAATCGCCATTCACCGTCCAGCTTGCAGCCTGAGCCTGTGCTCCAATCATCATAAAGGCCATGGACAGCCATACATATTTCATCATTCCTGATTTCACTTCGATCTCCCTGGAGTCCGTATTTACATGCTTATTCAGCGCCCTGGTGCAGCCATTGGCAGACACGGGGCTTGTGCCCGGTGCTGCAGCACATACGAGCATGGCCGCGTCTGATGCCTTGCAAGCTATGGGCGGCAGTTTTGTCTGCCACCCATGCTATGACAGGCTGTTATTGAATAGGCGTTGGCTTCTTAAGCTGCTGCATCAAATCATTGTTCCATTCGCCGGAGACATTGATATGAGCCACTGCGCCCAACAGAATGGCTTCGATCAGATTATGGCTCAAATACACATGCAGCCCCGGCTGCCTGAAGGTGTAGATGGCAGCACCCGCAGAACCTGCAGCGATTACCCAGCTTTCCAAACCGGTCATGGGTACATCCGAGAAGTTCCCGCGCTCCCAGACATAATCCCCGTGACCACCAATCAGATGTGGAAATGACTGGCGATTGGCCTGTTCATGAACAATCAGCACCGTATCACCAACCTCAGCTTTCAATGCATTATCCCCGGTCAGCGCGCCCTTCACACCGTTAAAGACAACATGGGTCGGGGTCAGGGTTTTCATCACCTTCATATCGTCACCATAGCTATCGATCGGCTTTGCATAACGCTTGTATACGCCGTTCTCATCCTTGGGGATGTAGTAGTCCTGTTCGCCGATATAAAATGCTTTGTTGTACTTGACCTGCTTCCCGGCCTTATCCTTCAGACCATCCCTTGGCAGCACCATGATGGCGCCATTCATGCCATGCACTACATGCCACGGAATCATCGCTCCACCCGGCGCGCAGTGATAAACAAACACCCCTGCCTTGACGGCCTTGAAACGCAATACCACCTCTTCACCCGGTTTGACGATGGTCAGCGCGCCGCCGCCCAAAGCACCCGTTGCAGCATGGAAATCAATGTTGTGGCTTAAGGTGCTGGAGGCTGAATTGACCAGTGTCAGCTCTACGTAATCGTTTTCATGCACCACGATGATAGGGCCGGGAACACTGCCGTTGAACGTAAATGCATGGATAAAGACACCCTTATCAATCTCGATCTCTTTTTCCTGCATGACCATTTTTACCTGAACAATCTTTGGCGCACCTGTGACCGCTTGCTCGTGTTCAGGCAGATATGGTGGGGCAACCAGCGTTTGCGTCACCCGCTCCAAACCATCAATCCCTGTTGCTTTCGCCGTACTGCCAAGCATAAAAACGGCTGCGAGCCCGACTCCCAATAAGCCGAGCATGTTTTTTGTTTTCATTTGTTTCCTCTCTTTATTTTTTCGCAGGGCGCGGAAAATAGATGTGCGCAACTGCAATGAGAGGATGGTAAATTAGCCGTTCAGAGATACCTTGATGTATATCAAAAAAAGAGACCCGGAATGTTAAATCAGTGTTTTTCCGGGCTTAGCGTTGCCAATCTTTATTAACATGAAGCGACTGCCTGCGTTTCGCTTGCTGTGAAAAATATAAAGGAGCAAAGAAAATCAGCATACACTCAAGGCCTAAAAGAATCTTGGAAGCACTCTTCACAAATTCGCTGATCGAATGCACATGAAAACCTACGCAAAAACCGGCCTGAACAACGATCACAGACAATCCGGTAATGAGTGTTGCCAGATAAATCACAAGGCGTGCTGTGCTGTGCTTTCCCTTGAGAAGTAAATAAAATCTGGTGGTTAAAAATACGATACAAGTCAGAACGAAGTTGCCGACTACAAAAACAAGTTGTGAAGGAAAGCCTGTACTGCCTGCCATCCCGGCAATCGACTGACCCATATGGAATAATGCCCTCAGGGTCGGCTCGGCCAACAGGCTGAGGAAATCCAACCCGTATTCAAAGAAAAACAATGCGGCGACAGCAATAAGGAAAACGATTGCGATATTCAAAATGATCTGCCGGCTACTTGTCATAAACTCAGAAACACCGGGCCAGATGGATGCCACACGAAAGAGGAACAAGGCCATCCTGAGCAAGGATGTTGAGGGGGGTGTTCATTGGTCACCCGGAAGTTGATCTGTATATTCATGATTCAAGGGCTCCGGATGCTTTCTACTTGCCTGCAGGGAATAATATAGAGGTGCATAGGAAATCAATACACCCTCAAGTCCAAACAGAACCTTGGAAACATCCGTCAGCCATTCGCTGATCACGTTCGGCGGGAAACCTCTACAAAAACCAGCTTGAATGAGCATCAGGGAAAAGCCGGCAATAAGTGTTAAGCCGGCAATCACAACCCGTTCCCATGTGTGCCTTCCCCTGAGGAGAGCGTAAAATCCTGTAGATAAAAAAATAACGCAGGTCAGCAGAAAGTTTCCAATCAGATAAAAGGCCAGTGCAACAACTGGTCCATTGCCCGCCATACCTGCAATCGCCTTGCCTATAGAAATCAGTTCTTTTAGAACCCATTCAAGATATTCACCCAGGAAGTTCAGTCCATATTCAAGAAAAAAAACCCCGCCGATTATCATCGCGAATATCGCTGTAATGAGCAAAATGGCTTTATGGTTCTTTCTCATGGCGTCAAAAATATCGTGCCAGTTGGATGCCAAGCCAGGTAAGAACAAGGCAGATGGCGACTTGCCCAAAGACATTGACGGCGGCAAGGCCGAACGCCCCCTGCTCCATCAGGCGAATCGATTCCATCGAGTAGGTGGAGAAGGTGGTGAAGGCACCAAGCAGGCCGACAGTAAGCATCAGGCGAAGCAGTTCACTGTAAGAGGAACGCTCCAGCAGATAGACGAAGAGGAACCCGAGAGCAAAGCTCCCCAGCGCATTGACTGCGAAGGTTCCCCATGGAAATGAACTTCCACTGGCGCGCTGAATGGCCCCGGCCAACAGCCAGCGCAGCGAAGCGCCAATCGCTCCACCAGCGGCCACAGCAAGCAACTGCCTCACTTCTTCCCGCCCTTTCCATTCTTCATGCCACGATGTTCCTCCAGCCAACGTATGCGTTCACCCAGCTTACGCTCAAAACCTCTGTCCGTCGGCCTGTACAGGCCCTGACCATCAACCCCGTCGGGAAAGTGTCCCTGTGTCACCACAGCATCCTCAGCATCGTGCGCATATTGATAACCTGCACCATGCCCCAACTCCTGCATCAGTTTAGTCGGTGCATTACGCAAATGCATCGGAACCGGTGCATCCGGGTATTCCCGCGCCAGAAGCCGTGCCGCCTTCTCGGCAACATAAGCAGCATTGCTTTTCGGCGCCAGTGCCAGATAGATCACAGATTCAAACAGGCCCTGCTCTCCCTCCGGTGAACCAAGCACCTCATACATGCGCCGGGCCTCAAGGGTGATACTCAACGCATGCGGATCGGCCAGCCCGATATCCTCCGTGGCCATACGAATCAAGCGCCGGGCTATATACAAAGGCTCCTCACCGGCTTGCAGCATGCGTGCCAGCCAGTAGGTAGCGGCATCGGCATCGGAGTCACGCACACATTTATGCAGTGCAGAGATCAAATCATAGTGGAAATCCCCGTCGCGATCATACTGCGCTGATTTGCGGCCCCAGTGCGTCTGCACCTCAGGTAACGTCCAGTGCTTTGCAGGGAATGCGTCGCTTAATGCCTCCAGTGCATTAAGCACATAGCGGGCGTCGCCGGACGCTGCAGAAGCCAGCCAGTCAGCAGCATCAGAAGCCAGAGAGAAACCATCATTTTCTTCACGCAGGGAGGCCACGCCGCGCTCGACTATCTGGCAAAGCCCGGCCGCATCAATGGGTTTGAGTACAATCACCCGACAGCGCGACATCAACGCATTGTTCAGCGAGAAAGAAGGATTCTCCGTGGTTGCTCCGACAAGCACCAGCGTCCCCTCTTCGATATAGGGCAGTAGCACATCCTGCTGTGCCTTGTTGAAGCGATGGATTTCATCGAGGAAAAGAAGGTAACTGCGTCCTTCGGCACGGGAGCGTTTGACCACGTCCTGCACCTCGGCCTTGCCTGCCGACACAGCGGAAAGATGCGCAAAGGGCATATCGGCCGCCTCAGCCATGATGTTGGCCAAGGTTGTCTTGCCCACACCAGGTGGTCCCCAGAACACACAGGAAGAAGCGTGCCCTTCCCTGACCAGTGCGGCAAACCAGGAATCTTCGCCAGTTAATTGCGGCTGCCCGACCACTTCTTCGAGACGGCGCGGCCGCAACCTGTGCGCCAGCGGCGCGGCGGCCGCAGTATCCTCAAAAAGCTCCCTGGTGTTCAGCAAAGCCTCAAAAATGTTTGCCGACAGATAACGCCAGGCTCTGCCGGCGATTTCTATAGGTGCCATCGAAAGCACTGGCATTATTGATGGTGCGCTTGGCGGCAAAGGAATACACATAGGCCAGATCGAAATGCACACCGATCATGTCTGCCCCTGCACCCAGCGACACACGATGCATATTGGCATCAGCAATCCGGGCGTTGAAACCACCATCCTTGCTTGCCGCCTGATCGAAGGCATAACCAAAGCGCAGTGTCGTATTCTCACGCCAGAACCAGGTCGCACCTGTCATCAGCGCGAAGCTGTCGCGCAGGCTCAAAGGATTGAGTTCGGCTGTGGAGCCCACCACATCAAGATTTTTCTGTCTGGACCAGCGGGTCCATGAGGTATCCACCTCAATACGCAGCTTATCATTAAACACATGCATGGCACCGATGCGTGCCACATCCGGTAGCTTGACCTTGACGCTGGCATTGCCATTCACGGCTCCGCTTGCTGTACCACTGAGCTTGATGGTGGCACCACTTTTAAGCATGGCGCCGATAGCCCAGGCCGGGCGCGGATGCCACAGTGCACTGATATGCCCGCCGAAACCGGCCTTATCCCTTCCGCTAAAGGTCGTCACCGTGCTACTCACTTCGCCCTTGGCCAAATACCAGTCGCCACCCACGGCAACGGCCAGACTGCTGCTTGCCGCATACACCGTATCCAGCCCCACATGCAGAGCATCAAAGGAGGTGCTTTTGGCCACCCCACCAAACGCCGTACCCCAGCCGGTACTCAGCGCATAAGGTGTATCGAAAGCAAACCCGAGACCCCAATTGCTGCCTTCGGGCATCCAGTTGCCGTACAGACCGGCAAGGTTGGCAAGTTTCTTGTCGTTGTACGGCGTGCCCCGTGCCGCAGTCTGCTGCACTGACTGATTCTCGAAACGCAAGGCTCCGGAGAAGGCCAGATTCACGCCCGGCTGCCAGGCCAGTCCTGCCGGGTTGTAGTGCATGGCGGTCGGGTCATCGGCCGTGGCCGTAAAGGCATTGCCTGCACCTGCAGCCCCGGCAGACATATCCAGCGCAGCAAACGCTGCACCCTGTGCCCGCTCCGGGCTTATCAGGCCTGCCGGTAACACTCCGGCCAGAATCAACAGCAGCATCCAATAACGTTTCATCAATTCCCTTCCATTTGTTTCGTCATTCCGGCCTCGTGTGAACAGAAACCGTTTCATCATATCGATAAGCGCTTAGCGCAGCGGCACCACATCCACACCCGCAGGTGGCACAAACACAAAAAGTCCTGCATCCGGCGCCTGCAAATGCATATCCAGCAGGCTGATACGGTTGGTATTGCCCAGCGCATCCTGCCCCTCGATATAATCCAGACGGCCGCCACGCACACCAAGCCAAACCTTGGTTGCGGCAGCAAGGCGGACATAATAGCGATGTTCGGAGGCCTGCGCCTCAAGCAGATGCACATCGGCAAGACCCAGGCGACCGCTGAGCAATTGCATCACAGCCGGGTCCACATCACGCATCTCTTCAAGCACGCTTACCTGCATCAGGTCCGGCTCATAGTGCCAGATGGAAAAACCATCGCTGATAAACAGCTGCTCGAATGGCTCGATATAACGCCAGCGGAAACGGCCGGGCGGCAACACATCAAGTTCGCCGCGATACTGCTGCCGGGAGCCATCGGAGAATTGCAGCGATTGCTGAAAGGTGGCGGAAAACCCGTGGGCATCCTTGAGATTACGCAGTACAGAGGATAGCTCTTCAGGCAGGGGAAGAGACACCTCAACAGGAATAAGCTCAGGCGCCGCAGCTGCAGGCATGGCAAATGCAGACACGATGCCAAACAGGAGGCCGGCGGCCAGTACCCATGTCCTACCGTGCAGCATGGCATACACAGGATTCATTCAATCCCTCCGCCGCCATCTTCCATCGAACGTGCCATGACCTTGCGCATGCCACCTGAGCCAGGCGGTGAAACCAGACCTTCGCGTTCCATCTGCTCAACGATACGGCTGGCCCGGTTGTAACCCACGCGCAGATAGCGCTGCACCATGGATACCGAACACTGTCCTTTCTGGATAACCAGATCGGCAGCTTCATCATATCTGTCGTCGGCCTCATCTCCATCCAGGCCGCCATCAGGATCGGCATCGGGTGCCTGAAACACCTCTTCGTGATACTCGGGTTTGCCCTGTGCCTTGAGGTGTTCAACCAGCCCCGACACTTCGGCATCGGAAACAAAAGCACCGTGCACACGCCGCAAATCGCGTCCGCCGGAAAGAATCAGCGAATCACCATGGCCAAGCAGCTGCTCGGCACCCATCGAGTCGAGGATGGTGCGTGAATCAATACGCGAGGACACCTGAAAGGAAATACGAGTAGGCAGATTCGCCTTGATCAGGCCGGTAATCACATCCACGCTGGGGCGTTGCGTGGCAAGAATCAGATGCAGGCCGGCAGCACGCGCCTTCTGTGCCAGACGACAGATGGATTGCTCCACTTCCTTGCCGGCCACCATCATCAGATCGGCCAGCTCATCAATCACAATAACGATATACGGCAGGCGCTCGACATCAGGAATCTTGCTGACGGCCTTATTGTAGCCCTCCAGATTGCGCACCTTGGCCTCGGACATCAGACGGTAGCGCCGTTCCATCTCATACACCGCCCATGCCAATGCCTTGGCCGCCTTGTGCGGATCGATCACCACCGGCACCAGCAGATGCGGAATATCGTTATACATCGACAACTCAAGCATCTTCGGATCAACCATGATCATGCGCAGATCCTTGGGTGAATAGGTCATCAGCATCGAGCAGATCATGCCGTTCACACCCACGGACTTACCGGAGCCTGTCGTACCGGCAATCAACAGATGCGGCATCTTGGCCAGATCAGCCACCACCGGATGACCGGAGATATCCACACCCAGAGCCAGGGGCAGGATGTGCTTCTTGTCTGAGAATTCCGGGCTTGCCAGCACCTCCTTCATATACACCATTTCCCGCTCTTCATTGGGCAGCTCGATGCCGACCACACTCTTGCCGGGGATGTTGCCCGCCACACGCACCGACACCGCACTCATCGAGCGCGCCAGATCATCCTGCAGGGCAACGATGCGGCTTACCTTGGTGCCCGGTGCAGGCTCAAACTCGAATTGGGTCACGACCGGACCGGGCTGCACGGCAATCACCTCGCCCTCAACCCGGTAATCCATCAGCTTTTTTTCCAGCATACGCGCCATGGCAGTCAGCGAGGCTTCATCATGCCCACGCGAGCGCTTGGCCGGCTTGTTGAACAGGGTCAGTGCCGGAAGCTTGAAGCCACCCTGCTTGGGCTCGTTCAGCGGCAATTCGGTCTGCTGCTGTTCACGCGCCTGTCTTGAGACCTGAATCTCGACCTTGGTTGCCACATCCGGTTCTGATTTCGGTGGCTTGGGCGGGGCTGCCCGTTTGACCTCAGCGCGCTGCTCTCTCGCCTGCATGCGCTCCTTGCGACCGGCAAGCCGGGCACGCAGACCACTGAAAAAACTCAGTAGTGTCAGCGACACAGCATGCAACATGGCAAGCAGGCGACGTGTCAGCGTAAGCAGGGAAATATGTGATGCTGCGACAAAACTGCTCAACACCAGCGCCAGCAACAGCATATCCCGCCCGACTGCATGCAGGGGCTGGCTTAAGGCATCGGAAATCATGCCGCCCAGAGCACCACCAGCCCCGGCTGGTAATTGTGTGGTCAAATGGGGAGAAATCGCATCCAACAGCGTGCTGTGCGCGGCCATCAGGCCACTGATGCCAAGCATCAGTGGAAGCCAGAACAGCGAGGTCCAGCCGCCCAGCACCGGCTGGCTGCCACGTGCCATGCGATAGACGGCAAAGATGGACAGCAGCAGCCAGAGCCATGCCGTATAGCCGAACAGCTGGTATAGAAAATCAGCCGCAAAGGCACCGAACAGGCCGACATGATTGCTGACTACATTGCCCGATACGGCATGATTGAACGACGGATCAAGCGGAGAAAAACTGTATAGCGCCAGACCCAATGCCAGCACGAATGCGGCCAGCAACATGGCTGCCGCCTCGCCCATCAGGTGCCGCACATTCACGCTTCGAGCACCACCGGCAATAACATCGGCCGTCGGCCATGGTTACGCTTGAACCAGCGGCGCAGGAACAGACGCACCTCCTCACCGGCAGCCTCCTCATCAGCCAACACCTCTCGACTGAGGGATTGCAAATGCTGTTCCATCTCGCGCGCCACGTTCTCCAGCACCTCTTCACCGACTTCCTGATGCAATACGCCGCGTGCCGCGATCTCCGGCGTGCGGGCCACCCTGCCCCGCGCCCGATCGATAAGCACAAAGGCTGTAACAATGCCGTCCTCGGCCAGAATGCGCCGGTCGCGCAGCACCATCCCGTCAATGGCATCGCGCTGTGTCCCGTCAACAAACACTGCTCCCGCAGCAAATGTGTCACCCAGACGCGCGCCTTTCTCGTCCACAATAAGGCTCTGCCCATTCTCGGCCATCAACACACGTTCGGCATCAATGCCGGTGGACACACCGAGAATCCCGTGCTCGACCAGATTGCGATATTCACCGTGTACCGGATAGAGATAGCGCGGCCGGGTTAGCTGAATCATGGTTTTGAGTTCATGCGCCTGAGCATGCCCGGAGACATGCAGGTTCGCCTGCCCGGAGTGCAATACGCGCGCACCGCGGCGATAGATATGGCTGAACAGGCCATGAATGACCCGCTCGTTACCGGGGATTTGCGAAGAAGAGAAAATAACCAGATCACCCTTGCCCAGATTAATGCCGGGAAATTGCCCGAAGGCAATGCGCCCCAAAGCGGCGCGCGGTTCACCCTGCGAACCGGTAGCAATAATAAGCAGATTGCGCTGCGGAATCTGACTCGACTGCTTGATGTCGATCAGTTGTCCGGATTCCACTTTCAGGCGATTCATGTCGCGGGCAATGCCCACATTGCGTTCCAGACTGCGTCCGGCCAGCGCCACACAGCGACCAGAAGCCACGGCGGCATCGATGATCTGCTGAATTCGGAACATATTCGATGAAAAAGTCGTGACGACAACCAGTCCGTTGCAGCCGGCTACGGCCTGCCTGAGGCCCGGCCCGACACTGGCCTCTGTCGGCCCGCTACCGCCGCGTGTGGCATTGGTTGAATCCGAGGCCAGCACAATCACGCCTTTATCCCCCAAAGCCGCAAAGCGGTGCAGGGCCGAGTGACGCCCATCAATAGGGGCTGAATCAAATTTGAAATCACCGGTATGAACAATCGCACCCAGCGGCGTATGCAGCGCAATAGACACAGCATCCATGATGGAATGGGTCACTGGAATCGCCTCAACCGTAAACGGCCCGACCTGACATGTCTCCGTTTCCGACAAGGGACGGAGATCGGCCTTAAAACCCTTCACCTCGCTGAGCCTTCCGCCCAGCAAGCCAAGCGTCACCTCGGTGCCGTATACCGGCACATTAAGCAGCGGCAGCAGATAGGGTAATCCACCGATATGATCCTCATGTCCATGGGTGAGTAATACCGCATGCACCTTGATACCCAAGGTGGAAAGAGCGGCGATATCTGGAATGACCACATCCACGCCGTATTGTCCCGGTTCCGGGAAACCCATACCGCAATCGACAATCACGCCCTCGTCACCCAGCGCGTAGAGCATCATGTTCTTACCGAATTCACCAACCCCGCCGAAGGGGAAGATTCGCAATGCGGTCTGGTTGGCTCCCGTATCCGTCATGCGGGGTGTCTGCTTCCCGGCTTCACGGCAGGCAGGATACCTTCACGACACAGCGGACATTCATCTGCTGCAAAGGACGGCACATTCAACTGCAGCAGGGTGCGATGTGGCACATCGAAACGACCGGTCATGTCCGGTGCACGATCCACCACGGCCAGTACCTGAAACGGTACACCGCCATGCTCACGCACCACTGCAATGCATTCACACACCGAACCGCCCGTGGTAATCACATCCTCAACCACCAGCACGCGTGCGTCCTTCTCGAAAGAAAAACCACGCCTGAGGCTCATTTTGCCTTCCTTGCGCTCGGTAAACACGAGCGGCTTGTTCAGCGCACGTGCCACTTCATGGCCGATAATCAAACCGCCAAGCGCCGGAGCTACAACCACATCCACATCGTCGGCGGACACAGAAGCTGCCAGCTCGCGACCCAATGCCTCGGCATGCGCCGGATGCATCAACACCAGCGCCGATTGCAGATAACGCGGCGAATGGCGACCACTGGACAAAATAAAATGGCCGGTAAGCAAGGCTCCGGCATCCTCATAAATGGCAAGCATTTGCTGTTCGTTCATCTCTTTCCCTGTGGCAACCCCGCGGCAAAATAAAGCATGGGGGCGCTCAATAAATTTTGCCGGAGTGTAGCAGTATTCGCCAAGCCCACAAACCGAAGGAAACGGGGCACAAAACACCCCCACCTTGCTTTTTCTTCTGCTAGCCTTGGCGCATGGACATGGAGAAAACACGCACACTGAAAGCCGTCCTGCTTGATCTCGACGGTGTACTCTATATCGGCGACAAGGCGCTGCCTGATGCGGCCTATGCCGTACAGAAACTGCGCGATGCAGGATACCGACTGGCAGGTGTCACCAACACGACCACCCAATCGCGGCGCAAGATTGCCGAAAAGCTTGCGTCCATGGGGTTTGCCTTGCAGCCACAGGATATCGATACGCCGGCAGCGCTGGCTGTGGCGCGCATCGGCAAACGCCGCGCTCGACTTTTCGTGCATGATGGCCTGCGTGAGGATTTTATCGGCATCCACGAGGATATAAAAAAGCCGGAAGTTGTCGTGATGGGTGATATCGGTGGAGAAGGATATCCACCCGATGTGCTGCGTGAAATCTTCGAGCATGTGATGCAGGGCGCGCAACTTCTGGCCTTGCACAAGAACCGTTTCTGGCAAAAGCCAGATGGCCTGCACATCGACCTCGGTGCATTCGTCACCGCCATCGAATACGCCACCGGACAACAGGCCGAAATCCTCGGTAAACCGTCGAAGGCTTTCTTTCACGGAATCTGCAAACGCCTTGGCATTGCAGCAGAGCAGGCACTGATGGTTGGCGACGATATCGAATTCGATATCGGCGGGGCCAGGGATGCCGGGCTTAAAACAGCGCTGGTAAAAACGGGGAAATACCGGGCTGAATTCGTCCGCCAGAGTGGCATTAAGGCCAACCTTGTCCTTCCCTCGATCGCCGATCTACCTGATGCGATCAGACTGCTTTAATCCTCGTTAATAGGAAGGAACCACATCGGCCAACAGGGCTGTAGCCAATTCATGGCGATGTTCCGGAAAAAAATGTCCCGCACCATTGATCGTATGCAATTGTGCGCCATGTTGTAAGCGCGTCGCAGCGGCAATGGCCGTATACGGCACGATCTTATCGCTGGTTCCCGCCACGACTGTCAGAGGTCGTGCATCGCCCTGCATGAACGAGAAATCCCACAGATTTACCGCCGGTGCAACTGCAAACAGCTGTTCAACGCGCTTATCGTGACGCGCCGCTTTTAGCCCTGCGTAACAACCGAAAGAAAATCCAGCCAGCCACAGCGGCACATCCGGATTCTCCGCATGCAGCCAATTAAGTGCAGCCGCGGCATCCTCGGCCTCGCCAGCCCCCTCATCCCAGTGGCCTTCACTCTGCTCCACGCCGCGAAAATTGAAGCGCAGCACAGTGCAATCCAGCGACTCAAAGGCTCGCGCCATCCAGTACACCACCTTATTGTTCATCGTGCCGCCGAACTGCGGATGCGGATGGCAAACAACAACCGCTGCATGTGGCTTGGAAAAAGGCCGATACAGGCCCTGCAAACGACCGCACGGCCCCTGAAAGAAAATGCGCTTATGCTGCATGCCGCGAAGAGAACACCCCGCAAGCGCAAAAGTCAAAACACATTCTTCACCACAAAGGCACGAAGGCACAAAGAAAGGCAAATATAAATAGTTTGGTTTTACTCTGGTTTTTACCCTGGGCCCCACTTGTAGCTGTGCCGGAACGGACGCTTGCTCATCGGAAGTTGCGCAAACAAAGGGGGATTCATTCCCGGTTTGCGCCCGATGAGCGAGTGCCCGGCCCGGGAATTCACAGCTACCCGTGGGCGGCCTTCTTTGCTTCTTTCTTGGCCGCGCAAGAAAGAAGAAACCCCTCTCCACGGATAACAAAAAGGGGCGGCTTCCGCCGCCCCTGTTCGATTCTATCAGGGTAAATCAGCCCCTATTGAGCAGGTACTCCGTTACCAGCCGAACACCGGCACCTGTGCCGCCGATGGGTGATATATCCGTCCCCTTCATATTCCAGGCTGTGCCTGCGATATCCAGATGCGCCCACGGAATATCATCGACAAATCGCGACAGGAAACAGGCTGCTGTAATCGTGCCGGCCTCGCGCCCGCCGGTATTCTTGATATCGGCGATCTCGCTCTTGATCTGCTCCTGATATTCCTCATACATTGGCAATTCCCAGACGCGGTCGGCAGCATGATCGCCAGCGGCCTTCAGACCCTTCTTCACCTTGTCGCTCGTGCCAACCAAACCGCTTGCCTGAAAACCCAGCGCAATCACGCAGGCCCCGGTCAGGGTGGCAAAATCGATAATCTCGGCAGGCTTCTGCTCGGCCGCATAAGCCAGCGCATCGGCCAGAATGATACGCCCCTCGGCATCGGTATTGAGCACCTCGATGGTCACGCCCTTGTAACTGGTGACGATATCGCCCGGCTTGTAGGCGGCTGCTCCCAACAGATTCTCGGTGGAGGCAATCACACCCAGAAGGTTGAGCGGCAGATTCAGTTCAATGGCCGCCTTGAAGATACCCAGCACAGCAGCCGCACCGCACATGTCGAATTTCATCTCATCCATCTGCGCTGCCGGCTTGATGGAGATGCCACCGGCATCGAAGGTCAGGCCCTTACCAACCAGTGCCACCGGTGCATCACCCTGCTTGCCGCCCGCATATTCAAGCACGATAAAACGCGGCTCCTTGGCCGAGCCCTGATTCACCGCCAAAAGGGCGGTAAAGCCGGCCTTCTCGATGGCCGCTTTGTCCATCACTGTCACTTTAAGCTTATCGTGTTTGAGACCCAGAGCCTGCTCACCAAGAAATTCCGGCGTGCACACATTGCCCGGCTCGTTACCCAGATCGCGGGCAAACAGGGTGCCGCTGCAAACGGCACGAGCACGGAGCAACGCAGCCTCCGCATCTTCCAGATCGCGCCGCGAGGCCACCATGATAGTGACCGAACGCAAGGCACGGGTGTTTTCCTCTTTCTTCGTCTGATACTTGTTGAAGGTATAAAGCCCCAACCAGACACCCTCAGCCACGGCCTGCACCTTGTCGCCCAGCGTCGTACCCTTCACATTCAATTCCGGCAGATAAAACGATACATCGCGCGCACCGCCCTTGTTCAGGGCACGCGCCGCCTTGGAGGCCAGTCGCCGCAAGCTTTGCAGCGTCAACTTCTTCTCGTCGCCAGCGCCAATCAGCATGACACGCTGAGTGAAACTCCCTTCCACATCGTACAAGGTACCGCTCTCACCGAAGGATCCGCTGATATCGAACTTGCGCAAAAATGCAGTCAGTGTCTTGCCGGTGGCCTGCTGTAAATCACTGCCCGAAGCCGTCAGCTTGCGCCCCTCCAGCAATGGCAAAACGACAGCGTCATCACGCTGTTTGGCGGCGGCTCCCGCCTTGACAGAAATGTCGATCATGAAAGTCCTCTCAGATGGTTGGTTTCAGAATTTTCTCGATATTCCCCGATTCCTCCGGGAAAGTCATCATTATGAACATTGCGTGTATTTTCACCACTCAATTTTTTTATGCGTTCAAGCCCCGCAAGAAAGAAGTTTGCAAAAAACCTGCCGGATCAACGTCATCTCACTGCGCAATGCCTGTGGCGTAGTAATATCGGCATGCCGGCGCATCGTCTCCCATTCTGTAGCTGCGGCATCTGCCGGCAGCTTGCTGATGGATAACCACAGCTCGACGCGCAAAGCATTCTCCATCTGGCGGTATTTTTCATAGGTTAAAGCAAGCCGCTCGGCTGCTTCCTTCCAGTCTGCAGGGGCGGAAGCCGGCAACTGACGCAGGATTTCGGCAGTACTGAGACCCTCTCCGCGAAAAGCCAGACGCGCAAACTGGGCGAGAAACTCGATATCCACCAAGCCGCCGGCATCATGTTTCAAATTGATAATATCAGCTGATTTACTACCCAGATGTTCGAGCATCTTATCGCGCATCTCCAGCACATCTGCAGCCAGTTTTTTCTTATCGCGGGGCATAGCGAGCATTTCGGCAATCACCGCCCCTACTGCCTGTTGAGCAGCTTCAGGACCGGCCACACAGCGCGCCCGGCACAACACCTGATGTTCCCAGGTCTGGGCTTCGTTTAACTGATAATCGTGGAAGCCCTTCAGGCTGGTGACCAATACCCCGCTGTGCCCGGATGGTCGCAGGCGCGCATCGAATTCGAACCCGGCGCCGAAAGGCGATTTGCCGGTTAGAAACTGAATCATGCGCCGCCCCAAACGCTGCGCATGCTCCCACATAGTGCGTCGCCCGATCATGTCTTCAGGGCTTTCATGCGCCAGCACAAACACCATATCAAGATCGGAGGCCAGGCCCATTTCACGGCTGCCGTGTTTACCCATGGCCAGAGCCACAAAGGGAAAATCTTCCGGCAAATCCATATGATGCAGGCAAAGCCGCAATACGGCTTGCGTGGCGGCATCCGCCGTGTCCGCCATCCAGCCGCCGATGGTTGCCGGATCAGCCTGATACGCATCTACAGACAGGGCGCAAAACAAACGGGAGCGATCAACCAGCGAACCGATGTCGGCCAGGAAATGTTCCTCATCATCCAGTGAAAGACGCCCCATGCGCCGCACAATGCTGCGGATATCGGTATCGCCACGTTCGTCTGCCAGCGGCCATTCCAGCCATGACGGATCGCGAACAACATGTTCGCGCACATAGGCCGATGCCGAAAGCACACCAATCAGCCAATCCAGCGCACCGCTATGCGTGGCCAGCAAATCAATCCATGTCGCCCGTCCGGCAATATTGTTCAGCAGGTCGGCCAGAGCCTCCACAGCCGTAACGCCGTTGATATCATCAAGCCAGCATGGCATGGCCCGCGACAAGACAATCTCGATACGGCTCCTGCTGCGCTCAGGCAGCACACCGCGATCCAGATGCAAATCCATGCGCCTCAATGCCTGCACGATGCGCTGTTGTGAAATCTCGTCGAGATGCGCCAATTCACCGATATGCTCACCGTGCAACCAGCTTTTTGTCGCACCCTCGACTGTATCCAGCGGCAACACATGTTCCCTGAATGCGGACGACACCTTGCCAGACCAGTTTTGCATCACTGCGCCGATATCGTTTATCCCCATCGCCCGTTCAAGATAGGCCTCAAAACCCTCGGGAAGTTTCTGGGTCTGTTCGCCACTGCGTGCCTGCACGGCATGCTCCACCTGTCGCCAGAAACAATAGGCATCGTGCAGCATCTTCGCCTCATCCTCATCAAGCGTTCCGAACTGACACAGGGCCTGCAGCGCCGGCATGCTGCTGCTCAAGCGCAATTCCGGATTGACGCCGCCATGCAGCAATTGCATGGACTGGATGATGAATTCGATTTCGCGAATGCCGCCGCTGCCGCGCTTCACATCAAATCCGGCGGCTATCTGATGAGCACCAGCCTGTGCATCAATCCGTCGTTTCATATCAGCCAGTGCGGCCACCGTCGTATAATCGAGGTAGCGTCGATAAATGAACGGGGACATCTCGTCGATGAATTCCTCACCAAGACGAAGAACGCCGGCTACCGAACGGGCCTTGATCAGCATGGCACGCTCCCATGTCTGGCCGTAGTTCTGATAATAATCGACCGCCGAATCCAGACTCAGGCAGATGGCAGATCCATCGCCCCCCGGCCTGAGGCGCATATCCATCGGCCAGACCATGCCATCGGAAGTCTGCTCCGCCATCAAGCGGATCAGCATGCGGGATAAAAGGCCGAAATACTCCTCCGCCGGCACCTGATTGCGCCCCCCCTGTGTCTCACCTTCCCCCTGCCAGATAAACAGGGGATCAACATCGGAGCCAAGGTTCAGCTCATGACCGCCCAGCTTACCCAGACCAAGCACACAGAAAGAGCCGTTCTCAAGCCTGCCGTAACGCGGCGCAATCATATTTTCGGCCATGTGCAGGGCCTCATCCAGCAGACCGGCAGCGAAATCGGCTATGGCCTGATACGAGGTCTGGATATCACCATGCACACCCATTTCCCACCAGATAATGTGTCGCATACCGCGCTGCTTGCACAGGCGCAGGTGCTGCATGCAATCACCTACATTATCGCTTTCGCAGCGGGGAACCCATGCCTTGCCAGCATCGGGCAATAAAGCCTCAGCCAGCGGCCTGAACAGATTTTCACAGCTATCCGCATCTGCTGTGCGCATCAGTGAGGCGAACAAGGGGGAAATCGTCAACAGGCGTCGGGCATCGCCTTGCATGGCTTCGGGGATATGTTCCAGACAGATGTGATCCATGGCTTCAATATAACCTGCGGACCCTGCAAGAAAAAGGCCGCCCTCGCGGGCGGCCCTGTTCATTCGCAATACTTCCCCTTTAGCAGGAGAAGTACATCTGCATTTCGTACGGATGCGGACGCATGTGCATCTGGTTCACGTCGTCCATCTTCAGATCGATGTAGGCATCAATCATGGCATCGTTCATCACGCCGCCGGCCTTGAGGAACTCACGGTCGGCATCAAGTGCTGCCAGGGCTTCATCCAGCGAACCACAAACCTGCGGAATGGCCTTGGCCTCTTCCGGAGGCAGGTCATACAGGTTCTTGTCGGCTGCCGCACCAGGATCGATCTTGTTCAGAATACCGTCCAGACCGGCCATCATCATGGCAGTGAAGGCCAAGTACGGATTCGCCGTAGGATCCGGGAAACGCACCTCAATGCGGCGACCCTTCGGATTCTTCACGACCGGAATGCGGATGGAAGCCGAACGGTTCCGATTGGAGTAGGCCAGCATGACCGGAGCCTCGAAGCCCGGCACCAGACGCTTGTAGGAGTTGGTGGACGGGTTGGTGAAGGCATTCAGCGCCTTGGCATGTTTGATGATGCCGCCGATGTAGTAAAGGGCTTCCTGCGACAGGCCTGCATACTTATCGCCCGAGAACAGGTTCTTGCCATCTTTCCACAGGGACTGATGTACATGCATGCCTGTGCCGTTGTCGCCATAAATCGGCTTGGGCATGAAGGTTGCAGTCTTGCCGTGCGCATCAGCGACGTTGTGCACCACATACTTGTACCACTGGGCACGGTCGGCAATATCAATCAGCTCGCCGAAACGCTGCGACAGTTCGCACTGACCTGCAGTCGCTACTTCATGATGATGCAGCTCCATCGGAATACCCAGATCGGTCATGACCAGCGACATGTCGTTGCGAATCTCATGCAGCGAATCAACCGGCGGAACCGGGAAATAACCGCCCTTCACGCCCGGACGATGGCCGGTGTTGCGGCCTTCGTAGTTCTTGTGCGAATTCCAGGCTGCTTCTTCGGATTCGATTTCATAACCGCAACCGCCCATGTCATTGTGGTAGCGGATACCGTCGAAAATGAAGAACTCAAGCTCAGGACCGAAGTAAGCGGTATCGGCAATGCCGGCGCTCTTCAGGTATGCCAGGGCCTTGTGGGCGATCTGACGTGGGCAACGATCATAGGCCTGACCGGTAATCGGATCGATAACCTGTGCAACCAGAACCATGGTCGAAGCTTCAAAGAACGGATCGATACGGGCGCTCTCAGGATCGGGAATCAGGGCCATATCGGAATTGTTGATTTCGCACCAACCGGCAATGGAGGAACCGTCAAAGGCAAAACCGTCCTCGAAAGAATCCTCGCTTACAGCGTGGGCCGGGAAGGTGACATGCTGCCACTTGCCCTTGGAATCGGTGAATCGGACATCAACGAATTCGCATTCGTTCTCCTTCATCATGTCCAATGCTTTTTTGATTGCGTCACTCATATTACTCTTTCTCCTGTCGGTCTCTTCGACCTTTTTAGTAAACCACCCTCAAACTCTTTCTGCCTGCCAATAACAGGCTAAACTGCATCCTCATCGCGCTCGCCGGTACGGATACGCACCGTCTGCTCGACAGGTAGCACAAAAATTTTTCCGTCGCCGATTTTGCCAGTGCGCGCAGCATTGATGATTGCTTCCAGCGCGGCCTCCAGCCGGTCAACGTTGACCACCACCTCAAGCTTGATTTTGGGAAGAAAATCCACCGAATACTCGGCGCCGCGGTATAGCTCTTTATGACCCTTCTGATGGCCGTAGCCTTTCACCTCGGTCACAGTCATGCCATCGACACCGATATCAGCCAGTGCGTCCTTAACGTCGTCAAGTTTGAACGGCTTGATGATGGCTTCAATCTTCTTCATATCCTCTCCCTGGCTTAAATCTATGCCAGATGCTCGCGAAACCCGTGGGTAATCGGATAGCGCCGGTCGCGTCCAAACGCCTTCTGTGTAATCTTCACACCCGGCGGTGCCTGCCGTCGCTTATATTCTGCAATATATAACATGCGGATGACACGCTCGACCAGTCCGGATTCAAATCCCCGCGCTGCAATGTGTGCCATATCCTGCCCCAATTCGATATAGGACTGCAAGATTTCATCGAGTACCGCGTAATCCGGCAGGGAATCGGAATCCATCTGATCGGGCCTGAGCTCGGCCGAAGGCGGTTTGCTGATGGTGCTCTCCGGAATCAGTACAGCATGGCGGTTGATATGTCGGGCCAGTGCAAAGGCCTGCGTCTTGTATACATCCTTAAGCGGCGCAAATCCGCCTGCCATATCGCCATACAGCGTGGCATAACCCACCGCCATTTCGCTCTTGTTGCCGGTGGTCAGCAGCATGCGCCCGGTTTTGTTGGAAACAGCCATCAGCAACAGGCCACGGATACGGGCCTGCACATTCTCCTCGGTTACATCCGCAGCACTTAAACCCCACATGGCAAACGACTCGGCCAGCAGCGCATCCACAGCCGCCACCGGCGATTCGATGGGCAGCATGATGGATTCAATACCCAGATTCGCCACCAGTGCCTCGGCATCGCTGATGGAATGATCGCTGGAATAGCGCGACGGCATCAGCACGCCGAGCACCTGTTCCGCACCCAGAGCCTCCACCGCCAGTGCTGCCACCAGCGCCGAATCAATGCCCCCGGACAGGCCGATTAGCACCTGCGAACAGCCGTTGCGCCGCACATAATCGCGTACTCCGAGCACCAGCGCGCAATGTATCTGACTCATTGTATCCGGCATTGGTGTTACCTCGCCACAACTCGCAGCTACATCCACCAGCACATCGGCACATTCGAACATTGGTGCCCGCGCCAGCAACACGCCACTCGCATCCATGGCATGACTGCCACCATCGAACACGATCTCGTCCTGCCCGCCTACCGGATTGACATAAACGGCCGGCACCCCGAAACGCACTGCACGCCGCTGCATCAGGGCCTCACGCTCGAGTTGCTTGTCGAGATGGAAGGGAGAAGCATTAAGGTTGAGCAACACATCGCGTGGTCGCGAGGCAACCGACTCTGCCAGTTCATCATCCCAAAGGTCTTCACAGATACCGACTCCGATGCGCCAGCCGTGCACCTCGAACACATCCGCTCCGCTGCCCGCTGTGAAGTAGCGCAGCTCATCAAACACACCGTAGTTGGGTAAAGCGCGCTTGTCGTACACCCCGACCAGCTTGCCGTTGGCTGCAAGCGTTGCGCTGTTGAACAAATCCCCATCCACAAGCCTCGGATGACCGAAAACAACCACTGCCTGCCTGGCATTGGCGACAATCTGTGCCACAGCCTCATCAACCTCACGCATGAAGGCATGACGCAGCAATAAATCTTCAGGGGGGTATCCGGTAAGCACCAGTTCCGGCAGGACCAGCATATCGCAGTGCGCATCTTCCGCGCGCTGCATGGCACCCAGCACCAAACGCGTGTTGAATTTAATATCGCCAACCCGCGGGGCGACCTGCGCCATCATGATTTTCAAGCTCTACCAACCTCCCACGCTGTTTTCACACAGTGTGTACACTGGCGACAGGCAGCAGCATACATCATTCGCCACGCGCGACGAACATCGCATCACCGTAGGAATAGAAGCGATAGGCAGCCTCGATGGCATGCCGGTAGGCCTGCATCACCTTCTCCTGCCCGCCCAACGCACAGACCAGCATCAGCAGGGTGGAACGCGGCAGATGGAAATTGGTCAGCAGGGCATCGGTCACGCGAAAATCATAGCCCGGCGTGATAAACAGTCGCGTGCGCCCGCTGCCGGCACACAACACACCACTCTCCCCCGCCGCTTCCAGCGTACGCAGGCTGGTGGTACCGACCGCCACGATGCGTCGCCCTTCAGCTCTAGCCGCATTGATCTGCTCCGCCGTTTCCTGCGACACGATGTAGGCCTCTTCGTGCATGGGGTGATCTTCCGTATGCTCCACCTGCACCGGCTGGAAGGTTCCTGGACCGACATGCAGCGTGACATGGGCAAACTCCGCCCCGGCTTCACGCATAGCAGCCATCAACTCAAGGCTCATATGCAGCCCTGCGGTGGGTGCGGCCACCGCACCCGCATGGCGGGCGAATACCGTCTGGTAACGTTGTTTGTCCGCCTCATTATCCGGCCTGTTGATATACGGAGGAAGCGGCATATGGCCGCAGGCTTCAATCGCAGCCGCCACATCCGGCGCCAATAGACGAACTTTGACCTCTTTGCCGTCGCGCCGCAGCACTTCGGCGCTGAAATCCGGACCAATATTGACGCGCGTGCCCGGCCTGAGCGGCTTGTTGGCTTTTCCCCAGGCCAGCCAGACATTGGCTTCCTGGCAAGGCTCAAGCAGCAGTATTTCCACCTGACCACCACTGTCCTTTTGTCCCAGCAGACGCGCCGGAATCACGCGCGTATCGTTGACCACCCAGACATCACCAGGCCGCACCAATTGCGGCAAATCGCGAATCATCCGATCCTCAATCGTCTCGCCAAGCACAAGCAGACGTGAGCCCTCGCGCTCGGCAAGGGGCTGTTTGGCAATCAACTCATCGGGAAGCCGGTAATCAAAGTCGCTGACACGCATGGCGCCGAAGCCTAGCAGTATCCATCCGTGCAGCCACATTCAGGAATGCAACATCAGAAAGCCTCATGACTGCCTTGCAAGGGCTTTGCTCGCCGAAAGGTGTGCTATAACTTATAACATGAGCAAAAAGTCCCTGCCCCCATCAGTGATCGGCTGTAATAGAGAGGCTCTTCTCAAGGCATTAGCTGCAACTGAAGAAGGAATAAGCAGCGCAGAGGCCAAAACACGTCAGCGGCGATATGGTAAAAACCAGATTGTTTTTCACCCAGCACAATCGCAACTGATAATGCTACTCAAGGAATTCACGGCACTCTTTCCGATGTTATTGCTGGCCGCCTCCCTGCTCGCCTTTTTTGCCCACTACCTCAGCCCCGGCGAAGGCTATGAACTGATCGGTATCGCGTTAGCAGTTGTCGTGATCCTGAATGCGCTGGTGTCTTTCTATCAGAATCACAAGGTCGAAAAACTGATGCTTTCCTTCCTCGACTTCATCCCCAAGCAGGTGGCACTGCTGCGCAATGGCGAGAAGGTCGTACTTGATGCCAATGAGGTGGTGCCAGGCGATATCCTGCTCTTGCAGGAAGGCGACAAAATCCCTGCGGACGGGGTCATCCTCGAGATGAATCAGCTACTGGTGGATGAATCGATTCTCACCGGCGAGTCGGAACCACTGAACAAATCAGCCCTCGATGCGGTTGTGGATGAGACATGTCTGGTCAGTTCGGGAGCCACGGTCCTCAAGGGCAATGCCATCATCCTGATCACCCGAACCGGCCGGGACACGAGCCTCGGCAGCATCTCCAGACTCTCGCAGGAAGTGAAGAACGATCTCACACCCATGCAGGAGGAGATACAGAACTTTGTCCGCAAGATCACCTGGCTGGCGCTGGGAATCGGCATCTCATTTTTCATTCTGGGCTTTTTCATCGGCAATCCATTCTGGACCAATCTTGTTTTCGCCATCGGCATCATCGTTGCCAACGTGCCTGAAGGATTACTGCCAACCGTCACCCTCGCCCTGACCCAATCCTCGCTGCGCATGGGTAAATGCAATGCCGTTGTGAAAAACATCCTCTCAGTCGAAACCCTCGGCAGCACGACAGTGATCTGTACGGATAAAACCGGAACCCTGACACGCAACCAGTTACACGTTGAAAAGGCCTACCTCGATTTCACCGAGGTCGATGCGGAGAATGCTGAGGGCTTCAAAAATAACCGTGCAGCACGGACCTTTCTTGAAATCATAGCCCTGTGCAACGACGTCATTTCAGTCAATCACAACGGCAATCACGGACAGGATAAATTTAAAGGCGACCCTACCGAAACAGCCATGGCAACCTATGCAGACAAACTTGCCGGATTCGATGCGCTGCGCAGCACCTTTGAACTCAAGCACAACCGGCCGTTTGATTCGGATAACAAGTACATGTCATCCACTCACGCCACGCAGGGCGGCACCCTGTTCATGACCGTCAAGGGAGCACCCAACAAGATCATCTCCCTCTGCACACAGGTGCACAGCGAGGGTCTGGTGAGGGCTTTGCGTGACGACGAGCGTGAACATCTCATCCAGCAGGCCAATCACTATGCCGGGCAGGGCTTGCGCCTGCTGGCACTGGCTTATCGCGTGGTCGAGCAAGCGGATGCTGAAGCCGAAGAACTGGTCTTTGTCGGGCTCGTAGCGATGGTTGATCCGCCCCGTCGCGAGGTGCCTGCTGCGGTCGCCGCCTGTAAGAGCGCTGGAATTCGCATTATCGTGATCAGCGGTGATAAAGCCGAAACCGTCAACTATATCGCCCGCAAGCTGGGCATCGTCAGCAATCCGCGCGTCATCGAAGGACCCGAGCTGGCTGCCATGAGTCCGGAAAACTTATGCTCAGCCCTGACCAAAGAGGTGGTATTTGCCCGCATTGCCCCCGAACAAAAGCTCATCATCGTCGAATCCCTGAAAAGCATGGGCGAGGTTGTGGCGGTCACCGGCGATGGCGTGAATGATGCGCCGGCCTTGAAGCGGGCCGATATCGGCGTCTCGATGGGTCTGCATGGCACCGATGTGGCCAAGGAGGCCTCCGACATCATTCTGCTGGACGACAATTTCGCCACCATCATCAAGGCCATTGAAGAAGGCCGCACGGTGTATGACAACATCAAAAAATTCATCACCTATATCCTGACCAGCAACATCCCTGAGATACTGCCATTTATTGCCTATGTGCTGCTGCCGATTCCCCTGCCCATCACCGTCATCCAGATCCTCGCTATCGACCTGATCACCGACATGATTCCCGCCATCGGGCTCGGCAATGAACCGCCGGAGGCCGATACCATGCAGCGGCCACCGCGCAGCAGAAATGAACGACTGGTCAGCTTCCGTACGTTTGTGCGCAGCTATGCCATTGTCGGCCCGGCCGAGGCAGCTTTGGCTTTTGCTGCATTTTTTGTTGTCCTCTCCAGCGGCGGCTGGAGCTGGGGGGAGGCGTTACCCAAAGATGCTGCGCTTCATCTGCAGGCGTCCGGGGCGTTTCTGGCCACCATCATTTTTTGCCAAATCGGCAACGTGATGGCCTGTCGCACCAATCGCCAGAGTGCTCTGCCCTATCTGGCACGGCTCAATGTCTGGATCACGCTGGGAGTACTGGTTGAAATCAGCTTTATTCTCGCCATCGTCTACATTCCATTCCTGAACCCCATCTTCTCCACGGCAGCCATTTCCATTCCCACATGGGGAATGATTCTGCTGTCGCCATTCGTGATCTTCTTGATTGAAGAAATGAGGAAACTATTAGTACGCAGGGGATTAAACTGGCTGTCCGTATAAAGCTTAGTTGACGAATTCCTTCATCTGCTGCATGGCCCGCGCTTCAAGCTGGCGTACACGCTCGATGGATACACCGAACTCCTCGGACAATTCCTTCAGGGTGGCCGGGGTTTCGGACAAATGACGGCGCTCAACGATCACGCGGTCGCGCTCACTCAGATTGCTCATGGCCGCATGCAACACCGAGCGGCGATGTGCCTGCCAGTCATCCTCAATCACTGCCTCTTCCGGGCTTGCCTCTGGTGCGGGCAAAGCGGCCAGCACAAGCTGCCCTTCCTCGCTTGCATCCAGCGACATATCGCGCTGGGTAAACGCGGCAGCGGCTTCCTGATACTGATTGCCCGACATGCCGTACTCGGCACCCACTTCATCGGCATGCTCGCCATCAAGTGCGGCAATGGCATTCTTCGCCTTCTGCAGACCGGCAAAAATCTTGCGCTGCAGCTTGTTGGTACCAAGCTTGACGATACTCCACGAATCAAGAATGAAGTCGTGAATAGCGGCACGGATCCACCACGAAGCATAGGTCATCAAACGGAAGCCACGCTCCGGATCAAAACGTTTAACCGCCTGCATCAGGCCAATCGTGCCTTCCTGAATCAGATCCATTTCGGGCAAGCCGAAATGGCGATATTCGCGGGCAATGGCTGCCACAGCATAGAGATTGGCACACACCAACTGGCGCGCGGCATCACGATCATGATGCTCACGCCAGCGGCGGGCCAGATCGGCCTCCGACTCGCGGTCCAGGCGGGGCGAACGACGAATATCCCTGTAAAAAAGGGACAGACTGTTCATTTCCACTCCAGCTAGCATCAAGCACATTCCTCCTGAAACTGTTTACCTGCCTCAATCATTGTAGATTATCTGGCACTTATCTGTAAAGAGTGCTAATGCTGGAGGCCTCCGGCCGGTGCGTCAAGCCGCAGAGGTGTTCTCTGAGGCCATGCGGGTGGTGGCCAGCAGGGCGCCAAGCCAGCCGACCAGTGCGCCGCCAAGCAACAGGGGCAGGAAAAGAGCAAAGCCGCTGACATCGGCATTCAACTGCTGCAGCCAGTCCCCGACAGCGATTAAAGGCGGCCACAACAACAGCCATGCGAACATCCCCGCGCCAGCGCCAAGCAAACCGCCCTCAAGCAGAAACGGCATGCGCACAAACCATTCGCCAGCCCCCAACAGGCGCATCAGTTGCACCTCATCGGCCCGCGCCAGCAGGGTCATGCGCAGGGTGTTGGAGATAATAATGATCATGGCCAGGCCAATAATCAGCGTGCCAAACCACAATAAACTTTCCACACGCGCTATCACGCGTTGTGCCTGCACCAGATGCGCCTCGCCCTGATTGATGCTCGCTCCGAAGGCCTTGGCCGTGTCGGCCAGATCGGCATAGAGAAATTCCCCGCCATGCAGACCCGGGGTTACCTCAATAGTTCCAGGCAGTGCAGCCAGCAGCTCCCGGGCCACGCCTGCAGAACCGCCCAGCCATGTATCCAGCCATGTGCGGGTCTCTTCAATAGGCACGATACGTACCCCGGCTACGCCCGGCACCTTGGCCAGTTTATCGGCCAGCGCCTGCAGGCGCGGTGCATCGGCCTGTTCTAGGTAGATATGGAAACGAATGTCCTGCCGCCAACCCTGCGTCCACGACGAGCCGGCCTGCAGGCCCAACCAGAGCAGGCCGACTGCCCACAGTGCAATGCAAACAATGACCAGCGCCAACCACTGATGCAGGCCAAACGGTGGCAGGGAAAAGCCGCCGGGCAGGCGGGGCATCGTGCGTTCCTGCAAGCCGTTGTCAGATTTCCGGAACATAGGACTCTTCCTCTTGCGCGCGCACCTTGCCCTGCACGAAATGCAACTCCTCGGCCAATGCGCCGGCATGCAGGCGGAAAATGTCGCCCGGATGCGTATCCAGCAAATGCAGATCGTGGGTGGCCATGATAACCGTGCTCCCCTGCCGGTTCAGTTCCATCAGATAATCCATCACATGCCTTGCCGTGCCGATATCCAGATTGCCGGTTGGCTCATCGGCCAGAATCAACGAAGGCTTGGTGCTCATGGCACGCGCAATAGCCACACGCTGCTGCTCACCGCCGGATAACGCCTCGGGAAAAGACCACAGGCGATCCTTCAGGCCGACAAATTCAAGCACCTTTTCAGCGCGCGCCACCAGCCTGTCCGGTTTCCAGCCCTGCACGCGCAGCGGCAGGGCAACATTTTCGAACACGGTACGCGAAAAAAGCAGGCGGTGATCCTGAAAAATGATGCCGATATCACGCCGCAACTTGCGAATCTGGCTTTGCCCTGCGCTGCGCACGTCCACACCCTGCACCGTCAGCTGTCCAGAACTGGGCCGTACCCCGCCATACAGACAGCGCAACAGCGACGACTTGCCGGCGCCGCTTTCGCCTGTCAGATAGGCAAAACGCCCTTTTTCAATGTTCATGGTCATGCCGGAAAGCGCTGTTTTACCGGTCGGGTAACGGAGCATCAGACGGTTCATTTGAATCATCGGGCAACGGTAACCGGCAGCATGCGGGTTGTCAGCATCGCAACTGTCAGCATCTCAACCGCCAGACACGCAATCGTTCACCACTGTGTTGGCAACAAATAGAGTTGTCCGGTTTTAGAGCACAAGGGTTGTCCGGTTTGGTTTTGGTTCATATTGCTGCCTTCAGCCTTGGTAGTGGTAGTTCCGGCTTGCTGGCCTTGGGCTTCAGAAGAG
>Ga0210005_1000140_pt1 | contig 62902 bp, 76 predicted proteins | sample CryGey02umfilter_3_FD_183961 | JGI IMG/M metagenome (GOLD analysis project Ga0210005, IMG submission 183961) | Groundwater microbial communities from aquifer in Utah, USA - Crystal Geyser 4/9/14 0.2 um filter (SPAdes) (version 3) | ecosystem: Environmental > Aquatic > Deep subsurface >... | reverse complement strand
CTCTTCTGAAGCCCAAGGCCAGCAAGCCGGAACTACCACTACCAAGGCTGAAGGCAGCAATATGAACCAAAACCAAACCGGACAACCCTTGTGCTCTAAAACCGGACAACTCTATTTGTTGCCAACAGCCATGACTTGTCTTCCTGCCGGGCGCATTAATAACCTGCAGGATGGCGTAAGGCCTTGATGGTATCGGCGGCAATAATTCTGGCACGCAGGGTCTTGGCCCAGAGCTCTGCGGCCTTCTTCGTTGCAAAACAGCCACATTGCTGGGAGTGCTTGTGCAGCCAAACCTGAGCCTGAAAAGCGCAATGCGGATTATCCTGTTGCTCTTTGATATTGATCATGACCAGCTCCTTGCCTATCCATAATTATATTATTGTTTCATAATATGTCAAATGGCAGTGGTCACCTGCTTCGGTTCACCCCGTGCTTTCAACACCCTTGTTATCGTCAGAAAAGTGCTGTGCGGAGATATTCGCTACTCAGTGTGAATGATTCCGATTCCTAATACCCTGCCGGTCGGCGCAGCGTCTTGATAAAATCAGCTGCCATTATCCTGCTGCGCAGAGTCCTGGCCCAAAGCTCGGCGGCAATTTTCGTTGCAAAGCAGCCGCACTGTTCGGAATGTTTGTTCACCAGAACTTCCGCCTGATAATAGCAATCCGGATTATCATGCTGTTCTCTGATATTCATCATGGCGCGCCTCCATTTTATTGATAGTACAATATAATATTTATCGGTTACGGAATCATTGGCTTTAACCCAAGGCACAGGATTCAACCATCAACAACAAACAAGCAGCCACACCCATTGTTACAAAGGCTTTGCCGCTTTGTTATTGTTCGGCTCAAGATCATCATCCCGAAGGCAAGAATTGAGGGGCAACAGTGAGCACATCAGATATCCAGCCGAAGAAACCGCAACGCATCCTGTCCGGCATGCGCCCCACAGGCCGTCTGCATCTGGGGCATTATAAAGGCGTTCTGGTCAACTGGCTTAAGTTACAGGATGACCACCAGTGCTTTTTCTTTGCCGCTGACTGGCATGCCCTGACCACGGATTATGCCAATCCCGGCATCGTGCAGCAGACCATCTGGGATATGCTGATCGACTGGCTGGCTGTGGGCATCGACCCTGAAAAGTGCGTCATCTTCATCCAGTCCGAGGTGCCGCAGCATGCTGAACTGCATCTGCTGTTCTCCTTTATCACCCCGCTCCCCTGGCTGGAGCGCGTGCCGACCTACAAGGACCAGATCGAGCAGTTGCGCGAAAAGGATCTCGGCACCTACGGTTTCCTCGGCTATCCGCTGCTGCAGTCGGCCGATATCCTGATGTATCGCGCCGATGGCGTGCCGGTCGGCGAAGATCAGGTGCCGCATGTGGAATTAACGCGTGAAGTGGCGCGCCGTTTCAACCATCTCTACCGCAAGCCCGACCAGCCGCTGTTTCCGGAACCGGAATCCCTGCTCATGCCAGCCTCCAAGCTGCCGGGGCTGGACGGCCGCAAGATGAGCAAGTCGTACAACAACACCATCGAGCTCGGCGAAACATGGAAGGTCACCGAGCAGAAAGTGAAAACCATGCCGACCGATCCGGCACGCGTGCGCCGCGAAGACCCCGGTACGCCGGAGAAATGTGCGGTGTGGGATTTCCATAAACTATATTCGACTGAAGATGAGCGCTCCGAGGTGCATGCAGGTTGCAAGAGCGCCGGCATCGGCTGCCTCGATTGCAAAAAGGTGCTGCTCAAGCACCTCGAAGAAGAGCTGCAACCCATCCGCCAACGCCGTGCCGAACTGGCTACGCATATGGATGATGTGCGCGATATCGTGAAGAAGGGGAACGAACGCGCCCGCATTGAGGCCGAACGCACCATGGATAAGGTGCGCCGCACACTGCAAATGGGTTACCGCGTTTGATGCTGCCGCAGACGGACTCCACTGAGCCCTTGCAAGGCGTGATGCCGGACGAGTCGGTAGCGCAGAGCGGACTTCCACCGGTTTCCCTCGATGCCTTCGAGGGGCCGTTGGATATGCTGCTGCATCTGATTCGCGAGCAGAAAATGGAGATTTTCGATATCCCCATCGCCACCCTGACCGAGCAATATCTGGAGATTCTCGAAGCGCAGCAACCGCTCAATCTCGAATACGCCGGCGATTATCTGGTTATGGCCAGCACACTCACCCAGATCAAAAGCCGCATGCTGCTGCCCCGCCCGCAACTGGATGCGGATGGCGAGGAAATCGATCCGCGAGCCGAGCTTGTGGCCCAGTTGCTGGCCTACGAGCAATACCGCGCTGCAGCCGCCGAGCTTGAGGAAAAACCGCGTCTTGGCCGCGATGTATTCGCGCGCTGTTATTTCCCGGAATCCGATGAAGTGGAACGCCCCCTTCCCGAGCCCGATCTCGATGCGCTGCTTTCCGCATTCCGGCGTGTACTCAAGCGCGTCGGCGGCGAGGTACGGCATCAGGTATTCATGGAAACGATGAGCGTGCGCGAACGCATGAGCTTTGTCCTCGAGCGCCTGAAAGGCGGCAGCCTGTTGCTTGAGGAATTGTTCGACACCCCGGGGCGCGAGACCATTGTCACCACCTTCCTGGCCATCCTCGAACTGTGGCGCAATCAGGCCATCAGTGTGGTGCAGGAATCGTGTTATTCATCCATCAGCATCCTGCCCAAGGAGGCCGCAGTATGAACCCCGACACAAACAAGCTCTCTGCCACCCTGGAAGCACTGATTATCGCCAGCGACGAGCCTTTATCTTTAGCCCGTCTGCGCGATTTGAGCGATGCATCCTCCGCCGATATCCGCGCGGCACTCGCCGAGCTTGAAGCGCATTATCAGGGACGCGGTATCACCCTGCAGGAAGTTGCCGGCGGCTGGCAATTCCGCAGCGCGCCCGAATATGCCGCGCAGGTACAGCAACTCTGGCAGACACGCCCGCCACGCCTGTCACGCTCCATGCTGGAAACGCTGGCCATCATCGCCTACCGCCAGCCGGTAACACGCGCCGAGATCGAAATGCTGCGTGGCCTGAAGGTGTCCAGCTCGATTATCGGCGGCCTGCAGGAGCGTAGCTGGATCAAGGTACTGGGACGCAAGGAAGTACCCGGACGGCCACACCTCTACGGCACCGGCAGGCAGTTCCTGATTGATTTCGGCCTGAGCTCGCTTTCCGACCTGCCGGAAATCGCCCAGCTCATGGATCAGGAGGAGCTTGAATCCGCAGATCAGGAAGACCAGTTGCTCTTGCATGCAGACGAAGCGCAAGACGAAACAGATGAATACCCCGGAGACGCGGATGCGGCCGGAGAGGCAGGGCTTGGGCCTGTTAACACTAATTTTGATTGAAGCGCTGCTGCCCCAAATAAGGCCAGCCAAGACGCGAGGAGAGAAGTTTGGTGAATCCAAATAAACGACGAGCAACACCGGATGGCCTTATTTGGGGCGCAGCCCTGGGGGACGGGTTATTTTTGCGCTCCGCGGCGTTATTTCTCGCTGATGTGCAGATAGCACATCGCGCTCGAAATGCCTTGCTGATGCACAAAAATAACCTTGTCGCTGCAACCAAAATTAGTGTTAACAGGCCCTAATGATGACGACTCAGAAACCGAAGGGCAGTAAAGCACCGGCTCGCAAGGCAGAGGCAGACAAGAGTAAACGCCCGGACCCGGCAAAGCGTCCGAAACTCAAGACCAAGGGTTCACGCTCCACCAACAAGGGCGGCAGGCCCCTCGCGAAACAGTCCGAAGCGCCGGCTATCCAGCCGGGGCAGGCCAGTGCAGCAGCTGAAGGTGAACGACTGAACCGTTATCTGGCCAAGAGTGGCTTATGCTCGCGCCGCGAGGCGGACAAACTTATTGCCGAAGGCCGCATCGTCATCAACAACGAAAAGGTGCAGGACATGGGCCGTCGTGTGCATGCCTCGGATATTGTGCTGGCCGATGGCAAGCCGGTCTCCCTGCTCACCGAGCACACCTATCTTCTCTACAACAAACCACCCGGCCAGCTGTGCACCCGCAGGGATGAGAAGGGCCGCGATCTGATCTACAAGCACATCGAAGTGGGTCCCAATGTGCAGTCCGTCGGCCGGCTGGACATGGACAGCGAAGGGCTGCTGCTGCTCACCGATGATGGCGAACTGGCCAACCTGATGACCAAACCGGGCACCGGTGTGGCACGCGAATATCGCGTAAGGGTCGCCGGACATCTTTCCATGGATGCGCTGGAGAAACTGCGCAAGGGTGGCCTGGACATCGGCGAGGGCGAGAAGAGCGATCCATGGGATGTGGTGGTGGATTCGGAAACCGGCGGACACTGCTGGCTGACCCTGGTTATCCGGCGCGGGCGCAACCGCGAGGTACGTCGCACATTGGAAGCAGCCGGCCATATCGTGCGCCGCCTGATTCGCACCCGCTTCGGCCCGCTGAAGCTTGAAGACGGTGTGCGCAAGAGCACTTCGCGTCACCTCACTGCGGGCGAGGTCAAACAGCTTCGCCGCTCCGTCGGACTGGGTGAAAAAGCAGGCTAAACATGAGCAAGCGGGCAGCATGAACGCGCTGCACATCTACAAGATTCTGTTCGACACCTACGGCGAGCAAGGCTGGTGGCCGGCGGATTCACCGTTTGAGGTGGTGGTCGGAGCCATTCTCACCCAGAACACCAATTGGCAGAATGTTGAGAAGGCCATTGCCAACCTGAAGGCAGCCGATGCGCTGGATGCACAGGCCATGCTGGACATGGATGAAACCCGCTTACGCGAACTGATTCGCCCCTCCGGCTTCTACAAGCAGAAGGCCGAGCGTCTGCGCCTGTTCTGTACCTTTTATCTTGGACAGGGTCGGGAGCAAGGCATCAAAAAACTCCCCGATCCGCGTAGTACCCTGCTGGCATTGAAGGGCATCGGCCCTGAAACCGCCGACTCCATCCTGCTCTATGCGCTGGAGATACCCGTGTTCGTTGTCGATGCCTACACCAGGCGAATCTTCATCCGCCTCGGCCTGCTGGATTCAGCTGCCAGTTACGCTGAAACCCAAACCTGTTTTCATACGCAACTGGATAGGAATGTTTTACTGTATAAGGAATACCACGCCCTGATTGTGCAACACGCCAAGCAACACTGTCGTGTCAAACCCCTATGCGCCTCTTGTCCGCTTACTTCGATTTGCCCTGCGGCCCTCACCTGATAATAAAAAGACCTTTCACCTTCGGGACTGGGTGATGTTACAGATGCTGGTATTAATCAGATTACTGCGAAGGTTTATCCTGATTCGCACCGTTTGTTTCCATGATGAAGTAGGCGATCAAATCTGCCCGATCCTTCTCCGCAATCGGCGGAATTGCCATTTTGGTGTTGGGCTTGATGCCGCGCGGATCCTTTAACCATGCATCCAATGCGGCTGCGTCCCAGCGGGCATACGGCACACCGCTCATGCGTGGGGCACGATTATAAATCCCCTTCAGGCCCGGACCGATTCGTATGGATTCCAGATGCAGATGATGGCACGGCGTACAGCGCACTTCGGCCACAATCCTGCCGCGTTCGGCATCTCCCGCCTGTGCCCCAATAGAAAAGAATACAACTGAGATCACGCATGCAAGCAGGTTGGGCAGGTATCGATTCACGGCTTTCCATCTGCCTGTTCGGCAGTCGCGTCGGGGGCAAGTGCAAACACCATTTCATGCTGCTCGCCCTTTCGCACCAGGCGGACATACAGGTGATCCTGCTGCGCATCCTTGACCGGCAAAGCACGGCGAAATACACCCAGCGCCCCATCCGGCATGGCCTGTCTCCAATCTGTGTGTTCGGTACGCACATCAACCATCAAGTCGGAGGAAAAACTGTGTTGCTGGCGATTGGCGATAACAAGAAACTCATTCATGCCTGGCTTAAGCACAGTCGGCCGGGTTTCAATGCGGATAGCAATGTCGTTCCATGACTGTTCCGGCGCACTCCATGATGGTTCACCTGACGAACAGGCAGTAAGCAGCATGACAAGTGCGACAAGAGCAGAACGCAGCACGATCTTACTCGCCAGCCGCATGCAGCATAAGATAATCACGCAAAACCAGTCGATCTTTGGGAGCTATGGGAGCCATGCTGCGCTGCACAAGATGCTCCTGCATACGCTCGATCACCCCCGGCCATTCATTGGCCGGATGTGCGCTGGGCAAGGGCGGCGCATGACACTCTGAGCAATTGCTTGCATAGACATTAAACGCCTGACTCTGTTTATCCGGATAATCCGTTTGCGGCCTGTTGGAAGAAAAATCACAGGCAGCCAGAGAAAGGCTGGCGGCACCAACAATCAAAAAAGCTACAAGCTTCATTTGGGCATATCGATATCGTCGTCATCCTGATGCGTATCGCTGTCAAGGCGGCCGGCGCTTTTGGAACCATAGAGATTGGTCATGAAATAGATGAAGCCTGCGGCGATCAAGGCATACACGGCGGCAGCAACATGCCCCCAGGTAAACCAGGCGCGCGGAGCATCCGGGCGATCCCCCCAGAAGGGTAGAGTCAGACCAAAGGCAACCATCAACACCACAATGATAATGCCGATAAACCATGCCGGCACACGACGCTGTGAATCCGGGATGTTTTCAACCAACTCCCAGTCCTCAAGTCCACGTCTGTTCTTCCGGTCCTCATCCGAGGCGTAGCCGAAATGATCTTCGGGAATCTTGCCCCATTCCTTGCTAACCGGTGCTGTCGGCCTTGCTGCCTCTTCCGGCTGCTCTTTCGTCTGCCCGTCGTTTTCTTTCATATTCTTCTGATACCTCGTTGCTTTGCCGATCATAAGCTGGTTGGAGATTGAGATTTTGCAAAATGCACAACCTGAAACTTTTTCGTCCAGCCGTCATCCGCAGTCACCACCACCCAAAAGCGATACAGGCCCTCAGGGAGGCCGTCGCGGACATAGAGCACCACATCCTGACGACCCGCGCTCTCAAACTGCACTGCGTCCTTTTCCAGCGAATATTGACTGTCATCCAGACCTTCGACGCGAATATGCATCTGTTCAGGGTGGTTGACCTTGTAGGCAATATTGATGCGGTAATCGAGCAATTGATCGCCCTGCTGCGCTTCACCGCGATACACGGAGAAAGAGGCCGGCTCATAGCTGACAATACCGTATGCAAACATCCCCGCACCAATCAGGGTGGCGAGTGTAGCTGCGCGCGCGCGACTGAAAAATGAACCAAGCGCGCCGCGATATTTCCCCTTCCACTCGTCGCCAAAGCTGAGGCGAAGCAGGCCGGGGCCCTGCAGCTTTTTGCTCTTGCTGTGCAACTCATCGCAGGCCACCACGCATGCGCCGCAATTAACACAGCTGTCGAACACTTCCGGCTGACGGGGATCAATATCGAGGAAGCAGGAATCCACACAGTAGTTGCAGTTGCTGCAATGGTCCGAGCGCGAGGCATCGTAGGAAACATGCAGGGTATCGCGGGTCTTGAAGGAATGTTGCCAGACACGGTAAATGCACATGTATTTGCACATCAGGTGACGAATCGCCACGATATCTATCAGCATGACGAACACGCAGACCATGTAGATCCAGTGCAGCCCACCGGCCAGTTCCTCGTCATATTGAAAGGAAACAAACGACCAGATGGCCTGCGGTGAATAGAAATAGAACATCGGAATCAGCGCATAAACCAGCGAGGCACCAAACAGCAGCGACCCGAGTATCAGGTAATTCAACAGTGATTTACGCCGCACCGCGATCTGCATGCGGGTACCCGTCGTATCCATCATCTTGGCGCGCCTGCCGAGCAGCCGATCCGTCAGATTATTGGCCCATTCCGATACCGTATTTTGCGGGCACATCCAGCCGCAGAAAACCGATCCGACGAGTGAATACATCATGACCAGGAGACTGGCGATGAATATCCAAAAACCCATGATAATGAACATGTCGGAGAACCAGACCAAGCGGTCCCACATCAACACACCGCCTGCTGCAACATCGATGCGAAACAGCCCGCTGGCCGGAATCAGCACCAGCAGAATCAGGGTGGCAATCTGCATGTAGCGGCGCGCCGGTCCCAGAGTGGTCGCACCGGGAACGTGTTCTTCAATAACAGGGATCTTGCTTAGTGTTTCATTGGCAGACATCTGAGTTTCCTTTGCATAAATGCTATCTTTGGCGTACGTCAAAAGCCAGCGGACTTAGGCTTGCAAGCCGCTGCCGCCACTGCTCAGCTGCTTCGGCATTGCCAGCCTGCGACTCCAGTTGCCACATGGCACGTATGCTGGCCTCATGGTCCGGGCGCAGCACCAGAATACGCTGCAGAGCTTCTCTCCTGCCCAGCCCCTGCGGATTGCCGTTTTCAAGGCTGGCAAACATCCTGTCGGCCAGCGCAAAAGCCGGCCAGCGATCATCGGCATTGGCCCGGCGAGCCAGCTGCGCCCACTTCATCGCCTGCGCTTCATCACCACCAAGCTCCGCCTGCCACAGGCGAACATCCAAAGCACTTGCCGCCCATGCACGTTTAAAAGTGGTGAAATCCTCGGCCTCGACATGCAGCACAGCAGCTGCCTGCTCTGCATCCTCGCGCCAGGACAACATCCAGCGCCACATGGCAGAGGGATCGGCACCACCGGCGTAGCGCACACGCGGCAGTGCGAACTCAATCACCGGCGCCCACTCGTCCTGCACTTGCACATCACCGGGAAACTCTGGAATCATTCCCCAGTAGCGCCCGAGCCATGTCCACATGCCCTCGCCACCTGTCGCGTCATCGGCAGATGCCGGCGGCATCTCCCGCCAGGCCTGTAATAAACGGGAACTCTGTATCTCACCCTGCTTCACACCGACAAGACCCACGCGATAACCGTCGAGAAACAACAGCGCCAGATCATGCTCAGTGGAAAAAACACTGCGAAAGCTGTTCAATACCACCTTCAACATGGCCACATCGAATTGGTTGAGCGCTATCCATTGAACAAAAATACCGCCCGGCGCGAGCCGTTCTCTTGCCCTGCTGAATTGCTGCACGGAAAGAAGATTGGCGCGCCCGACCATATCGGGATGAAAGAGATCGCCGACAATCACATCGTAGTGCGCCGTATCGCTGCGCAGAAAGCGCCGCGCATCATCGCGCAACACACGCATGTCGGCCATCACGCCGCCATTCACCGCTGCAAACGATCCGGATGCAGCAGCAATCGCCCCAGCCGACAATTCCACAGCAGTGCGTTGCAGTCCGTAAAAAGGAAGCGAGCCGGAAGCCGTGATTCCCGTACCAAGCCCGAGAAACAGGATAGAACGGGCCTCCGGATGCAAGAGCAAAGGAAGTCGTGCCTGATTCTTCTGCACGGTGACGGCTGTCGGATCACTGGATGCATCCATACGCTGCAAATCCGAGAGCAAAAGCCGCTGCCCGGATGGCTGTTCAACCACATGCGTCAAAGCCACGGCATCCTCGTAGAGAGACAGATCATGCGATGCCGCCAGCGCAGGTAGCAGACTGGCTACCGGTGGTAGCTGCCGTACAGGCCACAACAGTAGCAGCACAACAGGCAGGACCAGCCAGTAGCGCACGTCTTTCACCCAGCGCATACCACAGATAAAGAGAAGCAGTGCCCCGACTCCGAGTGAGGCTGCCGCACCCAGCCATGGCAGCAGAACAAAACCGGCCACGATGGCGCCCAACCCTGCCCCGATGCTGTTAGCGCCATACCACCAGGCACCGCTCGTGGTGCCGCCTGAATCGTTTTCTGCTTCTTCAAAACGCCGGGCCAGAAGCGGTAGCCATGCGCCAAACGCCAGGGTCACCGGCAGGGTCAGCAACAACACCACCCCACCCTGCATCAACATACCGCTGAACAGGGAATCAAATTCCGTTCGATTGGCCCACTGACTGACAGTCGGAAGAAAATACTGCCCGGCAATGGCAAGTGTCGCCGCAATGGCCGGCAGTATATTTAACCAACGAGCCACGTGTCCTGCCGAACCCAGTCGTCGGGCCAGCACACTACCCAGCCCGATACCCGTGAGAAAAACAAGCAGCAGCACCGCCAGCACATATTCGGTGCGCAACAACACCATGCCGAACAAACGGCTCCAAATCACTTCGAGTATCAGTGCGGCTGCGCCAATACCTGCATAGGCCAGCAGATCAGCAAAGGGAGGCCGCAACAGACGCCCGCGCTCAGCCAAGGACTCTTCACTCTTGGACGGCAGGTTCACAGACAGCAGCCATGCCAGAGCCGCCAGCAACAAGCCGAGAGTTGCCACGGCAAGAAGCGCAGCGCGCCAGCCGAATGCCGGAAGCAGGAATAAGGGCAGCACAGCGCCCAAGGCACCACCCAGAGCATTGATGCCATACAAACCGCCCAAAGACATGCCCAGCACGCGCGCCCCCTTCAGCGCGAGCGGAAATGCATAACCCATGGCCAGCGCAGCCGGAAACAGCAGCAACATAAGCGCCATGCCCTGAACTCCCTGCCAGAGACCAATGGAAAGATCACCAGCAAGGCTTAAAAGACCGGCATCCAACCATGGCATGATGAGAGGAAGTGTGAGGGCATAGAGGGCAATGCCCCCTTCAAGAACGGCCAGCAAGCGCAGCGCGCGAGCTGCGCTCATAGCCCGCCCGTAACGCGCGCCGGCAAGACTCCCTGCACCGAGACCCGCCATGAATGCAGTAACGGTCAATACCACGCCGAAGATACTGATTCCGAACAGCAGGGAGAGCATGCGTGTCCAAAGGATTTCGTAGGCCAGTGCGGTAATTCCCGTTCCGCCATAGACGAGCAACAGGAGGAAGCGGGAACGCTGATTCACTGCTTAATCAGGGAAAAAAGTCAGTAGGGCCAGAACCAGGCAATGGAGGTGGCCGCATGCACCGCCGCCAGAGTCAGACTCAAGCCGGCGCTGATCAAGTGCGCCACAAAAACATCCTTGTCGAAAACAACCATGGCTATGCCCAGACTACCGGTGAGAAAGAGAAGAATGAGCAGTGAAATTCCCATGATAAAGAGTATCTGGTGTTTGCGCTTGGTCTCGATGCGCCGTTCGGGTGCTTCCTCATCATCGCCGGCAAACTGCTGCATCACCGCCTCAGCGGACACCTGTGCTCCGCCAGCAACAGCTGTCACTTCGGGAGAGACTGAATTTTCAGCCAGTGCACGCTGACCCGGCAGAAGACAAAGCAGGCAAAGCAGCAACAATAGCGGGATCATGCGCACCGGGGAGCAATCAATCATGCTTTGTTCCCGTCTCGTCGCCCCCACCCCTGACATCGCGCTCCTCAGGCTTATCCCCCCGCATGGCATTGCGCAGGTGAATAATGGCAGAAAGAATCATCGGAGCGAAAACCAGAAAGAAAAGAAAAACGAAAATCATCCACGGCGTATCAATGGTTACGTGCAGATAGCGGTAGCTATCCACGGCCATGGCTTCCGATGACCAGAAGCAAAGCAGCGTGGTCAGCAGAAGATAAGATTTCAGATTCATTTATTTCTCCTCATTCGCCACGACATCGGCCGCACAGCGGAAGCCGAAAAAGTCTGAGGCATAATTGGGCATGGAATAATTGCGGTGGTAAGTATAGGACGAAAATGGATCGCTTTTCCACGACCCGCCGCGCATCACAAAATAAACCAGCCTTTCAACTTCATTCGAGCCGCGTTGATAATCCGGATCGATATCCTTGGCTTGAAATATCTCTCCGGAAGCCGGAGTGCCCGGATATGGGGTAAATTGATCAGCCACCCATTCCTGAACATTGCCTGCCATATCCATCACGCCATAAGGACTGGCACCGTTCGGATAGGCATTTACCGGCGTGGTACGACCAACTTTGTAATAGGTATTCAGATTTTCCGGGTGCATCGCCGAACCCCACGGCCAGCTTCGCCCATCGGTTCCACGCGCAGCCTTTTCCCATTCAGCCTCTGTCGGCAGACGTTTACCCGCCCATTCGCAGTAATCCCGTGCGTTGTACCAGGACACCATGGTAACCGGGTGAAGCTCAAGCCCTCGCGGGATATGACCATCCTTCCAGTTCAGTGGCGGACGATATTTTCCGGAAGCAACAAACCGGGCGTACTGTGCCTGAGTCACAGGGAATTTGTCGATTCGATAGGCATGGGTACGAACCTGATGTGCCGGTTTGTTCTGTTCATTGGTGCGCGGGTCATCACTGCCCATGGTGAACACACCGGCAGGAATGGAAATCATCCATTCCACATCACGCCATTGTTCGTCGCCAAGCAATGCCCGCGCCTCATCCGGTGTATAGGTACGAATGCCGGCGCCATATTTTTCGTTGGCCTCCTGCACGTAAATCTCTTCTCCCGCCGCACGGATATGCTCATGCATGTCCCGAACATCATAACCGGCCTTGCCGCGCATCTCATCCATGCGCATTGAGCCTAATTCCATGACGTGAAGAGAGCCGCCGACCATGGCGATGGTAATACAGACAACAAGGGTGGCGCTTAACCAGCGTTTACGGCGACGTCTTTCGGCCGGAGTTATTGGGGTGCGCTTCACCTTAGCGACCGGAACCTTCCTCAAAATCGTCATCGGGCAAGGATTCAGAATCGGCATGGTGCGGCACCACACCATCATCCCATGCATAACGTTTACGAATGAATATTTCGCCTATAAATCCGCCAATCGCACAAAATTCCATTTGCAGAATCACAAACATGATCCACATGCCCCAAGGCAGCAGTTGCGCACCAGCAGCCATATCGGCATAGGAGGGATGCTGGTAATGCCACAACATGACAAAGGCAGGTGGAAAATGGGCCAGATACTTGCCACCGAAGCCATAGATCATACCGATGGCAATACCGACAGCCACAGGAAGAGCGCTCATCGCCACGATCCATGCCATATTGAAGCTGGCCAGGCCCATGAAATATTCGAGACGTACATCGAGGAGCAACATTCCGGCTTCGTAGAGTAGCACGCCAGCAACAAAGGCGGAGATTCCCCTCAACCAGTACGGCGCCCACGTGTAACCAACGGCCGAGACTGCCTTGCTCTGTTGTTTGCCCATCGCTGCCTGCTCCTGATTGTTATCTATTCATTGGCCCTTAGGCCACGATTTTACTTACCCGTCAGTTTTTTCTGCTCAGCACTGATTGTCTCGTCCAGATACCAGTCCTTTACCCGCAGACTGGCGAAATAAGCGGCTAAGACTTTGCGTTCCTTTTCAGAAAGGCTGGCAAAGGAAGGCATCTTGTATTTTTCCTTCATCCTTGAGGGCAGTATCTCCTGCGGATTTTCGGAAGAAAAGTAGCGATACAGCCATTCTTCATTGCGCAGGGAGCCAATGCCATCAAGGCTTGGCGCTGGCACGCTTTGATACACGCTCTTCACCGACCAGATGGTATGACAATTACGGCATTGAAGGCTGCGATACAAATCCGAGCCCGCCCTTTCAAGATCTGGGTCGGCAGTGGTGTAAAACGGCAACTCATTATTGGCATTTTGAACAGACGGTTTGCCCATGGATTGCACGATGGCAACAATTAGAGCCCCTGCAAAAAGGAGAATGACCGTATTGACTACGGTCATCCAGTTGATTTTAGCCAGCATCGACTAGTTCTGCGCCCGAGCGGCAGCCTCTTTTTCCGCAAGAACCTCTGTGCGGCGTTTCTCCTGCCGTGCATTCACTTCCTGGGATTTGGCAAACTCTTCAGGTTTCATTTTATCTTTGTCGTTTTCATCGAAAACCAGATATTTGATGTCTTCGTCAAACTGTTCATTGCGGGCAGCCCAGCGAATGCCGAACACGACACCAACCAGAATGGCAGCTCCGCTGAGTAGCCAGATGTAAATCGTCCAACCGTCCTGTAATTCAACTCCAAACATTTTCAATCCTCCATGATTGTGATGATTGTCTATTTAGAATAAAACACCGTCAAGCAACTGCACTGCTGCAAATATTGATGCAGCGATCACGCCCAGGATAATCATGCCAAACAGGACATATTCACCCCTTTTTATTTTCTCACCCTTGGTAGAACTGATGAAAGACCAGACAATGCCTACAAATACAGCGATAGCAATCATCATAAAGATAAAAATCGCAACGCTATAGCCATGGCTACGCATGCTTTCAATACCCAGATCAAAGGTTTGATAGGTTTCATCCGCTGTAGCGGCTTGAGCAGATATCGCAGAAAATATTAAAGCAGTCATGTGCGGAAGCACTGGAGTCGCTCCTGTATCGAGAAGGTAGCGTAGCGTACCTGAACTAGTCCGCTAACGGAAATAATAAAACCCTGTATTAACAAAAAAGGCGCCGCCCATAAGGGCGGCGCCTACAAGCTTGCAGGATTACCGGATTAAAACGAGTTCTTACGCGGATCCGGTGAACCTTTCTTATGATTATCCACAAAGAAGCTGTAGATGATCGGTACAACCAGTGCAATTGTCGTGACAATCAAGCCACCGATAAATGGGTTATCCAAATCAATCATCTTATATCTCCTTAGTGAGCAATCGTGTGATCAGGGCGCCATGAGAAGTGCGGCAACCGTTTCACAGTAATAATAACAGCCAGGCAGAAACCAATGAAGTACCAGAAAGAAATCTGATAGCCCTTATCCCACCAAGGCTGTTTGGCAATCACGGTGCCGTCCGGCTGGATGTTGAAGAAGTTCGACTTGACCACATTCGGGCCAATAACGCTGTACTCTTCAAGATCAACACCGGCACGCTGTAACTCAATAATTGCCGGTCCAATCACCCGCAGCTGATCCAGATCAATCGGATGCTGAGCCCGCTGGAAGGTGTACTTCGAATCGAAGTGAGCCAGCGAGTCCTCAATCAGTGCCATTGCCTTCTGGTTCGCAGCATCATGAGTGATCGTACGATCATTCATCACTTCCTGCACCATGGTGCTGTTCATCAACGACACGTAGTCGAGATAAATAGCCGCAGTCGGACGCTGTCCGTACAGAGGGAAGGTAATGGCGATTGCTGTTGCAAAGGTCAGCAGCAGCAGACCAATCACCGGACGTGGAAGCGGATTGTTGTTCTCCGCAATTCCGCCCAAGCTCTCGTGTTCCCAAGTATGCTTAGCTTCCTTGTTCTGGTCATCCGTAGTCAATGAAAACAGCGGATTATTAAATGTCCATCCCATTATTATCCTCCCTTATTTCAGATTGATGACGAAGTCGATGAGTTTGCGTGCCTCACTATCGGCAGCAGGCATCGGCACCGCAGGCGGATAAATGCTTTCGCCACGTGCATATGCCAGATACTTCTCATCCCATCCTGGCAGATCAACTGCATTGCCATCCGCATCCACGTCGCCCCACAGGTAATCGTAGCGCGGCATAATAGAATGTGGCTGCACAAGGCGTGGGTTGAAGAAGTGCATCACCATCCACTCACGCGATGAGTTGCGCGAACCAACGTGCAGCAGATCAGGGGCCTTGCGGTCGGAACCGAAGGTGGTCGGGCTTTCACCGTTAAAGTCACCCACCAGCGGCGGACGACCGAACGACTGCCAATCCTGTGTCTGCTCAGGCAGCAGGGTATGGCACCACCAGCAGCCTTCACGCACAAACATGGTCTTGCCGGAACCTGCCAGCAATTTCTCGTCAGCAGCCTTCAGTGTTGCATCCGCAGTCCAACCCTTGGTTGCGGTTGCAAACTCGATGTATGGAACGTCATCAGCAGTAGAGCGAACAAGGAATACACCACCCTGTGCCTCATCAGCCTGACCGATCTTACCTAACTCTTCCGAAGCCTTCTGCACGTCATCGCCCAGAATGCCGTCGTGAGTCAAGCCGCTCGGGAAATGTGTCCCGGCCGGAAAAACAAACGCGTCAGTCTTGTCGATGGCCTTACCGGTCATCGGGTCCTTGGTCAACACAACCTTGACGGGCTTGTCCTTACCCTGCAGGAATGGGTCGTAGTAGTTGAAGCCAGTCTCCCAACCGTAGGTCAACTGCTTCTCCAGAGCGATTTTTGTCGAGGACATCGACGAAATATCAAGGCCTGGCAGAATGATGGTAACAAACATCGACAAACTCAGCGCAAAGCCAAACATCCAACATCCGATTCTATATTCTCTAAATGCCACGGAAATCTCCTCCCTATAATTAAAATTTATTTTGAGAAGCCGGCCCGAAGGCCGGCCCTCATTTATTATTAACGCGTGTAGGCGATTTCAGCCGGCTGACGACCAACAGGCACTGGATCACCAGCACGTGCGGTCATAATCATATTGTACAGCCAGATGATATTACCGAAGAACACCATGGTGCCACCCAACCAGCGAACGATCATGTAAGGATGCTCTGCGATCACAACGTCCACATAAGGAACCTCGTAAATCTTGGCAGCACCCTGGATCAGGCCGGAAATGGTCATCGACGTCCAGTACAGCGAGAAGCCGATCAGCAGCATCCAGAAGTGGAAGTTGGCCAGCGATGCGGACCACAGCTTGCGACGCAGCAACACCTGCATGCCGTAGTACACCGAGGCAGCTTCAGCAAAGGTCGAGAAGCCGAGCAGAGCCAGATGGGCATGTGCCACAATCCAGCCTGTACCATGGATGTACCAGTTGATGGCACGAGTCTGCTGGAAACCACCCTGCATGTTCAGCGGAATAGCAAGCAGCACACCGGTGATGGTGAACTTGATCTCGATATTCTCGACGAACAAGGCCCAACGACCCTGCATGGTCAGCAAGATGTTACACACATAGGCAACAGCCGGCACCAGAATCAGCACGCCTTCCACAGACGCGAAGGACTTCAGCCATTCCGGAAGCGGTGAGCTCATCAGATGATGGGCAGCCGGCGTGGAGTAGAACACCACAATGGACCAGAAGTGCAGATGACCCACACGATGCGAATACAGCGGGTTACCGGTGATCTTCGGCACGATGTAGTAGGTAATAGCAGCAGCAACCGGGGTAATCAGCAGACCCAGGATGTTATGTGCGAACCACCATGTCATGTATGCCTCGTTCAGACCGGTCAAATGGAGCCATTCAGGAGTGTTACCGATAAGGAACACAATGATGGTCATGAACATACAGCCGGCGAAGAACCAGTTGGTGGTATAGATACCCTGTGTACGACGATTAACGATCGTCATCCACACGTTCAGGGACCAAGGCACTACCATCACAAAGGCAATGTACAGGTCGATTGGCCAGATATGGTCGGAATACTCACGGCCGGAAGTAACACCGGACCAGAGCAATGCCAGAGCCAAGCACAGGCCCACATTATACAGCAAGCAATTCCAGACGCCGAGTTTCTCGGACCACAGCTTGGTATTACCCAGAGCCGGGGTGATGTACATCATGGAAGCAGCAAAAGCCATGGCAATCCAGCCGAAAATCACGGCATGCACATGGACCTGACGCATATGACCGAACTGCAGCGAATACAGGCCATGGAACAAGTCAGGAAAAGCGAGCTTGGCAGCATTAAAAGACCCAAGACCTGTTCCGATAACGAACCAGGCAATGGACGATATGCCAAAGAAAATCGCCGCAGTACCCTGCGGGATATCATCTTCTTTTGAAAACAAATATTTCAGCATCTTTAAAAAGACCCCCTAGAAATTTTAATCACGGATTTGAACATCTTATCAATCATCCTGCTCTTCGTCATGCTGGCCAGGCATCAGCAGATACCAAGCAAACCACATGCTCGAGAAAGCAAGCAAAACACCCAGAATCGAAGCGATCGTATCCATTTTCTATTCCTCCTTCCGCAGGCCTTCAAGCAAAGCATGCTGCTTGAGTGCATAACCGAGAATCAACGCAAATGCGATACCAAAGATAAACATGATCCAGTCTGCCGTACCCTGATAGGTGCGCGGATCGTAGGGGTCCATAAACCAAAGACCAGCCTCACCGAACGGCCCACGGCCAACAGCCAGCAAAAACGCACAGGTAAACACTGAACCGTTACCCATGCCTGTGGTCATTCCGGCAATGATTGTCAACCAGATTGAACTTTTCATTCAGCCCTCCTCTTCCTTTCTATGAACTCAAGATGAATTCCCTTTAATCAAACCGGAACCTTATCTCCAGCTATATGCATGTCAAGCACCATGATACCCGCACTGCCCACGATACAAGACAGCTTGGCACCTGCCTGCCACACCACCCATCAACCTGTAGACACTATTCATATTCCCCTGCTTGCCCGATGCGCCATAGCCATTCATCATTTGGCGATGAAAGAAATCCTTGTCTACGGCATCAGTGGAATCGCGTCGCTATTTATTTTCGGGTACAGCGTGCATATGTTTGTCGGCGGGCTGGTCAGCGAGCAGGTTGAAATCGGCCTTATTGCAATGGTCGTGCTTGCTGCCGCTGCTGCTGAAGTTTATTTCATCCGGGACGCACTGATAAACAGGCGAATGTAGCGGGCCTCTGCCCCTACTTATACTTGTCCAGCGCCTTGATGACTGCCATAAAATCATCTTCGATAAACTGTTTGCGGTGAAATACATATTGGCGCTTGGTGCCCATGGCATCCATGCCGGTGAGACCAAATGATTTACCCGCCTGATCCGCAAAAAAGCGAATATCCTTCATCAGGGATGCGTATTGCCCGCCCTTCAGCTTCATGCGCACACGCTCACGATTAATATCCAGAGACACCGGAGCCTGCGGATGAATCAGCAGACGGCGCATCACCCGCCCTCCACCGACCATCATAAAAAAGAAGCCCAGAAACATCAGCGCATAGCCTATCCACTGCTCATCGCCACCGGCATACCACAACTTCATCCCCCAAAGCAGAAGCACACCAACGGTGGGAACATACAAAGCCAGATCCCATAAGGTGCCGGCCTTGTCCGGCCGAAGATCACACTGTACTTCCTGCCAGTTGCGCGCCATTTATTTCCCCTGCCCCGTCTGCTTAGCCTCACCGGTCAAATCGGCCAGTATCGGATCGATCTCCTGATAAAGCATGCGCCCCGGATATACCACTTCCACATTGCCCTGCGCATTGATCACAAAGGTCCACGGCTCACCGCGCACCTGGAAGGCATCGTAGGCCTCGGGGTTGTAGTATTGATCCATATGCAGGAACAGAACCTTGTGCTCGTATTTGTTGAGCATCTCCTTCATCAACTGCAGCTGCTTGTCGCACTGCGTGCAGTGACCCGGCGTGGCAAACTCAAGCACAATCGGCTTGTTCAGCTTGAGCGCTTCATCAACGGACAGTTCATACATGCGCGGGTCGGGATAGCGATAACTGGTCAATTTGGCCATATCGCCACCCACATCGGCCAGCGTCTTGGTCTTCAACGACGGTACCGGCTTGCCCTGCATGAATACCCCGCCACCACCAACACTGCCAAAATCCATGTCGCACGCACCAAGTGCGGCAACACCCAGCAGCATCAAGCCAAGCGCAAGGGATTTCATCGTGATTGCCGCCAGCCGGCACAGGTGCGGAAAATGTTATAGGCCCATATGCAGTTGGCCAGCAGCACCAGAGTGCCGAAGATGCCCATCACCGCAAGCCATGGCCGAACCAGGACTTCCACTTCAGCCGGCGTCATGGTCACACTGGCCATACCACCGATGGTGCCCGCTACGCTGAAGAACACCACCATGCCGAGTAAGCCAAAGTTATGCGTCCAGAAATGCAGCTTGACCAGCGGCATACTGTAGATCGGCCGCCTTACCAGGCGTGGGATGATGTAGTACACCGCAGCAAAAATAGCCATCTCCACCCAGCCCAGCAGGTTGATATGCGTATGAGCGCGGACAATAAGCTTGCCGAACATGCGATGATCAACGAAATGCCTGAACTCATGAATACCACCCATCAGGGCACCCCATGAGAACCCGATGATGCTGTAGATAACACAGGCAAATACAAACCAGAGCGTGTATTTTACGTATTCCTCATCTTCCCATGGCTGGTAGTTCATGGCTTCTTCATCTCCTGAGTTGCGGCATCATTGGCGCGCTTGAACGCATCCGGATCATCGCGCACATCTTTGTATTTTTCTTTCCATTCCTTCGGCGCCCACGTCTTGACCATTGAATCGATGAACGGCGAATCTCCCTTGGGGGGAATCGGAGCAGAAGAAGAACCCTGCTCGGATTTCAACTCCGACAGAAAAACGGCAAGGGCATGCAGATCCTCAGCAGGCAGCTTCGCCACATAGGCCGCAGAAGTCTGCCCTGCCTTATGGTCCATGGTTGCCGCCGGATAGTTTGTTTCAGGATCCTGCAGGAAGGCAAACATCCACTGCATGGTCCGGCGCGAGCCGATGCCATCCAGATCCGCCGTCTGCCCCATATTGGTGCCGTTACGCAGGGCGCGATGACAGGTAGTGCAGCCGTTGGTGCGGAACAGATAGGAGCCGCGCTGACCCTCGGCAGACAGATTTGCTGTTGTCTTGGTTTCAAATAAAGGCTTGTCGGAGTTGGCTATGAAAACCTGCATGATGATGTAGGCGATCACCGCAAACACGACAAAAACACCGGCTACGGTAAAGAGAATTTTCTCCCCGGGCTTCAGTGGCTGTTTATTGCTTGCCATATAATAGATCTCTCTTGTGGTTCTGTGATTTCTGCATATTTCCGGCACCCGGTTGCGCGGCGGACCGCACTTTAGCATAGCCTTCCGCCTCGCGGCAAACCCTGACTTGGCAAACCACCCACTCGAGATTTAAACCCTGCAGATATACTTATTATTATATATATAAATACGCAAGCAGTGCCCTTGACAGGGATGACCCCGAAACTAATGCTTTACCCTCGAACACCGAACAGCTTCATAAGGAGATACAACATGCATCGAATTCTTTCCTCTTTTGCCATTACCCTGTTCCTTTTCGGCATCGGCACAGCCCAGGCAGGCAGCAGGCCAGCCGACGTCCCCGATGGTATGGGACCGCTTCCCGCTGTTGCACCTATTCCGGCCGACAACCCCATGAGCGCGGGTAAAATAGAACTCGGCAAGAAACTGTATTTCGATCCCGCACTTTCCAAGAGCGGCAATATCTCCTGCAACTCCTGCCACAACCTGGCCAACGGCGGCGTCGACAACCAGCGCTTCTCTATTGGCCATCTATGGCAACACGGCGGCCGCAATGCCCCGACCGTACTCAATTCTGCGTTCTGGACCACCCAGTTCTGGGATGGTCGCGCACCGCAACTTGAGGACCAGGCCAAGGGACCGCCGATGAATCCGGTTGAAATGGCCGATGACAATCCCAAGCAACTGATGGCCCGCCTGAAGGATGCCGGCTATGCGCCGTTGTTTTCCAAGGTGTTCGGTAAAAACTCTCTGAATTACGACAATATGGCCAAGGCCATTGCTGCCTTTGAACGCACCCTGCTCACCCCGGATGCGCCGTTTGATCGCTATGTGCGCGGCGAGGCAGATATATCCAAGGCAGCCAAACGCGGCATGCGCAAAGTGGATGAAATCGGCTGCACCGGCTGTCATTCGGGCCCGCTGTTCACCAACAACAGCTTCCAGCGCTTTGATTATGGCACGGATGCCGGACGCAAGGCTGTAACCGGCAAGGCCGAGGACGACCATTTCTTCCGCGTACAATCATGGCGCAATGTCGCCCTGACCGCCCCTTATTTCCACGACGGCTCCGTTGCCACCCTTGATGAAGCTGTACGCATCATGGCCAAGAAGCAGCTGGATACCGACCTCTCAAACAAGGATGTCTCGGATATTGTCGCCTTTTTGAACACCCTCACCGGCACCCAGCCTGAAGTAATCTACCCGCTGCTTCCCCGCCCTGCCGGTCGGGCGCTGGACTTCCGCGACTGATAGAATATTGGCCATGGAGCTGTGAAACATAGCATTCTCCCGGAACATCTTGGCCCGCTGGCGCCATTGGTCGGGATATGGGAGGGGGCCGAAGGAATAGATGTGGCCCCCTCCTCCAGACCTGATGGATCGGCACAAACCGAATTCCGGGAGCGCATGTGCTTCGAAGCCCTTGGCCCCGTCTGCAACGGACCGCAAACCCTCTATGGCCTGCGATACAGCACCACGGTATGGCCGCTCGGCGATGATGAGCCATTCCATGAGGAAACAGGCTACTGGTTGTGGGATAGCCAGCGCGCGCAGGTGATGCGCTGTTTTATGGTGCCGCGCGGCGTCACGGTACTGGCAGGCGGCAAGACAACTCCGGATGCCACCAGCTTCACCATGAGCGCCAAACTTGGGTCTGCATGCTTCGGCATTCTATCCAACCCCTTTCTTGATGAGCATTTCAGAACAGTGCACTACGATGTCACCGTCACCCTTAGCCCGGATGGTGCGCTCTCCTACCATGAAGATGCGCAATTGCTTATCCCGGGGCTTTCCGAACCCTTCCACCATACCGACTGTAACCGCCTGCTGCGCAACGAATAAGGATGGAATTCATCATACCGACACATTTAATATATTAGCTATTGAATATATATTGCGAATCGAATATCTTTCGCCGCATGCAAGCAATACCTGAAGAAAAAATACGTTCCGCCAGTGAGGGCCTACGCGCTCTGGCACATGAAGTCCGCCTGTCGGTCCTCTGTCACCTGATGAACGGACCTCTGTGTGTGCAGGATCTGATGCAGGCCACTGGCACCTCGCAATCCAATCTTTCACAACACCTGGCAAAAATGCGTATGATGGGGCTACTGACCACCCAGAAAGACGGGCAGCGCGTGATTTATTCCATCTCCTCCCCTGAAATCGGCGGGCTGTTGGAGGCATTGCGTCGCATGTATTGCCCCGACGACTGCGCAGACTTGGGCTGAGGAGGCTGGCATGGCTTTTTTTTCAACTGATATATCAGCAAATAAGCATGCATTAATTCGCTGGCGGTTGGTGCTGAGAGTAATCATCGGGCCGTTGGTGTTTATCGGCTCATCATTCGCCTTTGCCGAAGACAAGGACCCGGCATCACTCAACCTTCAGCAGGCCGTGAACAGGGCGTTGCAATACAACCAACTGCTACTCGCAGAGGATGCCAGACTTGAAGAAGCTGCGGCAAACGTGCAGCAGGCGAATGGCAATCTGATGCCACACCTCAATGCCGCTTCGGCGGTATCGCGATCCAATTCGCCGATGAACAGCTTCGCCGGCAAACTCCTGCAGAAACGGGTTACCTCAGCCGATTTCGTCCCCGCCAACCTGAACAATCCATCCTTCCTGACCAACTACCGCAACAGCCTAACCCTGGAGGCTCCTCTTTATCAGGGGGGAAGGATGTGGGCTGCCAGAGAACGCGCCGAGCAAACCGAGCAGGCCACACGCAATGAAATCGCCCTTGCCCGGCAGCAACTGACCTTCGCTGTAATTCAGGCCTATACCAACGTTTTCCGTCTGCAATCCCGTGAGAAAGCAGCGCAAAGTGCACATGACGCCGCCACAAGCCACCTGCAGCAAACCACAGCCCTGCTTGATCGTGGTATCGGCATTCAAAGCGATATCCTCGATGCGCAGGCGCATATGTCGGACACACAGCTCGCCCTCACCCAAACCCGCAATGCACACCTGCGGGCCATGGATGAACTGCACCGTCTGCTGGGCCTGGAGTCAACATCGCTGGCGAGCACCGTGAATCTGCAGGGCAGCCCGGATATGCAGCTGCGCGATATCAACGAAAACATGCCTGTCGACCCGATCATCGCACAGCACCCCAGGATCACTGCGCTTGAGCGCCAGCTTGATGCGGCAAAAGCAGGTGTCAGCGAGGCCTCCGCAGGCCTGCGGCCGAATGTCGGCCTGCTTGCCGTGCAGGAATGGAACAATAAGACCATCACGCCCAGCCATCCCAATACCAGCATTGGTGCAGAAGTCAGCTTCAACCTGTTTGCCGGTGGTTCCGATATGGCGGCGCGGCGTGCCGCCGAGGCACGCTTTGCCCACCTGCAATACCAGCTTCAGGACGAAAAACAGGTGCTGCGCAACACCCTGGCTGATGCCTGGCGACAACTGCACGAAGCAGAGGAAGCCGCATCAGCCCGGCACAACACCCTGCGCCAGACCGCCGAATCCCTGCGTATCCAGAACCTGCGTTTTGAACAGGGTCTGGAAAAGAGCACCGACGTACTTGATGCCCATACGCGCAACGACCGTGCCGTGGCCAATGATATTGATGCACGCTTTAATCTGATTGTCAGCCGCGCGGCCCTGCTGCTTGCGGCCGGCCGTCTCACCCCGGAGGTGTTGAATGCTTCTCTCTAAGCTGAAACGTTTTACTGTCCTGCGCTACGCAGGTGCACTCCTGCCTGCAGCCATGCTGCTCGCCTCCTGTTCACACGAGCCGGAGAGCACTGCCGCGCAGGCTGTCAGCATCAACGTGCCGCTCATCACCCTGCAAGCCGCAGATGTTGCCGAGCACACCATCAGTAGCGGCAGCGTTACCTCCGATAAACGTATCTCTATCGCCTCAAGGCTTTCCGGCTACATCGGCAATATCGCCGTTCGTGAGGGTGATCGCGTCAAGCAGGGCGATGCGATGTTCCGTGTCGATCCCGTGGATGTAATGCAGGCGGTCAACCAGGCCCGCGCCGACCTGCGCGATGCAGAAACCGACCGCGCCCGTTACACGGCGCTGCTTAAAGAAAACGCAGTCAGCAAACAGCAGTTCGACAAGGTCCAACTGCGCTACGCCGTTGCCAAATCGAAGCTGACCCAGGCGGAAAATCAGCTGCAGTACGCCGAGGTGAAAGCCCCGGTGGATGGCACGGTGGTTAAGAAGCTTCTCAACACGGGTGATCTGGCCTCACCGGGTGCGACCGTACTTATCCTGGAAAATGCGCAACAGCTTTCCGTGGAAACATATATCTCCGAGCGCTTCATTGCCGCCATCCATGAGGGCGATGAGGCCAGCGTGGAACTGGCTTCACTGCGCCAGCCGCTCAAGGCTGTCATCAGGCAGGTAGTGCCGGCTGCCGATCCGCTGACCCACCAGTTTCTCGTCAAGCTCAGCATGCCGCAAATGCCCGAGGTCTTGCCCGGCATGTTCGCCGAGGTGCGTTTCGCCATCGGCAGCCGCAAGGCACTGCTTGTACCACTCACTGCTGTTGTGGAGCGTCACGGCCTGCATGGTGTTTACGTGGCCGATGCCGACAACACCCTGCATTACCGACTTATCCGTCCCGGCCGTGAAATCGATGGCCGTATCGAAGCACTTGCCGGCCTGAGTGATGGCGACCGCATTGCCGCCGAAATCCGTCCGGACATGGTGTCCGGCATGCAGGCCTCCGGGTCCTGATCCCGATGTCGACAACGCCGAAACTGAATATTGCCGGTCGCCTAGGGGCGGCTGCCATGTATTCCCATCTCACGCCGATCATCAGCATCCTGATTTTCCTGATCGGCGTGGTGGCGCTGTTTGTCACGCCGCGCGAGGAAAACCCCCAGATCGACGTGCCCGCCGCCAATGTACTGGTGCAGATGCAGGGCGCCAGCCCTGAAGAAGTGCAAAATCTGATCGTCCGCCCGATGGAAATGGTGCTGCGCGAAATGAACGGCGTGGATCACACCTTTGGCACTGCCATGGATTCGATGGGTGTGGTCACCGTGATGTTCAAGGTTGGCGAAGACAAGGAATCCAGCCTGGTCAAGCTCTATGACCGCGTCATGCACAATCTGGACCGCATTCCGCCGGGTGCCGGTCAACCGCTGGTCAAGCCGATGGATGTGGACGATGTGCCGGTTTCGGTCATCACCCTGGCCTCGACCAAACTAGATGGACTGGCGCTGCGTCAGCTGGCCGAGCGGGTACGCGAGCAACTCGCACCGCTTGAAGGCGTGTCGGTGGCCGACATCATTGGTGGTCGCAAGCGCGAAATCAGCATCGATATCGATCCGGCCCGGCTTGCCGCCTATCACATCTCGCTGGATCAATTGCACAACGTCCTCATCGCAGCCAACGCCGGCGGCCCTGTCGGCACCCTGATCGGCGACAATCATGTCAGCCGCATCTGGCTGGATGGATTCCTCACCAGCGCCGATGACGTAGCCCACCTGATTGTCGGCGAACGCAAGGATGCCGATGGCGAACTTAGTCGCCCGATCTATCTCGGCGATGTCGCCCGCATCAGCGATGGCCCTGCTGAACTGAGTGCTTTGCACCGCATCGGCTTCGGCCCGGCATCCAAATCGCAGCTTTCCGGCGAGCCTGAAGTGCCTGCTGTTTCCATCACCCTGGCCAAAAAGCCGCACACCAATGCTGTGGTTGTCACCGGCCGCATCGAGAGCAAACTGGAAGAGCTGAAAGGCGACTTCATCCCGGACAATGTCAGCGTCACCATCAGCCGCGACTCAGGCCTGCGCGCCGATGCCGCGGTGAATATGCTGGTTGAGCATCTGGGTATCGCTATCGCCAGTGTGATTATCATTCTGCTGCTATTCCTCGGCTGGCGCGAGGCAGCTATTGTCACCATGAACATCCCGCTGATTCTGTTCATCGTGCTGGCTATCGGTATGTTTGCCGATCAGACCATCAACCGTATCACCCTGTTCGCCCTGATTCTGGCGCTGGGCCTGCTGGTCGACGACGCCATCGTGGTAGTGGAGAACATTCACCGCCATCTGCATAAGGGCGCTTCCAGCCTGAAGGACAAGGCCCGTATTATCATCGAGGCCACCAACGAAACGGGGCGGCCGACCATCATCGCCACCATCGCCGTGATTCTGGCCTTCATCCCGATGGCCTTTGTCACCGGCATGATGGGCCCGTATATGGGCCCCATCCCCTTCAATGCCCCACTGGCCATGGCCGCCTCACTGGTTATCGCCTATATGGTAACGCCGTGGATCGCACAGCGCTGGCTGCCCTGCAAAATGAGTGACCCGAATCTTGAGGAGCAGGATGCGCAGCCGCAGGACTGGGTACATCGCGGCTACCTGCGTCTGGCCACACCGCTCATCGAGAGCCCGGCTGTGCGCCGAACCTTCTGGATCGTGGTCGCCGTACTGTTCGTCGCAGCCATGTGGCAACCACTGTGGCAGTTCGTGCGCCCCTCCGGCATCAATGGACCGCTGACCGCAGGCACAGTGGAACTGAAAATGCTGCCCAAGGGCAACCAGAACACCTTCAACATCACTGTCGACATGCCTGAAGGCGCAACCCTTGAGGCAACCGACCGCGTGCTGCGCGATATCGGCGATGTGTTGCGCAAACACCCGCAGGTTACCGATTACGAAACCTTCACCGGCCAGCCCGGCCCGATTGATTTCAACGGTATGCTGCGCGGTGCCGCCCTGTTCAGAAACTCCCCGCATCTGGCCGAAATCCGCGTGAATCTGGTCGACAAGCGCGAGAGAGCCGAGCAGTCATCAGAAATCGTGCTGGACATGCGCGGCATGCTCGAAGCTGTGCGCACTGCGCACCCCGAAGCAAATATCAAGCTGGTTGAAGATCCACCGGGACCGCCCGTGCGCGCCACCCTGCTGGCTGAGCTGTACGGCCCGGATTATAACGTGTTGCGCCAGATGGCCGGTAAAGTTCGCCAAACCTTTGCTTCCACCTACGACGTGGTCGATGTGGACGACTCGGTAGGCAGCGATCAGGAACAGTGGAACGTGGAAATCAACAAGGAAAAGGCTGCACGCCTCGGCATCAGCACTGGCCAGGTAGAAGGCGTGTTGCGTGATTTCCTCGAAGGCTACGACCTTGGTGCCGTGCATAGTCCGGATGAACGCCATTCCGTGCGTCTTCATGTGCAACTGCCACACGCCATGCGAGCCCACGCCGAGGATCTCGACCGCATCTATGTTTCAGGCTCTCAGGGTGCCATCCCCTTATCGAGCATTGCCAGCATGCGCCGCACCATGGCCAGCAAGCCTGTGTTTTCCAAGGACGGGCATCCGGTGGTCTATGTGACCGGCGAACCGAAGCAGGGCTCGCAGGTGTATTCGCTGCTGGATATGGATGCCAAACTCGATGGTGCAGAACTTGTGCCAGGTTATCCTCTGAAAACCGGCGGCATGCGTTTCACAGATACCGCACCTGACGACACGTCCGGCTATCACATGCTATGGAACGGCGAGATGCGCCTGACCCTGGACGTATTCCGCGATCTGGGTGCGGCATTTATCGTGGCAATGCTGCTGATCTATCTGCTGATGGTGGCCTATTACGGTCAGTTCATCCTGCCGATGCTGGTCATGGCCCCCACCGCCCTGACCATGATCGGCATCTTCCCCGGCCATCTGCTCACCGGGCAACCGTTCACTGCCACCTCGATGATCGGCATGATCGCGCTGGCCGGTATCGTGGTGCGCAACTCCACCCTGCTGATCGATTTCATCATCGACTACCGCAATCAGGGGCACGATGTGAAGACGGCTGTACTGGAGGCGGGTGCTGTGCGCGCACGTCCCATTCTGCTGACAGCTCTGGCCGTGGTGGCAGGAACATCGATCATGATTTCTGACCCGGTATTTGGCGGACTTGGCGTATCCATGGCCTTCGGCACGCTGGCTGCCACCGTGCTGACCATGTTCATCATTCCACTGGCCTATTACCTGTGGCAACGCAACAAGCCGTGGGAAACAACCGCTTAATCATCATCTATCAACAGGAGAAACAAATGAATATTGAACGCACCATCCGCATCATCGCCGGCAGCTTTATCATGCTGTCCATCATTCTCGCCTCGATTTACAACGGTGTGCAGCTGTCCGAGCCCACCTGGCTGTGGTTCACGCTGTTTGTCGGCGCCAACCTCTTCCAGTCCGGCTTCACCCAGTGGTGCCTGATGGCCATCATCCTCAAGAAAGCAGGCCTGAAATCCTGCTGCGATAAGGGCTGAAACGCCCGACCGAATGGTAGGTGCGGGCGAACCATCCTTCCCCTCTCCCCTGGACTTCGTCCGTACCTGCCACCTTTTAATATTTTAATTCAGGAGAAACAAAACCATGAGTGAGTGGATGCAAGCCAACGGCGTATATCTGTTTATGGCCCTGCTGGTGGGCTGGATGCTGTGGCAACGCCTGCTGGCGCCGATGCTATCCGGCGTAAAGGGTCTCGATGCTGCGGAATACATGAAGATGCGCAGCACGGACCATGTACTGATCGATGTGCGCTCGGCTTCCGAATGGGCCTCCGGCCACGCGACAAAGGCTCTGCATATCCCACTGGGGGAAATCTCGACCCGCATGCGGGAAATCCCCGGGAATAAACCGGTGGTCGTGGTATGCGCCTCCGGTAACCGCTCGGCGATGGCCGCAACCGCGCTGGCCAAAAATGGCTTTAGCCCGGTGTTTAATTTTTCCGGTGGCATGGGGGCCTGGAGATCGGCTGGCCTGCCGGTTAAGTCAGGCAGATAATAGTATGAATTTGGCTGTATGGCTTGTTGCGCCATTGATTGGCCTGCTGCTGTCGCTGTTTGCAGCAGGGGGAGGTCTTGTCGCTGTTCCCCTGCTCAATGCAGGGCTGGGCATGCCACTCAAACAAGCCATTGCGGCAAGCCTCATCATTGTCGCCTTCACCAGCTTTGTCGCCTTGTTCCAGAAGAACGGCTGGAGGCTTATCAATTGGCACTTGCATCGTTTCTTTGCTATCGGCGCCATGTTGGGCGGATTCTCCGGAGCGAGTATCGGGATTGAAATCTCCGAGCAATTGCAGGCAGTGCTTTTTACCATACTGGTATTGATCATAGTCTGGTGGATCAATAGCGATTCTATGAAAAATCTGGCGCAGCCGGCTGAAAAGAAAACGTGCAATTGCCCGTATGCCCTGCTTGCCGGCTTTGCATCCGGTGTGATCACAGGCCTGTTGGGTGTCGGAGGCGGCTTCATCATCGTGCCGATACTCATGATGCTGGGCGTAACGAATCATCAAACAGCCGTCGCACACTCGCTGCTGCTGATTATTTCCAGTTCACTGGTGGCCTCAGCAAGGTATTACGAATATTTCTCGATTTCCTGGCAGCCGATGCTGGCCATTCTTGCTCTGGCCGCTGTTGGCGTATGGGTCGGCGGATGGATTGCAGGCAAAGTGTCATCTTCAAAGCTGCAAAAAGGCTTCAGTCTGGTGCTTTGCCTGTTGGCTGTATGGATGTTGTTCCGGATTTATGTGTTCGAGAGCGCATCATGAACCGGGAATCAGGTACGGAAAGACCACATAGTCCCGACGGGTCTTTGGTGACAAACTCACAGAACAACAATTTTTTACCGGCCAGCATCGGCCGCGTGAAACACTGAACAGGAGAAAAGATATGAAACGCGTATTATTGAGTATGACACTGATCGCAGCACTGCCGCTGATGGCCGCTGCCTGCGGCATGGGCGAGCAGACGCCGGATGGCTACGAAAATGCACCGATATCGCATGTGCATGAGCATGTCGTGATGGGCGAAGCATCACCGATTCCATTCATATTACTTGATGTGCGCACCCCGGAAGAATACGCGGAAGGGCATATTCAGGGCGCAATACTGATCCCCCTGCAGGTGCTGGCAGAGCGTCTGGCCGAGGTGCCGAAGGACAAACAGGTATACGTCTACTGCCATTCCGGCAGACGTTCAGCCATGGCCTCTAAACTGCTCACCGAGCATGGCTACACACGCATCGAGAATGTGATGGGCGGCATTACCGCATGGAAAGATGCAGGCTACGAGGTGGTGAAATCATGAGCCAGACCAATACACAAATGAGCGTCAATGAATTCTATCCGCGCTGGCTGGTCGCCACCGAAAAAGGCGAGGACTGCATCATCGTTGATGTTCGCTCGCCCGGGGAATACAGCAAAGGGCATGTGCCATCGGCCCGTCTCCTGCCGCTGGACAGCCTGCCCGGTGCGGCACACGTCATCGCACGCGACAAACCCGTCTATCTGATCTGTCAGGGCGGTATGCGCTCCTTACAAGCCATGGATTACCTCGCCCGTGAACACGGCCTTGCGAATCTGGTCAATATCACCGGTGGCACCATGGCATGGATCAATGCAGGCTATCCGGTCAAACAGGGAGGGCATGATGGAAGCTGATTACGGCATGCGTTGTGAATTTAACGGCAGTATTGAGGCGGCGGAAGCGGCCATATGCAATGCCCTCAAGGATGTCGGCTTCGGCATACTTACCCGCATTGATGTCGCTGAAACCCTGAAGAAGAAGATTGATGTGGATCGCTCACCCTACGTCATTCTCGGGGCGTGCAATCCGAAGCTGGCCAATCGGGCGCTCGGCCTTGAGCCGGAACTGGGGCTGATGCTGCCGTGCAATGTCATTGTTTATACAAATGAAACCGGCAAAACAGTGGTGTCGATTATCGATCCGGCAGCCATGGTCGGCATGATAGACAACCCGCAACTGGTCTGCCTCGTTGAAGAGGCCAGACCACTGCTGCAAAAGGCGCTTTCAGCCATCCAGGCTTAATAAATAAAAACGGGTGCCCGGCTGCAGCCGGACACCCGTCCATTTTCCACTCAACCGCGTTTTTTTTATAAAACACCCGGAAGGTTGTGTGGTTAAGGAGGGGCTGGGCTTGCCCAGCCCCCACCCTGCCCGCGAGGCCAGGCAATACCGATGGTATCGCATAAGTGGCCCCACGAAGGAGATGAATACTATGGCACATTTAGTCATTATGGGAGCAGGGTTTTAATGCTGAACTGGTTGCGCTGCCCTTCGACACCCATGCTACTGCTGGCTGCTGTGCTGCTCGGCCTGGCTCCATTTGTTCCGGAACCGCACCTACTGGAAAAAGCGCGCTGGATTCTGCATGGCGAGCCATTTCGCCCTGTCGATATATTCGACGTCCTGTGGCACACATGGCCGATACTCTGGCTACTGCTGCGCTTGTTTGTGCCTGCTTCGGCTGCTTGCAGCATCAATCAAGACAAGGCCGGATAAACAGTCATGCTCACCGTGCTGGATATAGCCCTGCTTGTTGGCATTGCCCTGCTTTGCTGGCGCGGCTATCGTGAAAACGGATTATGGTTGTGCTATGTCGGTCAACTGCTACACCGACTGTTGCGTGGAAAGGGCTTCTGGGGACAACTATTCAGATTCGCACCTGTAGTGGTTGGCTGGCTGCTACTCTGCCACTGGGTCAATACGGCAGGCTGGCATGCCACCGCAGCCGGCGGCATCCTGCTGGCCATGACCGTTGGACTGGATGCCATGCGTAAACTGGAAGAACAACAGAAACTGGAGAAAACATCATGCGAAAAATAATCAGTCTATTGGCCTTGATGCCGACGGCAGCATTTGCTGATCCATTGGACAAGGGCGAGGCCTACACCACCAGGCAAGGCCCGCCCGAATGGATGGATGGGGTCGATCTTAGTTGGCTCCTGGTCGATTACGGTATCTTTGCATTGATGATCGTCGCCATCGGCTGGGTACTGACCAAACGAATTACTGCCTTCGAACGTTTCGAATCGGTCATCAGGTGGCCTTTCAGTCAAATGCTGAAGCTTGCTTCCCACCTACCCATTATTCTACGCGAACTGGCTCAGGGCATTACCGGACTTATCATTCTGTTCCTGATTGTGGCATGGGTGATATTCTGCCAGTGGCTGAAACATCAGGGCCTCGGAGCGATTTCGATGGCGGGTCTGGCGCTGGAAGCGGTAATTTTGGTACGGTTGATCAAACAGGGCGAGAAACCCCCGCTGGTTTCCCAACCCTGAACAAGCATAAGCAAGGAGACCGCATGAGCGATGCATACCAGAAACTGACCCAGGAACTCTCCGCGACTATCGGCGGCATCCGCAAGGACATCCCCGATGTCATGAAAGGCTTTTCGGCCATGGCCAGCGCAGCATTGGAAGACGGTGCGCTGAGCAAGAAGAACAAGGAAATGATCGCTCTTGCTATCGGTGTTGCCACGCACTGCAAGGGTTGCATCGGCTTTCACGTCAAGGCGCTGATTGCACTGGGCATCACCCGCGAAGAACTGGTTGAGGTGCTGGGCATGGCGATTTATATGGGTGGCGGCCCTTCCCTTATGTACGCCGCCGAGGCCATGCAGGCCTTTGAAGAATTTTCTCAAGGGAAATAATGCGTATGCAACATGAATGGGAAAAACGATATCAAAGCGGTGAAACAGGCTGGGACCGAGGGGCTTTCAGCCCTGCCCTTTCAACCTGGCTTGAAACTGGTCGGATTGATGCCGGCTGCCGCATGCTTGTACCCGGTTGCGGGCGAGGGCATGAGGTAGTGCATCTGGCCGATCTCGGCTTTAAGGTCACGGGGATCGATATCGCCCCCTCAGCCGTCACACATCTGCAACAGGTCCTGCAAAACAAAGGGTTACGCGCAGAGGTACTGCTTGCCGATCTGTTCCAGTTCCAACCTGCTGCACCCTTTGATGCCATCTACGAGCAAACCTGCCTGTGTGCCATCCAACCGAAGCAACGCGAAAGCTACGAAGCGCTGCTGCATGGTTGGCTGAAGCCTGGCGGCACCCTGTTCGCCCTGTTCATGCAAACAGCGGCCGAAGGCGGTCCGCCCTTCCACTGTGATCTACTGGCCATGCGACGCCTGTTTCCGGATGCGCGCTGGGAATGGCCAGCCACCGAGCCTGTCTTCGTGCCGCACCGCAATGGTCGTTTTGAGTTGGGTTACCAGCTAGTCAGGAAATAGTACGCATGGACAGGCAGGGGCGATTCCCTGCCTTAATGCAAAGTGCGCATACCCAAACGTCGTGTGGACCTTCTACTTGGCCTTGCCATGCCAGATGCTAAAAAACACAGCCAGGCCAAGGCCAAACAAGCCTCCCATGATGCCAAGCCCGCCGAGGATGGTTGTTGCCAGAAGACGTGGAGGGGCTTCACTTATTAGATAGTGATGGCCTGTAAACTGGTAATATGAATACACCACCATGGCAATGCCAAGGGCAATGATAATGCTGTATGTGCGCATCTGGCGCTTCCATGTTTCTTTAATCAAACGTTCGCGACAGGGCATGCATTTTTTCTGATTGCCACTCAAGGGCTGACCACAATCCGGGCATTCACTCATAACAACTCTCCGCGCACTTCGTTTTAAATAGATGGGTTAAAACATTCAAAGTCTTGTCGTATGCAAAGCACTTTCACATAAAAAAAACGGGGGGCCGAAGCCCCCCGAAATTCTTTCAAGCCTCAAGCTTATTAGTCGCGGCTTGGTGAACGCGGATTACCCGGCGTTGTTGGCTTGGCCAGTGTCAGGAATGCGGCGAGGTTCTGGATATCCTCATCCGTCAGGTTCTTGGCCACTGCGCGCATCTGACCCATGTAGTCGTTGGTGCGTGCGTTATCTGCCTTGCTGGCAATCTCTTCGGCAGTAAGCGTTTTGCTACCAAACTCATTCGCTGCATTGCGGAACGAGGTCAACTCATGCTGCAGGTAAACGTAGTTCTGACCACCGACAGCTGGATACATACGGCCAGCGGAACGACCGTGGAAACCATGGCAGCTCTCGCAAGCAGGAACACCATGATCAGGAGCTCCATACTCAGCAATCATCTTGCCCTTCGCCGGATCACCGACTTCGGCACCGTCACGACGCAACTGATCAAGATTGGAACCAATATATGGTGTCTTCAGGGTGTGCACATAGGAAGCCACATCCTTCATGTCCTGCTCCGACAAAGCCTTGCCGATATCGTTCATCTGATACATCGTATCATCAGTACGTGCGCCTGATGCAAAATCAGCCAACTGCTTCAGCACATAAGTATCGATCTGGTAGGCCAAGCGTGGTGTACCCACATTGTCGTCACCCAAGCCGTCCGCAGCATGACAGCCCTGACAAGCCGGGACATCATCGCCCTTACCAAACTGGTAAATAACACGGCCCCTGTCGACATTGCCCAGTCCTTCCTCAGCACTGACAGTCGCCGGCGCAACAAAGCAAGCAGCAATTGCCACAAAACTCGTGGTAATTATTATCCGTTTCATGCACTTCCCTCCTGAATTTAATTAAACTATTCGATTTTGTTTTTCATGGCAGAAAAATACGTTGCGCCACACATAATCGCTAATACACCAAACACGATGGCATACCCCAACAGCACATCGCTGGTCTGAAACATGACCGAAGCCTCTAAGAAATGAGCAACCATAATCTGACCTCCCTAAGATTTCTCTAAGAAAAAATGAACTCTGCACACCAAATTAAAAAAGGCAAGCGCAAAATTAATCCTTTCTTAATGTCCTGAGGAAGCGACTCCCCGGCAGAAAACCAACTTTACCACGCCATTAATCAGCCGCAATTAGTCCGGCGCAATCAATAGTGCCCCGGAAAGAAAGACAAACAAGCGGATAATAATAATACCACGACTCTGCACACGATGACTTTCACGCGCTGTTTCATCTCTGGCAAGCAACTGACGACCTGCGAGTGCCTGCAGGACGTATAAGGAGTACAAGGTCAGAATCAGAAAAAAATGTGTCCAGACAAGAAAAGAAAAAAGATCACCATCATCAATCAAGCGCTTTTTCCAATCGTGGGTAAGGTACAGCCAAACGGGAAATAACATGTCAAAAAGCACCACGCTGCTCATGAGCGCGATATGCCAGTTATGGCGCTTGCGCAAATAATAAGCCAGCGCCAAAACAAGGAAGCTGATCAGAACAAGAATCACGGATAATTTCATAAGGTAGAGCCTAGCGACATTACTCAGGCACACCAGTATCGATCAGAGACACCCTGCTGCAAAATCGCCGGGCAACTCTGCTGTAGCGCATGACTCCATGATGGGGCTATGTGCCCCGTTGTCGCCTATCACCTTCGTGTTTATTCAAGCAATACGCCACTCGGCCAGCGATGCTCGCGCCGTACCTTTGCTGATATCCGGAATAATGCACAGCTCCAGCGCCGATACGCCGTGCAGTTCAACCACGTAATCTTCAAGCTCGCGGGTTGAGTCCGGCGAGCTGAAATTGTACTGCTGCCGGGCAATGTCATGGTAGGACTGGCGATCTGCAGACCAGCGCAAGACAAATTCCTGCGTGCGCTCCTGACTGTTTTCCTCGAAGATTAAACGAATCATCCCGATCTTCTGTGCCGCATCAAACAGCAGGCGAATCGTCTGTTCTCCGGCCGCTGCAGCCCGCCAGCATCCACCACCCGGAACCAGCGCCGCCTCAACCGGAAAGGCCTCGTCCTCGGATGTAATCTCTACCTGTGCGACAGCTTCCAGATTCAGCCAGGCATGCTCCACCTCCGAGGCTTCCTTAATATCCCGCTCTATGACCCGTTTGCGCATCTTCTACCCCTTGTCGCCCGTTCCGGCGCTATCCGGACTATAGACCTATCATGGACTTATTGCATTCAGGGGGTGTTTGGCAGGCCCGTACGGTTGGCTGGTGGAACAAGCCGTAATCATCCTATAGCCTGCTCTGAATCAAGTAGCATGAGTGGCGCTGTCGAGACTGAGGGGTTATGCAATGAAGGGAATTATTCTTGCCGGCGGATCGGGAACACGACTGTATCCAGCCACATATGTGGTCAGTAAACAATTACTGCCAATCTACGACAAGCCAATGATTTATTATCCGCTTTCCACCCTGATGCTCGCAGGCATCCGTGATGTCCTGGTCATCTCGACTGAAGCTGACCTTCCCAGATTTGAGCAGTTATTGGGCGATGGCACTCAGTGGGGCATGAACTTTTCCTATGCTGTACAGCAGGAGCCTCGAGGGCTGGCTGAGGCATTCATCATCGGCAGGGAATTCGTTGGTAAAGATACGGTTTCGCTTATCCTCGGAGATAATATCTTTTATGCCCAGGGCCTAGCTGCGAAACTGGAAAAAGCCGTTGAAAAAACTGAAGGGGCAAGCATCTTCTGCTATCAGGTGCGCGATCCCGAGCGCTACGGCGTGGCTGAGATCAACACATCCGGAAGGGTACTCTCCATTGTTGAAAAACCATCCAAGCCTGCTTCACACTGGGCTGTAACCGGACTTTATTTCTACGACAATCAGGTGATTGATATCGCACGGGAAGTACAACCTTCGGAGAGAGGCGAACTGGAAATCACAACGGTCAATCAATGGTATCTTGAACACAACCTTCTGACCGCAGAACTACTGGGGCGTGGTGCTGCGTGGCTGGATACGGGAACGCACGAATCACTGATGGATGCGGCTCAATATGTCGAGGTCATCGAGCGCAGGCAAGGCATGAAAATCGGCTGCCCGGAAGAAGTGGCATGGCGAATGGGCTTTATCGGCGATGCGGAGCTTGAACGATTGGGCGATGCGCTGGGAAAAAGCGGCTATGGGGAATATCTGAAAGGTCTTCTGCCACACTGAGGCCAGCAAAGAACACGCTATTTATGTGTGCCTTCAGCTCACCGCAATCGTAAGTTGGGCTGGATGGCTGGCTGCTATTTAATACATCCCTATCTTGCGCTGGCTATTTCCGACGTTAGCCTGCCAACGCATGTCAAACTCCCCTTCCCCCACTGGTTCAAATAACGAGCATCTTTATCTGGTTAAATTCCTGATCATGTCGGTTGTTTCGTTTTTCATCGGCACCGTACATGGCCTCTTGCAGGTCATCCCGTCGGTGCGCGCCTGGCTGGATTCCATCGGCAGCCCCTATGGCGGCCCTGGCCACATGATTGATCCACTGGCGCATGCCCATATCAATCTTGTCGGCGGCGTCACCATCCTCGGCATGGCCGTTACCTATTACATGCTGCCCAAAATTACCGGCAAACACATCCATTCGCACTGGATGGCCGAGCACTCCTTCTGGTGGACAACCATCGGCGTAAGCACTTTCTACACAGCCCTGCTTATCTTCGGCTTTATTGAAGGCAACCTGTGGCTGACCGATCCTGCGCAGGTTCCGGCAGTGCACAAATATTACGGACCGGTTATTTCGGTTTCCGCCAGCGTTCTTGCCGTCGGTTTCTGGTTCTATCTGGCCAACGTCATGCTCACCCTGAAGGATATTTATAAAAAACCCTCTGCATGAGTTCTGAGTTAAACGTAACAGGCATGCTCGACTGCGGATGCCCATCCGAATATCCGCAGTGGGATGGGAAGGATGTTGATCTTGGTGCCTGGCTGGTACACGAACAACGCGTGCCGATGTTCCTGCATATGCCGATTGGCTATGAGGCGGCACTCGACCGGCAGCACAAGGATATCAAACGCCTGCACCTCACCGAGCGCTGGCCGGGTTTTGTGTTAACCCAGTCGGCGGCATTTCGGGGCCGCATTCTATGCCCGCTGAGCGAAGACACCTCTCCGGCCCGGCGCACCTTTCGTCTGAAGAACCCCTACCATGTACGCTGCAAGCTGATGCACGGCGATATCGGCGGCAGCGTCAGGGGTGCGGTGCAGACCATGCAGTCGGCCCTGCTCGACGAAGGCAAAATGCCCAAGGAGCTTTTTCTCTGCTACCTGACCTGCCCGCGCTGCCGCGATGAACGTGGCGGCATTAAAATCCTGCTGCTCAGACATTGGGTGAAGAGCAAGAAACTGCAGGAACGCCTGGATAAGCAGCAGAAACGCTGATGATTGATACAAGCAAAGGGCCCTATGCGGCCCTTTTTTCTTGGCTGCCCATTACTTTACATTGTAAGCGAAAACGCTCAGCAATAGACCAAGCAGGAAACAGGGAGGCTTGCATGAGCGACTGGCAAAACCCGAATGACGAACAACTAACCGAACTGCTCCAATCCGCAAAAACCATTGCCGTAGTCGGCTGCTCCCCCAAGCCCGAGCGAACCAGCCACCAGATCGCCGCCTTCCTGCTGGAAAAGGGTTATCACGTAATCCCCGTGCACCCACAGGCCAAAGAAATCCTCGGCCAGAAGGCCTACGCCTCGCTCGCCGACATTCCGGTGCCGGTGGATATCGTGGACGTATTCCGCAAACCCGAATTCACCCCGCCCATTGCCGAAGAAGCCGTTGCCATCAGCGCCAAAGCCCTGTGGTTGCAACAGGGCATCGTCAACGAAGATGCCTACCGCATCGCCACCACCGGTGGCCTGACCTGCGTGATGGACCTCTGCATCGCCGTCATGCACCGCCTGATTATCCGAAACCAAGAGTAAAACCGAACCCAATCAGCATTACGAAAGATGAAAATAAAGACTATGTGCACCTAACCCTCAAAGAGGGCGGCTGGAAGCGCTTAAATCCCTTGTATACAAGACATTTATAAATTGCTGTATTCTTAACTTGTCTCAAACTTCCCACTTCGGAAATTTCCGAACTGGAGATACAACTATGGTAACGCAACAAAGAATTGAAAGTCTTAAGACATATTGTCAGAGATGGAGAGACCGCATTAATGATGCAGAGGAATCCAAGACAGAACTTCTTTCCCTCTCTGGCATTTGGATTACAAACGACATAGATCAGCTTCAGGAAGAAAATGAGAATCAACTTTCCAATTTCATTGAAGAAATAGATGGTACAATTAGGTCATACAATAAAATACTGAATGCAATGGAGTCGCTACTAGATAGAGCAATTGCTGGGGAAGATGTTTAGATTAATTCTTCAGCAAACGCGTTATTCATAAGAGTACTTCGCATGCCCTTTTTGTCCGATTCAGATCTTACGATTCTGTAGCAGTGGTGAAAAAATGAGGCTCCCGAGGGAGCCTTTTTTATTTCGACAACAAACGATCAGATGTGAATCGCGCGACCTTCGGAGTCGAGGACCGACTCGTGAATCATTTCGGAGAGCGTCGGATGCGGGAACATGTGATGTGCCAGCTCCGCCTCGGTGGTTTCCAGCGTACGCGCCAGTTGCAGAGAAACAATCAACTCCGTGGCTTCGGCACCCACGATGTGCGCACCCAGCAGTTCGCCTGTTTCGGCGTGGAAGATGGTTTTGACCATGCCCTCGGTTTCGGCCAAGCCCATGGCCTTGCCGTTCGGGGCATAGGACATGCGGCCGATCTTCACCGGAATACCCTCTTCCTTGCACTGGTTCTCCGTCTTGCCGCATGAGCCGACCTGCGGCTGGCAGTAGGTGCAGCCCGGCACATTGCCATAGTCCACCTTGTGCGGATGACCGCCAGCGATGGCCTCGACACAGACAATGCCTTCATGCGACGCCACATGCGCCAGCGCGGGCGCGCCGATCACATCGCCGATGGCATACACGCCGGGATGATCGGTGCGATACCAGTCGTCCACGGCGATGGTATTGCGCTCGATCTGCATCGAGGTGTTCTCGGCACCGATGTTCTCCGTGTTGCCGAGCACGCCGACAGCAACCAGCACGCAATCACCTTCAATTGAATTCAGCTTGCCCTTCAACTCGTACTCAACCAAACCCTCGACCTTCACCTTCTTGGCGGATTTAACCATCGCGCCGGTGATAATCTTGATGCCGTTCTTCTTGAACGAACGATCTACCACTTTGGAAATCTCGTGATCCTCAAGCGGAAGAATCTGCGGGGCGGCCTCGATGACCGTCACCTCGGAGCCCATGGCATTGTAGAAATAGGCGAACTCCATACCGATGGCACCGGAGCCGATGACCACCAGCCTCTTGGGCAGCTTCTCCATGGACAGCGCCTTCTTGTAGGTGATCACCACCTCACCATCCACTTCCATCCCGGGGAAGGCGCGTGCACGCGCACCGGTAGCGACAATCACATGCTTGGCCGTGACCTGCTTTTCAGCGCCATCAGCGCCCTTCACCATCAGCTTGTTACCTGCGGCAAACGATGCAAAGCCCTCGATATGGGTAATCTTGTTCTTCTTGAACAGGAAGCCGATACCGCCGGAGAGTTTATTCGCAATACCGCGACTGCGCCCGATGGCGGCCTCCAGATTCGGTTTTGCCTTGCTCACGCCGATGCCAAGCTCCTCGCCATGATGCTCGATGACATTGATGATTTCGGCGGTGCGCAGCAGCGCCTTGGTCGGAATACAGCCCCAGTTCAGGCAGATGCCGCCCAGATGCGTGGACTCGACACAGGCGACCTTCAGGCCAAGCTGTGCAGCACGAATCGCCGCCACATAACCGCCGGGACCGGCACCGATCACCACCACATCGTATTCGCCATCGGCATTGAATACGCCGGCAGGCTTCAGCTTCAGCTCGAACTCGTCATCCTCTTCAGAGGCCGGAGCAACGGCTGCGGCAGCCAGTGATTCGACCACCTGCTGCGGGCTGGCGGCCGGGGCAGCTGGTTCGGCAGGTGCTTCTGGAGCAGCGGCTTCAACCATGCCAGAGCCATCCGGCATATAATCGGCCGGCACCTCTTCGCCATCTTCGGCAATGACTGCAATCGGCATGCCGACCGAAACGATGGCGCCTTCAGGTTGCAGGATTTTATGCAGGATGCCTTCGTCGACGACCTCCATTTCCATGGTCGCCTTATCGGTTTCCACCTCGGCCATCACCTCGCCGGAAGCCAGCTCCTCGCCTTCCTTCTTCAGCCAACGGACAATCTTGCCCTCGGTCATAGTCGGGGAAAGCTGGGTCATATAAACATCAATCGGCATAATAAGTCCTCAATACCTTGGCCACGAAATCACAAGAAACAAACCCCCGTGCTTTCGCAGCGTTGTTTTAGATCAGCACGCTGGCCGGGGTTTCGATATGCTTCTTCAGCGCGGCAAGGAATTCGGCACCAACGGCACCGTCCACCACGCGATGGTCGCAGGACAGGGTCAGGCTCATCACCTTGCGCACCACGATCTGACCATTTTCAACGACTGCCCGATCCTCGGTGCCACCCACGGCAAGAATCGCACCCTCGGGCGGATTGACGATGGCCGAGAACTTCTTGATGCCATACATACCGAGATTGGAAATCGAGAAGGTGCCACCGCTATATTCCTCGGGCTTGAGTGCGCCTTCGCGCGCCCTACCAGCCAGTTCCTTCACGGCGTTGGATATCTCCACGATGCCCTTCTGTTCAGCAAAGCGCACCACCGGCGTAATCAGGCCGCCCTCAATGGCCACAGCCACCGAGATGTGTGCATGCTTGTGCTTGAGGGTATGCGTGTCTGTCCACGAGGCATTGGCTGCCGGTACATCCACCAGTGCCTTGGCCACAGCCTTGATGATGAAATCATTGACCGACAACTTGAAGTTGCCATTGGCGGCATCATTGAGCTGGGCGCGCAGATCCATCAGGCGATCCATGGACACATCGATGGTCAGATAGAAATGCGGCACATGCTGCTTGGATTCGCTCAAACGGCGCGCAATGGCCTTGCGCATCATCGAATTCTCGACTCGCTCGAACTCATCGGCATGATAAGGCAGCGGGCCTGCCGGCAATGGGCGAACCGGCGGCGCAACAAAGGCTGCCGTACCTGCGCCCAGGCTGATACCACGTTTGCCGGCCAGCTCGATGTCGGCACGGGTGATGCGGCCATTCGGGCCGGTGCCGGTGATGGCTGCCAGATTGATACCTTTCTGTTTGGCCAGCCTCTTGGCCAGCGGGCTTGCCTTGATGCGTCCACCGCGGGCAGCAGGCGCCGGGGCTGGAGCAGCAGCTACGGCTGCAGGCGCGGGAGCCGGAGCCGCCGCAGGTGCTGGCGCAGCGGCTGCAACCGGGGCTTCCACCTTGGGTGCTTCCTGTTGGCCTGCGTCCGGTTTGTAATCCGCCGGAACCTCTTCGCCGTCCTCCGCGATCACTGCGATCGGCGAGCCGACCGGAACAATCGAACCTTCCGGCGCAAGAATGCTGTGCAGCACACCCTCGTCGACGACTTCCATTTCCATGGTCGCCTTGTCGGTTTCCACCTCGGCCATGACATCGCCGGAGTTCAATTCATCCCCTTCCTTCTTCAACCAGCGGGCAATCTTGCCCTCGGTCATGGTCGGTGACAGCTGGGTCATAAATACATCAATCGGCATTGTTTTACCTCGTAATCACTTGCTACGAAGGGCGGCTGACTGCTTCGCACGCTTCGGGGTGAACAGAATATCTGTCATCAGGCGCGGTTGCAGACCACGCGGGCGGCTTCAACGATATCGGCCACACTGGGCAGCGTCATGCGCTCAAGATTGGCGGCATAGGCCATCGGCACATCCTTGCCGGTGACACGCGCCACCGGCGCATCCAGATTATCGAAGCCCTTCTCCATGATGCGCGCTGAAATCTCGGCACCGATACCGGCAAAACGCCAGCCTTCTTCGGCCACCACACAGCGGTTGGTTTTGGCCACCGAAGCCAGAATGGTGTTCTCATCCAGCGGCTTGATGGTGCGCGGATCCACCACCTCGGCCTCGATGCCCTGCTTGGCCAGCTCTTCGGCGGCCAGCAACGCAAAACCGGTCATGCGCGAATGCGCCACAATGGTCACATCCGAACCGACACGCTTGATGTCGGCCTTGCCCAGCGGAATGATGTATTCCTCATCCGGCACTTCACCGACATCACCGTAATTGATCTCGTTCTCGATGAAGCAGACGGTATCGTTGTCGCGAATCGCTGCCTTCAACAGCCCCTTGGCATCAGCCGGATTGGAAGGCATTACCACCTTCAGGCCCGGCACATTGGCCAGCCAGTTCTCCAGCGACTGCGAATGCTGCGAACCGACGCGTGCGGCAGAACCGCCGGCGCCGCGGAACACCATCGGCACATTGTATTGACCGGCCGACATATACTTCATCTTGGCTGCCGCATTGACGATCTGATCGAGCGCCAGAATGGCGAAGTTCCAGGTCATGAACTCGATAATCGGCCGCAGGCCCGCCATCGCCGCACCCACACCGAGACCGGCAAAGCCCAGCTCGGTAATCGGCGTATCAATCACCCGCTTGGAGCCGAATTTCTCCAGCATGCCCTGCGACACCTTGTAGGCGCCATTGTATTCGGCCACCTCTTCGCCCATCAGGAAGACGCGCTCATCGCGCCTCATTTCCTCGCACATGGCCTGATTCAATGCTTCACGGTATGTAATCTTGCTCATGTTCAACCCACCTTGCCCGGATACGGATATGCACCCTCAATAGGATCGGAATACACATCCGTCCACATCTCGGCCCCATCAGGCTCCGGCATGGCCTCGGCTGCCTTGGCAATCTCGCCGACCTCTTTTTTGATTTCCCGGTCCTTCTGCTTGAAGTCATCCTCAGTGGCCAGACCTGCATCAATCATCTGCACCTGCAGGCGGGCAATCGGATCGCGACCGGTACGCCATTCATCCACTTCCTCACGCGAACGGTAGGTCGCAGGATCGGACATCGAATGACCGCGGTAACGATAGGTCATGACCTCGACGATAATCGGGCCCTGCCCTGAACGCGCATGCTCAATCGCCTCGCTCATCTTCTGCTCCACCGCCAGCACATCCATGCCGTCGATGTGCATGCCCGGCACCTTGAAGGAAATACCGCGCTTGAACAAAGAGGTTTCCGCCGATGCGCGGCCGATAGATGTGCCCATGGCATACTGATTGTTTTCGACCACGAAGACGACCGGCAGCTTCCACAGCGAAGCCATATTCAATGATTCGTACACCGCGCCCTGATTGATGGCGCCGTCACCCATGAAACACAGCGTGACGCGACCGTCGTCGCGATACCACGAGGCAAAACCGAAACCGAGGCCAATTGGCACCTGCTCGCCGACAATGCCGTTACCGCCAGCGAAATTCAGCTTGGAGTCGAACATATGCATCGAGCCGCCTTTGCCCTTCACAATGCCACCGGCTCTACCGAGCAACTCGGCCATGATGGCCGTCGGATCGGCGCCGCGGGCCAGAATATGACCGTGGTCGCGGTAGCCGGTCATCATGTAATCGGTGGCCTGCGCGGCATGCTGCACACCCACGCACACAGCCTCCTGACCATTGCACAGGTGACAGAAGCCACCAATCTTCTTCAGGCCATACAGTTGCCCCGCCTTCTCTTCGAAGCGGCGGATAAACAACATGGAATCGTGCATTTCGTGCAGGGTTTTGGCGCTGTATTCGCGACCTTCATGGCTCAGGCCCGGAGCGGCCTTGGCTGTCTTGCTTTGTTTAGCGGACATGAACACTCCCGTATAAACTTTCGGTGGCGCATGCTGCCTCAGTGGAATGGCAGCAGCAACCAGATTAGGAACAGGGAAATATCACGATTTGCGATACCTGTCACAGTTTCAGCAACATACACCTATAAAGTCCGCTCTTCCACCCGGCGGTCCTCCTGCCACCTCATATTCTTCGGCAAACCGCCGGGTGGCAGATTCAAACGGCAAGAGGAGAAGAGGACGAGTCCATGGCGCGCACATTACAATTCCACAAAGGTGATGTTCTGATGCGTCAGGGCGATGATGGCGATGCTGCCTATCTGATTCAAGAGGGTTGGCTGGAGGTTTTCCGCACAAACGCGGGAAAGAAAAAACTGACAACCAAACTCGGGCCCGGCGAAATCGCCGGTGAACTCGCTCTGACGGGCGCTGCGAACAAGCGTACGGCAACGGTGCGCGCCCTGACTGATGGTTGTGCCGAAATCATCGACCGCGGCAGCCTGATTCGCCTGGTAAACGGCCCGGGAACCCGCCTGATGCCACTGCTTGGCGCACTGTTCTCGCGTCTACAGGACACACTGGTTGATGCGGAAGTAGAGGGCACAGCGGAGACAATCAGCCATGCCACACTGCATGGTGTGAACGACAAGGCGAAACGCACGCTATGCAATACTTCTTGCCGTGTGAGCCATTTACCCTGGGTGTTCGGCGCCTACATCAACCCGGTCAGCGTCACCGAGTTGTTCAGTGGTCGCCATATGCCAGAAGTACGCCTGCCTGACGAAGGCCGAAAGCTGCGAGAGCAGCACCTGAAAATTGAAGCCTGCCCCGATGGCGGCCTGCAATTACGCGTCATGAATCATGGCGATTACTGCACGCTGGATGAGGAGCGCATCGCCTACGGCAGCGCATCTGATATTGCCCGCCTCGAACCCGGCCGGCATGAAATTACCTTCGGCCCACTCAACGATCCATACATCTTTGTTATTGAGGTGCCGGAAGAACAGCCCGAGACCCAACTCTCCTAACGGCGAGAAGACACCACAGACAGAAGCACTGAAATATCCGGCACCAGACGGCGCACTGCCTTCATCGCCGACCAGAACAGACAGAATATGCCCGGCAGCAGCAGATATACATAGCACTGATAGGAATCCAGTCGCGCATCGTAGGCGGCATAGGGCAATGCGAAAAGCAAGGTCAGCACAACCGGCCAGAGCAGGCGCAACAAAAGCGGCAGCGGGTCGTACAACACGCGCAGCAGTCCCGACACCTGCATCAGCGACACAATCACCAGCACGCAAAGCATGGCCGCCAGCGCCAGCTCAAGCGAGGTCTGCGAGTAAGGGGTCAAGGCAAGCACCTCGTTAATCAAACGGGCTGCCTCCGGATTAATCTCTGCGAAATACTGCCCCGTATGCGTTTCTCCATACACCCGCCAAGCCACCTTCCCAGCATATAACAGAGCGAAATTAAGCAGGACCACGCCCAACGTCGCCAACAGCAAGCGGGCCAACTCCTGCAATGCATCCTTCACATACGATAACACCTGCTCCATCAACATCCCCATATAAATAGAAAGCCGCGCCATTTCAGGCCCGTCCGGGCAATCCGTCAAGGACCCCTTTGCCATCCGGGGTGCATCATCATATGTTGCCGCATGTGATGGAGGCCGAGATATGACAAATAAGGGAAGGTTGGTTTATTCAACCGAACACGGGCAGATCGGCAAACCGATGCCGGGCAAGGACAAAAAGAAGTCAGCGCCACCCACTGCCGCCAGCAGCATTAAAAACCCGGCCAAGCAGGGCATACGCATCGGGCGTGAAAGCAAAGGCCGCGGTGGTAAAACCGTTTGCATCATCAGCGGACTGGACCTGCCTGAAGCAGCCTTGAAAAACCTGCTCAAAAACCTGAAAAACCAGCTCGGTACGGGTGGTGCGGTAAAGAATGGCTGCATCGAAATTCAGGGAGACCATCGCGACAAACTGCTTGCCATGCTGGAGAAAGAGGGCCACAAGGCCAAGCTGGCCGGAGGTTAAGGCAAGCCTGAATAAATGCAGCCCTGCACTTATTCAGCACACCACAGGCAAAAGCGCGGTTTTGCCTATGCTTCACAAAATCAAGCACTTACGCGCATGCTTTTGGCGGCCCGCCCATGAGCCGCACGGACTCTCTGAGTTTCCCAGAGCATCCTTTATTCCGTGACGGGGATGGTCATGCCTGTTATCCGGTAGTATGATCACTCGTGTTTTGAAGCATCACACCAACAGAGCATCAAACCAACGAAAGTGAGCCTTTGCCGATGACCCAGAAGGACCTGACCGCCCAACCCGATCTGACACAGCACGACACAGGAACCGGAGCCCAACGCAGTCGCATCCCGGTTTACATGGATTTTCTCCCGCCATGCAACCATGCCTGCCCTGCCGGCGAAGACATCCAGGCCTGGCTGGCTCTGGCCCAGGAAGGGCTGTATGAAGCCGCATGGCAGAAGCTGATTGAAAACAATCCATTCCCCGCCATTCACGGTCGCGTCTGTTATCACCCCTGCGAAACGTCCTGCAACCGCGCCCTCACCGATCAGGAGGTGAGCATCCACGCCGTCGAACGTTTTCTCGGTGATTTGGCTCTGGAAAAAGGCTGGACGCCAAGCTTCACGGCGCCGCCGAACGGCAAAAAGGTTCTGATCATCGGCGCCGGCCCCAGCGGCCTGTCCTGCGCCTATCACCTCAAACGCCTCGGACATGATGTAGAAGTTCGTGAGGCAGGTCCGTTTGCCGGCGGCATGATTCATTTCGGCATCCCGGCCTACCGCATGCCGCGCAATGAGCTCAATGCCGAAATTAAACGTGTTGAGGACATGGGCGTGAAGATCGTGCTCAATCATCGGGTTGAGGATGTGCTGGCCGAAAAAGAGGCAGGCTGTTTTGATGCCGTATTCATCGCTGTCGGCGCACACCTCTCCAAGAATATCGACATCCCCGGCCGCGATGCGGCCAAAATCATGGATGCGGTCAGCTTCCTCAAGAGCGTGGAAAATGGCGAAGAACTGCATATGGGTCGGCGCGTAGCCATTTATGGCGGCGGCAATACAGCCATGGATGCGGCACGCACCGCCAAACGTCTGGGCGCAACAGAGGCGGTCATCATCTACCGCCGCGACCGTGCCAGCATGCCGGCGCATGATTTTGAGGCCGATGAAGCCATCGAGGAAGGCGTGAAGATCAACTGGCTGCGCACCATCAAGGAAATCGATGCCACCACCTTCAAGGTTGAGGTCATGGAACTGGATGACAAGGGCCGCCCACAACCCACCGGACGCTACGAATCACTGGAAGTCGATTCGCTGATTATGGCTGTTGGTCAGGATACCGATACCGCTTTCCTGCGGCAGATCCCCGGGATCGAATTCAACCGCGACGACACGGTGATTGTGAACAATGGCATGATGACCGGTGCCGACGGCATCTTCGCCGGCGGCGATATGGTGCCTTCCGAGCGCTCGGTCACCATTGCCACCGGCCATGGCAAGAAGGCGGCACGGCATATCGACGCGTGGCTGCATGGCAGCACCTATCAGACCGCCGACAAGCATCCCATCGTCGGCCATGAAAGCCTGCACCTGTGGTATCGCACGGAAGCGCCGAAGAAGAAACAGGGTGAACTGGCTCCGGAGAATCGTCTCGGCGGTTTCGAGGAAATCATGCAGGGACTTACCGAGCAGGAGGCGCAGTTCGAGGCACGCCGCTGCCTGTCCTGCGGTAACTGCTTCGAATGCGACGGCTGCTACGGATCGTGTCCGGAGGATGCGATTATTAAGCTAGGCAAGGGCAACCGCTACCAGTACAACTACGATCGCTGTACCGGCTGCGCCACCTGCTACGAACAGTGCCCATGTCACGCTATCGAAATGGTTATCGACACCTCCGCACAAACAGCAAAGGGAGGTGCCGCATGAGCGACACAAACAGCCCCGTAGAACAGGCACAACAGGTTGCCATGGATGGCGGCACGGCGGTGGCGCACATCGCCTACCGCGTCAGCGAAGTCATTTCCATCTACCCCATCACCCCGTCCACCGATATGGCCGAACTATCCGACAACTGGTCCTCACAGAAGAAACCGAACATCTGGGGACAGGTGCCGGATGTCATTGAAATGCAGAGTGAGGGCGGTGCCGCCGGCACAGCGCACGGCGCGTTGCAAACCGGAGCGCTGACCACCACATTCACCGCTTCGCAGGGCCTGATGCTGATGCTGCCCAATATGTACAAGATTGCCGGCGAGTTGACCGCCTGTGTCTTTCATGTGGCCGCCCGTTCGCTGGCAGCTCAGGGCCTGTCCATTTTCGGCGATCATCAGGATGTGATGGCAGCGCGCACCACAGGCTTTGCCATGCTCGCCTCCTCCTCCGTGCAGGAAGCGCACGATGCTGCCCTGATCACCCATGCAGCCACCCTTGAAGCGCGTATTCCCTTTATTAATTTCTTCGATGGCTTCCGCACCTCGCATGAAATCAACAAAATCCGTCTGATTCCCGATGCGCATATCCGGGCAATGATCGACGATGAGCTGGTCTTCGCGCACCGCAACCGGGCGCTGAATCCGAGCAATCCGTTTATCCGCGGCACCGCGCAAAATCCGGATGTTTATTTTCAGGGCCGCGAAAGTGTGAACAGTTTCTATGCCGCAACGCCGGAAATCGTGCAAGGCTGCATGGATCGCTTCGCCAAACTCACTGGCCGGCAGTATCACCTGTTCGATTACCACGGCGCTCCTGATGCCGAGCATGTCATCATCATCATGGGCTCGGGTGCTGAAACCGTTTGCGAAACCATTGATGTACTCAATGCCAATGGGGCCAAATTCGGCGTGCTTATCGTGCGTCTGTATCGTCCATTCAGTGCAAAGCACCTGATTGGCGCCCTTCCGGCAAGCTGCAAACGCATCGCCGTACTGGATCGCACCAAGGAGCCCGGCTCCGGCGGTGAGCCGTTGTATCTGGATGTGGTGACGGCTCTGGTGGAATGTGTGGCCGACGGCAGCTTCCCGCAGATGCCTGCCATCATCGGCGGGCGTTATGGCCTGTCCTCCAAGGAATTCACCCCGGCCATGGTCAAAGCGATTTACGCGGAGCTGGCCAAGGATAAGTCAAAGAACCACTTCACCATCGGTATCAATGATGATGTAACCCACTCAAGTCTGGAGTACGACCCATCCTTCAGCATCGAGCCCAAGTCGGTCACCCGCGCCCTGTTCTTCGGTCTGGGCTCCGATGGCACGGTGTCGGCCAACAAGAACAGCATCAAGATCATCGGCGAAAGCACCGATCTCTACTGTCAGGGTTATTTTGTCTACGACTCGAAGAAGGCCGGCTCACACACCATTTCGCATTTGCGATTCGGCCCGGAGCCGATTCATGCCCCCTATCTGATCGAATCGGCCAATTTCATCGCCTGCCACAAGGCCACCTTCATCGATGAGGTGGATATGCTGGACAAGGCGGCCGATGGCGCTGTTTTCCTGCTCAACACGCCGCATTCCGCCGATGAGATATGGGCCACCCTGCCGCTGCCTGTGCAGCAGCAGATGATTGAGCACCATGTACACTTTTACGTGATTGATGCATCAAGCGTAGCCCGCGACACCGGCATGCGCGGCCGCATCAACACCATCATGCAGACCTGCTTCTTCGCCCTCTCCGGCGTGCTTCCACGCGAGGAAGCTATTGCGAAAATCAAGACGGCCATCGAAAAAACCTACTCCAAAAAGGGTGCGGAGATCGTCAAGCAGAACTTCGTTGCCGTGGATGCAGCGCTGGATCATCTGCATGAGGTAAAGATACCGCAAACAGCCGACAGCCTGCGCGGCATGCATCTGCCTGTACCTGCTGCCGCACCGAAGTTCGTACAGGAAGTCACCGGCCCGATGCTGGCCGGACACGGCGATGCCCTGCCGGTAAGCATGCTGCCGGTGGATGGCACCTATCCATCGAGCACGGCCAAGTGGGAGAAACGCAACATCTCCGATTTCGTGCCCAAATGGGAACCGGACACCTGTATTCAATGCGGCAATTGCAGCTATGTATGCCCGCACAGTGTGATTCGCGCCAAGTTCTACCATGAAGACCATCTGGAGAAGGCCGACGAGGGCTTCCATTCCGCACCGGTTAGTGCGCGCGGCTTCCCCGAAACCCGCTATACCCTGCAAATCTATGTTGAGGACTGCACCGGCTGCGAACTGTGCGTGCATGCCTGCCCGGCGCTGGATCCGGCGGATCCGACGCGCAAGGCCATCAACATGGACGACAAGGCGCCGCTGCTGGAACAGGAAAAGAAAAATATCGAATTCTTCGAAACCATCCCCTACAACGAACGCGCCAATATCGACTTCTCCTCAGTGCGCGGTGCACAGTTCCTCGAACCTTTGTTCGAGTTCTCCGGGGCCTGCTCCGGTTGTGGAGAAACACCGTATATCCGCCTGCTCACCCAGCTCTTCGGCCCACGCCTGCTGGTTGCCAATGCCACCGGCTGTTCGTCGATCTTCGGCGGCAACCTGCCGGCCACGCCATGGAGCAAGAATGCCGATGGCAAGGGGCCAGCCTGGTCGAATTCATTATTCGAGGACAATGCGGAATTCGGCCTCGGCATGCGCATCTCGGCCGACCATCAACTGGCCATGGCCAAGCAACGCCTGCACGAAATGGGTGCCGACTATCTCGATCTGGAGTTTATCGAGGCCCTGTGCAACACCGACCAGCACATCGGTTCGGAGATGCACAAGCAGGCCCTTCGCGTGAAAGCCCTGAAGAGCAAGCTGGCCGAACTAGACACACCGGCGTCACGCGAACTGCTGACTGTTGCCGATCATCTGCTCAGGCGCAGCGTGTGGCTGGTCGGTGGTGATGGCTGGGCCTACGATATCGGCTCATCTGGTCTGGATCATGCCCTGGCCACCGGGCGTAATATCAATGTGCTGGTGCTGGATACCGAGGTTTATTCCAATACCGGCGGGCAGGCTTCGAAATCCACGCCAACCGCTGCCACAGCCAAATTTGCTGCCGCCGGCAAGCGTGTCGGCAAGAAGGACCTGGCCTTGCAGGCCATCTCCTACGGCAATGTTTATGTGGCACGTGTCGCCATGGGGGCAAATCCGCAGCAGACGCTTCTGGCCATGCGTGAGGCTGAGGAATACGACGGCCCGTCGCTGATTCTTGCGTATAGTCACTGCATCGCCCACGGTATCGATATGACCCAGGGACTCACCCAGCAGGATCTGGCAGTAGCTAGCGGCTACTGGCCGCTGATCCGCTACAACCCTGCACTGCGACGCGCCGGCAAGAAGCCGTTCGTGCTGGATTCACCGGCTCCGCGCATCAAGCTGAAGGAATACGCCTACAACGAAATGCGCTACAAGTCGATTCTGCGCACCAACCCGGAGGAAGCCGAACGCCTGATGACCCAGGCGCAGGCCACACTGGAGCGGCGCTGGAATACCTACGAGCACATGGCCACGCAGGAGTCTTCGGACTTCCAGCCAACCGGCTGATGGCCTAGACAGGAAACACTGCAAACGAGGATGCCCTGCTTGTCAGGGCATTTTTTTTTTGTATCAGCCTTCCAGAATCCGCAAAGCACCGGCCTTGTCGGCGGCCTCTACGGCAGACTCCCCCTCCTCCATGGCCTCCGTGGCGCGATCGAATTCCATCAGCCCCATATGCCCGAGATGCGGTTCAATCAGAACATCGGGCGGATTCCTGCTTAGGCGATTGCGGGTCAGAATGTCCTGCATGATGTCGATTGAGCCGACGACAACCTCGAACAAATTCGGCCGGCGCGGTGCATTGTCTGACAGCAGTCCGTTCTCGGGCAGCCATGCCTGCACCCGCTCTTTGAGCGGCGCCAACTCCTGGGTAATACGCTGAAAGAATTCGCTCTCGGGCAGATTGAGAGACAAGCGTGTTTCCCGGCCGGCGAAGCGCGCCTTGCGACCGGCCGGTTCACCATTGAGGTTAATTCCGATCACCACCTCGGCACCCAGTTCGCGACAAATGGATACCGGCACCGGATTAACCAGCCCCCCGTCCACCAGCCAGCGATGGTCGCGACACACCGGTGCAAACAGACCCGGCAATGCCATGGAAGCTCGCACCGCCAGTGGTAAAGACCCGTTACGCAGGCACAACTCCTGCCCGCTATCCAGATCGGCGGCCACTGCTGCATAGGCCATCGGAAGAGATTCAATGGGCACATCCGACACAAAGGAATCCAGCTCTTGCATCAAACGACTACCCTGAATCAAGCCGCCGCTGGTCAGGGAAAAATCCATCAGGCGCAACACCTGCCGGTTGGTGAGCTTCGCTGCCCATTCGGCAAGTCCGTCGAGATGCCCGCAGGCCAAAGCTGCACCAATCATGGCTCCCATCGACGAGCCGCAGACAACATGCGGCCGGATGCCGCGACGTTCGAGAGCCCGGATCACGCCGATATGCCCCCAGCCGCGCGCCGCGCCACTACCCAAAGCCAGACCAATCCGTTTTTCTTTACGCATGATGCACCCCAATGATTCGTATTATGGCACAAACAATGGGCTTGTTTCATTTCACATGGGGAGCAAGTAAGATGCGGCCGTCCGCAATATCCCAACGCACCCTTAGCTCAGCTGGATAGAGCGCTGCCCTCCGAAGGCAGAGGCCAGAGGTTCGAATCCTCTAGGGTGCGCCAGTTTCTTTAAACTGACGATTAGCCTGCATGCCAGAAAATTCACCTGAAATCCTGCCAACACCAAATTATTTATTCTCATATCCAATTGAGATATCTATATTTAGTGACCACGACCCCATAGCTTTCTACAGCACCAGCGTCGTGCCATACCCACGGGGAGAGTATGAAATTCTTAACACTGGCATTCCGAATGACACTGACAGCATACTGCTTCGCGCAGTTTGCCATTCAGGTCCTTTGGCTTGGCAAACAAGTCATGCCTCAAATCATGAGGTACCAGGGCCAAGTGTCTGAAAAGCGCAAACATGCGCTGTTTCATGCGCATAAACATGTTGTCATTTACCTGAATACGCTCACCAGACTCGGGCTGGTCTCATTCAGGTTTGTTGGCACCCCGATAAACGAGCCATCAGTCATTGTCGCCAACCATCCCTCTCTACTTGATTTTATTGTTTTGCTCAAAGATTTCCCCAATGCCGTTTGCCTCTACAAATCAAAAACGCGCGATAATCCGATCCTTTCTAATTTCGTAAAGGTCGCGGGCTATATTGAAGGCATGGATGGAACCAGAGAGGCCAGCAAACGAATTATCAATGAGTGTTGTCAGCGTCTGGATGAGGGTCATCATGTCATTGTTTTTGCTGAAGGCACAAGATCCAGGTCGAGCGTATCCATCGGTCGTTTCCACACGACCAGCTTCCTCGCTGCGTTTAAGTCCAACTGTGTCGTTCAACCTGTTGTGATCTACTGCGACCCTCTTTTTCTGGGTAAAAAACAGTCGTGGACGGAATTCTCCAGAGGGAGAAATCGAATGGTGATTGAGTATCAAGAACCAATCAGGGTCGCAGAACTGCCAAAGGAGTTAAGGTCAACAAAAGGCTTGGTTGACCATACCAGGGCAACGATAAAAAAACGCCTGCTGGAATTAAGCGTAGAAGAAAATAGTGCATAGAATATCGCCTTGCCTGAAAGTAAAACTCATTAGCCTCAAGCTTTATGCACAGAGCAGCTACTCTTTACAGAACATAGACAATAGACTCTGAGCTGTCCAAAACCATCACCAAGCCGCAACCGAGGGGGCATCATGCATGATGAACTGAAAAGTTTTGTTTTCCGGGAGTTGGTCCATGTTCTCGATGAGACATCATTTTCCGGTGATGACGATCTTCTGGAGGCAGGCCTGGACAGTATGGGCATTATGCGACTGGTGTTGTTTATCGAGGAGCGGTTCGGCGTCACGCTCCCGGACGAGGAAATCGAGCCGGACAATATCCAGACGCTGAACCGGATCAGCAGTTGGATAGAGCGTCACCGCTAAAGACAGGATGCGCTGGTATGCCCGGAGCCCTTAATACCGCAGATCACTTTACCTTGATGATGGATCACGAGATCCGTCGTTCGGGCCTGGCTGGCAACATGTGTGCTCTTGTTTATGAACTGGAGAGCAGTCCCGATGTGGATGTGATCAGTAGCCGGTGCAAAGCATTTATTGCACGCTTTCCCGATACGAATGTCAGGTTGAGGCAGAAAGGACGCCGCTACTATTGGGAGAGGAATGGCGACCCGAATCCAGCTGTGTTTTTTCGCCATTCAGCAAAGAGCAGGGATGAGGCTCTGGAGACAATAGGCAAGATCATCAATGTTACAACGCCTGCTGATGCTGTCGCTCCAATCGAATTCCATCTGGTCGAGATGGCTGAAAGAGCCTTCTTCATGATGCGCTGGTTTCATCCGATCTGCGATGCCAAGGGCGCAGAATTGGTTGTCTGGCATCTGCTTGGTGATGCAGAGCCATCGGATGGCGTGGATGCCTTCGGGCAACTCACGTCAAAATGGGGTTTGTGGAAAAAACTGGGGATGATATTCAGGGCCAAGCGCCATATCAGTGCCCTGGATAAAACTGCCAGCTCATTGCCAAAGACGATCGCCATTCAGGCGGACAGGCTGGACTTCCATATCGTACGTATTGATGCCGAAACATCCAAAGTAATCATGGCGCGTGCCATGAAAGAAGCAGGGATGACCGGGATAGCGCTCTATTTTATCGGCTGCCTTATGCGTGCGCTGGAGAAGGCCGGCTGTGACGAGAAGGAGGGCTTCTGCGTTCCCTATGCGATGAATATGCGCAAGCGTAAAGCCCTGTTTCCGATGCTGGGCAATCAGGTCAGCTTCCTCTTTGCTCAGGCTAAGCTGGAAGAGGTGCGTGATCGCAAAAAACTTTTTCAGGCCCTTCGCGAGCAACACAAGGCGACGGTACGTTCAGGGCTGGATCATGCCCTGGTTCCCCTGATGCAGGCGGGCAGCTGGCTATCGCTGGAGAAATACGGGCGCATCATACGTAACACAGGGAAAGGACAGGAGCGTAGCTCTTTCTGGTTTTCATACACGGGCGAAGCCGATCCGAAAGTGAGCGAGATTGCCGGTGCGAAGGTGATGTCGATGTTCCAGCTCAGTCAGGTCACGGCCCCTCCTTCACTTGCCATACTGGTAAGTCAGTTCAACGGTTGCATCACATTGAGTTTTAACTATGTGTCCAGCCAGATCGACCGGCAGTGGCTTGAGTCCCTGACCGGAGCCATGTCTGCAGAGCTGAAGGGCGAGGAGACAGACACTTAAGATGCTCGTTGCCGATCACTTGATAAAACAGCAAATGCACACCCCGGATCGCATTGCCTTCAGCGAAAACGGCCGGGATACAACATATCGAAGCTTCTTCGTGAATGCAGGGCGCATCAGTCATGTTCTGCTGCATCACGGCGTGCGCCCCGGAGATCGGGTATGCCTGCTATTGTCGCGCGGCATTGATGCGGCTCAAGGCATCTACGGCATCCTTTTTGCCGGCGCCTGTTATGTGCCGCTGGATCCCCAGAACCCTGCATCCAGGCTCGCTTATATTATGGGCGATGTGCGGCCACGCTGCATCATCGGCATCGGGGCATGCCCTGAGTGGTGTGACGCATCTGTTGAATGGATCGATCTCAATAATCCGCAGTTGTTCGGAGATGAGCAGCATGGGGATATCGATGGGGTTTACCGCTCTTCCCCCGAAGATCTGGCGGCGATTCTCTATACCTCGGGTTCGACAGGAAACCCGAAGGGTGTATCGATCAGCTGTCGCGCCATTGATGCCTTTGTGTTCTGGTCGGCAACGACATTTGGTATCGGTAAGGAAGACCGGATTGCCAGCCTGGCCCCGTTTCACTTCGACCTGTCCCTGTTCGATTTGTTCACCGGCGTTTATTGCGGGGCACGAACCTGTTTCGTGCCGCAATCACTGACGCTGTCACCGAAAAAGCTCGTTGCCTGGTTCGATGAAGTGGCGATTACGAGTTGGTATACCGTTCCCTCAATACTCGGCTTTCTGGCCTTGCGCGGCGGACTGGCTCCCGGGCAGTTGCCTGCCATGAAGCGCATTCTTTTTGCCGGCGAGGTGTTCCCGCTTCCAGGCCTGATCAGGCTGGCACAGGCACTTCCTCATGTTGCGCTTTACAACCTGTTCGGGCCGACCGAAACAAATGTTTGCACCTTTTGGCCTGTGCAGCGATCAAGACTGGAGACACTGGAGTCCGTCCCGATTGGCGGGTCGGCTTGCGAAGCGGAACTCATGATCAGTGATTCGGGTGAGTTGTTGGTCAACGGCCCGTGCCTGATGAGTGGCTACTGGCAGGAAGGACATGTTCAGGCGCTGGATCACCCGTGGTATCACACGGGTGATCGGGTATCGCGTAACGATCATGATGAGCTTCTTTACCACGGGCGAATGGACCGTATGATCAAATCGTCCGGGTATCGAATCGAACCCGCCGAGATCGAGGCCGTCATCAACCGTTTCGAAGCGGTGCGAGGTTCGGTGCTGGTTGGCGAGAGTGACCCCATCTGCGGTCAGCGACTGGTGGCCGTGGTGGCCGGCAAGAGTGTTGATCTGGAAGCCCTGCGGGCGTATTTGAAACAAAATCTTGTGGCCTATATGCAGCCTTACCGCTTCGTGCAGTTGCAGGCGATACCGCTATTGACGAACGGCAAGGTGGATTACCGGGCTGTCGCAGGGATGATTTAGGAGGGTGTTTTGAGCAATCATTTTATTCCTGAGATAGGACCTGCTGTTGATCTCAGCATCAAAGAGGCAAAGCAGCGACTGAAACTGTGCGGGAAAGCGGGACTTTTCAGGCATGCCGTTTCCAATGAGTTCGGGGGACTGGGTGACAGTTTTGAAAAACTTTGTGGGGATCACGAACTGCTGGGAAGGGCAACGCGCGACCCGGGATTGATCCTTGCCGCCAACGCGCATATCTGGGGCATTGTCTTTCCGCTGATCCGTTTCGGCAGCGACAGCCAGAAGCGGGAGTTGCTTCCCCGGCTTGTGAGTGGAGAGTTGATTGGTGGCCATGCCATCACTGAACCGCAGGCCGGTTCGGACACCCAAGCCATGCAGGCAAGCGCAGTGGCTACGGCCGACGGCTACCTGCTCAATGGCTGCAAACGCTATATCACCAATACCCCCATTGCCGATGTGCTGGTGGTTTATGCGAAGTACGAGGGGAAAATTTCGGCGTTCCTGGTTCGCCATGACGATCCGGGTGTGAATTTTTCCGAAGGTCCTGTCGTGCAGGGCTGCGCTACAGCGACCATGGGCGACGTAATCATGTCAGATTGCCGGATTCCCTCTGACCGCCTGCTTGGCAAAGCGTGCTCGGGCAACATCATGATTCATTTGGCCCTGGAGCTTGAGCGTGCCTTCATTTTTTCCGGCATTGCCGGTGTGATGCAGTGGCAACTCGATGAGGTTGTGAGGTTTGCCAGAACACGGCAGGTGAAGGGTGCCCCCCTCTCCGATAATCAAGCGATCAGCCACCGCATTGCCGAAATGAAACTACGCCTGGATACGGTGCGTATGTGGGTGGCCAAGTGCGCCGATCACTCTGACCGACGCAAACGCATTACGGTGGAGAGTGCGGCAACCAAATGGTATGCGAGTGAGGCATTCCTGAGTTCATGCCTTGATGCTGTTCAAATTCTGGGAACGAAGGGGCTGGAAGACGAGCATGCCGTTCTTGTTCAGGATGCGATGGCAGGGCGGCTGTTTTCCGGCAGCACCGAGATTCAGAAGAATATTATTGCCGCCATGCTTGGCATGGGGAATTGATTTGAAAATCCGATGGCGCAGATATTCTCAACAATGAGAATTCTGTTGGCCTTCCTGATCCTGGCTTGTGCTGTCCCCGCAGTTGCGGAAGAAATACCCAAGCCTCTCTGGGAGATCGGACTTGCAGGCGGCATCTTTACCATTCCCCAATATGTAGGCAGCGATCAGCGTTATACATTACCGCTTGGCTTGCCCTACCTCATCTATCGCGGAGAGATTCTGCGCGCCGATCGTGACGGCGTTCGCGGACGCCTGTTCGAAGCAGATGGGCTATCTCTGGATCTGAGTTTCTCATTCGGCTTGCCGGTAAGGAACAGCAATGATGCGCGTCGGGGCATGCCTGCATTGCATCTGGTGGGTCAGGTCGGGCCAAAGTTGAACTGGATCATTGAACATCACGATGCGGACAAGCTGAGCCTGCATCTTCCGTTGCGGATCGCTGCGGATACCAGCCAGACATTTCTCGGCTGGGTAGCCGAGCCGAGCCTGCGTTATGAACGTTACGATATTCTTCCCCGGATGGAAAAGCTCATCCTGCGCCTGGACGGAGGGCTGATGTACGCATCTAGGCGCTATAATCAATACTATTATGGCGTCGATCCGATCTATGCCACCACTACGCGGCCTGCTTACCGAGCCAGGCAAGGACTACACAGCTATTTCCTTGATACTTCGCTAAGTTATCAGTACGACGATGAGCTGAATGTCGGGCTCATGGTCAGCATGCGGACATTATCGGGCGGGGTAAACGCAGGCAGTCCGCTGGTGCGGAACAGGTTTTATCTTTCCGCCGGTCTTGGATTTACCTGGAGATTGTGGGCTTCTGAAGCGATGGTGCCGCCTGCAGATTCTCATTGAAAGCTCCGGACGATAACGCTCCGAAATCCCGAGCGTCCCGGGAGTGCACCGATGCCGGTTTGCGAACAACGCCGTGCTGCGCATGGCTTCCCGCCATATCCACTTCCGCAAGGACACACTGTTAAATGTCAGGGCTTGGGAAAACTTGCTTTCATTTTCCAATATATCGATATTGCATGATATGGACGTCATCGTGGCACCGGGCGCCATTGTGGCACTGATCCCGGCAATTCTTCCCCGGCACTTGCATGCGTAATGCGCGATGGAAACCGTTGTTGCTGATTCGCGCAACGATCATCCTGCATTTATTGGCGGCAATCTTCGTCATGCTGGAACCTGCGCAATGGCGCTGGATGCTGGGCGCTGTTTTTGCCAATCACGCGCTGCTCGCCATGCTCGGACTGTGGCCGCGTAGCCACTGGCTGGGAGCGAACTGGACACGACTGCCGACTGCTGCCATAGCCAGAAATGAAGTCGCACTGACTATCGACGATGGCCCCGATCCTGTCGTTACACCGCAGGTCCTGGATATCCTTGATCGTTACGCTATCCGAGCGACCTTTTTCTGTATCGGTGAAAAAGTGGAGCGCTATCCGGACTTGTGCCGTGAAATTGTGCGCCGTGGTCATGCCGTTGAAAATCATAGCCAGCATCACCTCCACCATTTTTCCCTGATGGGACCTTCTGCTATCACGCGTGAATTGCAGGCCGCTCAGGACACGCTCACTAGTATTACCGGCCAGCGCCCCCTGTTTTTTCGCGCACCCGCCGGTTTGCGCAATCCCTTTCTTGATCCGGTACTCACTCGATTTGGTCTACAGCTCGCCAGCTGGTCGGCACGCGGTTTCGACACCCGGATCGGCGATGCCGAACGCGTAAAAAGCAAACTGCTGCATGATCTGCGGGCGGGGGCCATATTGCTGATGCACGATGGCAATGCTGCGTGCACACCCGACGGCATTCCTGTGATTCTCGAAGCCCTCCCCGACATACTGGCCACAGTCAAAGCAGCTAGGCTGCATTTTGTCACCTTGCGTCAGGCCCTTTCATGACGGGTCATCTGCCGCATCTCATGGTGAAAAGGCCTTGAACGAAAACAAACAGCTGATGCCCTGGTACCGGCAAATTGCCGCAGTGATGCTCAGGGATGTGTATCTCAAAGCTATTGGTACGCCAATTTTCATTGGTCTGTTTTTCGGCGCTTACTTCTATTTGCTCAACAATCCGGTCTACCCGGTAACGGTGATGCCCATGACCTCGCTGGATCGGCTGATCGGCTTTCATCCGCTGACATTGTTCCTGTATCTATCACTGTGGGTCTATGTTTCCCTGCCCCCGGCATTATTGGCGACGCGGCGCGAGCTATATGCTTATGTTAAAGCCATGGCCTGGATGTGCCTTGCAGCCCTGATCGTTTTCTACTTCTGGCCCACGGCCGTTCCGGTGGCCAATGTCGACTGGGCTGAGTATCCCGGTGTGGCTTTCCTTAAGAGCATGGATGCATCGGGCAATGCCTTCCCTTCGCTTCACGTAGCCACAGCCATTTTTTCGGGTATCTGGTTACATCACTTGCTGCGCCGCTTTGCTACGCCGCCGTGGGTTCTATTGGTCAACTGGGTATGGTGTATCGCTATCGTCTATTCCACGCTGGCCACACGCCAGCATGTAGTGGTGGATGTGCTGGCCGGCATCATGCTGGGGGCGTTGGCTGCCATAGTATCATTGCGACCTCGCGCCTACGGAACCACAAACGATTAAGCCCCTGCATCTATGGGTGAGATGATTCCGATTTCGAACAGCCATCGTTTTCCGACAGCCGCCGCGTATGATGGACCAAACTTGCCACCCATTAAGGTTGAAAGTGGCCATCTGGAATGCCTGAAAACCAACCAGTGCTGCTGGTAGCTGACAGACGTAGTTCGACCATTTATGGACATTAAACCTGCCATACATTCTAGGGGCCACTTCAAAGATAATGCTGCTTTTTCGATAGTCTATGAACTGAATCGATAGGTGTTTTTTCCACTTTCCTTGGCGGCATACATGGCATCATCGGCTTTGCTCAAAAGATCTTCTGCAGCTGTTCCATCTTGCGGATACATCGCTATGCCAATGCTTGCGCCAACAGAGCACGAGTGGTCGTTGAGCATGATCGGTTCCGACAGTACATTGATAACCTTTGTGGCAATGGTGCCTGCCGCCTCTGAATCTGTTGTGGATGTCATCACCAGAACGAACTCATCCCCGCCCAATCTTGCAACGGTATCCGATCCCCGGAGGCATTGCTGCAGACGGCTCGACACTTCTTTAAGCACATGGTCTCCCGCCTCGTGTCCAAGGCTGTCGTTAACATCCTTGAAGCCATCCAGATCAAGGAAAAAGATGGAAATAATTTGCTTATTACGCTTCGCATTTGCTAATGCCATGCCCAGCCTGTCGTAAAGCAGGGGGCGATTCGGCAAGCCCGTTAGCAGGTCATAATGAGCCATATTCTCAATTATATCTTCAGCAATGCGGTGTCTCACCTTTGCCCTGGCCAGCAAACAGATGCCAATTCCTGCCAACAGCGCAAACATTGCATTGAAGATTAAAAGCACTGTCCGTAATTCATGCGTCATACCCAGAATGGCTTCGCGCGGTGTGAAGCAGACAATCTTCCATCGGTATTCAGATTCACCTATATACTTGACGCTGGAACCCGATGCCTCGGGCGCCCCGGAACTGTTTTTTTGCCACTCTGCAAGCGGGAAGATCATGGAGAAAGTAAATAGCCCCTGCGCATCCATAAACTGACCGGATGGGGTGTCTGCGATTTTACCCCAGATGGCAGGGAATAAATTGGCAAATGTGTTGCCTTTCCTTTCGGGCAACATAAACCCCCATTCATCATCGCTACGTATTGCCCTGAGGAAATAGCCATCTCGGTTAAGCAACATGTCGTACATTGGTATTTCGTTATGCTTAAACTTATCCAGTTGTTCAAGGACCTTTCCCCCGAGATACGTCAATACGATAATACCCCGTTTTTCACCCCCGCTGTTGAAGATGGGCATACCGAAACGGATGACCGGCTTGAACGGTCGTTCAATCATTCCGTGCTCCATATTCAGATCAAAGGGGGAGATAAATATCTCGCCCTCTTTAAGGCGGAATGTATCCTTGAAGTAATAGCGCCCGCTTTTGTCTTGTAGTTGATCCGGCGGCACGATCATGGGCTGTTGGCAACAAATAGAGTTGTCCGGTTTTAGAGCACAAGGGTTGTCCGGTTTGGTTTTGGTTCATATTGCTGCCTTCAGCCTTGGTAGTGGTAGTTCCGGCTTGCTGGCCTTGGGCTTCAGAAGAG